>Ga0209469_1000072_pt1 | contig 60047 bp, 58 predicted proteins | sample GraSoiAngelo_123_FD_185880 | JGI IMG/M metagenome (GOLD analysis project Ga0209469, IMG submission 185880) | Grasslands soil microbial communities from the Angelo Coastal Reserve, California, USA - 14_0927_02_40cm (SPAdes) (version 2) | ecosystem: Environmental > Terrestrial > Soil > Grasslands ... | reverse complement strand
CGCCGTCTTGCCGTCCGGGCTGAGCACCACCAGCTCAGGGTCGCGGCCCGCGGGGAGCGTCCCCGTCATCTTCGCTGCCGCGACGTCGATTACGCCGAGCGCGTTGTCTTCCCCGAGGGCGACGTAAGCGGTCCGGTGGTCGGGGCTCAGGGCCATGCCGCGCGGCCGGCGGCCGACGGCGATCGTGGCGATCGCGCCGACGCTGCGCGGCGAGATCACGGTGATGCTGTTGCTGACCTCGTTGCTGACGTACAACACGGGCTCGGGCGTCGGCGCCACCAGTGCGGCACCAACGAGCGGCGCCACGAGCAGGAGGACGGCGCTCTCGCGCCATGAACCCGACGTCATCGCTCCATCCCGCTCAATCGTGGAAGACCGCTTGATCGACGTTGACCGCCCGGTCGAGCCCCCGGATGCGGTCGCGCCCGCGGATGTCGCGCAGCACGGCGCCGTACAGGTCGGCGCCGGTGACATCCGCGTCCGTCAGGTCCGCGCCGATGAAATTGGCGCGGATCAGCAGGACCTTGCGGAGGTTCGCACTCGTGAAGTCCGCGCCGCTGAAATCCACGCCGGTGGCATCGACCCGCATGATGCCCATCGACTGATTTCCCGGATCGGCGCCGAGGTTGGCGCTGACGAAGCGCGCGCGGAGCGCCTTGGCGTTGCTCATCGGCCCGATGAGACGGGCGCGGGTGAGGTCGGCGTCGGAGAGGTCGGCGCCGTTCAGGATCACGGAGAACAGGCTGGCGTCGCGCAGGATGGCGTGACGCAGGTCGACGCGGTAGGCGACCGCCACGTCGAGGGTGGCGCCGGTGAAATTCGCTTCGCTTGCGGCCGCGTCGGTCAGCGTGGCCGAGAGCAACTGCGCCTTGGTGAAGTTCGTCCGCACCAGCCGGCAGCGTGTGAGGTTGGCGCGCTTGAAGTCCACGCCCGTGAAATCGAGCCCCGACAGGTCCGCGCCCGTGAAGTCCGCGGGGTGCTGCGGGGTGGCGGCGGCGAGCGCCGCGAGCACCTGCTCGCGCGTGAGCCGCTCCTGCGCGCGGGCCGGGTCGGGGGCGGGGACGGCGGCGAGCGCTGCGAGCACCACCCCCGCCGCCACGCGCGCGCCGGCGATCACTGAGGCTTGCTCTGCAGGTCGGACAGCCGGTGTGGTCGGCCCGGCTTGAGCCAACCGTCGCTCCGTGCCTTGACGTAGGTGTACAACTCGTAGATCGCCGAGGTGTCGAGCAGCACCTTCCACGCGGGCATGCCCTTGGCCGCGCGGCCGTTGAGAGCGGTGCTGACGAAGCTGTCGAGCGGGAAGCTGCCACCGGTGGGATTGAGAGCCCAGCGCAGGTCGGGCGCCGCCGGGTTCACGCCACCGATCGCGTCTTCACCGTGGCAGCGGAAGCAGTACACGTGGAACCACTTCCAGCCCTGATACACGGAGTCGGACACGAGCAGGCTGTCCCGCACGGTGTCCCGCGCCGGCGCCGCGGCCGTCGCAGCGAGCAGCAGGAGGGGGGAGCTCCCGTGTGGCGCGCCCGCGATCGCGGCCGCGGCCATGACGCAGGCGCCGACCAGGCCGCCCCGCACGAAATGCTTGTTCCTCACGTACGTCCCTCCCTGAGCTTGACGGTGAACGGCTACGGGTGTGTAGCGAGCAGCGGCACGCTGTACTCGTTCAGGATCGCGACGATCTCGGCCCGCCGGCGCTCGATGACCGAATCGAGCTGCGCCTTCAGCTCCCTGTCGCGATGACGGACGCCCATCGCCATGTCAAACGCGAACGGCACGCCCGATACGGCGTCGGAGTCGGGCAGCGGCACCATGCTGAGCGGCACGGCCGCGCGCTTGACCCAGTACCCCGCCTTGGGCCCCCACACGATGGCGAGGTTGATCGAGTCCCGCGCGACCGCTTCCACGATGTCCTCGGGGTGGTCCGCCTTCGGATCCGCGTTCAAGAAGTTGCCGAACCCCACGAGACCGACGATGCCGCGCTGCGCCAGCGCGTGCGCCGGCGGCGTGTTGGTGTAGTCGTAGCCGATGATGTTCACCCCGATCTTCAGGTGCTTCAAGACCGTGTCATCGAGTGAACGGATCTGCAACCCGCGGTCGGCGCGATAGATGAAGTAGTACGTGGAGCGGTAGTAGGCCTTCGTCGTGGCGACCGCGTCGAGCCCGACGGGGGCTTCGATCATGACGTCGCAGAAGCCGCCGAGGATCGAGTTGCGCATGAAGCCGCGCCGGCTCGGCCACCAGTAGTTGATCACGCGCGCGTTGAGATCGCGCGCGACGACCAGGGCGATCTTGTTCTCGAAGCCCTCTTCCCGGTCGTTGGAGAAGGGCATGTTGTACGGGTCGGCGCAGACCCGGAGCTCCGAACTCGACCGTGGCGCACTCCCCATGAGCGCGACCGACGCGGCGGCGACGCACATCGCCCCGGTGAGCTTCACCCGAGTGAAATGCATGGTTCTCCCTGTTGATCCCGCAGAAGACGATGGAAGTGCCAGAGATACTACACCCGGTGCCGGAGCACGTTCGCTCCGGCACCGGGTGACTACTGTGCTGCGTGCTGCTCCTGCCTCAAGGCAGGCCGAACACCACCAACGTGCCGCCTGCGTTGCTCATGTTGGTGTAATCGCTGAACGCGCCGATCGCCCCGAGTGCGGCGGTCGGATCTTCCGGACCGATGCCGAGCGCCACGCCGGCGCCCGCCCAGCCGCCGATGCCCGAGAGCACGGCGACGTACTGCTTGCCGTCCGGCCCGGTGTAGGTCATCGGGTTGCCGATGATGCCCGACGGGCACTTGAACCGCCACAGCTCCGTGCCGGTCCTGGCGTCGATAGCCTTCAGCCAACCTTCCATCGTTCCGTAGAACACCACGCCGCCCGCCGTCGTCAGCACGCCGCCGTACGCCGCGAGGTTCTCCTTCAGGTCGAACTTCACCTTGCCGACCGTCGGATCCCACGCGATGAACCGGCCACGGTTGCCGCCCGGGCCCGGGAACATGCGCACGATCGCGCCGACGTAGGGCTGACCGGCCGAGTACTTCACTTCCACGCCCTCATAGTCCATGCAGATGTTGTTGACCGGGACGTAGAACCAGCCGGTTTGCGGGGAGTACGCCGACGGCTGCTGATCCTTGAAGCCGATCGCGGCCGGGCAGATCCCCTCGGTGTTCTTCTTCGACGTGGTCCCGTACTGCGGATTGCGCACCGGGACGCCCGTCGTCAGGTCGATGCTCTTGGCCCAATTCACCGGCCCGTAGGGCTCGGCCACCAGCACCTTCCCGTTCGTCCGATCGAGCGTGTAGCCGAAGCCGTTGCGGTCGAAGTGCGCCAGCGCCTTCACCGGCTTCCCGCCGATCGTCAGGTCGACCAGGACGTTCTCGTTGACGCCATCATAGTCCCACTCGTCGTGCGGCGTCATCTGGTACGCCCACTTCACCTCCCCGTTGTCGGGATTGCGGGCGAAGATCGTCATCGACCACTTGTTGTCGCCGGGCCGCTGATCGGGGTTCCACGTCCCCGGGTTGCCCGAGCTGTAGTAGAACAGGTTCAGCTGCGGATCGTAGGAGTACCAGCCCCAGGTGGTCCCGCCGCCGTGCTGCCACTCGTCGCCCGTCCAGGTGCTGACGCCGAGATCCTTGCCGCGGTGGGAGGCATAATTGGGGTTGGCATCGCCGGTGATCTTCACGTCGGCGTCGGGCCCGGTGGAATACCCGCGCCACAGCTCCTTGCCGGTGTTCACATCGTACGCCGTCACGCGGCCGCGCACGCCGAACTCACCCCCCGAGATCCCCGCGATCACGATGTCCTTGATCACGATCGGGGCGTTCGTCATCGTCGAGCCGGTCTTGTAGTCGGCGTTGGGCACGCGCCACAGCTGCTTGCCCGACTTCGCATCCAGCGCCAGCAGGTCGCCCGCGAGCAGCTCGATGAACAGCTTGCCGCTCGGGTGGTAGGCGAGACCACGGTTTACCAGGTCGCAGCACGCGATCGGCTTTGCTTCGTCGGGCTGCTTCGGCTGGAACCTCCAGATCATCGGCGCGCCCGGCTTCGTCAGATCGAGCGCGAACACGATATTCGGGAAGGCGCTGTGCACGTACATCACGTTGCCGATCACCAGCGGATTCCCCTCATGGCCGTTCAGGACGCCGGTGGAGAACGTCCATTTGGCGACGAGGTTCTTCACATTCGCCCGGTTGATCGAAGCGAGTGGGCTGTACCGCTGCAGGTCGTACGTCCGACCTGTCATGGTCCACTCGCCCGGCGCCTGGGCGGCGGCGGACGCCGCGACGAGTACCATCAGACTCGCCGCGAGTCCACCGGAACACAGTTTGAAGCGGTCCATAGCTTACCTCATGAGGATGGTGAAAAACGATCTACGCTACTTTGCCCGTGCGAGTCCCAGGCCTTCGGGGACGTTCCCCGGAGGCCCGCGCTCCCACCAGGCCACAGCCATCGTCCGAGTCCTCATACCGGATACCGGGATTGCAGCCTTGGGATAGTGGTTATATCCCGCGGCGCCGCCCCTGTCAATCAGCAGGGGAAACCTCGATTTTCAGCCTGAAACGGGGGCGTCGTCGCGCCACACCCGCGCTCCGGCGGCGCTGAAGCCCCCTTCGTAGACCATCCCCCCGCCCGCCTGCTCGAGCACGCCGCGCGCGCGCTCGGCCAGCGCCCGGGATGCCGCCTCCTCCCCCACGATGCCGTACACGGCGGGGCCCCACGAGCTCTGCCCCACGCCCACCGCCCCCCACTCCCCCAGCCGCGCCACCAGCTGCGCCGTCTCGCCCGGCGCGAACACCCCGCCCTGGACGGGCGCGAACCAGCCGCCCGTGATCCGCTGCACCTCGGCGAGCGCCGCGCCGAATGCCGGGAGATCGGCGTCGGCGAGGGCCGGGAGCAGTTGCATCAGGACGAGGTGCGCGACGCGCTCGACTTCGCGGGCGGGGGGCGGGGGTAGCCGGGCGAAGGCCGCCGCCTCCTCGTCGCCCGCGAGCCCCGGCTGGCCGCGCGGCACGACCACCACCGAGCGCCACGCCGGGGGCATGGGGAGCCGGGCGAGCAGGGGGGCGACGCCGTCGGCGCCCGGGCGGCGGCCGCCCTCGAGCACGAAGCCGCCGTACGCGAACGTCCACGTCCCGATGGCGGAGCGCCGCCCGCGATCCACGGCGCGCGCCAGTGCCGACACCTCCGGCGAGAGCCCATGCAGTTCGGCGATCGCCCGCGCCACCGCGAGTGCGAGCTGGGTGCCCGAGCCGAGCCCGGCGTGCGCGGGGATGGCGCGGTGCACGCAGAAGCGAACCCGCGGCGCGATGCCGTGGTGGGCGGCGAACCGCCGGGCGAACGCGAGCACCCGCTCCGCTTCTGCGGGAGGTCCCTCGGCGTCCAGGGCGGCCGCCGGCCGGGCTTCGAGCAGCAGCGAGGGCGCCGGCACCGCGGCGCCGATCCCGCCGAACCGCCGTCCCAGGTCGCCGCGCAGATCGAGCACGCCGAAGTGGAGGCGGGCCGGCGCCTCGACGAAGATCCTCATCGCGCGGCGGGTGCGAGGCGCACGTAGTCCGTGAGCAGCGCCATCGCTTCGCGCTCGCGCGGGCCCGCGGTCTTGTCCACGATCACCTGCAACCGCGCGAACTCGTCGCGGATCTGGTCGGGCGGCAGGAGGTGGGTCCGCGTGGCGAGGATCGCCGCCTCGAGCACCGCGTTGCGCGCGCGGTTGAAGCCGAGAAACTCGCGCCGCACGCCGCGATGCACCACGCCCGTGACGACGCGCGCGCGGGGCGGCGTGGCGTCGAGCGAGCGGACCCGGACTTCCCGCCAGGAGCACGCCGCCTCGAGCACCACGCCGCGCACCACCGTGGCCGGCGCCGCCGGGAACTGAGCGTTGGAAATCGCGCCTTGGGCGAACAGCATCACGTCGTCGGTCAGGTTCACCACCGCGGCACCGGTCGCCTGCAGGTTGCGAAAGGTCGTGGTCTCGAGGAACGGCTTGAGGACGATTTCTTCCTCGCCCCACTCCACGCCCATCGGGGCGAAGTTGACCGCTCCCCCCGCGTCCAGGGTGGTGAGGATCGATTCGATGATCACGGGACCAGTTCGACTGCCAACCCCGCGCCGTCGGCGCGGTCGGGGAGGGCGTCGCGCCGCGAGGCCGCGCCGTGCAGGAAACGGTCGAGCAGGACGTAGCCGTGCTCGGTGAGCACGGACTCGGGATGGAACTGCAGCCCCGTGACCGGGTGACGGACGTGCTCCACGGCCATGATCTCGCCATCTTCCGCCGTCGCGGTGACGCGCAACTCGGCCGGCAGCCCCGCCCGGGCGATGGCGAGCGAGTGGTAGCGGGCGGCCGGGAACGGGTTCGGGAGCCCGGCGAACAGGCCGCGCCCGTCATGCGCGATGCGGGACGGCTTGCCGTGCACGGGGCGCCCGGCGCGCGCGATGCCGGCGCCGTACGCCGCCCCGATGCACTGGTGCCCGAGGCAGACGCCGAGGATGGGGATCGTGGGGCCGAAGCGGCGGATCACCTCGATCGAGATCCCGGCTTCGGCCGGCGAGCAGGGCCCGGGTGAGATGATGATGCGGGACGGGTCGAGCGCCGCGATCTCGTCCGGCGTCGTGGCGTCGTGGCGTCGCACGACGGCCTCTTCCCCCAGCTCTCGGACGTAGCGGGCCAGGTTGTAGACGAACGAGTCGTAGTTGTCGATCAGCAGGATCATGGCGTCAGAGCGGCGACGAGCCCGCGCGCCTTGTCGAGGGTCTCGCGGTACTCCTGCTCGGGATCGGAGTCGGCCACGATGCCGGCGCCGACCTGAAAATACACGTCGCGGCCGAGCACCAGGTAGGTGCGGATCACGATGTTCGTGTCGAGCGCGCCCGTGACGCTCACATAGCCGATCGCGCCGCAATACGCGCCGCGCGCGGTGGGCTCGAGCTCCGCGATGATCTGCATCGCGCGCACTTTCGGGGCGCCCGTGATCGAGCCGCCCGGAAAGGCCGCCCGCAGCAGGTCCACGCCATCGTGCTCCGGCGCGAGCTCGCCCACGACGGTCGAGACCATGTGATGCACCGTCGCGTAGTGCTCGATGGCGAACAGCTCGGGCACGCGCACCGTGCCGGGGCGGCACACCCGCGACAGGTCGTTCCGGAGGAGATCCACGATCATCACGTTCTCGGCCCGGTCCTTGTCGCTCTCGGCGAGCGCGAGGGCGAGGGCCGCGTCGTGCTCTGGCCCCACGCCGCGCGGCCGGGTGCCCTTGATGGGCCGGGTCTCGACCTGGCGGCCGTCGTGCACCCGCAGGAACCGCTCGGGAGACGAGCTCGCGATGACCACGTCGCCGCAGTCGAGGAATGCGGCGAACGGCGCCGGATTGCGTCGCCGCAGCCGCCGGTATAGGTCGAGCGGCGTGCCGGCGAGCGGCGCCTCGAGCCGCTGCGACAGGTTCGCCTGAAAGATGTCGCCCGCGAAGATGTACTCGATCACGCGGGCGACCGCGTCGAGGTAGCCCTCGCGCGTGAAGTTGGAGCGCACGCCGGGGACGCCGGGGACGGGATACGAAGGGGCGGATAGGCGGTTAGCCGGATAGGCGGTTAGCCGGTTAGCAGTGCTGTTACTATCCGCCCATCCGCCTATCCGCCTATCCCTCAGCCGCTCCTTCACGAATGTCAGCCGCCGCGCCGCGCGGTCGGTTCGAGCCGTCCCTCGCTCGGGGATCCCCGTCGAGATCACCCACGCCCGCCCGGCGGGATGGTCCCACGCGATCACCCAGTCATACAGGCCGAGCAGCACGTCGGGGAGTGCGTAATCGTCGTAGCGCGGGCGCGGCACGCGCTCGAGCGTCGCTCCCCAGTCGTATCCCAGGTAGCCCGCGGCGCCGCCCTGAAACGGGGGGAGGTCCGCCAGCGGCTCCGCCGCGTGCGGCACGAGCAGCGCGCGAGCATGCGTCAGGGCGTCCGGCTCCACGCGCACCCAGCGCCCATCCACGAGCTGCTGCGTCAGGAGGGCCTTCGAGCGGACGGCGCTCCAGGGGTCGGCCGTGAGAAACGAGTGACGGCCGAGGTGCTCCGCGTCGGTGGCGCTGTCCAGGAACACCAGGGACGGCAACCCTGCGAATCGGACGCACGTCTCGAACGGGTCGGGGGCGGGGACGAGCTCCTCGACGAGCGGCCGCGCGTCGCTCACCGGCGGTCCCCCCCTTTGGCGCGACGCGCGCGGGAGCGGGCGCGGGCGGAGGGGTGCGTCAGTTTCACGTGCTCGGGCCCGCGGTCGTCCGGCGGCGTCAGATAGCCCCACTGGAGGGCGCCCTCCTGCCGGTACGTCTTGCCGAGGGTGACGGCCAGCCGCGCCTTCATGAGCTCGCGGCCCAGGTAGAACGCGTGGGTCGCCTCCTCCACGCCGAGCCGCGAGAAGATCTCGTGGATGTCGGTGCCGCGGACGAAGGTCTCGCTGTTGAACACGGTGATCGTGTCGCGGTCGGTGAAGATCCGGAAGTTGGGATCGGTCACCGCGCGCTGCAGCTCGCGCAGCTCCGCTTCGGTGTAGGCCAGGATCGCGGGGTCTTTCACCGTGACGAGCCGGTCGTCCACCCCCTTGGGGGGCGTCTGCTGCGTCACGGCGTGATACATGAGACGCCGCGCGATGTCGATCTCACGCACCGCGCCGCGGGCCCAAGGAATCACCTCCGTGGTGAGGACGGCGCGCACGCCCAGCTCCTGGCAGATCGCGATGAGCAGGGCATGCACGCCCGTCGTGTCCGCCGCCGTGAGCTCGGTGAGGTTGCCGATGCCCATGAACAGCGGCGCCCCGGCATAGCGGCGGCGCACCTCGGCGAAGCGCTCGAGCGAGCGCATGAACCCGAACCCGATCGGCTCGATGACCGGGTCGATGAGGTAGGAGACGCCCCAGCGCTCGAGCGCGGTGATGCTCGGCTCGAGGGTCTCGATGCCCTGGCCGAAGTCGGGAATCACGACGACCCGGGCCTTCGTCCCCGCGAACTCCCGCGCGACGTCCAGGTTGGAGCCGTTCACGGACAGGACGAGCTCCGCACCGGCGCCCACGGCCGTGCGGATCTCGGTCGGGTCGAACGAGTCGACGCTCACCCGCGCGCCCGCGGCCACAAGCTCGTGCACCACGTCGCCGAGCTCGGGGAACTCGCGCCCGGGCGTGCAGCCGACATCGATCACGTCGGCCCCACTCGCGCGGTAGTGCTCGGCCTCTCGCCGCAGGGCGTCGCGCGCGAGCCGGGGGGCGTTGTTCACTTCGGCGACGATCTCGATGTCGTAGGACCCGTAGGTCCGCGCCGCCGCCGCGCGGCCGAAGTACTCGGGGATCTGCCGCAGGTCCTTGGGGCCCTTCTCGACCGCGATCCCCTCCCCGGCCGTTTCCGCGATCACCGCGGGGTCGCCCTCGCACAGGCCGGGAATCAGCACCAGGTCGGTGCCCGGCGGCACCTCGAGGAAGCGGGCGATCCAGGGCGTCGTCATCAGGGCGGCCACGGTGATCTTCATGACCGCGACCTCCCACGCGAACGTCGCGTCCATCCCGGCGAGCGTGCGCCGCAACGCCGGCTCGGCCAGCTTGCCGGTGACGAACAAGACCCGTCGCGGCTCCGCGGTCACCGCGGATCGCCCGACCGGACGAACTTGTTCGGCGTCCCCTCGAGCGCGCCGCCCTTGGGGCGCCACAGCACGGTGTCCTCGATCTTGCGCGCCAGCTCGAAGTCCTTGTCCGTGATCCCGCCCGCGGCGTGGTTCTTGAGCTTCACGATCACCCGCCCCCAGGTCACCGCGAGGTCCGGGTGATGGTACGCCGCCTCGGCGACGTAGCCGATCGTGTTCACCAGCATCAGCGTGGTCGGCCAACCGTCCGTCTTGTAGTTGCGCCGGATCCAGCCGTCCTCCAACCACCAGCCGGCGTAGTCCTTGAGCTTCTCTTCGACCTGCGCGTCGGTGTACGTGGGCTCTTTCGCTGCCATGGCTCGCTCCTTGAGGGCTAGATCACGCCCCCGCCGTTGATCAGCAACATCTGTCCGGTCACATACGCCGCGGCGTCCGAGGCGAGGTACACCGCCGCGTAGGCGATGTCTTCGGGGGTGCCCCAGCGCCCCAGCGGGATCGTGGCGGTGATGCGCTGCTTCGTGGCCGGGTCGAGGCTGCTGCCGTAGGCCGTCTCGACCCAGCCCGGTCCCAGCACGTTGACCCGGATGTGCGGCGCGACCGAGCGGGCGAGCGCCCTGCTGAAGCTGTACACCCCGCCCTTCGCCGCGCAGAAGAGCTGCGCATACTCGCCTTTCATCCCGCCCGTCAGCACGTGGTCCCAGGACATGTTCAGGATCACGCCACCGTCCGGCTGCTGCTGCATCAACTCGACTGCGGCCCACGAGGCGAGCATCGTACCCCGCAGGTCCACGGCGAGCAGCAGGTCAAGCTTCTCGGCGCGCGAGCGGGTCGCCGGCTCGCCCGTGAGAACGTCCGCGCCGGCGTTGTTGATCCACACGTCCACCCGGCCCAGGGCTCCCCGGGCGTCGGCGGCGAGGCGGCGGACGTCGTCCGCCTGACTCGCGTCGGTCGCGAACACCTCCGCCCGGCGGCCCAGCCCGCGGATCGTCCCTGCCACGTCGTCGGCGGCACTCCGGCTCGTGCGGTAGGTGACGGCGACGTCCGCCCCGGCGGCGGCGCAGGCGAGCGCGATCGCCCGCCCAATGCCGCGCGAGGCACCCGTCACGAGCACCATCTTACCGGCGAGCATCGCGTCGTCCGGCTGCTGTTTTGACATCGGGTCTCCAACGGCCTAACCTACCGGCACTTTTGGGAGAGCCACAAGGGAGCGGCCGTGTATGAGGCTTCTGGTGAGTGTCGCGGACCCGAGCGAAGCGCGCGCTGCCCTCGAGGGCGGGGCCGACGTCATCGATGCGAAACAGCCCCGCCGCGGCGCGCTGGGTCCCGTGCGACCGGACGTGCTCGCGGCGATCCGACAGGTCGTCGGGGCGGCGCGGCCGGTGAGCGCCGCGCTGGGGGACGCGCGCGACGAAGCCGCCATTGAGCGCGCGGCCGGGGTCGCGGCCGGGCTCGGCGTGGCCTTCGTCAAGGTCGGCTTCGCGGGAGTGGTGACCGAGCAACGCGCGCGCCGGCTCGCGACGGTGGCGCGGCGCGGTGCCGGCGACTCGGGGCTAGTGCTCGTCGGCTACGCGGACTGGCGGCGCGCGGACAGCCTCGCCCCCGAGCGGTTGGTGGCCGTGGCGGCGACGGCGGCCGGGGCGGGGGTGCTGCTCGACACCGCGTTCAAGGACGCGCCCCTGTTCGCCCTGGAACCCCCGGAGCGCGTGGGCGCGTGGGTCGCCGCGGCACACGCGGCTGGCCTGTTCGCAGGTGTCGCCGGGAGCCTCTGGGGCTCGGACTTCGCGACCGCCCGGGCGCTCGGAGCCGATCTGCTGGGCGTGCGAGGCGCCGCCTGCGTGGGCGGGCGGACTGGACCAGTCTCCGCCGCTCGCGTGGCGGCGTTACGGGCGCTTGCTCACGCGGCGCGACGATCCCTCCCCGCCTTCGTTTAACGCGACGTCCAGCTGCCCCAAGTCGTCGGCCGTGACGATCAGATGCTCCACGGCCGGTGGGAGCGTGCGGACGAACGCCGGGTCGACGAGCTTGCGCGCGTCGCCTCGGCCGCTCGCCGGCTTGATGAGCACGATCCGCCGCGCGCCGAGCGCGCCCGCGAACCAGGCGGCGATCGAGTCGCTGGTCACGTCCCACGAGTGGGGCAGTGGGTCCGCCGTCTTGAGCCAGCGATACGGTGCGAGCACCGGCAGCTGCCCGGCCGCGAGCGCCGCGGCGATGTCCTCGCGCTGCTCGACCAACGCGGCTCCCGGCGCGCGGGCGGCGAGGGCGTGCGCATATTGATCCATGCCGAGCACCGCCATCCAGTGCGCCGCGTCTGCTCCGATCTTCACGCGCCGGAACATCTGGCGGACCGCGTCCGCGAACGGGCCGCCGCCCGGAATCACGACCAGCCGCCGCCCGGGCCGGAACGCCGTCAGCGCCTCGATGACGTGGTCGAAGGCGCGCGCCTTGCCGAGCAGGCCGCCGCCGACCTTCACCACGGTGTGGACGACGACGCGTTCGGGCGTCACGCGGAGCGCGCCTCGGCGGCCCGCTCCGCCGCGAGCAGCAGGGCGACGGCCGCCGCGGGGGCGTGCCGGGCCGCAGAACCCAGGACGTCGGCGAAGTGCGTGACCGGAAGCCCGGCGCGCCGCGCCGCCTCCGCGCCGAGGAAGTCGCCCAGCCCCGCGACGACGGCGCGGGACAGTCCGGGATGCCGGGCGCGCACGCGCTCGACGGCGTCCCCGATGCGCGTCACCTGCGCGTCCCACAGCGCGTCGGCGATCGCGCTGATGGCCGAAGCGTCCAGCATCTCCCGGTCGGCACAGACGACCCGCGCGAGCCGCTCGCCCGCGAACTCCCGGGTGCCGGGCCGCCCGTCGGGCGTTGGCGTCGCGTAGTCCGTCGGGTCGAGCTGGCCACGCCACACGTGCACGTCCGCGGCGAGGGCGAACCCTTCCGTGGAAACGCCGGTCGGGCGGCCGTCCAGCGGCACCGTCGCGGCGATCGCTTCCGCCGGCGTGCGCAGCGCTCCGGTGTACACCAGCTCGCCCTCGCGCAGCCGCTCGGGGTCGGTGCGACCGGCCGCGACGGGCTCCCCGCCCACGATGGGAATCACGTCCGTCGTCGTCGAGCCGGTGTCGAGCAGCAGACAGTCGGCGAAGGAGCGGCCCACGATGCGCGCCGTGGCAGCCCAGTTCGCGGCGGCGACCGCGAGGGGATCGCCGCGTGCTTCCTCCGGCGTGCGCCAGCGGCCGTCCACGCCCCAGACATGCACGTCCGCCCCGGGGAATGCGGCCACGACAGCGTCGAGCACGAACGCGACGCCTTCCCGCTTGGTCCGGAACAGCTGCGACAGCTCGGCCGTCATCGTCACCGCGTGCAGGCCCTCCTCCCCGCCCAGATCGCGCGCCAAGTGGCGCAGCAGCGGGATGAGCCCGGCGGGGTCGCGCTGGATCTCGTAGGGGACCGCCCGGGCGGCGAGGACATGCCCGCTCCCCCCCGCGACGCGCGCCGCCTTGGTGTTCACGCCGCCGATATCCCAACCGAGGACGGTCGTCATTGCGCGTGATCCCGGTGCTCGACCTGAAGGCGGGGCGTGTCGTGCTCGCGAGCCGCGGCCGGCGGGAAACGTACGCGCCGCTTCCGGCCTCGGTGCTGGTGCCCGCGGGTCCGGCGGACGACGCCGTCACCCTGGCCCGGGCGTTCCACGACCGTCTCGGGTGCGATGAGTGGTATGTCGCCGATCTGGACGCGATCAGCGGCGCCGCGCCGCAGCGCTCGCTCGTCCGCGCGCTCGCCGCACTCGGCGGTCGGCTCCTGGTGGACGCGGGCGTCTCCGCTCCCGCGCGTGCCCGCGAGACGCTTGCGGACGCCGGTGGGGGGGGCGCCGCCCGCGTCGTGATCGGGCTCGAGACGCTGCCGTCGCTCGCGGCGCTCGGCGACGTGGCCCGCGTCGTGGGGCGCGAGCGTCTGGTCTTCAGCCTGGATCTGCGGGAGGGCGAGCCGGTGCTGCCGCCGGGCGCGCCGCCTCAGGGGACACCCCTCGAGCTGGCGCGCGCGGCGGTGGACCGGGAGGGCGTCGCGGCGATGCTTGTACTGGATGTGGCGCGCGTCGGGAGTGGACTGGGTGTTGATTTGGACCTGGTCGCGGCGCTGCGGCGCGCCCATCCCGGCAGCGAGCTGCTGGCGGGTGGGGGGATCGGCTCGGTGCGGGACCTCGAGCGGCTGGCGGACTCGGGGTGCGACGGGGCGCTCGTAGCGACCGCGCTGCACGACGGCAGCCTGGCGAAGCAGCATGTCGAGGCGGTGCGGCGCCGCTAGAGCGATTCGCGGTACGTCGCGGACTGGCCGAAGTTCTCCTCCACTTCGACCTCGATGGCCCGCAGCGCTACTGCTCCCCCCCCCCCGGCCCCCCCGCCCCCTGTCGTAAGTTCGCGGCACACCCGCCCCGCGAGGTACTGTGCCAGCATCTCCACCGTGGTGTTGGGTATCGGCAGCAGCGCGCAGTCGCCGCGGGGAAACACGTAGCGCGGCCGACCCGCGACCGCTACGGCCACGGAGTCGCCCTCCTCGCGGACCTGGACCTTCGGGTTTTGTAGCGGGAGCAGCACCTTGTGGTCGATTTCGTCGGTCAGCCGCTTCATCAGGTGCTTGAGCTCGGCGAAGTCGAGCACGTAGTGCGCTTCGGGGTCCAGCCCGCCCTCTACGATGACACGGGTGCGATAGTTGTGCCCATGCAGGGTCTCGCAGCGGTGCCCGGCGAACGTGATGAAGTGGGCCGCCGCGAACACCAGGTTGTCCTTGGACACCGAGACCTTGAACTCCTTACGCGCGGACATCCCTTCCCCTCTCACTCCATCCGCCCTCGAGCAGCGCGACGAAGATGGCAGCGCCGGTGAGGTCGGCCGTGGCACCCGGATTCCTGGTGTTGCGCTCGTCCCGCAGCTCGCGGTCGAGCGCCGCTATGTCCTGGCGTCCGGCGGCGCTCCGCACCCCGCCGGCGTCGAGCACCGCGCGGGCGCGCTGCGACACGGCGGCCGCGGCCTCCCGCCCGAGCTTGCGGGCGATGTGCGTGTCGGGCGCCGCCGCGAGCAGCGTGAGAAACGTCTCGACCGTGGCGTCGCGCCACGTGAGCCCGTCGGCGCGCGCCCGGGCAAGGGCCGGGGCGCCGATCGCGAACGTCGTCCGGAAGCCGGTTGCGTACTCGCGGGCGACTGCATCGCGCTCCTGGGCGAGCGTCATGGCGTCGCGGAGCGGCACCGTGGGTGTGCCTGCGACGTCTTGCTCGGCGGCATGACCCAGCCCGCCCGGCGCCGCCAGCCGGATGGCCGCGTAGGCCTCGCGCGCGTCGGCCACGGTCGTTGCGGCGAGCGTGGCCGCGAGGCGGGCGACGAGCGGTCGATCGTCGGGCTGGAATGCCGCCTGGGCGAGCGGGGCGAGGAGGAGCACGAGGCCGAGATTGGTGTTGGAGGGCGCCCACCGCGAGGTCGCTTCCACGGCGGCGCGGATGGTCTCGCCGAGTGGGCGCTCGGCCGCGGCGGCCAAGGCGGGCCCGATCGCCGCCGCGCTCGCGAGGAAGTCCTCATACCGGACATCGTGGAAGTCGGCGGCCGGCGACACGTTCCCGGGCTTGGGCGCGCTCGCCTCGAGCAGGCAGGCGAGCTGGGCAGCGACGGCGACGTCGGCCCCCCTCCCGTGGGGCGCGCGCGTCACCGCGACGCCACGCGTCCGAGCACGCGCTCGACGATCGCCGCGGCGACGTCGATGGAAGTCGCTTCTTGCAGGCCGCGCCATCCGGGGATCCCGTTCACCTCGACTACGTACACCGTGCCATCGCGGGCGGGCAGCAGGTCGACGCCGGCGTACTCCGCCCCCACCGCCCGCGCCGCCGTGAGCGCCAGCTCCGCCCGCTCGGGTGCCAGCGTGACGGCGCGCGCCCGCCCGCCGCGCGCGAGGTTCGTCTTCCAGGCGGGGGCGGGCGCGCTGCGCTCGATCGCGCCGAGCACGCGACCGCCCACGACGAACGCGCGCACGTCGCACCCGCCGTGGTCGATCGCGCGCTGAACATAATATACCCCCCGCAGCGTCTCCAGCGTGCGGAACACGCGGAAGGCCATCTCCTCATCGCTCACGCGCACCATGCCGAGCCCCATCGAGCCGAACAGCGGCTTCACGATCACGTCGCCGAAGGCGTGGAACGTTGCCAGCGCTTCGTCCGGCTGCTCGCACACCACGGTCTCGGGCACCGCGAGCCCCGCCTGCTGGAGCAGGGCGGTGGTCCAGAGCTTATCCACCGTCCGCTCGATCGTGCGGGGCGAATTGATCACGGGAACGCCCCGCTCCTCGAGCGCGTGCAGCGCGTCCACGCGGAAGATGATCTGTTCGAGCGAGCCGGCGGGAATGATGCGCGCCAGCACGGCGGCGCACGCGGCGAGGTCCTCCCCGGCGCTCGCGAACCCGGCCGTCGCGCCGAGCCGCGCCACCAGCGCCTCGTAGGGGAGCACGCGCCCCTCGTGCCCCCGCTCGGCGAGCGCGCGGCAGAGCTGGTCGGTGTGCCAGCCCTGCCGCGCGGCGAGAATGGCGACGCGCACCGGAGGCTAGTTGGTCTTCGCCCCGATGAGCACGGTGACGCCGCCCGTGGCGAAGTTCGCGAGGTCCGCCGCCACCGCCTTCCAGCCGGGTGTGGCGATGCCCCTTTCAAGCGCGTCCCGCGAGGCGAAGCGAATGTCGGCCTCGCGATACAGCGTCGGCGCCTTGCCGTCGATCGTGACGGCGAACTTCACGAGCTCGGCCCGCGTCACGCCGATTTCCTGCGCGTGCGCTGCGAAGAGCGGCACGTGCTTCTCGGCGTAGTACTTCTCGAACGCCGCTGTGTCCTTGGGCTGGTTGTACAGCACGATGACCGCCCACTGCACGGCCGGTGGCGGAGGGGCGGCCTCCTTCGTGCACGCCGTCGCCACGACCAGCGCGGTGAGGGGGAGGGTGAAGAACGAGCGCGGCATGTCGGTCTCCTCGGGTGTCGGGTTGCCTTCAACTCTCGAGCAACGACGCGCGCAGCACCTCGGCGTTCAGGTGGCCCGCGTGATGCGTCTTCCCGCTCTGGACGCTGGTCAGCCACACCTCGGCGGGACTGAAGAGCAGGGGGTCGATCTTGTAGAAGTCGCCGTCGTAGCGCTTGAAAGTGTCGTAGAACGGCGTGCCGTAGTCCTTCGACGCCGAGGCCGGGATCTTCGGCACGAGCTCCGCGAGCTCCTGGTCGTCGGCGTTTACCGTGTAGCGCGCCCGCCCGCCGTACAAGATGCAATCGTTGGTGCGGCCGATGGCGCGGAGGTCGTTCTTCGCGACCGGGGGCAGCGGGGCGGCCCCGATCCCGCTCACGATCTTCTTCAGGTCGAAGCCGAGCGTGTCCATCTTGTGGAGCCCGGTCTCGAGGATGCGCGCGGCGATCTGCACGCCGCCGGCGAGGCTCGCCGTCGGCGCCACCACGAAGGTGAGCTGCCACGGCTCGAGACTCCCTGCCTTCTCGGCCACCCAGGCGGCTACATCGTCCGTCGGCGCGGTGCGCGTTTCGAGCACCAGCACGCCGCGCCGCGCGGTCTCGGCGTAGCCGAGCTTCGCGAACAGCTCCTTCTCGACGCGCGCGTGGGCGCGCAGCGGCCCCGAGCCCATTGCGAAGTATTTCCCGACCTGGATCGCCCAGCCGGCGTACTGGGACGCCATGCAGCTTACCGCGGGATGGTCGGTCCAGACGCGTACCCCCGCCCAGTGATTGTCGCCGATCACCACGGGGGCGTAGTCGACGTGCCCCAGCCCGCCCATGCAGATCTCCGCCAGCGCGAGTCCGGCGGCGTACCCTCCCGGCGTCTCGATGCCCGCGTCGATCACCCGCGCGCCGCCGGGCAGCGTGCGCAGCGTGACCCGCAGCGCTTCAGCGTTCGTCGCCATGCGGTCGGCGATCTCCAACGCGCGACCGTTCAGGTCCAGCCCCCCGCTCAGTCCCCCACCCATCGCAGGATCTCCCCCTTCCCGAGCTCCGCCATGTCGCCCGCGTAACGCTCGTAGCGGCCGGTGATGTGGCGGTCCGCGACTGCGAGCCCGTAACGCGCTCCCAGATAGCGGAGCAGCACCGGGACGTACGGCGGGCGGTAGGTGCAGACGTAGCGAAACGTCGCCGGGCGCTCGATCGCGCCGAGGGCCACGATGGACCCACGCTTCAGGAACCGCCCCGCGCCTGGCCCCGCCGTCCCGAACACGACGACCGTGCCCGCGATCATCCCCCGACCCGTCCCTCGTCCTCCGTCGCCCGTCACCACGACCAGCCCGCGCCGCATCCGCGCCCCGACGTCGGGCCCCGCCTTGCCGCGGATGACGATCTCGCCCCCCGTCATCCCGCGGGACGCCCCGGGCCCGGCGCCGCCCGCGTTGTCCCCGGCGTCGCCGTGCACGTCGATCCGGCCGCCCGCCATCTGCACGCCCAGGTCCCGGCCCACGCCACCCGCCACGACGATCTCGCCGGCCGCCATCCCGGTACCGATCCCTTCCACGTGGGCGAGCTCGCCCTCGATCCGGATCGTGGCTGAGCGTTCGCCTTTCACCTTGAAGAAGTCGCCCAGCTGCGCGGCGCGGCCGCCGTGCACCACGGGCAGCGCGGCGATCTCCGCGGCGCCGAGCGACGCGAGCCGGTCGGGCGTGATCGCAGCGGCGATCAGCGCGTGCTTCGGTTCCTCCCGAAGGGTGAGGACGACCGCGTCGCTCATGCCATGATCTTCCGCAGGTGGAAATGATGCGGGCCGAGCTTCCCGCCGAAGTTCGCCGCGGTGATGGCCTTCACGCCTGGCCGACACGCCGCCCGGATCCCGGCTCGCATCGCGGCCTCGATGGATGACGCGTCGGTGCCGTCGAGCACGATCTCGAGCACGCTGTTCACCCCCTCGGGGACCTGGGACTCGGTCACCGCCCGGAGCGTGGGATCGAACGGGTCGTTGGTCGTGGCGACCATGTTCTTGTAGCGCTTCGAGCCCACCTTGCTGCCGCTTCGCACCACGCCGCCCGGAAACGGCAGGATCACGCCGCGGAGGTCCGTCATCGCCTCCACCGCGGCCTCCGCGGCCGCCAGCGCGGCATCCGCATCCGCGGCGAGGATCAAGAAGTTTCCGCCGCCCACGCCCTTCAGCATCCCGAACGTCTCCTCCACGAGGAACTCCCCCTCCATGACCGGGAGGCGCCAGTAGCGCTTGCCGCCGATCACCTTGCTTGCCTGGAAGCCGTCGCCGAACACCCGCAGCGCCTTCCCCACCGCCAGCCGATCGGGGGGGGGGACGTCGGGCAACCCGTCGAAGCAGGCCGTCGTGGGACAGGTGAGGACCGTCTGGCCGAGCCGTACGATGAGCTGCTGCGGCAGGCTCTCCTTGTCCATCGTGAGGAACAGCACGCTCACGCCCGGGCGCCCGTCGGGCGTCTCCTGCTCGGCGAGCCCGCGCTCGATCCCCGCCTCGCACTTGCATCCGATCACCGACGTGGCGAAGCCCGTGAGCTTGACGGCGGCTTCCCGCGCCCATTTCGCGGTGCGCCCGGTGATGACGATGCGGGCGACGCGCATGGTGAACGCTTCGGCGAAGGTGTCTTCGATGGCGACGCCGTTGATGTTCATGCCACCGGCTCCGCCCCGTAGTTCTCGAACGACACGCAGGCGTAGTCGTCGAAGAAGCGCTTCAGGTCCCGCGTCACCGCCCGGTCGTGCTCGGGACGCACGCTCAGCCGCCGCCCCGCGGGCGCGCGTCGCAGCTGGCCGTCTTCGACCACCAGTGTCCCCGCCTTGAGTACGTGGCGCGGCGTCGCGAACATCTTTGCCCGGTCCGGCTCGTTCGCGTAGATCGTCACGTCCGCGTCCGCCCCGGGCGCGAGATGCCCCTTGCTCGTGAGGCCGAGCAGCCGCGCCGGCCCGGCGCGGGTGATGATCACGATCTCGCTCAGCGTGTACTCGCGCGCGAGCCCGTCAAGCAGCGCGCTCCCCGCCAGGAGCTTCTGGTTCACGCCCTTGAGCCGGTCGTCGCGGTACGCGCGGTCCATCAGCAGCCGGATCAGCTGCGGATAGGACAGGAACGTGCCGCCGTTCGGGTGGTCGGTGGAGAGCGCCACGCGCCAGGGGTCGCGCGCCAGCAGGAACAGCTCGAGCCCCACGGCCCATTGCAGCGCGGCGACCGCCGCCTTCTCCTTGTAGGCGTACGGCACGATGCCGCAGCCGGTCTCGAGCTCGATGTCCACGTTCACCCACTTGCGCCCGGTGCTCGAATGCAGCAGGTACTCGACCGGGCTGTCCGCGGTGACCGTCGTGGCCGCCCCGAACATCACCTGGCCCACGTCCACGCTCACTTCTGGGTGACTGTTGACGTATTCGATCACGTCGCGCGCCGCCGACTTCCATTCTTTCCCCCGCGCTCCGCCGTAGCTGTGGAACTGCAGGTGCGTGAAATGCGCCCGCTGACCCGCTACCGCCTGCATGCTCTCGAGCGTCGTCGCGGCGTTGCCCGCTTGGCCCAGGTTATTGCAGTGGACGTGCACGGGGTGCGGCAGCGCGAGCGCGTTCGCGGCACCGGCGAGGGTCTCGAGAATCTTGCGCGGCGTGACCGCACTCGACCCGACGGGGTCGTCCAGCCCCGTCACGTTCCGCTCCGACCCGCCGCCTTTCCATCGGGCGACTCCGCCCGGGTTCACGATCTTGATCGCGTAGCCGCGCGTGACGCCGAGCAGCCAGCCGGCGTAGTCGCGCGCGCGCGTCGCCTCGCCTGTCGCGATCTGGCGCAACAAGTAGTCGTCGTTGCCGAGCAGCACGAAGCATCCCGAATCCAGGATCGGGGTGTCGTCCAGCTCGGCGTGGGCGTGCCGGGCCGCGAGCGGTGCGACCGCCGCCTCCATGGCCGTCGTGTAGCCGAGCCCCGCGTAGCGGTATCCCGTGACGAACGTGCTCGGCAGCGTGCCGCCCGTGCCGGAGCGCCGGATGGCATCGCCCGGGACGGGATCGGCCGCGTGCTCTTCGGGGAGCAGGCGCCGGGCGTGGTTCACGCTCGAGCCCGCCACGTGCGCGTGGATATCCACGCCGCCCGGCATCACGATCATGCCCCGCGCGTCGAGCCGCGGGACGCCGGAGGGCAGATCGGCGACGATGCGTTCGCCCTCGATGCAGACGTCGCGCACCACGCCATCCACCCCGTTCGCGGGGTCGTACACCGTGCCGCCGGTGATCCGCAACCGGGCCGCCGTGGTCACGGCTCGAGGGCCTCGCGCAGCGCGTGAATGGTGGCCGCGGCGGCGCGCGGCCCGGCGAGCACGGGCCGCAGCGGCAGGGGCACATCGTCCATCCGGAACGCCAGCCCGCCCTCGTGGATCCCGGCGACGCCTGTGTCGATCGCGACGGCCGCCGGGAACGGCGCGGCGCTCGCCCGCGGACCGATCACGACCGTCGGGACTCGGCCGAGGCCTCGGGCGATACCCTCCGGAACGCTCGCCGCCGCGCCCACCACGAGCGCCGCGTCGACCTCCCCGGTCGCGACCAGCGCGGCCGCGCCCCCCCCATGTGGGCGGTACTCGGGGTAGCCGCGCGCGAAGTCCACGGCGCACGGGAACCCCGTCTGCCACGTGAGCACCTGCTCGGCGCCCGCACGGTTGCCCCCGCCCCGCAGCGTGGAGAGGGCGCAGCGCGTCGGCCCATTCAGCGCCTGGGCGAGGGCGACGAGCGCCTCCGCGCGGTCCGGGTCCGAAGGCGCCGGGCCCGGCTCCCCGTCCGCGACGAGCGCGACGTAACGGGGCTGCATCAACCGGCGCGCCAGCTCGGCCGCGGGCTGGAAGCGCGCGTCGTCCTCCCCCCAACGGTTCTGCACGGTGGCCCGCATCACGCCGAGGGCGTCCACTTCGTCCTCCGGGGCGATCGTGACGCGGGTGTCCGCGTCGTCGGGCCCACGGCTCGGCCCGACATCGACCGCGATCACCGTGCGGCTCTTGCGTCCCTCAGGAGCCTCGAGCCCGCGCGGCTCCACGGCATAGCGCGACGCGTAGCGCGGATAACGGTCCGCCGGATCCACCGCCCAGAACACGATCACGTCGGCCCGCTGGCGAATCTCGCCCAGCGTCGCCCCCGCGCGCCCGCGCCGCTGCGCTGCGAGCACGCCCCCAGCCGCGCTTCCCCCCGCCCACGTGTCGAGAGCGGCCCGCAGCCGGTCGGCGATGGCGACCGCCTCGCGCTGCGCCTCGCATGACACGTCGGCAGCGACGTAGATCAGCGGCCGCTTGGCGCCCGTCAGCAGCTTCGTCGCCTCGGTGAGCGCCCGCTGTAGCGAGCCGGCGCGCCCTTTCACCCTCGACTCCTCCGGCACCGTCCCGTCGCCGAACCATGTCTGGCCCAAGGGGCACGCGTTCACGAGCGACGCAATCCGGTCCCGCTCGACGACGACGGTGATGTCGTCGCAGGCGCAGCCGCAGCCCAGGCAGGTGACGTGCGCGACGGTGCGACCGGAGGTCATGGGGTCGCCACGGCGGCCGCCTCGAGGGCGTGGTAGATCCACTCGGCCCGTTTCACGAGTCCCGCGTAGCAGGCCCGTTGATCCCTGCCGCGGGCGAACACCGTGCACACCGGCTGGCCGCGCGCGATCCGCTGCCCCGGCGACGGCACGTCGCGAATGTCCCCGTCCTCGAGCCACGCCGCGGTATCGCCGACCTGAACGTCTCCCCGGGCGTACACGATCGCCTTGCCGAGCGCGCCCGCTCCTCGCGGGCCGGCGGTCGCGACGTCGAACCCCGGCAGGTCGCCCGCGCACGCCTGCGCATGCGTCTCGAAGATCGAGATGCCGTACGCCCGCTCCACCAATTCCATGGACGCCGTATAGCGCGGGTTCACCTCGATCGGGCACCAGCCCCTGCCGGGGACGGAGATGAAATCGACGCCGCCGACCCCGGCGAGGTCGAACGCCGCCGCCGCCGCGTTCGCGAGCCGCCGTGCTTCGTGCCAGTCGCCCTCCGTTGCGAGAATGCTGCCGCTGTAACGGAAGCCGCCCGCACCGAATGCCGGGTCGCCAACGAGCATGCGGGAGATCCCGAGCGGCACGGCGCGCCCTCTCCCGGCGGCCGCCGCAAACACGACGGAGCCCGCCACTCCCGCAAGCTGTTCCTGCACGTACGACCCGTGCGGCACGGGCGCGCCGGGCTGGTAGACCCGAATCCCGGTCCCGCCGCCCGAGGCCCGCGGCTTGACGAGCCAGCGCACGCTGCGCTGCTCCTCCCGGGGTGGAGGCGCCGAGAGCGTGCGGGGGAGGGTGCGCGGGTTGAGCTGCTCGAGGGCGCGCAGGGGGTCGCGGGCCCGCGTCACGACGCCCGGCCCGTTCCCCCACAGGACGCGGCCGCGGGTCAGCGCGCGCAGCGCGTGGGGATGGTTCTCGAAGCTCGCGACGTAGGCGACCGCGTCGCAGGCGAGGGGCCGAGCCCGCCGTGAGGCCAGCTTGCAGCTGAACCGACCCTCCCCGTTCGCCGTTCGCGCCACCACGACCTCGCGGCACTGCGCGCGCAAGTCCAGGTCGCCGAAGCCGTCCACGGCGACGACGTCGTACCCGGCGCGCGCCGCCGATTCGGCGAACCCCCGCGTCGAGACCCCGGCGATGAGGATGCGCGTCATCTCACGACAGCCCCAGACGCCGTCGCGCCGCGTCGCGCGGCACCACGTACAGATGATCGAGCACCGTGCCGCGCGCCTCGCGAATGCCGAGCGTCTCGACCAGCTCGCGGTGCGCGCCGCCTGCGAGCCCATCCGCGACGAGGGCGGCGCCCTGCGCGCCCTGCTTCGCCACTTGGGCGAACCCATCCAGCAGCCGCGTCGGGGCGTACCCGCTGAGCCGCCGGCGGATCGCCTCGCGCACCGGCTCCACCCGCGCCAACCGGCCCGACAGCACGAACTCCTTGGGAGCGGGGAGCTCCTCCGCGAGCGCGATCGCGGCCTTCGCCGCGCCCTCGACGAACGCGTCCCACGCCACCTGCTCCTGCGTCGTCGTGGGGCGACCGAGCCGTTCGGGCGACGCGGCGTCCGCGTCCCACCCGGCGATCGCCGCCGCTCCGCCTCCGAACAACAGCTGCTTCGGCACCGCGCCCGCGAGGTAGGCCACCTCGCCGTCGAGTGCGCCCGCCGCCCGGAATCCCAGCGGGCCGCTCGAGCCACCCACGCCATCCACGATCCGACCTCCCGCCACCGCCACGGCGGCCGTAAAGGCGCCGCCCAGCTCGAGCAGCACGAGCGACACGTCGGCGAGTGGACGGGCGAAGCGGCGCGCCTGCTCGTCGATCGCGAGCGCCGCCACGCACACCTTCTCCGCCGTGCCCATGTCGACGCGGTTCACCTTGCGGTACTCCGGCACCGTCGGCAGGTGCACCACGCCGGGCGTGAGCACCACGGGGAGCGGCGTGCGGGCGAGCGCGCGTACCAGCGCGAACAGCCCGCCGATCCCGCCGCTCTCCCCCGGGGCCGTGAGGAAGGCGAGGCGCAGGTCCTCGTCGGTCGCGTCCTGGACGCGCGTGAGGGGCAGGCCGTAGCCCGAGGGGCCGGCGACGAGATCGAGCGGCCCCGCCGCGTCGAGCAGGGCGACGAACGCCGCCGGCTCGGCGAGCGCCCGGCCGGTCGGGAAGGAGCGATCGAGAAACAGCCGGCCGTCATCGATGCCGCAGACGTCGATGCTCACCGTGCCGGGGTCGATGCCGACGACGCGCGGCATCGACTCACGGCTTTTGCGCCATCAACTCCCGCGCGACGTCGGCGATCGTCTCGGCGTCCAGCACGAGGTCGTTGCGCTCGAACAGGCGTGCGATGCACGCCTTGTGCAGCTTCGTCTTGAGGTTGCCGATGGCGAGCGCGCCGAAGCATACGACGCCCTCCTTCGTGACGCCGTCATCCATCGTCTCGACGCCTTCGACCCCGAGCGGCGGCACCGCGTTCACGTCGGCCACGACCTTGAGCCCGGGCACGTTCGCCCAGGCCCGTTTGGGAACGAGCATCACGCCCGCCGGCCCGGCGTTGAGCAGCAACGCGGCGCCCTTGCACGCGCGCACCGCGTCGCTCGCGTCCGGCATCGCGATCGCCCGCACCGTCCCGCCGAAGCGCTTGAGCACCAGGTCGCGTGCTCGCTCGCCGGCGTCGGCTTTGCGCGACGTGATGACCACGTCCGCGCCCGCGCGGGCGAACAGTCCCGCCGCCCGCACCCCGACGGGCCCCGTCCCGGCGACGATCAGCACCCGCTGGCCACGCACGTCGCCCCCCGCTCCCAGCAGCATCTTCGCGACGGCGGCGACCGCCGTCGTGTTGGACCCGTTCGAGTCCAGCATGAGGGACACGGTGAACGGCTTGAACACTGCCTGCTGGGCCGCGGCCAGCAGCGCCTCGCCCGCCGCCATGTCGGCGCCGCCGATGAACACCGCCGTGTTCTTCAGATCCTTGGGGCCGCGGGTGAATATGCACCCATACACCAGATCGCGGACCTCGCCGGGCGTGATGCCCCCGTAGCTCATCACCTCGTCGGCGCCGCCGTCGTACGCCACCACCCGATCGAACACACTCGGCAGCTTGGAGCTGTCGAGTTGCAGCAGGAGCTTACGCATCGAGGTTCATGCTCCGCGATGAGACGGAATGGGGCGCGAAAGCAGTCGAGGGGCGGCAGCCCGCCCCTCGACTTGGGAAGCATGCGACCGCCGCGGAGATCAGCCCTTGTCCGCGCCGCCGGCGAACGGGTGCGACGCCGTCTTCGCCTGCGCGATCACCGTGTCGACGCGCGGCTGCCCCTTCAGGGCGCGCTCGATCGATTCTTTGGTCGCCCGGTAGTTGAAGTCGAAGATCTTCTTGTCGTTCTTCGCTTCCCAGTGGATGAACACGCCGACCAGGATGCAGTAGTCGTCGACCTTGTCACGCGGGATCACGCCGGCAGACACGCTGTCCACGACCGCTCGGGCCACCGCCGCCTGCGCCGGGCCGAACATCTGGACGGCCTGCGTGGCACCCTTGATGGTGACCTTGTTGAAGAGGAGCGCGTCGGGCTTTGCCGGCAGGTTCGGACTGACCACGGCCAGGAGGGTGCTATGCCCTTCGCGTTGGTTCGACAAAGCGTTCACGAATGCCTGCCCTGCTGGGCCCGACTTCGACCCGATGATCAAGTCGATGTGGGCGACCTCGTTCCCATCACCTACCAGCGATTCGCCGATGAAGAAGTCCGCTGCCATAACTACCTCCCGATCCGGATGAGGTGCACGAATGTCGCCTGCTGGCTCACGAATGCGGTGTTGAGAGCGGCGTGGCTGAGGGGTGTCGGGCGAACCACGCGGTCCCGCCGTCTGCGGGTAGCTCTTACGGAAACCGTATCGATGGGGTGCTAACCTGCCCGCCGCCCCGATGGGTGTCAAGGCCGGCGTTCCAGGGCTATTCGGGCGGTGGGCTCCCCGTGGCCGCTAGCCACACCTCGTCCGCGAGCCACTCGAGCCGCTGCTGGGCGTAGTCAAGCTCCGCGGGAGTCATCTGCTTGGCCCGCCGGGCGATGTCGCGCGCGTGCGTCAGCAGGTCGTCCAGCACGTCCCGCAGGGGTCGGTTGCGCCGCCGCTCCGCGCGTGGTCGCGGGCTCACGCGGTCTGGATCCCGAGCGCGCGCTCGTCGGCCTTCCTGACCTCGTCGGCCGCGGCGCGCAGCGTCGAGGCGAGCCCGTGCTCGGTGAGATAGCTCTCGACCAGCCGCAGGCCGAGGTAGTACCCCGCCCGCTCGGGCAGCACCTTACCCCCCATGAGCCGCGCCGCCGGCGTGGTCCCCCCCGAGAGGAACCGCAGTCGCAGGCCGAGGCCGCGCTCCTCGAGTAGCGGCGTCACGGCGCGCCGCAGGAACGCGTCGAGCTCGCGGATCCGCCGGTACTGCCGCCGCGTGTAGCCGCAGTACTCCCACGGCTCGAACCCCGGCGCCACGGCCTGCGCCGCCGCCACCGCGGCTCCCTCGTTCACGAGCAGCTCCCGCAAGGTGGCGCGGCTCCCCGTGTCCCAGTAGTCGTACGCCCCGCGCAGATCGGCGACCAGCCGTCGCAGGTCGGCCCGGCTGGTGGGCGAAGTGTAGCGCACCGCGTGGGCGACCTCGTGCGCGATCCACAGGGGCAGGAGATGCGGCGCGAGCCCCATGCCGTAGGTCTGCGGGTTGGCCCGGCCCGTGAAGTGCTCGAGGCAGATGAATGCGATGCCGCGCCCGCCCACGACCAGCTCGCCTGCGTTCGCGGCGCCCACACCGACCATCAGATAGAGGTCCACGGGGCAATCCGCGTCGGCCTGCTCGAGCGTGCGCTGCAGCGCGTCGTACGCGATCGCCGCCACCTCCACGTCCTCGAGCAGGCGCGTCAGGTCGACGCGGTCGGCCGTGAGCGCCGCCGCGATCACCCGCTCCGCGTGGGGCGAGGCGGGATCGAGCACGTAGTTGTGCCAGTAGCTCTGGAGGACCGGCTTGTGACGTTCCAGATAATCGTGGTACGCCGCGGCGGGATCGGGCGCGGCCACGACCGCGAGAAACTCCGGCACGAGGTTGACGAGCATTGGAGCGGTCGGCCCCAATTTGGGAACCGGCCGCGTCGCTGACAAGCGCTGCCTACCGCATCACGATCTCCAGGGCGACGGACTCCGCCTTGACATTTCGTGCGAGATCGGTCACGCCCAGGGTCACCCGGTAGCGACCGGCGGGCAGGCGCCCCGGCTCGAGGACGACCCGCTCGAGCGCGACGTCCGGCGTCGCCACTTCGCGCGTGAACTCGAGCACGACCGCGTGACCGGCGCCGAGTACGCGGTCGAGGAACGACCGCACCCGCGCGAAGCTGTAGCGCACCAGGTAGCGCGCCACGCCGCGGGCGTCCGCGTCCAGCCCGTAGATCTCGGCGTAGGTCGCGAGCGGCCGGCCCGCGTCGTACGTCAAGTCGGCGGGCATGGCGGAGAGTGTCGTCTCGCGGTCGGCCGTCGTGTCGGCCGCGCCCAGCGCGAGGCTCGAGAGCGCGGGGGGACCGGGGGCGGGCGCCGTGAAGTCGGGCACCGTGACGTCGTGCCGCAGTCGGCCGACGGCCCCGGCGGAATCGACGTCGAGCCCGAGGACGTATCTCCCGGGGTGGACGCGGAGCCGCAACAGCCCGGGCCCGGTCGCGCGACCGACGGCGCCGCCGTCCGCGTCCCACAGGACCGCCGCGGCGCTGTCGGGCGCGGCTCTGTAGTACACGTCGGTGCGCCGGCCGTCCGCCGCGCGGTAGAACGCACCCCACACGCGCGCAGCGAGTGACGCGGGGAGCGTCGTCCGGTCCGTCACGAGGAGCTGCCGCACACTGGCGAGCTGGTGCGACGTGGCGGGGAAAAAGATGAAGTCGCCGCCGAGCTGGCCGCCCGCGAGCCCTGCCGAGCCGCGCACGAACGCGATCGTGCGCGGGCCCTCGGGCGTGAAGTACAGCCAGCTCTCGAGGTCGAGCGCGCTCGCGGCGCCGATCGGCTCGGGATGGAGGGGATCGAGGACGCGGGGTAGCCGCTGGTCCGGCGGGCCGTGCCGCACCCACACCACGCCCCGGGGATCGAGGTGCGTCAGCGCGTCTGACGGCGTCGCGCCCGTGTCGCCAGCCGCCCGCACGTCGGGCGCCTGCCGCGTCGCGGCGGCCGCCGAGTCGGCCCGCCCCAGGGCACGGGAGCCCCGCGGCTTCCGCACCGGCGTGTTCCCGACGAGCACGACGAACGAATCGCTGCCCGCCGGCAACGCCGCGAGCAGGTCACGTGCCCCCGTCGCGGCGAGCGCGCGATAGTGCGCGGACCGGCCGTACAGACCGAGCGGGTGGAGCACGTGAAACTGGCGGCGTGCGTACGACAGGCGGTGAAAGTGCTCGGCGATCCGCTCGTTCTCGGGCGTGACGAGGTTCGGGTCGCGCTTGCCCCAGAACCACTGGAAGAACGCCCGCGCGTCCCTCGGCGCCGTGGAGTCGAACCGCGCCGCTTCCGCGGGCGAGGCGATCATCCAGACCTGGCCCCACAGGGCGCCGGTGGAATCGACGTCCGCGTGTGCGAGCGCCGAGTCGTACCAGGCGTAGCCCGCGGCGTCGTGGCCCGCCTCGAAGCCGGCCTCGGCGCGCACCAGCCAGAGCGGGACGGACGCCGCCCGCCGGCGGAGCCCCTCCGTGGCGAGCGAGTCGGCGCGCTGCGGCTCCCGGAGGCCCAGCGCCGCGACCGCGCGTCGCTCCAACGCCGTTGGGTCGTCGGGGTGGCCGGCGAGCGCCCGGTCGAGCCGTCGCCATACGTCGTCGTCGTGATAGAGCGCGGCGAAGCGGGCCCACGCGTCGCGGTAGTCGCTCTGCAGCGCGAATAACCGGAGCAACGCCTCGCGGGCGATCCACTCGCCGTCGTCGCTCCCGAGCCGGAAGCCCGCCTCCGCCTGCCGGTACAGCGGCTCCGGGTCTCCCGGTGCCAGGCGGGCGGCCGTGCGGAACTGGGTGAGCGCGTCGTAGCGCCCCACGGTAGGCCAGGCGAGCCAGACGCGGCCCAACAGCAGGTGAGCGCCGGCGTCGCGCGGGCGCTCGCGCACCAACTGCTCGGCGGCGCGGCGGGCTGCGGGAAGGTCGTGGGCGGCGAGGAGCGATTCGGCGCGGGTGGCGCCTGGGTCCTGCATGACGAGCCCCAGCAGCAGCGTGACCACGGTGCCCCCCCCCCGGGCCCCCCGCCCCCCCAGCGGCTCAGGCCTTGTCGCGCATCTTGCGGCTCATCTCGCTCAAGAACCGGCGCTCGGCGGGGGTGAGGCTGCCGATGCCGCGCGCCGAGATCTTGTCGAGCACGCGGTCGATCTCGGCTTGCGCGGGATCGCGCTCGGCCCGACGCGGCTTCCCCGTGTCGCTCCCCCGCGCCGCCCGCGCGGGGTGGACGAGCACGCTGGGCGCAACCGCGCGCCGCAGCTCGCGCTCCGCGCGGCCCAGCCGCCACGCCGCCGTCTTCAGGTAGAGGAACCCGGTCGCGAACCCCCCCAGGTGCGCGAGGTGCGCCACGCCGCCGCTCGCCGGCGCGAGGGCCAGCGCCAGCGAGATCGCCACGGCGAACGTCACGAGCCACTTCGCGGGGACCGGTGCGGGGAGCGGGAACACGTAGATCGGCTGGTCGGGCCACGCCCAGGCGAACGCCAGCATCACGCCGTACACGGCGGCCGACGCGCCCACGACCACGTCCAACGGACGGAACTGCATCAGCACCAGCGACAGCGCGGCGCCGCCGAGCCCGCACAGCAGATAGTAGAACAGGAACGAGCCGCTCCCCATCCGCTCCTCGACCGGCGACCCGAAGACGAAGAGCGCCAGCAGGTTGAACGCGAGGTGGAGGAGGTTCGCATGGACGAACATGTAGGTGAGGAAGGTCCACGGCTGCGCGAAGGCGGACAGCGGCGCGAACCCGAACGTGGCGATGAAGCGGGGGCTCACGAAGATCGTCTCCTGCAGGAGGAAGACGACCAGGTTGGCGACCATCAGCCGCCGCACCCACGGGGTCATGCCGAACGTCCGCTGCGGGCCCATCAGGTGTCTTATCCCCCGCTCGCGCTCCCCGAGTTCCGGGCCAACCGGCAGATGCGCTCGCACAACTCCGGAAACTCGATCCCCGCAGCCCGGGCGGCCTGCGGGAGGAGGCTGGTGCGCGTCATGCCCGGGAGCGTGTTGGCCTCCAGACAAAAGATGTCGCCCTCGGGGCTCAACCGGAAGTCGACGCGTGAGTATCCGCCCAGCTTGAGCGCGCGGTGCGCCGTGAGCGCGAGCTCCTGGAGCTGGCGCGCGAGCGTCGTGTCGAGCGCGGCGGGAAAGATCTCCTCCGACATGCCCGGCGTGTACTTGCACTCGTAATCGAACAGCTCGTGCTTCGGAATGATCTCGCCAACCGGCAGCGGCACGTCGCCGAGGATCCCGACCGTCAGCTCCCGCCCGGGAATGAACTGCTCCGCCATCACCTCGTTGTCGTAGCGCCGCGCCAGCTCGACCGCGGCGTCCAGCCCCTTGGCGCTCTTCACGAACGTCATGCCCACCGAGGAGCCCATCTTGGACGGCTTCACGATCACGGGCCAGCCGAGCGCCGTGGTGACGTCCTCCGGGGCCACGGGCGCCATGAACCAGGCGGGAACGGGGACGCCGGCGGCGCGGAACAACCGTTTGGAGAGGTCCTTGTCCATCGCCAAGGCGCTCGCGAGCGCGCCGCTGCCCGTGTACGGCACGCCGATCACGTCGAGCACCGCCTGCAGCACGCCGCCCTCGCCGCGCCCCGCGTGCAGGCACAGGAACAGCACCTCCGCGCCCTTCACGGGGGGGAGGGTGGCGAGGCCGTTGGAGAGCAGCTCGCGCTCGCGTTCGTCGAGCTCGGCCACGGCGGGCGGCTCGCGCCCCACGCTCCCGGTGAGGAGCCGTTGCTCGTCCGCCGGCGCGAGCACCCCGGTGACCGTGTCCACGACGTGAACCTTGTGTCCCCGGCCGCGCAACGCCTCGACGATTTGCGCCGCGCCGGCGAACGCCACCGTGCGCTCCGCCGTCGCCCCCCCCGTGAGCACGGTGACCCGCATCAGTGGATCCCGGCGAGCTGGTGGAGCACGTCGTAGCGCGTCACGATCCCCGCGATCTTCCCGTCGCGCCGTACCAGCGCGGCGGGCGTCTCGCGCGACAGCAGCGCCGTGAGCCGCTCCACGGGAAGGTCCGCGTCCACCACCGGGAACGGCGGGTCCATCACGTCGCCGACGGGCGTGTCGAGCGTTGCGGGCGCTTCCAGCGCCCGCCCCATCAGCACCTGCTCCGCCACCGCGCCGACGCCGTCGCCGCCGTCCAGTACGGGCAGCTGCGACACGTTGTAGGTGCTCATCAGGTTCAGCGCCTGGCGCACCGTAGCCGTGGGCGCCACAGAGATGAGCGGCGGGGCTCCCGAGTTCTTCGCGTCGAGCAGGCGCGCGACGGCGATGCGCTCGACTTCGAGGATCTGGTTCTCCCGGAGCCACTCGTCGTTGTAGACCTTGGAGAGGTAGCGCTCGCCCGTGTCGCACAGCACCGTCACCACGAGCGCCTCCGGGTCGTTCACCCGCCGCGCGACCTCCAGCGCGGCGACGATGTTCACGCCGGTCGAGCCCCCGGCGAACAGGGCCTCTTCCTTGGCGAGCCGCCGGACCAGCAGCATCGCGTCCTTGTCGGACACGGTGATCCACTCGTCGATCACGTCCCAGTGGAGCGAGGTCGGGATCTTGTCGCCCCCGATCCCTTCCACCTTGTAGGGATGCCCCTCGGTCTTCTGGCGGGTCCGGGCGTAGTCCGAGTAGATCGAGCCGACCGGATCGCCCGCGATCACGCGCACCCGCGGGTTCTGCTCCTTCAAGTAGCGGCCCGCCCCGCTCACGGTACCGCCCGTGCCGGGCGCGCACACGAAGTGCGTGATCTTCCCGTCCGTCTGTTGCCAGATTTCCGGGCCGGTCGTGCGGTAGTGGACTTCCGGGTTGACCGGGTTGTAATGCTGGTCAGCGAAGATCGCGTTGGAGTGGGCCGCGGCGATGGCGCGACCCTTCACGATGTAGCTCTCGGGGTGGTCGGGCGGCACCGCGCTGGGGGTGATGATCACTTCGGCGCCGAGCGCCCGTAGCAACCGCGCCTTCTCCTGCGACATCTTGTCCGGCATAGTGAAGACGCAGCGGTAGCCCTTCACCGCTGCGGCGAGCGCGAGCCCCACCCCGGTGTTCCCCGACGTGGCCTCCACGATCAGGCCGCCCGGCTTGAGCCGGCCCTCCCGCTCCGCCGCCTCGATCATCGCGAGACCGATCCGGTCCTTCACCGAGCCGCCCGGGTTGAAGAACTCGGCCTTCGCGTACACCGGGGTCCGGATCCCCTGCGTCACCTTGTTGAGGCGAACGAGGGGCGTCCACCCGATCGTCTCGAGAATGTTCGCGTACGGCCTAGTGTGGGACGGCACCGGAGTCCGGCTTGGCTCGGGTGGTCTCCGCCCGCACCCGGGTTGTGTCCAGTGGTGCGCGGCCCGTGTCCTGCCGGATGCGGCGCGGGGGCGGGGGCGGGGGCAGGGGGGGGGCGGTCCGGGCCGTTGCGGGGGGCGCAGTATCAGGTGCTCCCCGAATCACGGCGCCGCTCGCCGCGGGATGACGGAACTCGATCGGCTGCAGGAACGCCGCGGCGACCGGCAGCCCGTGCCGCCGTGCCGGAGCGAAGCGCAGCTTCCTCGCGCCGCCCAGCGCCGCCGAGTCGAGCGCCGGATAGCCGCTCGGCTCGGCCACGCGGCTCGACTCAGGGGCGAGCCGCCCGGTCGAATCGACGAACAGCCGCAGCACCACGTCGCCCTCGACCTTCTGGTCGTACAGCCGCGGCGGATACTGGATCGGCGAGTCGGCGTTCAACGCCACGGGCGGCTCCTGATCGGGCGGCCCGCCTCCGGCCTGGGCGCCGTCGCCCGTCTGGCCCGGCGCCCCCCCTGCCCCCCCCGCCCCCCGCCGGCCGCAGTGCCACCCCCCGGCCACGAGTCCGAGCGCGACCACGGTCGCGCCGACACGGCGCCATGCGTTCACGCGCGCTCCTCCCGCTGCTTCTTCCACGCCGCGAGCCGGTTCAGCGCCTCGAGCGGCGACAATGTGTTGACATCCAGCCGGTCGAGCTCGTCGAGCAGCGGATGCGGCGCCGCTCCCGTCCCTGGCGCAATGAACAGCCCGAGTTGCGCCGCGTCCGGCGGAGGCGGCGCGGGCTGGTGCGCCACATGGTGGCCGGCTTCCAGCAGCTGCAGCACCTGCCAGGCCCGGGCCACGACCGGCGCCGGCAGCCCGGCGAGCTGGCCCACGTGGATCCCGTACGAGCGATCGGTGCCGCCCGGCTCGAGGCGGTGCAGGAACACGATCTCGTCGCCGGCCTCGCGCACCGCCACGTTGAAGTTGCGCGCGTGCGCAAGCTCTTCCGTGAGCTGCGTCAGCTCGTGGTAGTGGGTGGCGAAGATTGTCTTGCAGCCGATGGTGTTGTGCAGGAACTCCGTCACGGCCCAGGCGATCGCCACGCCGTCGTAGGTCGACGTGCCGCGACCGATCTCGTCGAGCAGGACGAGGCTCCGCGCCGTGGCTCCGTGCAGGATCGCGCTGGTCTCGCTCATCTCCACCATGAACGTGGACTGCCCCCGGACCAGGTTGTCCGACGCGCCGACGCGCGTGAACAGCCGGTCCACGACGCCGAGCACGGCGCGCCGGGCGGGCACGAACCCGCCCATCTGGGCCAGCACCACGCACAGCCCCACCTGCCGCAGCAGCGTGGACTTCCCCGCCATGTTGGGCCCGGTGAGGAGCATGACGCGGCCGGCCTCATCCAGCAGGACGTCGTTCGGGATGAAGGCCTCCCGCGCCATCATCCGCTCGACCACGGGGTGGCGGCTGCCCTCGAGGGCGATCGTGAAGCCCTCGTTCACCTCCGGGCGGACGTACCCGTCGTGATGCGCGAGATCGGCGAGCGCGCTCCACACGTCGAGCCGGGCAAGCAGCCGCGCGGTGGTTTGCACCCGCGCGATCGCGTCGGTGACGCGACGCCGCAGGGCGTCCACAAGCTCGGCCTCGCGCGCCGCGATGCGCTCTTCCGCTCCCAGCACCTTCGCCTCGTACTCCTTCAGCTCCGGGGTCACGTAGCGCTCCGCCCCCGACAGCGTCTGGCGTCGTTCGTACTCGGCGGGCACGCGCGCCTTGTGCGGGTTCGTCACCTCGATGTAGTAGCCGAAGACCTTGTTGAAGCCGACCTTGAGCGACGCGATGCCGCTGCGCTCGCGCTCGCGCGCCTGGAGCCCCGCGATGTAGCGCTTGCCGCCGTCGCGCGCGTCCGTGAGCTCGTCGAGTTCGCGGTCGTAGCCCGGGCGGATCGCGTCCCCCTCCGCGAGCTGGGCCGGCGGTCGCTCTACGAGCGCGCGCGCCAGCTCGTCGCCCAGGTCCTGGAGCAGGTCGAAGCGATCGGCCGCCTCCTCGAGCAACGGCGCCCGGCCCCGCGCCTCGAGGCCGTCGAGCGCGGCGCGCACGTCGGGGAGGCGATGGATCGAGTCGCGCAGCGCGCCGAGCTCGCGTGGGGTCGCGCGCCCCAGCGCGGCACGGCCTGCCAGGCGCTCGAGATCGCGCACGCCGTCGAGCGCTTCCCGCACACGGTCCCGCCCGCGCCCGTCCGCCACCAGCACGTCCACCGCGTCGAGCCGGGCGTTGATCGCCGCGGGGTCGACGAGCGGCGCCAGCAGCCAGCCGCGGAGCAGCCGCGCTCCCATCGGTGTCATGGTCCGGTCGAGCACTTCGAGCAGCGTCGTCCCTCCGACCGCAGCGCCGGGGCGGAGCGGCTCCACGAGCTCCAGGTTTCGCCGGGTCATCTCGTCGAGCGGTAGCACGTCGCCGCGTCGCAGGACGCGCGGCCGGGCGAGGTGCGGCAGGCCGCCGGGCTTGAGCTCGCGGGCGTAGCGCAGCAGCGCACCCGCCGCGCCCAGCGCCGCGCGGTCGCCCGATTCGATGCCGAGGCCGTCGAGCGACGCGAGCCGGAAGGTGCGTGCCAGGTCCTCCCGGGCCAGCTCGGGGTCGAACTCCCACGGCTCCCGCTCGCTCCGCGCCGCTCCACCCCCCGCGGTGATGGGCGCGCCCGCGGGCAGCACCACCTCCGGGGCCTCGTAGCGGGCGAGCGCCGTGGGGAGGTCCTCCGGCGAGACCGTCTCGAGCACGAGTTCACCCGTGGTGAGATCGAGCGCGGCGAGCCCGGCGGCGCCACCGCGTGGATCGACGGCCACGAGGAAGTTGTTCCGTTTGCGCTCGAGCCATTCCTCCGCCAGCACGGTCCCCGGGGTGACCGTCTCGATGACCTCGCGGCGCACGAGCCCTTTCGCGAGCTTCGGATCTTCCACCTGTTCACAGATGGCCACGCGGTGCCCCAGCGCGATGAGCCGCCGCAGGTATTCGGTCGCGGCCTTCACGGGGACGCCGGCGAGCGGCACGTCCGCCGCACCGCCGTTGTTGCGGGCCGTGAGGGTGAGGCCGAGCTCCCGCGCGGCAAGCCGCGCGTCGTCTTCGAACATCTCGTAGAAATCGCCCATCCGGAAAAAGAGGAGCGTGCCCGGATGCCGTGCCTTGATCTCGCGGTACTGCTGCATCAACGGCGTGTCGGTCTCGAGCCGCGGCGTCACGGTTCCTCCACCACGAACGGCTGACCCCCGAGGCGGGTCTTCAAGCGCCGCTGCACCTTGACGGCCTCGTCGTGGGTCGGGTAGCGCCCCACGCGCACCTTGAAGAGGCCGCTCGGGTCCCGGACCACGCGCCCGTCGAATCCCATCACCTTGAGTCGCGTGAGCATCTCATCGACCTGGGCGGCGCTCTTCACCGCCAGTACCTGCACGGCGTAGCTCGCGACCGTCGGCGCCCCTTTCGTCTGGCTGTCGCTCGCCGCCGGCGGCGGCGGCGCGGCCGTGGCGGGCGTGCAGCGCGCCGCGTAAAAGTCCACCTGATTCTTGAACTCGACGTCGCTTCCGGCGCGGTCCAGCGCCTCCTGGATGAGGGGACACGCGTGCGCGCCGTCCTTGAGCGCGAAGTAGCCCTGCGCGCCCGTGAAGTCGGCTCGCGCTCGGAGCGGCGAGTCAGGGTAGTCCTGGCGCAGGCGCTCCGCGGCCTGCACGGTCGCCGCGGGGTCGCCCTGAGCAAAATACAGCTGCGCGAGCCGCCAGAGCGCGGAGTCCGCCCACACGGAGCGGCCGTACTCGACGACCACCCGTTGCAGGTTGGTGGCGACTGTGCCCGCGTCAGAGGCGATGATCCCCGCAGTGAAGAGGGCACCCGGGTAGAGGGAATCCTGCGGCGTCAGCCGCGCCAACAGGCGCCGCATCATGGCGCGCGCCGAGTCGGGCCGGGTCTGCGCGATGCGCAGCGCAGCCGCACGGAGGGTGTCCGTCTGGGCGGAAAGACGGAAGGACGGAAGGATGGAAAGCAGGGACACGACGAGCCAGGGCGCGCTGTACCACCGTCTGGACCTTCCGTCCTTCCAACCTTCCGTCTTTCCGTCGCTCCTCACGCCGCCTCCCGCTCCGGCACCGCGCACGACAGCACCAGCTGCTCGAGGATCCCGCGCTCGTCCGTGACCGTGCTGGACTTGAGCGCGCGGTCGGCGTCGAGCGCGAGCCGCAGCGCCCGCGACAGCGCCGCCGCGCTCCATGCACCAGCCCAGCGGGCCCAGCGCTCCGCGGTCTGGTCCCAGCTGCCGAGGCCGTAGGGGCGGGCGGCCCGCAGGTGCGACAGGATCACCGATGCGAGGCGGACCTGGGGGGCCCCGCGGTCGAGCTCCGCCCGCGCCAGCGCGGTGCCGACGAGCGCGGTCGCGAGGGCCGTGACGATGCGTACCCCGCTCATCCCCGCCTGCTCGAGCACCGGTTCCACGAGGCGGGCGGCGGCGGCCCCGCGCCGCTCGAGCGCGGCGTCCACCAGGTCCTGCACCGTTTCGCCGCGCCGCACCCCCACCAGCGCGGCGACCTCGTCGCGCGTGGCCGGTCGGCTCCCCGCGACGGCTGCGAGCTTTTCGAGCTCCCGGGCCAGTGCCGCGAGGTCGTTTCCCACAGCCGCAAGCAACAGTTCCGCGGCGTCCGGGGCGAGCGTGAGCCCGAGTCGGCTCGCGTGATGCGCCACCCAGCGCTCGACGCGCGCCGGTGGCAGCGGGTTGACGGCCACGGCGGTGGCCCGGCTGGCGAGCTCCGTGTCGGGCGGCTCCCCCGCGCCCTGCACGAGGACGAGCAGCGTCGTGGGGCTGGGGGAGTCGAGATAGCGCACCAGTTCCTGGCGCACCTTGGTGGTCTTGCGGAGCTGCCCGAGCCCGCGGATCACGACCGCGCGTGTGGCCGCGAGCAGCGGCGGCGTGTTGACGAGGGTGTGGAACGCTTCGGGATCGAGGTCGGCGGCGCTGCGCTGGTCCACGTTGAAGTCGCGCGCCGCGGGATCCACGGCCCGCTCGACGAGGGCCCGGATGGCCTCGTCCTTCAGCACATCCTCGTCGCCATGGAGGTAGTACACCGGGTCGGGCGCGCCCTGCTTCAGGCTCCGCAGCAGCGCGTCGAACGTGAGGGGCCCCATACGGGGCGGAAGTTACCGCGGGCTCGCGGCGAGAGAAAGTCTACCGGCCCGCGGAAGCGGGCTCGACGAGCGCGGTGCCGTACAGGTTGGGGTTCCCCGTGAACACGGTGGCCCGCGGATCCTGGAACGACACGAAAGGCACGCCCGCCTGGACGACGGGTTTGGGGAAGCGCACCGGCGGGAGCGCGGGAGCGTGCGCCACCGGCGCGTGCCGCACACCCTCGCGGGCGACGAGCGCCAGGGCGGCCGCGATGAACAGCGCCGCGGCGATCCCCGCCCGGGCCGGCACCTCGCGGGCCGCGCGCCGCTCATGTGCGAGCCGCGCGTCTAGCCGGGGCCGGAACTCGGGCGACGGCTCGATCGACTCGGCACCCGCCTGGAGCGCGAGCACGCCGCGCCGCACTGCCGTGTCGTAGCGGCGGCAGGAGGCGCACTGCACGAGGTGGCGCCCGAAGCGCCGCAGCTCCCGCGGCGCGGTGATCAGGCCGTCGCGGAAGTCGGTGTAGCGGTCGAGGAATTCGGCGCACGTCATGGACGGGAATGTACTACCGTCGGGACCGGGGCGGGTTCCCCCCCCCGGCCCCCGGGGCTACTCCAGCAGCGGGCCGATGAGCTGGGCGAAGCTGTTGCGGGCTCGATTGAGGCGGCTCTTCACCGTACCCAGATTGCAGCCGGTGATGTCCGCGATCTCGGCGTAGCTCTTCCCCTCGAGCTCGCGCAGCACGAACACGGCGCGGTGATGGGACGGCAGCTGGCCCACGCACTGGTCCACCGCTTGTTTCAGATAGCGCTTGCGGTACAGGTCGTCGGGGCGCGCCGTGGTGTCCTCGAACTGGAGCGGCCGGTGGTCGGCCTCCCAGTGCTTCTTGATCGTCTGGAACAGGACCAGAGGGTTGCGGCTGCGATTGCGCAGCTCGTTCTTACCCAGGTTCGAGGCGATCGTGTAGATCCACGTCGAGAACTTCTTGGTCTGATCGAACCGGTGGAGGTGGCGGAACACGCGGATGAACACCTCCTGCACGAGGTCCTCAGCCCGTTCGCGGTCGCCGATCGTCCGGTTGATGAAGTTGAGCAGGCGGGTCTGGTAGCGGTCGACCAGGGTCCCGAACGCCTGAGGGTCGCCCGCCAGGTGCTCGAGCACCAGCCGTCCGTCGTCCAGCTCGTGCAGCACCTTGCGCTCCAGCGCGCGGGCGCTCACGACGTCCGGCGGGTTCCGCTTGAGGGCTGCTCGCATGAGGCCGCTCCGCTGTTTCAGATCGAACATTGGGACTCGAGACGGCAAGGCCTTCACCCCGTATAGATATGGCAGGAACCGTACCGGTCGCAGGTCAAATGCAAGTCACTGTGTCCGAGCAAGTTGTGCTCTCCCGGGGAGCTCGGCCCTGTGGGGCCGTCCCCGGCGGGTGACACGGCCGCGCTACAGGCCCAGGATGAACCCCGCCATATAAAGGATAGCGACAATCGTCTTTGCGTCACGGATCTCCCCGTCCCGGATGCGAGTCAGCACCCGCGACAGGGGGTGCGGCTCGACTTCGATGAACTCGTCACGCTCGCGCGCGGGGGTCCCCGCCGTCAGCCCCGTCGCCAGGTAGAGGTGAATGACCTCATCGGTGAAGCCGGGCGTTGTCCAGATGGAGGTCAGGCGCACGAGCTCGGTCGCGCTGACGCCGGCCTCTTCGCCGAGCTCCCGCCGGGCGCAGGTCTCCGGGTCCTCGCCCGGGGCGAGGGTGCCGGCCGGCACTTCCCACAAGGGTCCCCCGGTGGCGTAGCGATACTGCTTGATCAGGAGGAGGATCGGGTCCTCGCCGCGCGGGTCCGAGGCGCAGGGCACCACGGCGGCGGCGCCGGGGTGACGGATCAGCTCCAGTTCCCCGGTGGACCCGTCCGGGAATTGGACGGTGTCGATGTCGAGCCGCACGACGCGGCCCGTGTAAATGCGACGGCTGGCGAGTTGCATCGAGCGTTCCCCGTTGCGCCTCAGCGGTTGAAGGCCCACGTGAGCGGGACCTTGAAGCCCTCGGCGAGGAAGTAGGCGGCGTTGCGTCGCGGGTTCGAACGGATGGGCGAGTTGGGCGCGGGCGACGTAAACGGCACGAGGCCGAGTCGCGTCGCGAGGATCTGGAGGCGCAGCATGTGGAATCCATCCGAGACGAGCAGCACCCGGCGGTTGTCTCTGCCGGCGAACCAGCGCGCTACGCCGGCGAGCGAGGCGAACGTGCTCGCGCCCGCCGGCAGCGCGACGACCGCGCCCTCCGGCAGTCCGGCCTTGACGAGGTAGCGGCGCCCGACCTCGGACTCGCTCACCGTGTCGCCCGAGCCGACGCCGCCCGTCACGAGCACCACCGGCGCGAGGCCGCGCTGGTATAGCGCCGCGGCATGGTCGAGCCGGGCCCGGAACACGGGTGACGGCCGGCCGTTGTACTGCGCCGCGCCAAGCACCGCGATCGCGTCGGCGGCCGTCGCCTGATCGCGCGCGGCCGCCAGCGCCACCGCGACCACCACCGCCGCCCACCCCAACGCGAGCAGCAACACGACCGCGATCCCGGCCGTGAGTTTCCGCCGCCAGGTCCAGAAAGACATGGGCGGAATATACGACGGCCGATCGGCCTACAGGCTCAACCAGTAGTTCACCTTGATCAACAGGACATTGGTCGGTGGATCCCGGAGCAGCTCGCGGGCGAGATAGTGCCCTACGTCCAGCGTGGGATCGGAGAGGTCGGCGGAGCGCGACTGGGTCCAGACCAGGAAGAGCGTCGAGCCGGGCCGGTACTCCCAGCGCAGCACGGCGTTCGAGCGGAGCGAGCGGACCCGGAAGTCCGGGTTCGAGAACTGGAATGAGTTGCTCGGCTGCGAGCTATCGGGGTGGACGGTGTAGCGGGCGTTGCCGCCATCGTATGTGATGGTGGACCCGTTGTCCTGTCCATACACATTGAAGGCGAAGGTACGCGGCGCCCGGAGCTCCTTGAAGGTGCGGTAGCGTCCGGAGAAGGTGAACGGCTGCAGGTACAGCTGAAAGCTGAGGGTCGGCGTGAAGGTGACGTTGAGGCGCGTCGTCAGGTCGAGCTGGCGCTGGTCGAGCTCCCCGAACACGTAGCGCGCGCGGTACGTCGCCCCGGCGGAGGTATCGGTCTGTGACGTAACGAACTGCGCGGCCGTCCAGCCCGTGGTGTAGCTCGGGCCGAGCTGCAGCGACACCGCGGTGCTCGGCCGTACCCTGATCACGGGGTTCACGTTGATGGTCCAGGTGCCGGCGGCGTCGCGGAAGTAGTTCGCGCTGGCGGTGCCGTTCACGGCCCGGCGCTGGTCGGAGGAGATGGTGCCGCCGAGGTTCCATTGCTGCGGCGCGAGAGCCGCGGGACCACCGCGGGTGAGCCGATCGTCCACGCCCTGTTGCTGCTCGTAGACGAAGAAGCTGGCACTCCAGTAGTTCAACAGCTGCCCGAAGACGCCCACGACGCGACCCAGCTGGATCCGATCGCCCCCGTAGTTCCAGGCCATGGCCAAGGGGTCCGAGGAGACGCTCGCCTGCCGGAACACACGTCCCGGTGTGGTCCAGCGGTAGGCCAAGAACACGTCGCCCGCGACGCGGTCGGTGCGGTGTTGGAAGCCCAAATCGTTCACTTCAAACCCTGGCGTGCTCGTGCTGAGCGCCGCCGCCCAGATGGTGTTCCCCCCTTCCTTGTTGATCGAAAAGTCCGCGCCCGCGCCGGCGAGCGAGGTCCGAAGCGAGTCGTAGTGTAAGTACGCCGCGTCGGGTCGCTGGTAGTAGCGCGCCGACTGCTGCTGGGTGACGCGCAGGGCGAGCGTGTCCCCGGTGACGTAGGAGGCACCGATCGAGCCGAAGACCGAGTACGTGTTGTTGTCCCAGCGGTGGTAGAAGTCCGCGGCCGCGACGTACGCACCGCTCCGGAGCGAGTCCACGGCGGGGCTGCGACTGTGGCGAGCGACGGCCGTCGCGAGCAAGCCGAATCCCGTGTGGCCTCCGATCTCCCGCCGTACCCGGCCGACCAGGTAGTTCGTGAGCGGCTCCACGTCGTCCCGCCACCGCACGCCGTTCGAATCGGCCAACGTGGCCTGCTCCCGCGCGGTCACGGCGTCGAGCACCCCGAGCGACCAGCCTCCCGGCGTCTTCCCCGAGAGCTTGGCGGACCCGAGGATCGTACTGTTCGTCGGCGCGTCGACGAAGCCCCCTGACGGCGCGGCTGCCTCGTGCTCGGGCGGTCGTCCGATGCGGCGCGAGTAGAAGTACTGGGGCGTGTTGCCGAACCGGATGTAGGGGCCCGTGCCGCCGAAGTCGAAGATGCTCGCCCCTTCCACGAAAAACGGCCGCCGCTCCGGCAGGAATTGCTCGAATGCGGTGAGGTTCACGAACGAAGGATCCGACTCGACCTGACCGAAGTCGGGGTTGACGGCGGCATCGAGCGTAAGGTTCGAGGTGACGCCGTACTTCAGGTCGAGCCCCGCGCCGCCGAAGTAGCTGTGGCCGTCGTCAAAGGGATTCCCGGCAGCGGGGCTGTCGTACGTGCCGCGGCCGAGGCTGTACGGCAGCAGCTCCAGCCGTCGCGGGGAGGGGATGTCGCGCAGGCCGACCAGGTGACCGAAGCGCGACGCGTACCCCGTCTCGGTCTTCTTCTTGAATACCCACTGGGAGAGCTCGTTCTTGCGGAACACCCAGCGAAAAAAGTTGACGCCCCACACCTGCGCGCGCACTTGGGGGAACCGCAGCTGCGAGAACGGGATCCGCATCTCCACGACCCAGCCGAGCGAGTCGATCGCGGTCGCCACCTCCCACACGGGATCCCAGGAGCGGTCGCCGATGAAGAAGTCGTTGCTGCACAAGTCGTCCAGCTTCACGCCCGCTGGATTCACGGCGAACTCGAACGCCGTGCGGTGATCATGGTAACTGTCGAAGTCGACGTAGAAGACGTCGCTTTGGGTGTTGTCGTCGCGGCGGCCCAGGCGGCTCGAGATCTTCGCCGGCGCGTCGTCGTACAGCCGCGCGCCCACGTAAATCGCGTCGGCGTCGTACAGCAGCATCACGGTCGTCGATTCGGAGGCAGCCTTGCCTTCGTCCGGGTCGGTCTCGGTGAAGCCGCGGATCGGGACCGCCCCGGCCCACGCCGGATCATCGAGCCGGCCGTCGAGCGTCGGCGGGTGGCTCACCCGCACCGCCGTCATCGTAGGCGGCACGCGACCGTCGGCGTGGCGCAGCGTCGCGGCGCCGGTGTCGGGCGACTGTGGGGGGAGCAGCAGCAGCGCCGGGACGGCAAACAACATTCACGACCCTCCGGGGGGGCAGTGCGAGCAGGATACCCCACTAACATGCCGGAGTGACGAGCGACTCGCGCCCTGCGGGGGCGCGGGCCCTGTCAGGGTTTCGTCAACAACTCTTCAAACAAGGCGAGCGCCCGCGGGTCGTCGGACTCCCCGAGCCAGAAGAGCGCCTTGCGGCGGACCTCGGGGTCGCGATGCGTGCGGGCGATGCGGATCAGGGCCGGGACGCCCTCGTCCGGCGGCCGCTGGGACAACGCGAACACCGCCTGCTCCTTCACCTCCCGATCCACCCTGGAGTCGTCCACCAGATCGGTGAGGCCACGCGTCGCAGCGTCCCCCGCTGCCTGGCCCAGCCAGAAGACCGCCTGGCGCCGGGCACGGCGCGCGACGCGCTCGTCGCGGGCCAGCTTCAAGAGGGCGGGCCAGACCGTCACGGAATCCGCGATGGTGGCGGGGAAGATCGCTTCGTCGGCTGCGCGGCCGCCGTCCCGTCTCGCGAGGTCGAGCAGGAAGTCCGCCGCGTCGCGCGTGGCGACGGCGCCCAAGTCCGCGACCACCGTGCCGGCGGCCGGGGTCGCCCAGTGTCCGCCGACGTAGGCGCGGAGTGACTGCACGACGCCGCCACGCACCGTGAGCGCGACGCGGACCGGGCCGGGCTCGCAGTCGCAGTCGACGTCGTCGCGGTCGAACATCCCTCCGTGGGTGATCGTGCGGTTGCCGCACCTGCCGTCGCGGCACTCGAGGGAGATGATGTTGACCCCGTTCCCGCACACCCCGGGGCGCGCCGCGAAGCTCAGGCGCACCGTGCCGTCGGGAGCGGCGGCGACGCGGCCCCCGAGGCTCTGCGCGAGTACGAGCACCAGGGGTGCGATCACTGATTGATGATCTCCAGCAGGACCTGCGCCGCGCGCGGGTCGTGCGACTGGCCGAGCCAGAAGACGGCCTTCTTGCGCAGCTCCCGGTTCTGCTCTGTCTTCGCGATCGCGATCAGCTTGTCGAGCGCTGCGGGCTCGTGGCGCTGCGAGTAGACGAAGATCAGCTGCTCCTTCATCTCCTCGTTCTGCATGCGGTCGTACAGGGCCACCAGCTGGCCCAAGTCCGTGCCCGTCTGCCCCGCCCAGAACAGCGCCTTCTTGCGCATCTCGATGGCCTCGCGCTCGTTCTGCGCGATCTCCATCAGCCACCGGCCGTTCTCCGCGCCGCCCATCTGGGATAGCGAGAAGATCACCTTCTCCTTCAGGTCTTCCTCGGTGAGCTTGGCGTAGAGCGCCCGCAGGAAGGCGGCGTTTTCGGTCGAGTGCTGCTGTCCCAGCCAGAAGATCGCCTTCTCCCGGGCGTCGGCAGGGGCGCGTGGGTTGTCCGCGTAGGCGCGGATGATCTCGGCCGCGCGCGGGCTGTGCTGCTGCGACAGCGCAAAGATGGCCTTCTCCCGCAGCTCCTCGTCGTCCGTCGTCCGCAGGATCGAGTCGAGCATGTTCACCGAGCGATCGGTGGGGACTTGCGACAGCCAGAAGACCCCTTGCTGCCGCACCTCGGCGTCGGGGTCGTGCTGCGCGACGTCGAGCAGGATGTTCTCCGTCTCCGTGTCCCGCTTCTGCGACACGATGAAGACGGCCTTGCGGCGGAGCCCCGCCGAGCACGGGTCGCGGCGGGCCAGCACCTTTTTCAGGATCGGAAGCGCGTTGGCCGCGTCCATCTGCAACAGGCCGTTGAGGGCCGCGACGCGCACGTCGTCCTCGTCGTCCTCGCTCGGGCAGCTCGCTTGACCTGCGCCGGGAGCGCCGGGGGCGCCCGTCGGCGACTCGCCCTTCGGCGGCTTGCCCGTCGGGCCACCCGCTTCCCGGGCGTGCTCGGCGAGCCACGCCGCCGCGCCCGAGTCCCCCTGCCTGGCGAGGGCGGTCTGGATGCGCGCCAGCAGCGCGTCTCCATCGTGCATCGTCGCCGCCTTGGGGTAGCGGCGCTGTTGGGTGACCAGCAGGCTGCGGGCGTGGTCCAGGTCGTCGTTCTTGTACAGGGCGAAGGCCGACCAGTAGAGCGCATCCCCGGCGCGGGACGAGCTGGGGTAGGTGCGCGCGAGATCGCCGTACAGGTTCGCGGCGGTCGCGTAATCCCCGCGGTTCAGCGCGCGGCGCCCGGCGCGCCACAGCGAATCGGTCGGATCCTGTCCGTCCTGGGCGAGCGCGACACCGAGCGCGGCGAGCTGTCCGTCCAGGTCGTCCAGCTGCGCCAGCCCGTCGCTGTTGAGCATCGTCCCGAGCCGCGCCATGGTCGGCTGAGCGGCGGCCAGGGCCGCCTGGGCTCGGGCGAGCGCCTGCGCGGCCTGGGGAGGCACGGCCGGCTGCTGCACTCCGACGACGGCCGCGCACACGAGATACATCGCCTGCATCACAGAGCTCCTTGCGTGCGCACGGGGCCGGGCCCGGCGGGAATCGCCGTCTGCAGCCGCAGCAACACGCTCCGCTGGTCCAATCCCTGGTTGATCAGTTGCACATCTTCGCGCTCGCCTCTCGAGGAAAGCTGCGCGATCTGAGCCAGCACGAGCTCCAGGTCCTCGAGCAGGCTCTTGAGCCGGGGGTCACGCGCCGCCGGCGAGTCGAGCATGAGGCGCGTGGTGGTGAGGAGCTCGCGGGCCTGCGCGGTGAACTGCGCCGCCGGCTCGCCCGCGCGGGTCTCGGCGCGGAATCCGGTGAGCAGCGCCTCAGTGCGGGTGAGGTATTGCGCTGCGGCCACGCGGTAGGCCAGCGCGTTGACCCGATCGGCCCCACGGGCCGCGTCGGCGGCCGCCGGTGCGCCGGCCGGCCCGGGACCGCCGGCCGTCCAGCGGCCGATCGCGAAACCGAGCACGAGCACGGCCGCGATCCCGAGGCCCCAGCGCAGCCACGGGCGCAGCACGATGGCGCGCTGCCGCCGGGCCGCGCGCGCCGCCACGATCCGCTGCCACATCTCCTCGCGCGGCGTCCGGGGCGGGCGGTGATAGTCCTGCACCGCGTCCTGCAGCAGGCGATCGACCCGGTCTTCTGTCATGACACCCACTCCCCCGCGAAATCCGCAAGCGCCTCGCGCAGTTTGGCGCGCGCCCGCGACAGTTGCGCCTTCGATGTCCCCGTCTCGATGTCGAGGGCGTTCCCGATCTCCTGGTGCGTATACCCCTCGACGTCGTGCATCACGAACACCGCGCGGTACCCCTCCGGCAGATTGTCGATGGCGCGCGCCAGCCGCTGTTTCAGATCCGGCTCCGCGTCGCGCCGGCCCGCCGCGACGCCGCCCGCGTCTTCCAGGTCGGTCTCACGCCGCAACCGCTTCACCTTGCGGAGCCCGTTCAGGACGACCGACGTCGCGATCGCGTGCAGCCACGTGGAGAGCTTCGCCTCCCCCCGAAACGAGCCGAGCCGCTCGAAGGCGCGCACGAAGGTGTCCTGCGTGAACTCCCGGGCCAGCTCGTCGTCGCCCGCCATGCGGTAGGCGAGGCGGTAGACGCGGTCCACGTGCGCGTCGTAGAGCACGCGCTCCGCGGCGCCGTCCCCGGTACGGACTCGGGCTATCAGTTCGCGTTCGTCCACCGGGCTCCGGAGCGGGGGGCGGGGTCGGGGCGATGTCGGTTATCCCTGCGACACGCGGCGTGCGGGAAGGGTTGCGTGGAGCGGTGTTATCCCTGCTTCAAGAGGATGCGGATCCCGATGCCCGCGAGCACGGCGAGTAGGAATGAGGCGAGAGTGCCGATCAGGAAGTACTCGGCGAACTCGCGGTCCTCCAGGGCCTTGAAGCGGGCGAGCGCCTTGGCGGCGATGATCCAGCCCACCGCGCTGTACTCCCCCAGCAGGACGAGGGTGAGGGCGAGGGCGCGCTCGAGCGCGCCGATCGCGCGGCCGCGGGCGATCTCGATCGCGCCCGCGGTGCGATCCTCGTCGCGCCGCATCTGCAGCGTGGGGAGCTCGAGCACGCTGCGGATCAGGACGACCCCCCGGCCCGAGACGTAGAGGTAGCCCGTGGCGAGCAGCGCGACCCGGCCCCACCAGAGCCCATCGAGGCTCGGCTTCGCGAGCCGAGCGAAGTACGTGCCCGCCACCAGGGCGATAATGACGAACACCGCTTCCCAGAGGAGCAGCGTCGCGGCGCGGCGGTGGCCGTCCACCTGCGCCGGCCAGAGCGTGGCGGCGAGGGTGTAGGCGAGGAGGGGCACCACGAAGAGCGGGTTCATGGGGTCTCGAGCATGGCCCGGAACATCTTATCGCCGGCGGCCACGAGAGGCCAGGCCATGCGGCGCGCCAGGTGAGAGATGGCGCTGCGGTCGACGTGCAACTGCGCGGCGGCGTCGGCCGGGGAGCCGAGGCGCAGCAGGGTGGCGACGCGCCGCTGGCGCGGGGTCCAACTCCAGTACAGCGCCGAGTAGTAGCTCACGAGTGGCTCGAGGGCGGCGGGGAATCCGCCCAAGGCGAAGACGAGGCGCCCCGGCTTGGCTCGCTCCAAGGCGGCGCGCGCCTCGTGAAAGCACGGGCCGTCGACCTCCGGCGCGGTGGCGGCGAGGGGCGTGCTGATCGGCCCGCGCCCGCACGCCACGACCCACGCGATCTCGGGAAACCGGGCGCGGATGAAGTGGGCGACGTCCCACACGGGGGCGGGGCGCGTGAGCAGGCCCTGCAGCTCGTCGCCCAGGGTCACGGCGAAGCGGGCGGCGAGGGCGCGGCGATAGCGGCGATTGAGCTCGGGGAGCGCGGCCCGGAGCTCGGCCTGGAGCCGGGCGCGGCGGGCCGGGGGCAGCAGGCGGGACGCCGTGGCGTCGGCGAGGGCGGCGACGTAGACCTGGGAGGACATTTTACGTCACATGTGACAGATATGACGAATAACGTCACAATCTACCAATGTGACGATAAATGTCAATCGCTCATCGCGTGCCGAACAGCCGGTCGCCGGCGTCCCCGAGGCCGGGGAGGATGTACCCGTGGGCGTCCAGCTCGCGGTCGAGCGCGGCGGCGTAGACCGGGACATCGGGGTGGGCCTCGAGCATGCGGCGCACGCCGCTGGGGGCGGCGACGAGACAGAGGAAGCGCACCCGCTGGGCGCCGGCGTGCTTCAGGGCGCTCACGGCGTCCACCGCCGAGCCGCCGGTCGCGAGCATCGGATCGAGCACGAAGAAGTCGCGGGCGTCCTCCCCCGAGGGAATCTTGAAGTAGTAGTCCACGGGCTCCAGCGTGTCGTGCTCGCGGTAGATCCCGATGTGTCCGACCCGGGCCGAGGGGATGAGCTGGGCGATGCCTTCGACCATGCCGAGCCCGGCTCGCAGGATCGGCACGAGCGCCAGCTTCTTGCCGGCGACGCGGACGCCGCGCGTCCGCTCGAGCGGCGTCTCCACGTCGAACGGCTCGAGCGGCAGGTCCTTGGTCACCTCGTAGGCCATCAGCATGGCGATCTCGTTCACGAGCTGCTTGAAGTCGCGCGTCGTGGTGCTCTTGTCGCGCAGAATCGTGAGCTTGTGCTGGATGAGGGGGTGACCGAGCACGGTGAGATTGGGGAATTGCGGGTGGGGCATGGCGTGAGAAGCTACGTGGCACGAGGCCACGACGCCACGACGTGGGCGGTCGCTCCCTAAGTCACGGCGCTCGCAGCCGCCATTTCGGGAACGCCGAGCCGATCAGCGCGCCGATTCCGGCACCGACAGCGCCTCCGACCGCCAGCCCGAACACGAAGCCGCCCGCCTCGCCGCAATTCACCGAGCCTTCGCAATTGGCTTTGGCAACGGCGACGCCGGCCGCGCCCAGCGCAACGCCGCCTAACACTGCCCCGATCAGCGCGCCCGTTCCCGCGTGGCCGCCGCCACGCACCCAGAGCGAGTCGACGTCGGAAGCAGGGACCTCGATTCGCCCCCACAAGGATGTCTCGAGGGTGAGACGATCGGCCGAACTGCTCACAACCACGCCTTGGCGGCGCCCGACTCGTCTGTTGTGGATGCGCACGAGCTGGCCACCCCCGAGACGTGCGAGAGCGAAGCCCGCGCGCTGCGCGGCGCTGGTTGTGTCGGGCTCCTGGGCCCGCGCGCGCTGGCTGGCGAGGGTGACGAGTCCTATCACCGAGACGGCGAAACAGAGCCTGCGCATGTCGTGTGCTCCGCTGGCGTACGGCGACAGGATCGCGCGCACGTCTCAAGTGCGCTTCAAGACCTCTCGTGTCGCAAGGGCGACGTGGCGGCGGACCAGGGCGCCCGGCTGCTCGCATTCGCCAAGGGTGACCGGCACTCCCACGGCCTCCGACGGCCCGCTAAGTTGTTCTCCTGCTTGGTCTGGCCAGGTAGCTCAGTTGGTAGAGCAGCGGACTGAAAATCCGCGTGTCGGCAGTTCGATTCTGCCCCTGGCCACTCAGGACGCAAGAGCCTACGCCCCGCCGGTCGTGACCGACGGGGCGTCTTTCTCCCGGAGCGTCTCCACCACGAAGGAGGCCGGATGGCGCAGGCCGATCACGACCGGCAGGTCGATTATGTCGAGTTTGGTGCGACCGACCTCGGCCGGATCAAGCAATTCTACCAGCACGTCTTCGACTGGCGGTTCGAAGACTACGGGCCTGACTACACGAGCTTCCAGGACGGACGCTTGAGCGGCGGGTTCGCGAAAGCGTCGGCGGTGCGACCCGGTGGCCCGCTCGTCGTGATCTACGCCACCCGACTGGAAGACGTCGAAGCGAAGGTCAAGGAGGCGGGCGGGAAGATCGTGAAGCCCACGTTTTCCTTTCCGGGCGGCCGCCGGTTCCACTTCACCGACCCGAGCGGCAACGAGCTGGCAGTGTGGACGGACCGGTAGGGGGGGGAGGGGAACCGGGCGGGCGAGAGGGACCCCCGGTGGCGCTCGTCACCGGTGCGAACCGCGGGATCGGGCTCGAAGTGTGTCGCCAGCTGGCGGGCCGCGGATACGACGTGGTGCTCGGATCGCGCGACGCGGCCAAGGGCGAGCGTGCCGCCGCGGATCCCGCGAGGAATGGCGGCACCGTCCGCGCCTGCCAGCTCGACGTCACCGATGCGAAGAGTATCGAGCGCGCACGAACCCGTGTTGCGGCGGTGAACGGGTAGTAGCCCCGGGTGAGCTCGATGTCGGTGTTGCAGATTCCGGTGCGTACGACGCGCACCAACGCTTCGCCGGGCGGGGGCTCCGGGGTCGGCGTGTCCCGGACGCTGAGGCGGCGGTCTTCCAACCAAAGGGCGCGCACGCCGGGTAATATGAAGACGTCGCACTGGAGAGTGACCCCGCCGCCCTGAAGCGGGTCTCCATGCATCCGTGTGGGCTTCTCCCCCCCCCGGCACCCGCCGTTTCCATGGAGGCACCGGCCCGTGTGGCTGTTGGCAGTTCTGCTGCTCGCAGATAGCTCGACGACCGTCGAGACGTTCAAGGTTTCGCTCGGTCGCGCCGAATCGCTCAGCGTCGAGACCGCGGGCACGGGCGATCCGGTGGTCCTCATTCCGGGCCTATTCGGCTCGGCGTTCGGCTTCCGGAAGCTCGTCCCCCTCCTCGCGCAGGCCGGCTATCGCGCCATCGTCATCGAGCCGCTCGGCATCGGCTCGTCGGCGCGGCCCGAGAAGGCCAACTACTCGCTGACCGCCCAGGCGGACCGCATCGCCGCCGTGCTCGACTCGCTGGGCGTGCGAGGGGCGCTGCTCATCGCGCATTCGATCGGAGGCTCGGAAGCGTTCCGACTCGCCTATCGGCGACCCGATCTGGTGAAGGGGCTCCTGTCGATCGAGGGCGGGCCCACGGAGGCGGCGATCACGCCGGCGTTCAAGCGCGCCCTGCGATTCGCGCCCTGGATCAAGCTGTTCGGCGGGATCAAGCTGATCCGCCGGAAGATCCGAGGTCTCCTGCTCGACTCCTCCGGAGACTCCACCTGGGTGACGGATGACGTGGTGGAGGGCTACACGGCGGGCGCCGCGCGCAACCTCGACGCAACCCTCAAGGCGTACCTCGCCATGGCCCAGGCGCGGGAGCCCGTCAAGCTGGCCTTGCATCTCGTGGAGGTGCGCTGTCCGGTGCGGCTGATGGTCGGAGGCGCCCAGCACGACGGCGACGTCGGTGCGACCGAGGTGGCGCTGCTCGGGCGCAGCGTGCGCTCGTTCGCGCTCGATTCGGTGCCCGGGGCGGGGCACTTCATCTATGAAGAGCAGCCTGCGGCCGTGCTCGCGGCCCTCGGCCGGCTGCAGACGACCGTGACCCCGCCGCGCCCATCACCCTTCGCCCGATAGGACCGCGATGCGCATCGCCCTGGTCGCCGAGGACTACTATCCCCAGCTCGGGGGCGTTCCCGAGCATGTGCACAACCTCGCCCTCCAGCTCAACGCCTGGGGGCACACGGCCGCGGTCGTCACGTCCCACATGGGCGAGTACCGCGACGCGGATTTCGTGCGCCGGGTGGGCACGAGCCGGGTGATCTACGCGAACGGCGGCGTGTCGCGGGTCACGACCGGGTGGCGGCTGCGGCGCCGGCTCGAGGAGTTGTTCCGGGCAGAGCGTTACGACCTCGTGCACGTGCACGGCGGGCTCGCCCCGACGTTCGGGCTAGCGGCGCCGTTCGCCGCCTGGCGCCTCGGCATTCCGGTGGTGGCGACGTTCCACTCGTGGTTCGCGCGCTCGGTCGGCTGCCGCGTCTTCCGGGGTCCGCTCCAGAAGATCCTCGACCGCCACGCGGCGACGATCGCCGTGAGCGCGCCGGTGGTGGAGGCGAACGCGCGCTATTTCGACGCCGACTGGGAGATCATCCCGAACGGCGTGGACACGAGCTTCTTCAAGCCGAACGGCCGCAGGCCGACGGATGCGCTCACCGATCGCCCCCGGCTCCTGTTTCTCGGCCGCATCGAGCCGCGCAACGGCCTCAGCACCCTGCTCGACGCGATGCCCCACATTCTCGCCCGCTACCCCCGAGCGCTGCTCACCGTCGCGGGCGACGGCCCGTGGCGCGGCTACTACGAGCGCCGGGCGCGCGAGCTCGGCGCGAGCGTCCGCTTCGCGGGCAAGGTGTTCGAGGACCGGCCGGACTACTACGGCTCCGCCGACCTGTACCTGTGTCCGACGCACATCGCCTCGTTCGGCGTGACGCTGCTCGAGGCGATGGCGTGCGGGACGCCGATGGTCGTGGCGGACAACCACGGCTACCGTTCGGTCGTGGACGGGGGGGCCGAGGCGCTCATCGTGTCGAAGGACGATCCCAAGATCTGGGCGGAGAGCGCGATCGCGTTGCTGGGCGACCCCGCGCGGCGTGCCGCGATGGGGCGCGCGGGGCTCGAGAAGGCGGCACGGTTTGCGTGGCCGCGGATCGCGCGCGCCGAGCTCGCCGTTTACGAGCGCGTACTGGCTGCGCGGGCGAAGGGCCGGAGCGCGAGCGCCGCGGCCAGCTCGGCCAGCGAGCCCCGATACGTCCGGACGCCCAGGAAGACGTCGGTCATCGCGTCCACGAGTCGCTGACCGACGCGGCGAAACAGCCAGCGCCGGGCGCGGGGGTGATCGTACAGCAGGCGCGCGAGCCCGCGCGCGACCCGGAGGTCGGCGAGGAGCGGACGCAGCCCGGCGCGGTAGCCCGCGCGCACCCGCGCCTCGTCGAGCCCGGCCTGCACGATCGCCGCGGCCGCGAGCCGACCGCTCCGCGCCGCGAGGCTGATCCCCTCGGCCGTCACGGGATCCGCGAACCCGGCGGCGTCCCCCACCAGCAGCACCCGATGGCGCGCGAATCCCTCCGCCCGCGGGCGCACGGGAATCACGAACCCGTGGCGCTCGACGGCGCGCGGGACGATGTCGAGGGCCTTGAGGTACTGCTCGAGATCGCGATGCAGATGGCCCGCGCCGCGACGCATGCTCAGGACGCCCACGGACAGGTGTGCGGCCTTGGGGAAGACCCAGGCGTAGCCGTGGGGGACGATCCCGACGTCGAAGCGCGGCGCGCGGGCGCAGCGCTCGAACGTGGCGTCGTCGACCTGGATCTCGTGCTCGAGCGCAGGGATGAGGTGCCGCCCGTCGATCCACCCGGCTAGGCGCGCCACGTCGCTCATGGCCCCGTCCGCTGCGATCACGAGCTCGGCCGTAACGGGGTCTCCATCGTCCGTGTCGAGCCGGACCTGGTGGCGCTCGAGGCTCACGCCCGTCACCCGGCACGGGGCCCGCAGCTCGGCCCCCGCCGCCGCGGCGCGCGAGGCGAGCAGGAAATCGAGGCGGTCCCGCATCGCCAGCGACACGACCGGGTGGTCTCGTCGGGCCGTGAAGCGAAGATCCGCGTCGAGCAGGTGGAGTTCAGAGCTCGCATAGCGCCGCTCCACCACGTCTCCCACTTCTCGTGGGAGCAGCGCGAGGCCGCGCTCGACCAGGCCCCCGCCGCACGTCTTGTAGCGGGGCAGCCGCTCCTTCTCGAGGAGCACGACCTTGAGCCCCTGGCGCGCGAGCTCCAGCGCGGCCGTCGCCCCGCCGGGGCCCGAGCCCACCACTGCGACATCGAACATCATGACCTGTAAATTACCCGCCGTGACAAAGCCTGCCCGCATGAAAGCGGGGGGACTCCGGCTCGGGCCCCTCGTGGCGGTGATGTTCTTCACCGTTTCGGGCGGGCCGTTCGGTTTGGAGGGACTCGTCGGGTCGGTGGGTCCCGGTGTCGCCGTCCTGCTGCTCGTCGCCACCCCACTCGTGTACAGCGTGCCCGAGGCGCTGCTCATCGGGGAGCTCGCGTCGATGCTCCCGGTCGAAGGCGGCTACTACCAGTGGGTGAAGCGCGCGTTCGGGCGGTTCTGGGGATTCTGGAACGGCTGGCTCTCCTGGGCTTACTCGCTGATCGACATGGCGATCTACCCGGTGCTGTTGCTGCAATACCTGCACTTCTTTCTCCCGGGACTCAGGCCCCTCGACGGCTGGCTGCTGGCGCTGGCGCTGATTTGGGGCGCGACCTGGCTCAACCTGCGTGGCACACGGGTGGTGGGCACGGCGTCGGGGTGGTTCGTCGCGCTGGTGCTGGCGCCGTTCGGCGTGCTCGCGGCGGTGGCGCTGGCGCGGTGGATCGGGCAACCGGCAACGCCGTTCCCGGTAACGCCGTTCCATGCCGCCGGCACGTCGTTCCTGGGGGCGCTAGGGCTCGGCGTCTCGCAGAGCATCTGGAACTACTCGGGCTGGGACAACCAATCGACGGTCGGGGGGGAGATCGAGGACGCGTCGGCGACTTACCCGCGGGCGCTGGCGCGCGCGCTGCCGCTCGTCACGGCCGTGTACCTCGCGTCGATCGTTCCGGTGCTCGCGCTCACCGACTGGACCGAGTGGACGGACGGCGCCTGGCCCCACCTCGCGGCGACGGTGGTGGGCCCGTGGCTCGGCCGCTGGATCGCCGCGGCCGGGATGGTGAGCGCGTTCGCGCTGTTCAACGCGCTGCTGCTCGCCTACTCGCGCATCCCGCTGGTGCTGGCGCAGGACGGCCTGCTGCCCGCGGCCCTCGCGGCGACGGACGCGCGCGGCACGCCGCGCAACGCCGTGCTCGTCTCGGCCGTCGTGTATTCGGGTTTCACGCTGCTGTCGTTCGGCGGGCTGCTCGCGGCCGACGTGCTGCTCTACACCGCGGCGCTGGCGCTCGAGTTCGCCGCGCTGCTGCGGCTGCGGCGCGTGGAGCCGGCGCTGCGCGGCCGGTTCCGCGTGCCGGTCGGCGTCGGTGCCCTGGGGGTGCTCGCGGCCTTCCCGCTGCTGCTGCTCGCGCTGGGCGTGGCGCTCGAGGTGCGAGCCCGCGCGACCGGGCTGCCCGGCGTGGTCGTGGCCGTGTCGCTCGCCGCGCTGGGCCCTGCGGTGTACGTGGCGCTGCGCGCGCGCCGTGCGCGGCAGCGCGCCCCGGCCCTCACCCGGTAGCGGGCGCCGCGGGGTTTTTCCCGTGCCGCGCCGGGATTCTCGCGCCTCCTTGCGGACCCTCGGAATGGCGCGCAACATAGCGGGTGCCGTCCGGTTTCCGGTAGCAACAGCCGCCATCTTGCGCAACTAGGTATGGAGGGACCGTGGTCAAGCGCACTTGGTTCATTTTGCTCGCGCTCGTCGCCAGCGTCGGCGTCGCGAGCGCGCTCGCTCAGCAGCGCTCCATCAGCGGCAAGGTGTCGAGCGCGACGACCAACGAGCCGGTCGCCGGCGCGACCGTGTCCGTGGTGGGCTTGCCGGGCGCCCGCGTGACGAACGACCGAGGCGAGTTCACGCTCTCCGCGCCCCAGGGCGCTGTCACCCTCGTCGTCCGCAGCGTTGGCTACAAGCACCGCACGGTGACCGTCCCACCGGATCAGGGGAGCGTCGCCGTCAGCCTCGAGCAGGACGTGTTCAACCTCGAGGCGGTGGTCATCACCGGCCAGGCCACGGGCGTCGAGCAGCGCAACCTCGCCAACGCCGTGACGACGGTGAACCCCGAGCAGCTGAACCGCGCGCCGACGCAGACGATCGAGAGCGCGCTGCAAGGAAAGATTCCCGGTGCGGTCATCCAAATGAACTCCGGGGCGCCGGGCGGCGGGGGCCAGATCAACCTGCGGGGCGTCACGACGATCAACGGGGGCGTCGATCCGCTCATCGTGGTGGACGGCCTGGTGATCGCGAACGACGCGATCCCGAGCAACATGAACGCCATCACCGCGGCGGCGGCGGGCGGGAACGCGTCGACCCAGGACAACTCGGTGAACCGCATCGCGGACCTGAACCCCAACGACATCCAGAGCATCGAAGTGCTGAAGGGCGCGTCCGCCGCGGCGATCTACGGGTCGCAGGCGGCGAACGGCGTGATCGTCATCACGACCCGGCGCGGGCACCCGGGCGCGCCGCGCTTCAGCGTCACGCAGCGGTTCGGGACCTCCGCCCTGTCGAACACCCTCGGCTTCCGTCACTTCAGCGACGTCACCGAAGCGACGGCGGCGTTCGGGCCAAACGCGGCGAACTTCTGCACCCTGCCGGGCGGCGCGTGCCCCTTCTTCGACAACGAGCGCGCGCTGTACGGAGAGCACCAACTGTCAGTGGAGACCGACGCCAGCGTCACCGGTGGGAACGATCAGACGACCTACTTTTTGTCGGGTCTCGTCAAGAAGGACGGCGGGATCGCTCAGAACACCGGCTACCAGAAGCAGTCGATCCGCGCGAACCTGGACCAGCTGGTCGGCAGCCGTTTCAAGCTCAGCCTCAACTTGAACGCGATTCACAGCCTGTCGAACCGCGGGATCTCGAACAACGACAACACAGGGACCAGCACGTACCTCGTATACCCGACGACCCCGAGCTTCGTGGACCTGCGACCAGTGAACGGTGTCTATCCAATAAACCCATTCGCGCCGTCGAACCCGCTGGCGACGTTCGCCGAGCTCCGGAACGCCGAGGACGTGTGGCGCATCCTGGGCACGACGACCGCCAAGGTGGACGCCGTGACCACGCCCACCCAGCACGTGGTGTTCAACCTCACCGGGGGCGTGGATTTCTTCAGCCAGCGGAACGACGTCCTGTCGCCGGCCGACCTTCAGTTTGAGCCGCAAGACGGCCAGCCCGGCACCGTCGTGCTCGGGAAGTCGTCCGATCTCCGGCTGAACCTCGTCGGCAGCGCGGTGCACACCTACACGCCTGCCTCGAACGCGTTTCAGGCGACGACCTCGGCGGGCTTCCAGTACGAGAACCGCGATCTCAACCTCACGAACATCGTCGGGCGGACGATCGCGCTCGGGCTGCAGAACGTGAGCCAGGCGGCAAGCATCACGTCGAACCAGTCGGAGCAGCCGGTGAAGAACCTGGGGCTGTACGCCCAGGAAGAAGTCCTCGCGGCCAGCCAGCGGCTGCTCCTGACCCTGGGCGTCCGCGGCGACCGCTCCACCGTGAACGGCGACCAGAAGAAGTACTTCGTCTATCCCAAGGCGGCGGCGTCTTACCGGCTCGTCCAGCCGATGGGCGGTTTGGACGAGTTCAAGTTGCGGGCCGCGTGGGGGCAGACCGGTAACCCGCCGCTGTACGGCGTCCGGTTCATCCTCGATAGTACGGGCGCGCTCGGCGGCCAGGTCGGACAGTTCCGCGCCTTGACGCTCGGGCTCGATTCGATCACGCCCGAGCGGAACACCGAGGTCGAGGGCGGGTTCGACGCGACCTTCGGCGACCAGTTTGCGACCCTGGGCATCACGCTCTACCAGAAAAACGTGACAGACATGCTGCTCCTCCAGTCCGTTGCGCCGTCGACCGGATACCGGCAGCGCATCTTCAACGGCGGTAAGCTCCGCAACCGCGGCATCGAGGCAGCGCTCGCGGTATCGCCGGTGCGCAAGCCCGACCTCAACTGGGTTCTCCGGTCCACCTTCTACCTGAACCGCAGCAAGATCGAGCAGCTCCCCGTGCCGGCGTTCAACACGGGCGGCTTCGGGCTGTCGCTGGGCGCGTTCCGGATCGAGAAGAACAAGTCGGCGACGCAGATCGTGGGGTCGGATGGGGTGGATGGCGACGCGAACCCCGACTTCCAGATGTCGTTCTCGAGCGACTTGAGCTACAAGCGGTTCAGCCTGGGCTTCCTGTGGGATTGGAAGCACGGTGGGGACATCATCAACCTGACCCAGCTCCTGTTCGACGCCTTCGGCAACTCCGTCGACCAGGTCCCGGCGGGGAACACCCGGATCACCAACTGGGCCGGCGGGCAGACGAAGGTTTACATACAGGACGGCTCCTACCTGAAGCTGCGCGAGCTGAACGTGGGCTACGATCTCCCGCCCGACGTCGCGCAGCATTTCGGGATGCGCACCGCCCGACTCTCGTTCGGCGGGCGTAACCTGCTGCGGTTCACCCCGTACAAGGGGCTTGACCCCGAGGTGTCGAACTTCGGCAACCAGGCCATCGCGCGGAACATCGACGTGGCGCCGTTCCCGCCGAGCCGCAGCTTCTTCTTCTCGATCGACGTGGGGTTCTGACCATGCGCACGCACAACACCAAGGCGATTGTCGCCCTCACCCTGGTAGGCGCCCTCGTGGTCGGCGCTTGCAACTTCAACCTGACCGATCCCAACAGTCCGCCGCCGATCGGACCGAACGCGACCCCGGACCAAGTGAAGTCGGCGGCCGTCGGACTGTTGGTGGCGCTGCGGGTAGACGTCAACCGCTGGGTGCTCAACAACGGGATCCTCGGGCGTGAGGGCTACCGCCTCGATACCGCCGATCCCCGCTTCACCACGGAGCTGCTCGCGGGTCCGCTCGATCCCAGCAACGATGCGTTCGGCGGCGGGCAATGGGCGGCGGAATTCCGCGCGATCCAGAGCGGCTACGCGATTCTCAACGTGATCGGGTCGGCCCAGATCCCCGCCGGGCAGCAGGATGCGGTCCGGGGATTCGTGCATACGATGCAAGCCGTGGCCTTCTTGATGATCCTGAATTCGCACACGGAAGATTCGATCCCGATCGACGTGAACCGCACGATCAACCAGCCGCTCGCGCCGTTCGTGTCCAACGATTCGGCCTATAAGCACGTTCTCTCGCTGCTCGATTCCGCCCAGACGGAGCTGCAAGCGGCGACGGCGTTTTCCTTCGACCCCGGCCCTGGGTTCGTGGGCTTCAACACCCCTGCCACGTTTCTCGAAGTCAACCGGGCCCTGGCCGCGCGCGTACAGGCGTACCGCGCGAGCCCGTTCACGCCGGGTGTGGGCTGCACCGCGTGCTGGGACACTGTGCTGACAGACCTCGCTGCGTCATTCATCGACCCGGCCGCACCGCTCGACATGGGCGTGTACCACTCATACAGCACGGGAAACCGGGACGTCACGAACGCGCTGTCACAGGATCCGGCGTCGGCGATCCAGCTGGCCCATCCCATGGTCAAGGACAGTGCCCAGGTCCAGAACGCCAGCACGCTGCTGGACCGCCGCTTTCTCGCCAAGGTGACGGATCGGAAGAGCGCCACCGCGACGGCTCCGGATACCTTTGCGCTCGCTTGCCTCAAGTCGGCGCTGTCGTGGATCCGCTACCCAACCCCGAACTCCGCGATCCCAATGATTCGGAACGAGGAGCTGTTCCTGCTGCGGGCGGAGGCAAACTGGTTCTCGGCTACCCCGAACAAGCTGCAGGCCGTCAGCGACCTGAACTTCATTCGGCAAACGTCGGGTAACCTTCCTATATCGACGGTAACGGCGGCCAGCACCGATGCGGAGTTCGTGAACGCGCTGCTGCACGAGCGGCTGTATTCTCTGTTGTACGAAGGACATCGCTGGGTGGACATGCGGCGCTACGGCCGGTTGAACCAGGTCATCATCGATCGGCCCGCGGGCTGCGCGTCCGCTGGCATCCCGCCGGACACGGTCTTCTCGACGCTGCCGATCAACTTGTTCGAGGTGCAAGCGCGGGAGTAGTCGCGCCTCCGCTTTGCCTGCCGCCGAGCGCGCGCCCCGCGCTCGGCGGTCTTTTTTTCGCGGCGGTTCAGCTCGTTCGCGCCAGCTCGTACAAATACTCGACGTAGGAGCGCGCGGCGCCGTCCATGCCCCGGACGTTCGGATTGCCCGACTCGATGACATAATACTCGTCCGGCGCGTGCGCGCCGCTGCCGTGGCCCAGCCCGAAGTGGCCGGCGGGGAGCCGCAACGGGTCGCCCGTGAAGACGTAGCCCGGCCACGACCCCGCGATGCGCGGGAGCATCACCGGGTCGATCCCCGAGCGCCGGTACACCGCGATTTGCGCTTTCACGAGTCCAGCGTCGGCGGGTGTCGTGGTGGGGTCATAGCCGCCCGTCATGTTCACCTCGATGTCGTCGAAGCCCCGTTTCGCGAGGTGCGCCGTGAGCGCGGCCAACGACTCGGCCGCCGTCATGTCCGGCACGAGCCGCAGGTCGAGCTTCGCCACCGCCCGGTGGGGCAGGATGGTCTTTCCCCCCGGCCCGGTGTAGCCGCCGACCAGGCCCTCGATGTTGACCGTGGGCCGCGACACGAGGCGCTCCAGGGCCTCCACCCAGCTCACGTCGTGCACCCAGTGGTCCACGCCGAGCTCGCGCTTCACCACGGCCTCGTCGAGCCGGCGCGCCGCTTCCGCGACCATCGCCTTCTCACTCGCTGACAGCGGGCGCGCCTTGTCGGCGTAGCCCTCGATCGCCGGCTCGTTGCCGTCGGGAGAGACGAGCGTCGCG
>Ga0209469_1000066_pt1 | contig 61789 bp, 59 predicted proteins | sample GraSoiAngelo_123_FD_185880 | JGI IMG/M metagenome (GOLD analysis project Ga0209469, IMG submission 185880) | Grasslands soil microbial communities from the Angelo Coastal Reserve, California, USA - 14_0927_02_40cm (SPAdes) (version 2) | ecosystem: Environmental > Terrestrial > Soil > Grasslands ... | reverse complement strand
GCCGCCAGTCGATGTTGTGGTACGGGCAGCCTGTGAGGCACGACGTGCACTCCACGCAGTTCTCGTAGGATGCCGTCGTCTTCTCCCCGTCCCAGCTGTACACGTTCGCGGGGCAAAACGTGGTGCAGGGCCGGCCCCACTGGTCTCCACATTTTGTCAGGCAGATGTTGTTGTCACGAATGGTGATGTGGCTCTGTTTGTCGTGCTTGTAGGTGAGCAGGAAAAGCTTCTCTTCGAGCTTCATCGGATCACCTTCCACGCCCGATACGCATCCCCGATCAACCGCCACAGCGGACGCCGTCTGGTAATGGCTTTCCAGATCATGCGCTGCTTGTCCCGCTTGGGCATCCCGTCCACGGTCAGCATCTCGTGCACCGCGAGATTGACCAGCCCCGGATAAATCCGCAGCAGCTCCGGGTGCCGGTCCACAAACTCGGGCAGATGCTGGTACTTCCTCAGATCCTTGAGCACGAAGCTCTCCTCCAGCCGGCGCCGGTAGGATGCCAGTGACGCGGTGGACACGTCGCCGCGGCGATTCGCCTCGATCACCGTCTCCCCGGCCAGCCGGCCGGCTGTCATCGCCAGGTTGCTGCCCTCACGGTGCAGCCCGTTCACCATCATCGCCGCGTCGCCGGCGACCAGCACACCGTCTCCATACAGCCGGGGCATGGCGCGATAGCCGCCCTCGGGGATGGCATGAGCCAGGTACTCCGCGACCTGGCCCCCGGCGAGCAGCGGCCGGACCAACGGGTGCTGCTTCACCCGCTCCAGCAAACCATTGGGGGTCACTTTGGTCCGCATGAAGTGCGACATCAGCGCGCCCACGCCGACGGAGAGGCTGTCGCGGTTGGTGTAGATGAACGCGTAGCCTCCCATCTCCTGCGTGACCGCGCCGTAGAGCTCGATCGTGACGCCCTCGCCCTCGCCGACGTTGAATCGCTCCTGGATCACCTCTGGAGGCAGGGTAATGATTTCTTTGACTGCCAGCGCCACTTCGTGAGGGGCGATTTCGCGGGTCTGCAGGCCGGCCTTCTTCGCGAGAAACGAATGTACGCCGTCGCACAGGACGACGGCGTCGGCATAGAGGTCGCCGTCCGGCCGGCCCGTGCGCACCCCGGCCACTTTGCCGTCCCGCACGATGAGGTCCTCGACCACGGTGGCCGGGATCAGGAACGCGCCCGCCTCCTCGGCCTTGGATGCGAACCAGCGGTCGAATTTCGCGCGCAGCACGGTGAACGCGTTCGGGATATCGCCGTGGGCAGCCGCAGTCTTGTGCCCGAGGGTCACCGCGGAGTCATCAGTCGTGATCCACAAGCGCTCTTCGACAATGACACGCTCAATGGGCGCCTCGGCGGCAAACGTGGGGATGAGATCGGCGAGCATTCGGCCGTACATCACCCCGCCCATGACATTCTTGGCCCCGGGGTATTCCCCGCGCTCGATCAGCACCACGCTGAGCCCGGCTTTGGCCATCGTGTAGGCGGCGGCGCTGCCAGCCGGCCCAGCCCCAACGACAATTGCGTCGAACTTCTCTTCGCCTGCCAAGAGGTCACCTCAAGAGTAGCTGCGGGATTAGGGATTGGGGATTAGGGATTAGGCACTGCTGACTGCACACGCGGCACCGAGCTGAGCAGATTTCTCCAATCCCTAATCCCAAATCCCCAATCCCGTCTTTAGCGCAGTATTTCGCCCACCTGCTGCACGAACGAGATCACCCGCCCCGGAAAGATCCCCAACACCACCACGCCGGCAGAGGCCGTCACTAAGGCCGCCGTCACCCAGCGGCCGCCGGCGAATCCCACGTCCTCGTGAGGCTGCCCGGTGAACATCGTGTAGGCCACTCGCAGGTAGTAATAGGCGGATACGACGCTGGTCAACACGCCGGTCACCACCACGCCAATCTGCCCGGCATCGAGCGCCGCGGTGAACACGTAGAACTTCGCCAGGAACCCTGCTGTGGGAGGCAGCCCGGCCAGGGACACCATGAACAGCGCCATGGCCCCGCCCAGCGCCGGCGCGCGCCACGCCACGCCGCTCAGGTCGGCGATCTGATCCGCCTCTTCGCCGCGCCGGTGCAGCATCAGCACGACGGCAAACGCGCCGAGCGTCATGAACGTGTAGGCCAGCAGATAGAAGGCGACCGCGGACGCGCCCGACGGAGTGCCGGCGACGACACCGGTCAGGATGAAACCGGCGTGCGCGATGCTGGAGTAGGCCAGCAGCCGCTTGATGCTCGTCTGCCGCAGCGCCGCGACGTTCCCCACGATCATGGTCAGGACGCTGATTGCGGCCAGGAGCGTGCTCCACTCCCCAGCCTGCGCCGCCAGGGCCACCACGTAGACCCGCAGGAACGCCGCGAACGCCCCCACCTTCGCGATGACCGACATGTAGGCGGTTGCGGGCAGCGGCGCGCCCTCGTACACGTCCGGCGCCCAGAAGTGGAAGGGGACCACAGCGGCTTTGAAGGCCAGGCCAATCGTGAGCAGCGCGAGCCCGGCCTGAAAGATGACCGCCGGCGTGCGCGCGTGCTCCGCGAGCGCGCGATACCCCGTCGATCCAGTGGCGCCAAACAGCAGCGCAATCCCGTACAGGAAGAACGCGGTCCCGAAGGCACCCAGGAGGAAATACTTCAGACCCGCCTCCTGCGAGCGCAGATCGGTGCGGGCAAACGCCGCGAGCACGTAGAGAGGGATCGACAGGGTTTCCAGACCCAGGAACAGCATGATCAGATCGCTGCTCGCCGCCATCAGCATCGCCCCCAGCGCGGCGACCAGCATCAGGGCATAGTACTCACCGGCCTCCAGTCCCGTCCGCTCCACGTACTCTCCCGACAGCCACTGCGCGAGGAGCACCGCCAGCAAGGCGGTCGCCTGTATCACCCGAGTCAGCGCGTCGCGCACATACATGCCGGCAAACGCTGGCGTTGGATCGGCGCCCGCCGTCAGCGTTGTCCCCAACGCCGCCAGGGTACCCACCGCGGCCAGCCATCGCAGCAGATGCTGACGACCGGCCGGTAGAAATAGTCCGGCGAGCATGACCGCCACAGCCGTCGCGGTCACAACTAGCTCGGGGACCAGCAGGCGCAGGTCGACCGCAGGTGGCGTCATCGATCGTGACTCGTGACTCGTGACTCGTGACTCGCTAGATGCGCAGCATTTCCGCGTTCCCGCACGTCTTGCACCAGTGCGCGCACCGAGGCTTCGCTCCGCCTCAGCAGCGCCGAGGGGTATACGCCAATCCAGAAGATCAACGCGATCAGGGGGATGAACAACCACTGCTCGCGGCGGGTGAGGTCGGTCATTCGTGCCCGTTCCTTCACCGCGACCGGTCCCTGCATCACGCGCTGATACATCCACAACAGGTACACGGCCGAGAGAATCACGCCGCTGGTGGCCAGGGCGGCATAGACCGGGTTCGCCCGAAACGTCCCCAATAAGATGAGGAACTCGCCGACAAACCCGTTGGTCCCCGGCAGCGCCAGCGACGACAGCACCACGATGAGGGCCAGCGGCGCCAGGCGCGGCATCAGCGCCGCCACGCCGCCGTAGTCACCGAGCAGGCGGGAGTGGGTACGGTCGTAGAGGACGCCGACGATCAAGAACAGCCCGCCGGTGCTGATGCCGTGGTTGACCATTTGGAGCAGGCTGCCCTGTATCGCCGGCACAGTCATGACAAACACGCCAAGCGTCACCAGCCCGAGGTGGCTGACGCTGCTCATCGCCACCAGCCGCTTGACGTCAGGCTGGGCCCACGACACGATTCCCCCGTAGATGATCCCGAGGATGGCCAGCGCAGAGAGCAGCGGCGCGAACTGCAGCGTCGCCTGCGGGAACAGCGGGAGCAGGAAACGCAGGAACCCATACGTGCCCATCTTCAGGAGCACGGCCGCCAGCACCACGCTGCCGGCTGTCGGCGCCTCGACGTGAGCGTCGGGCAGCCACGTGTGCAGGGGCCAGACCGGCACCTTGATAGCAAACGCCAGCGCAAACGCGCCAAAGAGCCAGGCCTGCAGGGGCATCGCCACCCGCAGTTGCCTCAACTGGGCCAGATCAAACGTCCGCGCGCCCAGTGATGGGCCGCTGTGGAGATACAGCGTGATGATCGCCACCAGCATCAGCGCGCTGCCGGTCATCGTATAAAGGATGAACTTGACCGCCGCATACGAACGGCGCGGCCCGCCCCACAGCCCGATGATGAAGTACATCGGGATGAGGACGGCCTCCCAGAAGACGTAGAACAGCACGAGATCAGCGGCCAGAAACGTGCCCAGCAGCGCCGTCTCCAGGACGAGCATGCTGAACACGAACTCCTTGATGCGCTCGGCGATCGAACCCCAGGCTGACAGCAGCGCGAGCGGCATGATGACCGCGGTCAGCATCACCAGCGGCAGGGAGATCCCGTCAACGCCGATGTGGTAGCTCACTCCGGCCGAGGGGATCCATGCCATCCGCTCCACAAACTGCAGCGCGGCCTGATCAGGATCGAAGCGGACGAACACAACGGCCGCCAGTGCGAGCGCCGCCAGCGATCCCGCCAGCCCAACACCGTAGAGGGCACCGGTCTTCTTGCGGTCGATCGCCGCGACCACGATCGCCGCGGCGAGCGGCAGGAAGATCAGGATGGTCATCATCGGCAAACCCATCATGGGACGTAACCAGTCATCGCGAGCGCCGAAGGCGCGTGGCGATCCGCGAAGCGTTGCGAGCGCAGCATTGCCGGGGTCCCCGCAAATTCGCAGTCCAAATTTGCGGGGTGGCAAGCAATCTCATCTCGATAGGAGGTTGCCACGGCCCTGCGGGCCTCGCAACGACGCCTGCGGCGTCGCTTCGTCGCTTCGCTCCTCGCAATGACTGCGGTTCGCTCATTTAAACAGCCAGTAGCCGAGCATCAAAATCGTGCCGGCGAGAATGGCCGCCGCGTAGTTGCGCACGAAGCCGGTCTGCAGTCCCCGCACCGCCAGGCCTGCCCGGCCGACGAGCGCTCCCACGCCGTTCACCGCCCCGTCGATGCCGCGCGTCTCGACGACATCCGCAAGCAGGTGTGCCAGCCGTTTCGCCGGCGTTACGATCACGGCGTCGTACAGCGTTTCGATATACCACTGATGGCTGAGAAATCGCCCGAGCGCGCCCAGCGTCACCTCACGGCGGTCGCGGTAGAGTGCGAAACCGGCGAGGATGCCGGCCAGGCTGACGGCCACCGGCAGTGCCGTGATCACCCCCGCCGCGGGCATCGGCCTGTCCTTCAAGACTCCTATCGCGGAGTCGACGAAGAACGGCTCCAGGTAGCGGAGCAGCGGCTCGCCCGCGACCCGCGCACCCAGGAGCCCGCCGCCGAACGAGAGCGCGGCCAGGACCGCCATCGGCAGACCCATCACGGCGGGCGCCTCGTGGGGGTGCCCGGGATCCGCCGCGGGGCCGGCGAAGGTCAGCATCATCGCCCGCGTCACATACACAGCGGTGACAAACGCGGTCGCGAGACCCGCGATCCACACCAGCATCGCGCCGCCGCGCTGCGCCCATTCGAAGGCTCCCTCGAGAATCAGGTCCTTACTGAAGAAACCCGCAAACGGCGGCACACCGGCCAGCGCCAGCCCGCCCACCGCGAACCCAGCCGCAGTCCAGCGCATCGGGCCGGCCAGCCCGCCGAGTCTGCGCATGTCGACGACCCCGCGCATGGCATGCATCACACTGCCCGCGGCCAGGAAGAGCAGCGCTTTGAAGAACGCATGCGTCGTGAGGTGGAACATGCCGGCGGGCATCATCACGACGCCCATGGCCAGGAACATGTAGCCCAGCTGGCTGATGGTCGAATAGGCGAGGACCCGCTTAAGGTCCCATTCAACCAAGGCCACGGTGGCGGCGAAGAACGCCGTCACCGCACCGACGGCCGCCACCACGGACAGGGTGTATCCGGCGTGGAGAAACAGGGGATGCAGCCGCGCGATCATGTACACGCCTGCGGTGACCATCGTCGCGGCGTGGATAAGGGCCGAGACCGGCGTAGGGCCTTCCATCGCGTCGGGCAACCAGACATACAGCGGCAGCTGCGCCGACTTTCCGGTTGCGCCGGCAAAGAGCAGCAGCGTGGCCGCGGTCAGCAGCCCAGGCGCCATTCCGCCTGAGGCGGCGGCCAGACGGTCAAACTGCAGATTTCCCGCGGTGGTGGCCAGCAGCAGGATGCCCAGGAGAAATCCGGCGTCCCCAATGCGGTTGACGATGAAGGCTTTGCGCCCGGAGCTGGCCGCGCGCTCGCGATCGAACCAGAACCCAATCAGCAGGTACGAACACAGGCCGACCAGTTCCCAGCCCACAAAGAGCACCAGCAGATTACCGCCCAGCACCAGCAGCAGCATCGACGCCACGAACAGATTCAGGTAGGCGAAGTACCGGGCGTACGCGGGATCATCGGCCATGTACCCGATGGAGTAGACGTGGATGAGAAACCCGACCCCGGTGACCACCAGGGCCATCAGCGCCGACAGGCGGTCCATGAACAGCCCGGCTGAGACCGTGAACTCACCGGCGCTGAGCCAGGTGAACAACGTCGCGGTCAGACCGCCGCCCGCCACGGCGGGATCGCCTGCTGCCATCACCGACGCGGCACACGCGGCGCCTACCGTCCCGCAGCCGATCGCGCCGACCACGCCGCGCGGCAGACGTCCGCCGGCCAGCCCGTTGATCAGCCAGCCGGCCAGCGGAAGAGCGACGATCACCTCGAGAACCATCGCTCAGCCTCGCAACAGATCCACGTCATCGATGTCGACCGTGTCCCGGGTGCGGAAGATGGCGATGAGGATCGCCAGGCCCACCACGACCTCAACCGCGGCCACGACGACTACAAAAAATACCGCGAGTTGCCCCTCGATGGCCAGCCGCTGCCGGGCAAATGCGACGAACGTCAGGTTGACCGCATTCAACATCAACTCGATCGACATGAACACGACGAGCGCGTTCCGGCGCACCAGCACCCCGGTGGTGCCCAGCACAAACAGCAGAGCGCTGAGCGCAAGGTAGGCCTCGAGCGGGACGCTCATCGCCGGGGCGCTCCCACGGGCGAGGGGGCGGAGCTCCGCGGGGGCGCGGCCACCGGCCGGCTCGCCGGCCGCCCGATGACGACGGCAGCGATGATGCCCACCAGCAGGATCACCGAGGCCACCTCGAAGGGCAAGGCAAACGAGGTAAAGAGCGCGCGCCCCACCGATTCTACAGTCCCAAACTCCGCCGGGGCCGGCGCGGCAGCATTTGTGGCAAATCGGAGGGTCAGGAGCATGAGGATCAAGAATGCCGCGGACAGCCCGATCGCGACTGGGCCCTGCCACCGCAGCCGGTCGGGTGACATCGCGCCCAGTTGCCGATGCAGGAGCATGACCACAAACAGGAACAGCACCACGATCGCGCCGGCATAGACGATCACTTGCAGGACTGCGATGAACTGGGCGGCCAGCAGCAGGTACGTCACCGCCAGGCTGCCCAGCACCAGCAAGAGGGACAGAGCGTTGCGCACCGGCAGCCGGCTGGCGACCACGCCGAGGCCTCCGGCCAGCGCCCCGAGTGCAGCAAACACGAAGATGATTACTTCCACAACCACCCCGTGATTGGCATCATACTTCCCGTTGGGGATCCCGTCCCGAGGCCCCGGGATACGGTTCTGTGAGCATGGGCTTCGTGTAGATCATGGCGTCCCGCGAGAAGCTCGCCAACTCGTACTCACGCCCGAGCACGATGGCGCCGGTGGGACACGCCTCCTCGCAGAACCCACAGAAGATGCAGCGCAGTTCGTTGATCTGAAAGTCTGGGGCGTAACGCTCACCCTTGCTGACTTGATGCTCAGGGGTATTCTCCGCGGCCCGGACGTAGATGGCCTGCGATGGACAGACAATGACACACAGCTCGCAGCCCACGCACCGTTCCATCCCATCCGCGTAGAGGGTGAGCCAGTGCCGGCCCTTGAAGCGTGGCTGGACCGCGGCCCGTTTCACCTCCGGGTAGCGGACGGTGACGGGGGGACGGAACAAATATCGGAATGTGACCGCCAGTCCCTTCAAAATGGCCAGCGATTGTCTGATACGCACTCTCAGGGTCGTCATCGACGCGCACCGGAACTACGTCTACTTGGTCTACTTAGTCTTCTTAGTCTACTTGGTCTAAGAGATCTACAGAATCAACGCTCTCTGGAGCAGGTAGACCAAGTAGACGCCGTTTCATGTTCCCCGCAAGACGACAATCACCGCCGTCACCACCAGATTGAGCAGCCCAAGGGGGATAAGCACTTTCCATCCCAGGGCCATGAGCTGATCGTGCCTGACCCGGGGGAGCGTGGCCCGCAGCCAGATGAAGACAAACACGAAGGCCAGGGTCTTCAACACGAACCAGACCGGCCCCGGCAGCACCGGCCCCCACCAGCCGCCCCAGAACAGCGTCGTCAGCAGCGCGCTCATCGTGACGATGGCGACGTACTCGCCGATGTAGAACATCGCGAACTTGAAGCCGCCGTACTCGGTCTGGTAGCCAGCGATGAGCTCCTGTTCGGCCTCCGGCAGGTCGAACGGTGCGCGATTGGTCTCTGCCACCGCCGCGATGAGAAAGATGAGAAAGCCCAAGGGCTGGAGCGCTACGAACCATACGCGCCGCTGGGCCTCCACGATGGAGACCAGGCTCAATGAACCGGCGGTCAGCACCACGGAGATCACGGCCAGCCCCAGGGCCAGCTCATAACTGATCAGTTGGGCGCTGCTGCGCAGACTGCCGAGCAGCGAGTATTTATTGTTCGACGACCATCCCCCCAGAATGATGCCGTACACGCCGACCGAGGAGGTGGCCAGGACCAACAGGATACCAACATTGACGTCGGCCAGCCGCAACGGGACACGCTGCCCGAACAGCATCACCTCAGGCCCAAACGGAATCACCGCATACACGAAGAGAGCGGTGACCATCGAAATCGCCGGCGCCAGCCAGTACACGATCACGTCGACATGCGCGGGCATGAAACTTTCCTTAAAGACGAGTTTGAGCCCGTCCGCCAGCGGCTGCAGCAGGCCGAACGGACCCACGCGGTTGGGACCATACCGGACTTGAAACTTGCCCAGCAGACGGCGCTCCAGCAGCGTCATGTACGCGCAGGCCGTCAGCAGAATGAACAGGAGCAGCGCGCTCTTCACCGCGACGATGGCGATCTCGATCACAGCGGGCCGCCGCCCTCCTTGCGTCCCTCGGCGCCCCCGGCGACGGGGGCCAGGGCCGTCACCCGCACCCGCGTCAACGGCTCAGTCAGATCGACCAGCGCATTGGCGGGCGCGGCATCAAAACCCCGCGGCAGGAAGACCTGGCCCGGGAGGACGGCCGGTGAGAGCTTCGCCCGCACCGCCACCGACCCGCGGCGCGATCGCACCACCGTGGCGTCGCCTTCACCGATCCCGCATCGCGCGGCGTCCTCGGGGTGAAACAGCGCCCAGGGCTCGCCGGCCAGGTCGGCGATCGCCGTGCTGCGCGAGGTCATCGCGCCCCGGTCGAACAGGACGTCCCCGAGCACGAGGATGAGGGGAAAGTCGGTGTCGGCGCCGTCGACAGGTCGGGCTTCTTGGATCCTCGATCCCGGATCCTGGATCCTGGATCCCTGTCGCGGTACCCGGGCATCGATCTCCAGTCCGGGGATGAGAGATCGCATCTCGTCGAAGATTTCCTCCCAGCCGCTGTACGCGATCACCTTGCCCATCCGCTCGGCGAGCGCCGCGAAGATCCCCCAATCGGCCCGCGACTCACCAGGACCCGGGACGGCCGCGCGCAATCGCTGGACGCGGCCCTCGATGTTGCACACCGTGCCGTCTTTCTCCGGCGCCACCAGCGCCGGCAGCACCACATCGGCCATCTGCGCGGTCTGTGTCAGAAACGCGTCCTGGACCACCAGAAATGGCAGCCGCCCCCGCGCCTCAGCCCACCGCGTGCGGTCAGGGGCGTCGGTCCCCGGATCGGCGCCGGCCACGTAAAGGACGTCCAGCCTGCCCTGCCCTGCGGCCTCGATGATCTCCGGCGCGTTCCATCCCGCAGCGTCGCTCGGGGCAGCGCCCCAGAGCGACTCGAGATCGTGCCTGACCTCCGCCAGCGGGCGGCCACCGGGACCGGCATCAGGCAGCAGTCCGGCCAGCGCCGCCCCGAATGCGTTCCCTTTGCCGCGCATGACGTTCACGGAGGTGTGGAGCCTGGCCGCGAGCTCACGCAGGAGCCCGTAGATCTCGGCGCCGTCAGGGGCGTCGAGCGCCCCGCGGCCGATGAGAATCTGCGGTCGTGCGGCGCGGGCCAGGCGCGCGCCCGCCGCGGTTATCGCGTCCCGGAGCACGCCGCCGGTCTCCCCCGCACCGTTTGGGGCGCCGGACATCGCCTCCAGCAATGCGCGCACTACCTGCGCGCCAGATCCGTAGCGGTGTACCAGGTGGTGGGCAATGAACCGATCAATCTCCAGCCCTTTCGGGGTGACGGCGATCATCGCCGCGCCGCGATCGAGCGCCCGCTTCATCCGCAGCCAGATGACCGGATACTCCTCGGTGATATCGCACCCCACAAGGACGATCACATCGGCGTCATTCATGTCCGCAAGAGAGGATGTCATTCCCCACGGCGCGAGCAGGCTGGCGCCTCCCGGCGGCGCGTCGGTGCGGTGATCCAGGTGATTCGTGCCAACCACGCTGCGGAAGAACCGCCCGGCCACGTAGGCGTCCTCGTTGGCCAGGCGCGTCCCGCCGAGCATCGCCACCCGGCCCGGAGCGGCGGCACGCAGCCGGCGCGCCACGACGTCCAGCGCTTCGTCCCACGTGGCTTCGCCCAACCCGCCCCCGCGGCGGATCAGCGGGGTGCGCAGGCGATCCTGGTGGTGCACGTAGGTGTGACCGAAAAATCCGAGGTCGCACAGCCAGATGTCGTTCACGGCCGGGGATTCGCGCGCGCGGGTGCGGGTGATGGCGCCGTCGCGCACATCGAACTCCAGGGCGCAGCCGACGCCGCACAGCGTGCACACGCTGGCCACCGGCTGATTGTCCCATGGCCGGGCGGCGAACCGATACGTCTTGGCCGTCAGCGCGCCCACGGGGCAGATGGCGATGGTGTTGCCGATAAACTTCGACTTCACCGGCAAAGTGAACGGCGTGTTTACCTCGCTGTGGAATCCCCGCTCAAACCCTTTCAACGCGTCGTCGCCGGCGATCAGCTCGCCGAACCGCACGCACCGCCAGCACAGGATGCACCGCTCCCGATCGAGCACCAGCACACGGCCCAGGGAGACCGGCTTGGCGAAGTCGCGTTTGGTCTCGACGAAGCGGCTGCGGCCGGGGCCGTACTGATAGGCCTGGTCCTGCAGCGGGCATTCGCCGCCCTTGTCGCAGATGGGACAGTCCAGCGGATGATTGATGAGCAAGAACTCCAGGATGGCTTCCTGTCCGGCTTTGACTTCGGGGGTGGTCGTGAAGACGGTCATGCCATCTGTCGCCTCCAGGGTGCAGGAGGTCTGGAGTTTCGGCATTTTTTCGACCTTGACCAGACACATCCGGCACGCCCCCAGCGGGGGCATGCGGTCGTGGTAGCAGAAGATGGGGATCTCGATGCCGGACCGCCGGGCGGCGTTGTAGACGGTCGTCCCCTTCGGCACGGAGACCGTCCGCCCGTCGATGGTCAGCGTGATCGTTGGTGGAAGCTGGCTCATAGATTCTCCGATGTCATCGCGAGCGCAGCGAAGCGATCTCCTTGGACGAGGAGATTGCTTCGTCGCTTCGCTCCTCGCAATGACAGAAAAGTCCTTCAATCACGCCAATGCCTCAACATCACAGCGCCCTGTCTTGACATGGTGTTCATACTCCTGGCGGAAGAAACGCAAGGTCGAATAGATCGTGGGAGGCACGCTCTCGCCCAGCGGGCAGAAACAGGTCCCCGTCATCCCCCGCGCGATGCCATCCAGCAGCGGCAGGTCCTCCACCCGCCCGCGGCCGGCCAGGATGCGGTGCAACGCCTCCCCCAGCCACATCGTCCCTTCGCGGCAGGGCGTGCACTTGCCGCACGACTCGTCGCGGTAGAACTCCACGGTGCGCGAAGCGACCTCCAGCATGCAGGTGGTGTCGTCCATCACGATCAGCGCGCCCGACCCCAGCATCGATCCGTAGACATCGAGTTTGGCCAGCGCGTCGTAATCCATCGGCGTGTCCAGGTAGGCGGCGGGCAAGACGGCCGATGACGACCCGCCGGGAAAGCACGCCTTGAACGACCGGCCGGCACGCATCCCTCCAGCCCGGTCGATCACCTGCCGGATGGTGGTCCCCAGCGGCACCTCATACACGCCAGGATGCGCCACGTGTCCGCTGACGGAGATGAGAACCGGGGGCCCTTGCTGGCGGTACCACTCGGCACCCTTGGCGAGAATCCACGCCACGTGACACAGCGTCTCGACGTTGTTGACCACCGTGGGCTGCATGTACAGACCCTTGACCGCGGGGTAGTAGGGCGGCTTCAAGCGCGGCATCGCCCGGCGGCCCTCAAGCGACTCCAGCAGCGCGGTCTCTTCGCCGGCGATGTACGCGCCGGCACCGGTGCCCAGCACGATGGTGAGATCGTACCCGCTGCCGGCAATGTTACGGCCCACCAGCCCCGCGGCGGCGGCCTGCGCCAGCACCCGGTCCAGCAGCGCCCGCGCCCGGTAGAACTCCCGCCGCAGGTAAACAAACGCCAGGTGCGCGCCGACGGCGTAGCTGGCGATGACGATTCCCTCGATGAGCCGGTGCGGGTCGCGTTCCAGCAGCGTGCGATCTTTGAAGGTCCCGGGCTCGCCTTCGTCGGCGTTGATGACGACGTATTTGGTGACCGCGGGATCTTTGGGGATAAACTTCCACTTGCGCCCGGTGGCGAACCCGGCGCCGCCGCGACCCCGCAGGCCGGATTTGTCCACCTCGTCGATCACGGCCTCCGGCGACATGGACAGCGCCCGCCGCAGCCCCGCGTAGCCCCCGCGCGCGGTATATGCCTCCAACTCGCCCTGATCCGGTTCGTGGAGATACTTGAGCAGAACAGGCTCGCCCGAAGAAGATTGTTGGGCCTCGGGCTTCGGGCTTTGCTGAACTACCGGGCTCCGGGCTTCGGGCCCTGCGCTTCGGTAGCGGCTGAGAATTTCACCGATGCTCTCTGGGGTAACCAGGCCGAACCGCTCAGTGCCCACCATCACGGCCGGCGCAGCCTCGCACGCGGCGAGACATTCCGCCGTCTTGAGGGTGAACGCGCCGTCCGGGGTCGTCTCCCCCACCTCGACTCCGAGTTGCCGCCGCAGCTGGTCGAGGATCCGGCCGCAGCCGTTGAGCATGCAGGCGATATTCGTGCAGACCTGCACGAGGTGCCGGCCGACCGGGCGGAAGAAGAGGAGATGGTAGAACGATGCCACCGAGGCGACCTCGCTGACCGGCAGGTCCATCACCGCCGCGAGGTCGGCCAGCGCATCGGCGGTCAGGTACCCCGCCTCGTCTTGCGCCACAAACAATGCCCCCAGCAGCGCCGACTGGCGGTGCGGAAACTGCGCCATCAGACGGCGGATCTCCACTTTTGCGTTTTCGGAGAGACCGTTCTCGCTCATATGCGAAGGGCGGGACTGGGGACTGGGGACTGGAGACTGGACATAACGGTGGCCCCACCAGTCCCTAGTCCCAAGTCCCTAGTCCCGTAGTTCGTCATCGGTCCACGTCTCCCAACACGATGTCGATCGAGGCAATCGCCACCACCACATCGCCCACGGTGCCGCGGTGGAGCATCACCGGAAGCGCCTGGAGATTGTTGAACGACGCGGAGCGCACCCGAACCCGGACCGGGCGGTTGCTGCCGTCGCTGACGATGTAGTAGCCTTTCTCTCCCCGCGGAGATTCGACCGCGGCGTAGACCTCGCCCGCCGGCGGGTGGATCCCCTCGCTGACCAGTTTGAACTGGTGGATCACCGCCTCCATGCTGCGCACCAGCTCCCGCCGCGGAGGCAGCGCGACCTTCCGGTCGTCCACGAGCACGGGGCCGCCGGGCAGCCCCTGCAACGCCTGCAGGATGATCCGCCTGCTCTGCCGCATCTCCTCCATCCGCACCCGGTACCGATCAAACGCATCCCCGTTGGTCCCCAGCGGGACGTCGAACGAGTAGTCGGCGTAGCCGCCGTATGGAAACGCCTTGCGCACGTCATAGGACACACCCGACCCGCGCAGCACCGGCCCGGTGCACCCATAGCGGATGGCGTCCTCGGCGCTGAGCACCGCCACGCCCTCCGTGCGCTTGCGCCAGATGAGATTGTCCGTCAACAACGCCTCGTACTCGTCCAGCCGGCGGGGAACGTCTTCGAGGAATCTCTGCACACGCTCCGCAAAGCCCTCCGGCAGGTCCCACTGCAGCCCGCCGATCCGGAAGTACCCGTGCATCATCCGCTGTCCGGAGACCATCTCAAAGATGTCGAGGATCTCCTCCCGATCGCGGAAGCAGTACATCAGCAGGCTGGTGACGTTGAGATCGATCGCCGCCGTGCCCAGATAGACGAGATGGCTGGCGATGCGCGAGAGTTCCGCCAGGATGAGCCGGATGACTTCGGCGCGCTTGGGCGCCGTGATGCCGAGCAGTTTTTCGACGGCCAGGACGTAGGCCTGCTCCTCGATGAACGTGGCCAGGTATTCAATGCGCGGGGGAAAGACGATGTTCTGATGGTAGGTGCGGGTCTCCATCTCCTTCTCAAACCCGGTATGCAGGTACCCGATCACAGGCTCGACGCCGAGGATGACCTCGCCCTCCAGTTCCAGGATCAGCCGCAGCACCCCATGGGTGGCGGGGTGTTGCGGGCCCATGTTGAGGACGAGCGTCTCCTTCGTCAGCTGGCTCATCTCAGGTCCCTGCCGGCGCACATGTATCGCCGGCCTCACCGCCTCGGGCGTCCGGCCTCCACCGCCTATGCGTGTCTCGGCTTTGACGTCGGGATGATCTGGCTGGGAACTTTCGGCGTGTGGCCCCGAAACTCGACAGGCTCTTCAACCAGCGGGTAATCCTTGCGCAGCGGATGGCCCTCCCAGTCGTCTGGCATCAGGATGCGCCGCAGGTCGGGATGGCCGTCAAACCGGATGCCAAACAGGTCGAAGACCTCCCGTTCCAGCCAGTTGGCCCCCGGCCATAACGAGGTGGCCGACGGCGCGGTCTGGTCGGCGGCGAGGTGCACCATAAGCCGGACCCAGGCGGGGGGCTCGACCGAGGTCAGCAGGTACACGACATCGAATCGCGGCTGCGCGGGATGGCGGTCCACTGCCGTCAGGTCGGTCAGCAGACGAAACCCCATATCGCGCGCGGCCTCCAGCGCCTGCAGGATGCGCTCACGGGCGACGACGAGGGTCACCTCGTCCCGGAAGCGGATCTGTCCGACAACGGCCTCCCCCAGCCGCTGGACCAGGACGTCTTCGGGGCGGGTCATCGCCTCCTCCGGCCTGGCTGCGCGATGAGTTCCTGCAACTTCAGGAAGCCATAGAGCAAGGCCTCCGGTCGGGGTGGGCACCCTGCAACATAAACGTCCACGGGAATGAGCTTGTCCACGCCCTGCACCAGCGCGTAGTTGTTGAACACCCCGCCGCAACTGGCGCAGTCCCCCATCGCAATGACCCACTTCGGATCCAGCATCTGCTCATAGATGTGCTTGACCACCGGCGCCATCTTTTGCGAGACCCGGCCGGAGACGATCATGAGATCGGCCTGGCGGGGCGAGGCGCGGAACGCTTCGCTGCCGAACCGCGCGATGTCAAAGCGGGCCTGAGCGGTGGCAATCATTTCGATCGCGCAGCAGGCCAGGCCAAACTGCGCCGGCCACAGCGAGTTCCGCCGGGCCCATGACACCACTCGATCCACCGTTGTTGTGAGGATGTTGCTTTCCAGGGCCCGGAGATCGGCCTCGGTCGCCTCTGCCGGCGACCGCGCGCGAGAAACCAGGGTGCCGCGCTCTGGCGGAGGTGTCACTGCCATTCCAGCGCCCCTCGCTTCCAGGCGTAGAGGAAGCCCAGTCCAAGCACGGCGACAAACGCCAGCATCTCGACCAGGCCATAGACCTTCAGCTCCCGGGCCACGACGGCCCACGGGTACAAGAACACCGCCTCCACATCGAAGAGCAGAAAGAGCATCGCAATAAGGTAGTAGCGGATGGGGACCCGCTCGCGGGCGGAGCCGATCGGCCATACCCCGGATTCATAGGGCTCGGCCTGCCCCGGCAGCGGGCGGCGCGCGCCACCGGCGCGCGCGGAACGCCATCCGCCGACGAGTGCGTGCGCCGTGAGGAGAACAGCCGTAAGCGCCACGGCAAGCGCAAAATGCACAAAGACGGGGACGTAGTCTGTCACGAGTGAATGCTCCGCGCTCCTACGTAAACACGGTTCGCCGCGCGGGGGGCCATCTCCCGGTCTATCGCCCGCTCCGCTGCGCAGCACGCTGCGGCACGGCGCGGCGCGGACGGCCTGCCGAGGCGGCGCGCAGATTCTCGATGACCTCAGGGACGACCGTCAGCAATTGATCAACGTCCTCGTCCGTATTCCAGCGTCCCAGGGTCAGGCGGATGGTGCCGGCCGCGATCTCCGGCGGCAGGCCGATGGCACTGAGCACGTGGGAGGGTTCCAGGCTGCCCGAGGTGCAGGCCGACCCGCTGCTCGCGGCCACACCCTGAAAGTCGAGCGCCAGCAGGATGGATTCGCTGTCGGCTCCTTCAAACGAAAGGTTCACGTTCCCGGGCAACCGCTCGACGGGATGCCCATTCAGGTGCGCGCCGTCGAGGCGGACGAGCCCCTGGATGAGGCGGTCCCGCAGCCGGCGCAGGCGGACCGCTTCCTCGTGCATGCACTCCATGGCGATGCGGATCGCCACCCCAAATCCTACGATCGCCGGCACGTTCTCCGTCCCCGCCCGGCGGTTGCGCTCATGCGATCCGCCATGCTGGATGCGCGCCACGTTGGATCCCTTGCGAACGTACAGCGCGCCGACGCCCTTGGGGCCATAGCGCTTGTGCGCCGACATCGACAGCAGGTCGACGCTCAGCGCGTGCACGTGAACCGGGAGCAGGCCCACCGATTGTGTGGCGTCGGTATGCATCAGAATTCCGCCCTCACGCGCGAGACGGCCAATCTCGGCCACGGGCTCCAGCGTACCGATCTCATTGTTAGCGTGCATCACGGAGATCAGCACGGTGTCGGGGCGAATGGCCGCGCGCACGTCGTCCGGATCCACGCGGCCATCACGGTCCACGGGAAGGTATGTCACATCAAATCCACGGGACTGTAAGAACCGAAGGGGTTCCAGCACCGCGTGGTGCTCAACCGGCGAAGCGATGAGATGCCGGCCCCGCGCCTCGTTCGCCCACGCCGCCCCGAGCACGGCAAAGTTATCCGCCTCGGTGGCGCCGCTGGTAAATACGATTTCGGCCGGGCTCGCCCCGAGGGCCGACGCGATCACCTCGCGCGACCGGTCCACTGCCGCCCGCGCGTCTTGCCCGAACTGGTGGATGCTGCTGGCGTTGCCGAACTGCTCGGTGAAGAACGGCAGCATCGCCTCCACCACTCGCGGGTCGGTGGGCGTGGTGGCGCCGTGATCGACGTATATGCGCGTATCCATAGGCATTGCGGGCTTGATCAGAGTGATTAGTGATTTGTGATTAGTGATTCGTTACTACTAGATTAGCACTTCTGCGTGGCAGGATGAGCCCGCAGTCCCGAATCACGAATCACTAATCACAGGGTTTGCGTGTTAGCGTGGGATGGCCAGCGCCAGGCGGGGAATCAGCGGTGCGCCCCGGCGGCCATCGCCGGTCGCCTGCGCCGGGATCTTGCGCACAGCCCCAAGGCGTAATTGCAAGCGGATGTGCCGGAGCGGGACACGCTTGCGGATCACAAAGTAGCGGATCTGCTGGGCCCGCTCGATGTCCTGCCAGGAGTAGAGCCTGCGGCGAGACCGTCCTTCGCGGACTGGATAGATGAGCCCGTGCTGCTCCCATTTTCGCAGCGTCTGGGGGCTGACGCCCACCAGGCTGCTTGCGACGCTCACAGTGAAGAAGGGGTTTGTCTGCTGCTTCATGGGGGAGTCTCCTCAGGAGATTCATGCCCAGTATAGCAAGCCCCTGCCCAATTCCGGAACAACCGAACGGCAGTCCGTAATCCCATGAAAATCAGCAAAATACGGGGAAATGGGAAGAAAGGACCAGACGACAACAAAATTTCGCGGAATTAGGACTAGATTGGACTACAATTGACAATTTTACTCAATTTTGGCTTCATTTCTGCAGATTGCTACCTGGTTGAGGCCTGCTGGAGCCTTCGGGCGAACCGTTCAGCCTCGGGGTTGCCACTGCCGCGCAATGCCTCGATGGCCGCCGCGGTGTCATATTGCACCCTGCGCAGCGCGGCCCGCCATCGGTCCCCTTCGACACTCAGCGTCGCGTAAGACGCCCGCTGATCGCCGTCAAAGGGCAACCCCACGCTGCCTGGGTTGACGAGCAACTTGTCGCCGAGCTCGCGCACGTAGGCGATGTGAATGTGCCCGTAGGCCACGGCGGCCGCCGCCGTATCGGCGAACACACGGCGGATCACCGGCTCCGGGGCGTCGGGAGGCACAACATCGCTGATGCTCCAGGGGGTGGCATGCACCACCACCAGATCGCCGGCTCCGTGCGGGATCCGCCATAGAAAGGGCAGGCCGGCCAGGTACCGCCTGTCGGCGTCGGACATCTGGGTGGCGGCCCATCCGATGGCATCGGTGACCGAGTCCGGGGCGGAGGTCAGCCATTCGTCGGTGTTGCCCCGGATCGCCGGGTAGCCGCGGCGGCGGACGAATTCAACACATTCTGCAGGCCGGGGGCCGCCAAGGGCGAGGTCTCCGGCGACGATGACCTGCGAGGGACCCAACCGGTCCAGGTCCTGCAAGACCGCCTCCAGTGCCCAGAGGTTGCCATGAATATCGGAAATCACCGCAATCATGGAGGAGACTCCCCAAACACGGCATCGATGAAACTTTTCATGATGCGCGCCGTCACGCCCCAGATCTCATACCGGCCGTGTGTGTAGAAGTACACATCGACCTGCTGGCCGCCTCGCTCCCGCCGTTCCATCCGTAGTCTCGATGCATCACGAAACACGCTCAGCGGCACGCTCAGCACCTCGGCGATCTCCGCCGTATTGATCCGCAGCGGCACGGGATCCGAAATGATCCCTACGAAGGGCGTAATCAAGAATCCACTCACCGTCGCGTGGACGTCGTCCAGCGTCCCCAGGACCTCCACGATGCCCCGGGGAATTCCGACCTCTTCCTCAGTTTCCCGCAGCGCTGTGGCCAGGGCGTCCACGTCGCCTTGCTCGGTCGCCCCGCCCGGAAACGAGATCTGGCCCTTGTGGTGCTGGACGGTATCGGTACGCCGCGTGAACAGGACAAGCGGGGTTCCATCCTGCACCAGGAGCGGAATCAGTACCGCGGCCCTGGTAAGCCCGTCAGCCTCGATCATCCGACGGGTGCGTCGGGCAAGCTTCTGCCGGATGAGGTCGGTCAGGGCGGTCATGCCCCACCTTTTGACAACTCCGAGGCGCCTCCTATGGGCACGGTGAAAGCACGGTACCTGGTACCCGGACGAGAGGCGAACGACCGGTCGGCGCAGGCCCTGGGGCCATATCCCCAAATTATCCACAAGATGTTGATATCTGAGGCAGGAGTTTGCCACCTGGCGGGGAATAAGCGTAAGGACCTGCAGGGGGGAGGAGCCTTCGAGTCTGCTCTTGGACGCCTCCACGACAGGCTCCCCACTAGGCAACGCATGGACACCACTCCTCCTTCGCCCGCACCTCCTCCCTGAGGTCGCTTTATCTTCACAGACGGGCATCGGGCTTCGGGCTCCGGCCTCGACAGAATGTGTGGCTTCATGATCGAGTACCTGCCGTTCGACAAGCGCGTCCCTGATACCCAATACCGTGATCTGCTCCTGCGCATCCTCACCACCGGCGAAGAGGTCCCGACCGAGCACGGCGTCTCGGCCCTGAAAGTCATCGGCCACGCCATGCGGTTCCCGCTGGCAAACGGGTTCCCTGTCGTGACCGAGCGCGACGTCGCCCGCGAACCTAAGAACGGGAGACGTCCATCGCTCTTCCACCAGGCCCTCGGCGAGTTGTGCGCTTTTCTCAACGGCGCACACACTCAACAGGACCTGGAGCAATTTGGCTGCTACTGGTGGGACCCCTGGGTCACCGCGGAACACTGCGAGAAGTTTGGTCTTCCCCCCGGGGATCTCGGGCCGGGGTCATACGGTGCGGCATTTCGGAGATTCCCCACTGCGGAAGGCACGCCGTTTGACCAGTTGCGGCACCTCATCGAGCAGGTCAAGGAACGGCCCGATGCCCGGCATCACGAGCTCTCGCCGTGGATTCCGCAGTACGTGCTGACCGGGCACGAGGGCGGCCGGCGGGTGGTGGTGCCGCCCTGCCACGGCTGGGTGCACGTGCACGTGAACTCGCGTACCCGGACGCTGACCCTCACCCATCGCCAGCGCAGCGCGGACGCGCCAGTGGGCCTGGTTTTCAACCTGATCCACTATGCGGCGCTGACACTCATGATCGCCCAGGTCACCGGCTATCGGGCCAACGAGCTCGTCTATTGGATCGACGACGCGCACATCTATCTCAATCAGCTCGAGGATGTGCGGGTGATGCTGGCTACGGAGCCGCAGCGTTTGCCGACGGTGACCCTGGACCCGGCGATCGCTGATCTGTTTGCCTTCCGGGCTCAGCACTTCGCGGTCCGGGATTACCACCCGCGACTGCCCCGCCGGCGCATTGCCACCCCGGTCTGACTCCTCAGACCACTGCGGTCACGAGGCCCTGCACGCGCGGCAGCCCCTTCCCCACCACCGTCCAGGAATCGCCCTCGTCGCGGCTGCCGTACACCTCGCCGGTCGTTGTCGCGAAGTACACGCCGGCCGGACGCAGGGTGTCGGCATCCATGCCGTGCCGCAGCACTACGCAATGCACCTTTCTTGGCAAACCGTCAGTGAGTTTCTCCCAACTTCGACCGCTGGAGCGCGTCCGGTAGACCTCGAGGGCGCCGATGATGCAACTGTTGTGCTTCTTGCAGCCATTGCCCTGATAGGCGGGCACAACATACGCGGTGTTGACGTCCCGGGGGTGGATGGCCAGCGGAAAGCCGTGGCGCTCCGGGAGCCCGGCCGAGATATCCTGCCACGACGCACCGAAGTCGTTGCTGCGATAGACGCCGCAGTGCTGCTGCCGATAGATGACTTGCGTATCAGCCGGCGAGATCCCGATGCGGTGTGTACAGGCATGGACCTGGGCCAGGTGGTCTTCGGCCGCCTTGGCGCGCTCTTCCTCACTCGTCGGGCGCATGTGCTCACTGCGGCCCGCCGCCGGGCAGGACTCGTAGACGCCCTGGCGGGCTAGCTCCCAAGTTTCCCCGCCGTCCAGAGTCCGTACCGCTCCATGGTTTGTGCTGCTGACGATGAGCATCCGCCTGGGATCTTTCGGGTCGATGTGGATACCGTGCAAGGAGTTGCCGATCGTGCCAAAGGCCCAGTCGCCGTAACGGTTTTCCTTCAGTGGCGCACCAAGGTAGCCCTCGTGCACCGTCCAGTGGCGACCGCGGTCCGTGCTGTGAAACAGATAGCTGTAGTGGGTTCCCACCCACAGATCGTCGGAGTGCTTGGGGTTCACGGCAACCGCCCACAGCTTGCGGATCGGCAGGCCGTCGTTGAGCGGCGTCCATGACTTCCCGAAGTTGCGGCTGGCCAGGAGGCCCTCGGACGATGTGGTGGCGTAGATGGACTTGCGCTTGGGATCCCAGGCGAAATGATTGACCGACAGCCCCTTCAGGTACGGGCCGCGGCGCTTCCACTTCGCGCGCCTCGCGTCGCTTTCAAAGACAAACAGGCCGCCGGCGGTCCCGGCAAACACCATCACCTTGGGCATCGCGGTCCTCCTGTCCACACGCTGGGGAATCGGAGGGTAGCGTTCGTCGCCCGCAGAAGCACACCCTGCCGAACACGAAACGACCAACCAGGAGGGACACAGTGCGTTTCGCCACGTACCAGCGGGGGAGAGAAGCGCGACTGGCATTTGTCGTCGAGGATCGGCTCGTGGACCTGGGCGCGGTCGCTCAGCGGAAGAAGACGAAGATACCCGCCGACATGATTGGGGTGATTGCGGAGGTGCCCGCGAGCACGCTGCGCACGTTGTGGGGGGAGGCGCAGGCCTGGGTGAACGCGAGGCGTCCATCCATCCCCCTCTCGCGCGCCAGACTGCTGGCGCCAATCCAGCGCCCTCGCAAGAACATCATGTGCATGGGCCGCAACTACATCGAGCACGCCAGAGAAACCGGGGGCGCACCGCCGGAGGTCCCGGTGTTCTTCACGAAACCGCCGACCTGCGTCATCGGTCCGGGGGCGCCGGTCACCTATCACACCGTGACGCAGGCGCTGGATTACGAGGTCGAGCTGGCGGTGGTGTTCGGCCGCCGCGGCCGCGACATCCCCGCCGCGAAGGCATTGGACTACGTTTTCGGATACACTATCATGAACGACGTCACCGCCCGCGATCTGCAGCGGCGGCACCAGCAGTGGTTCAAGGGGAAGTCGCTCGACACGTTCGCTCCGCTTGGACCGTGGATCGTCCACCGCTCGGCCATCCCGGATCCGCAGCGCCTGCGCCTGAGGATGCGGGTGAACGGCGAACTGCGCCAGAATGCGACGACCGCGAGCATGATCTTCGGTGTGGCGCAGTTGATTGAGAGCTTATCGGCCGGCATGACCATCGAACCGGGCGACATCATGGCGACCGGTACCCCGGAGGGCGTGGGGATGGGGTTCAATCCACCAAAATGGCTGCACGTCGGCGACGTCGTCGAAGCGGAAGTCGAGGGCATCGGGCTGCTGCGCAACCACATCGCCGCGGCCAAACCCTAACTGCGGAATTAGGGATCCGGGATTAGGGATCAGAATAATGCGCGTTGCAAAACGAGTACGGCGCTGCGCGTGGGCGGACCATAGTCCATTGATGCGCGCGTATCACGATCGGGAGTGGGGGAATCCCCGGCACAGCGACCGGGTGCTCTTTGAGTTTCTGATCCTCGAGGGGATGCAGGCCGGGCTGAGCTGGGACACCATTCTGCGGAAGCGGAACAACTTTCGCCGCGCGTTCTCGCGATTTGATCCCAGGCGGGTCGCGCGCTACGCCTCAGGCGATATCCGGCGGCTGATGACCGACGCGGGCATTATCCGCAACCGCGCCAAGATCCTGGCGGCGATTGCCAACGCCCGGGCGTTCCTGGAGGTGGTGGGCGAGTTCGGATCGTTCAATAGATACATCTGGGGCTTCGTGGACGGCCGCCCGCTACTGAACCGGCGCCGTACCCTGGCCCAGATCCCCGCGGAAAGCCCGGTCTCCGTGGCCATGAGCGCAGACCTGCGGCGCCGTGGGTTTCGCTTCGTGGGCCCGACCATTTGCTACGCGTTCATGCAGGCCGTGGGCATGGTGAACGACCATACCGTCGGGTGCTTCCGCCGCGCCCAACTCCTGAAAGCTACCCCACGACCTACGCAACCTACACGAACTACACAATCTACACAATCACCTGCAAAGACCTGACAAGCTGCCCTGCAGATTGTGCCCCTGATCTTGTCGTTTGTGTAGATTGTGTAGGTTATGTAGGTTGTGTAGATTGAGTGCGTTGGCGAATCACAAATCACCGTGTCCTTCAGCGCTCAAACCACAGCGTGTGCGGCCGGAGGTTGCCGGTGATCCCCAGCTGTGAGGCCATCAGGCTGGTCCACCGCAACACACCCTCGATAATGCCCAGCGTCTGTTCTTCCACCTGATCCGGCGGCAGCGGCGAGGCCTGCAGGGAAGTGATCATGTCGATTACCTGCCTGCTGATCGTCTCCACATCGTCCAGCAGCGCACGTCCCGCCTGCTGGGCGGATGGGCTGAGGGGCCGGGACGTGTCGTTGTGGCTTCCCAACTCGCGGCGCCGGGCCGCCGCCCACTTCGCGAGCTCATCCAGCGCCGGACGGGCATGGCCCGGGCTGCGCTCCATCACCACCGTGACGTAGACCTGACAGGCCCGCCACACATGGTGCACGATCCCTGCGAGAAACTTGCGATCAGAGGGCGTAAACGCGTTCGGGGGCATCGCGCTCATCTTCGTCGCAACGAGACTTCCGCGCCCGACTGGCGGTCTCCTTGCCCCGTACCAAACTTGGTTCGTGAAACTGGTGGGGAACCCGACCTACGCGGCAGACCAAGTTGGTACGGGGCTTGTCGTGAGGGCAACAGGGGCGATGGCTCTCACGGTGAACCTCTTCCTGGGCCTGCCTCGTACACCTGGCGATGACCACATCCTCTGAACGCGAACCGCTCTCTGCGATCATCGCCGAGATGCTCGGCTCCCAGGTGGTCACCGTCGGTGAGGTGGCCGATCGCGTTGCCCAGCGGGGTTTTGGCCTGATCATGAGTGTCCTTGCCCTGCCGACGATGATCCCGGTGCTGCCCCCGGGGTCTGCGGCGTTTATCGGGCTGTTGTACATCCTGCTCGCAGTGCAGATGCTGATCGGGTTGCCGCGGCCGTGGCTGCCGGTGCGGGTACGCAACTACCGCCTCACCTCGGGCACCATGCGGATGCTGCAGGAGCGAGGCATCCCCCTGCTGCGCCGCGTCGAGCGTCTTGCCCGGCCGCGCGCGACGTGGGTTCCGGATGCGCTCGTGACGCGGGCCGTGGCGGTCGCGGTCCTGCTCCTGGGGATCGTGCTGCTTAGCCCGCTCCCGTTCTTCAACACGATCCCGGCCATGACTGTCCTGATCCTGGGCATCGGGCTGTTCAACCGTGATGCACTGTTCTTGCTCGGAGGGCTGGTGGCCACGGCCGTTGTGGTGGCGGTGGCGGTCGCCGGGGCCGATACACTCATCAGGCTCGCCGAGCGACTAACTCGACGCGCCCGCTAATGGCCGACCGCCTGCGCTGGGGAATCATCAGCACGGCCCGCATCGGGGTCCGCCGGGTCATCCCCGCCCTGATGCGCAGCCAGACCGGAACCGCCGTCGCGATCGCCAGCCGCGATCTCACCCGCGCCCGGGAAATCGCCGCCAAGTTCCAGATCCCGCGGACCTACGGCTCGTATGAGGGGCTGCTGGCCGATCGGGACATCGATGCCGTATACAACCCCCTTCCCAACAGCCTGCATCCGGAGTGGACCATCCGCGCGGCGCAGGCCGGCAAGCACGTGCTGTGCGAAAAACCACTGGCGGTCAATGCCGTGCAGGCACAGACCATGGTGGACGCCTGCCGGAAGGCTGGCGTGTTGCTGCAGGAAGCGTTCATGTACCGCTATCATCCGCAGATCGGCGAACTACGCCGGCTGACCGCTTCCGGCGCCATCGGGGATCCCTGGCTGGTTCGCTCGACGTTCACCTTCACGGTCGGCCGCGACGATGACATCCGCCTGAACGCGAGTCTGGGCGGCGGCGGGTTGCTCGACGTGGGATGCTACTGCGTGAACATCAGCCGGCTGCTGCTGGGAGAGCCCCAGGCAGTGACGGCGTCGGGGGTGTTCGAGCACGGCGTGGACGTGCGCATGGCAGGCCTGCTGACCTTCGCGGCCGGAGCGGCCGTGCTCGACTGCGGGCTGCGGATGCCCTACCGCCAGATCTGCGAGGTCGTCGGCACCACCGGCGCGATCACGCTTCCGCGGCCGTTTCAGCCGGAAGAGGATCCGGCGATGCTGCTGGTCCGCCGGGGCGAGCGCGAGGAGCGGGTGGAGATCCCAGGCACCAACCAGTACACGCTGATGCTGGACCACATGGGCGCCTGCCTCCTGCGGGGCCAGCGCCCGCAATTTCCTCCCGAGGATGCCGTGGCGAACCTGCGCGTGCTCGACGCGCTGCGGCGTGCTGCCACATCAGGCACGACCGTGCCGGTCGCCTAACGGAGTTGCCGCAGCACCAGATTGAGTCCACTGACCAGCACTAGGCCGAGGACCACGCGGCGGAAGAGCTCCGGGCGCATGCGATCCTGAATCCAAAAACCCACCCGCGTCCCCGCCACCACCGGCACAAACGTCGCCACGGCGTAGACCAGGATCGTGCGGTTGTACAGCCCCAGCTGATAATAGCTGAGCACCTGGACCGCACCCCCCAGGAAGAATGACGCCGTCAACCAGAACACGAAGGGGCGCTTGTCCACTTTCAGGGACTGCACGAACGCCACGATCAGCGGGGCGAAGATGCCGGTGATGCCGCCCATCACGCCGGCGGCCAGCCCCACCACAGGCCCCGCGACCTGCTCCACGCCCGTCGAGAACTCGGGCGTGCGGTTCAGCAACCCGGACCCGGCGACGAACAGTGCCGTCATCCCGACGATCAGGGACACGAGACCCGGATCCAGCCGGTGCAGCAACTGCGCGCCGATGACCGTCCCCGCGACGACGCCCATCAGCATGCCCGCAAAACGGCGGAACTCTGCGGCGGTGCCGCCGCCGCGGAACAGGATCAGGAAGTTGCTGAACACCACCGAGACGGCGATCAGCACGACCGCCGTCCGGGCCCCGATGAGGTTGGCCGACAGGGGCACGGCGATGAGAGGAAATCCAAAGCCCAGGGCGCCCTTCACCGCGGAGGCGAACGCCACCACAAGCAGGACGAGCGCGAAGGCCGTGTTCGGCGCGAGAGCAGACTCCACTACACCTCTATCTCCTGATAGGGCGTCAGGCACGGCGTGCCGCCGGCGACGTACATCCGCCGCGCGGTGAGATCCTGGAGAACAGAGACAACGGTCTCGACCCGCTCTTCCTCAGGCAGCGCCGGATTCGGATGCCGGCAGACCGAGTCGGGATGACCGGCATGGTCGCGCAGGATGGATCGCAGCCCCTGCGCGTGGAGCATGCGGGCGCGCCGCCCCTCCTTCAGCAGGTGCTGCATGCGCGCCGCCCGCTGGTACGTGGAGGTCTTCTCTTCGGCCAGGGGCTGCCGCACCTGCAACGCGGCGGGATCAACAAAGTGATTGGTGTGCGCCAGCAGGCCCGCAGACGGCACCAGCGTGCATGCGGCGTGGGGCGCGGTTTCCAGGTCGACGACCTCTGCCCGCCCATTGGCCTGCCCCAGCAGAAAGTTGGCCGAGCAGGAGCGCTCCTCGCCTGTGATGATGCGCACGGCATCGGAGAGGGTTTGAGCGTGAAGGAGCTTCCAGGTGCGGACGTGAAACGGCGTGCGCAGCCGCCTCCAGTCATCACGGTGGCTCAGCAGGCCGTTGATCACCAGCCCCAACCCGGCGGAGTTCATCCCGATCTTGCCGCCCACAATCCCGGCCTCGGTGAAAGCGGCCACGGTGAAACCGCCGGGGTGCTGCGCCCGGAGCACGAGCCCGCGGACCTGGGGAAACCAGTCCCAGTTCTGTCCGAGCCAGAGGTGCCCGTCGGCAGACGCCTCTGGGGTAACGGCGAACGCCGTGCAGCCTCCGGCGGGGACGTGGGCGGCATTCTCCTGGTTGATCGCAGAGTACTGGCTGTAAATCAGTTCGTACCGGGCATTGAGCACGGCGAGATCATCCAGGGACAGCCTGCTGCCCTCGACCGCACCGCGCATCGCGTCGGCGTAAGCCGGGTCGGCCGCCTCGATCACCGGCAGGTAGCGACGGGCGCGCCCGCGGACCTCGTTGGGAGACAACCGCGCCTCGCGCTGGAACCGGTCGAAGTAGACACCGAGGTTGTGGGCGATCAGATCCGCGGCCTCCCGTCCGTGATGGTACCCAGCCTCAAACGGGGCCGCTGGTAGGTCGAGTATCCGTAGCTCAGGCATCGCTCTCCTTGTTCGCCGGAATGGCCGAAGTTTCTTTCTGAAACTCAAGCCACGCCGGCTGGCGCACAAAACCCAGCTTGGCATTGATGGCGAGCATCGGGCCGTTGCGATCGCTGTTCCTGGTCTGGATCTCCCGGTACCCGCCCCGCTGCGCGTACTCGATCGTCCGCAGTTTCAACGCCGTGGCAATGCCCAGCCCGCGGAACCCCGAGACGACGCCTGTCAGCTCCTGATGCAGCCACCCCGGGTCGGACGCCGCGCGCTTGAGCATGCTCTCCCCCACGTACATTTCTCCGATTTTTGCCAGAAAGTACGCGTCCGGCAGCGCCAGCGGGCTGCGCACACTGATCGCCAGGAATGTCTCGTACGTCAGGGGGGTGGGCGGTTCAGGATCGTCCCGCGGCGCATCGACGTCGAGCGTGCAGTGCAGTTGATAGAGGACCGGCAGGCAATCCGGATTGCGGCGCAATTCTTCCTCAAGCGTGGTTAGCACGATCCCGGCCTGCGCCACGCGCGTTGCGTACCCGGCGAACCGGGCCAGGTCGCAGCGCGCCACCTGCAGGCGGGATTCAAATGACCGGGCCCGCTCCACGAACCCGTAGCGTCGCAGAAACGCGATGGAACGAACCCAGTCCTCACGCGCGTTCGCCTTGATGCGCTGGGCTCCACGCCCGAGCAGCAGGTCCAAGACCCGGTCCATCAAGCGGCGGCCGATACCCCGCCGCTGCCAGTCCGGGTGGACCGCCAGCCGAATCGCATACTTGGCGGGGTGGAAGGACCACGCGATCTGATGATACCAGGCGTAGCCCACCACCCTGTTGTCCGGATGTTCGGCGATCAGCCAGCCGTGGTCGAAGCGCTCAGGTTCGAACTCGCGCACCTGGTCGCGCATCTCCGCCTCGCCGAACGGTCTCCCAGATGTCAGGCTGACGATCCGCGCGATGGCCGCAAAGTCGCGGTCCTCCAGCGGCCGCAGGATGACGCCGGCGGCTGTCTGCACCGCTATCCCTCCAGGTTCTTGAGAAACGTGATCCACACCGGCTGCCGCTGGAAGCCGAAGCGGTCGTTGATCGCGATCATCGTCGCGTTGTGGATCTCATTTTCCGTCTTGATCTGCCGGCACTGGTGCGCTCTGGCGTACTCGACGGTTCTCACCTTCAGCGCCGTGGCAATGCCCCGGCCTCGGAAGGCGCGCCTGACGCCGGTGAGCCCTTGCTGCAACCAGTCTCCGGTCCCCGGCTTCCACAGTGTCGAGACCCCGGCGTACTGGCCGCCGACGACGGCGAGGAAGTACGCATCAGGGATGAACCAGGGTGCGTCCACCGTGTGGTGGCGCCAGGTCGTAAACTCTACCGGCGTGAACGGCTCGGGGTTGGGGACGTCGGCGCCCAGCTCCATGTCCAGGGCGTACACCTCGCGCAGGCAGCTCGGGTCTCTGGCCATCTCGCGGCCCAGCGTTGTGATCGCGACGCCGGCGGCGTCCGCGCGCGCCAGATCTGGCTGGAACCGTGAGAGATCGCACGATGCGACGTCGAGCAGCGAGTCCCACGTCCGCATGACCTCGCTGAACCCCCGCGCCTGGACAAATCGTACGGCGTGGGCGAGGTCCTCCTTCACCAGCGTCCGCACCGCCAGCGCCTCTCGCGCCCGCAGCGATTGCTGCAGGCGGTCCCAGAGGCGCGAGCCGATCCCACGCCCCCACAGGTCCGGGAACACGCGGATGGTCATCCCGAACTTCCGGGGATGGAAGTTCCAGGGGAGATGGCGCACTTCGCCGTACCCGGCGAGAACCCCGCTTCGCGGATCGACGGCGACATGCCGCTCCAACATGTACTTCCCCCGGTCGAGGTGGTCATCTTCATACCGCAGCTCATCCACCGTCCATGGTCGGTCTGGAACGACGGCGTTCGAGACGGCGACGACGGCGTCGTAATCTCGTTCCTCAAACTGCCGGATCTCGATGTCTGTACCGATTTGCTCCAACAGATTCATGGCACGCTCCCATTTGGAAAACGAAAAAGCGCAGAGTCTTGTGAACCCCTGCGCCCCATGTGCCGCGTACCCGCGAATCCTAGCGCGTGCGACCTCGTCTCATCGTCTGGCACCCATGGGAGCAGGGCCGGTCCGTCCGTGGACCGCCGTCAACTACCCTGATGCTCGTCTCTGCCATGACCATTGGGCACCACCTGCCTTGACGAACGCGAGGACAGTAGCACATTACGCCGGAGAAAGTCAACAGACGGGAACGCGGGAACACGGGAACAACTGCTCATAATATGATTTCGTCGCGTTCCCGTGAGTTAGCTTAGCAGCCCCAGCTCCGTAAGTCGAATCCGCATCGCCTGCTGGGACACCCTGAATTCCCGCGCCAGATCGGCGATGACGGTGCGCGCGGCCTGAGCCCTCTCTTCGCTACCCAGCGCACGCAGGATGATTGGGTGCTGACGCTGGAAGGCCAGACGCACCTTCGCCGCCGGCATCAACAATTCGGCCGCGAAGGCCTTGGCCTCTCGCTCGCGCATCTGGCGCGCGGGTTCCAGTAGCACTGGCGTCCGGCCGGGCTCCTCGCTGGCCACGAGCGTCCCGTGTCCCAGCACCGCGTGCGCCAGTTCCTCCGCCACGGCCCACCGCCGTTCGACATCGGCGTGGAATGGGTAGTTACGATTCAGGACCAGGACGGGATGGCCGGCGTCGCCGGCAACGGCGCCCCGCGTCGTGCGAGGCAGGCTGCGCCAGCTCACGGGATACCCCAGGCGTCCGGCCAGCCCTTCCACATCGACGGGGATATCAGATCCAAATGTCTCCAGGATCTCTCTGGCCTGCGTCGCGGCCTGCCCCCGCCGCGCCGGGGTAATGCGCCGTTCGGCCGTTACCTGCGGAGCAATCGTCAGAACGGCCGCGTGCTCTTCCGCCGTGAAGGGGCGCCCGCCACTCTCCAGTTGGAACAACCCGCATTCCGGACATGACCAGGCCACCGGCGGTTCGCACTCGCTGGCGAACTTGGCTACCATCTCGCTCTCGCAGACCGGACATGCACGCACCCTGGCCACGCTCCAATTGCGGGACTGGGGACTTGGGACTGGTAACTGCCAACATACGACTCTGTTTTCCAGATTCCTGTTGACCGGGTCACAGCACTAACGTCGTTTGAATCTAGTGCCTAGTCCCCAGGCCCTAGTCCCGCAGTTTCGTGTTAGACGACGGGGGATCTGAGCAAGCGCAGCCGCGCATCCCTTGCGGCCGTCCGTACATCCGGGAAGGGCAACCCTTCGATCTGCATCAACACTTCGGCGGCCTGGAGGATGATACGCTGCAGATCCCCCTCCTCGGCATGACTCTCCGCCACCAGCGCGGACCAGTCTGCCGCGCGCATCCACGCCATCACCACATCCGCGCGGCGCTCGGCCGGTGGGGGAAGGCGCCGGCGCGACTGCGGATCCCATTCCGGCTCGCACTGCTGCACGAGGCCATCGGGTGGCAGCGCGTGCTGCCGCTCGAGGACGTCGAGCTCGCGAGCCAGCTTGATCAACGCACCCAGCCCCGCCTCTCCACCGCGATACGGGGCACGCTCCGTCGCCAGCGCCCCGGCCACCGCGGCCCACGCCGCGGTGGACCCGCCGATCAAGCTGCGCCGGACGATCTCGGCCAGCACGAGCATCCTGGGATGACGGAGCTCTGACGCCCATAAGCCCTCAGGCGTGAGGCGGGAGTTCTCGTCCAGATAGCCCAGACGCCGCAGCACCGCGGCGCGCCGCGTGAACTCATCGGCCAGCGCGCCTTCAAGACTGTGCAAGGCCTGACGCAACGAGGAGCGCCGCAGCTCCCGCGCCCGCAGCGCTTCAAGGGTGGCCAGGCAGCGTTGCTCCACCGGACACGTCGCGCAGGGCCAAGCCGTGAGCTCAGCCGACAGCGCGGCGATATCCGCCTGCGTCCCGCGCTGCTTCTGCAGTTTGCGCAACCGCTCGGCCATCCGCTCGTACCGGCCGCGGGTGATCAGCCGGTCATCGCAGGGCCGCTCGGCCAGGTCATCGGGCGGGATCGACCCGATGGCATTCTTGAGGCGCTGGACTTCTCCACGCTTCTCGTAAGCCGCGAGCGACCGGTTCAGTTCCCGCAACGCCTCCCCCAGCGAGACGCGGCGTAAGAGGTTGAGGACCTGGACGTACCCGGGAGAAAACGATGAGGTCACGGGGTCGGGCTCGGCGTCAATCAAGGCCAGGCCCTCGCGCGCTTCATCGCGTGACGCTGCCGGCAACACCACGACGCCAATGGTGTCCTTCCCGCGGCGGCCCGCCCGGCCGCTCATCTGATGGAACTCGGTGGCGCTCAGCACCACGGGGCCTTCAGGACTGTTGCGGACCAACGTCGAGAGCGCGACCGTGCGGGCGGGGACGTCCAGGCCGGCGGCCAGTGTCGTCGTGGCGCACACAACGCGGATGAGCCCACGCGCCAGCAAATCCTCCACGGCGAGCCGCCAGGCTGTGGTGTGGCCGGCGTGATGGGGAGCGATGCCGGAGTCAATGATCGCGTTGCGGAACGCGTGCCCGCGCAGGAACGGGAACTCACGCTCCCAGCGGCCAAACGCGGCCGCGCGCAGCTCCGGGCCAAACGCCCGCAGCGCCGCCAGTTCCCGCGCCGCCTCGTCGCACTGCCGGCGTGACGGATAGAAGAGGATCGCGGGCAACAGGCTGTAGTGCTCCAGCTCGCGGATGAGGCCCGCCAGCCAGCCGGACGGGCGCCCATCGGACGGCAGGTGGCCCAGGGCATCCGGCGGAATTAGCCGCCCGCGTCCATCGGCCAGCACGTACCGCAGTGGCACCGGCCGTACCGCCTCGACGATCACCTCGGGCCGCTTCCCGCGGACTTCGGCCAGCCAGCTGGCGATCACCTCGGCGTTTGGAAAGGTCGCAGAGAGGAGCAGGAGCCGGCTGCGGCGGGGCGCCAGAAGCAGAATCTCTTCCCAGGCCGTGCCGCGCTCGCGGTCGGACAGGTAGTGGGCTTCGTCCAGCACAATCAACTGGGGAGTCAGCCGGTCACCGTACAGGGCGTTGCGGAGGATTTCCGTCGTCGCGACGATCACGGGCGCCTGGGCGTTGATGCGGCGCTCACCGGTCAGCAGTCCGACCGACTCCGCCCCGTACAACCCTGAAAATCGGTGGAACTTCTGGTTGGAAAGCGCTTTCAGGGGGGTGGTGTACCAGGCTACACCGCCGGCGGTGAGGATCTCGCTGATCGCCTGCTCGGCAATCCAGGTCTTCCCGCTGCCGGTCGGCGCGGCCACCAACACGTCCCCGGCGCGCACGGCCGCCAGCGCCGCTTCCTGGAATGGCGCAGGGACAAACGGGGCCGGCGGAGGCGTACCGACATCCTGGATAATCGCGCGGAGCTTACCAGACGTGGGACGTCGGACAGGCTGCCGCGCGGCGGGTCTGGATGTTGCCATGTGAAGTCTATGATACCCTACGCCCTCAGCGGATTCCACCACAGCACGGGACCAATTTAAGAAGTTTATTTTCACTGATCTAGATGACTTCGGCAGGGACGCAGTCGCGCTGTCGCGTAGTCGCGTTATCGCGTCGTCGCGTTATCGCGTTGTCGCGGGTAACTGATGCCGACCGCGGACGTCATTGTGCTGGGCCTGGGCGCCATGGGGAGTGCTGCCGCCTACCATCTGGCGCGGCGGGGCGTGCGCGTGGCGGGCATCGAGCAGTACACGCCAGCGCACGACCGGGGTTCGTCGCACGGCCGGTCCCGCATCATCCGGGAAGCCTACTTTGAACACCCCGACTACGTCCCGTTGATTCAGCGGGCCTACGAATTGTGGCGGGGGCTGGAGCAGGAGACCAGAGAACGCCTCCTCATCATGACCGGTGGCCTGATGATTGGGCCGCACGAGGGCGTGCTGGTCCAGGGGGCGCTCGCCAGCGCGCGCACCCACCGTCTTCCGCACGAACTCATCAGCGCGGAGGAAGTGCAACGGCGATTCCCGCCGTTCCGGTTGCCGCCATCGACGGTGGCCGTGCAGGAACCCAACGCGGGGGTGCTGTTCCCCGAAGCCTGCGTCCGGGCCCACCTGGATGGCGCCGCAGCGGCGGGCGCGGCGTTGCATTTTGAGGAAGCTGTCCGGCGGTGGAGCGCGTCTGTGGATCGGGTGGAAGTAACCACGTCACGGGCGACATACACGGCGGGGCGCCTGGTCGTTACCGCCGGTCCCTGGGCCCCAGCGGTGCTGCGCGAGCTCGGTTTGCCCCTACAGGTTGAGCGCAACGTGATGTACTGGTTTGCGCCGCTGCGCAACGGGCAGGCGTTTGCTCCGGACCGCTTTCCCATCTACATCTGTGAGTACCGGAAGGACGCCTTCTTCTACGGCTTCCCCGCCCTCCCGGACGGCAGTGTAAAAGTCGCCCACCACCACAGCGGCCAGTGGTGCACACCCGACACCATCCGGCGGGAGGTGGGCCCAGACGAGGTGGACCGCATGCGGGCCCTGCTGGCCGGCCACCTGCCGGATGCCGGCGGGGAGCTCCAGCAGACGGCGACGTGCATGTACACCAATACCCCTGACGGCCACTTCCTCATCGACCGGCACCCGCAGTGGGGCACCGTCACCATCGCCTGCGGCTTCTCAGGGCACGGCTTCAAGTTCGCGTCGGTAGTCGGTGAGGTGCTGGCGGACCTGGCCCTTGACGGCCGCACGCGCCACCGGATCGCCCTGTTCAGGCTGGCCCGGTTTTCCTAAACTCCCCCTGGAGCCACGGCGGCGCTCGTGGTAAGATAAGGAAGTGACTCCGACCCGCCGACCCCCGCGACGGGATCCCTACCAACTCTTCCACATCCAGTCCGATTTTGCCGCGGGACTCGCGCCTCATCAGATCGCCGCAAAGCACGGCCTGCCGCTGCCGGCGGTGCTGCGCATTATCCGGCGCCGCAAGGACGAACGGCTGCTCAACCCGTTCAACCTCCGGCAGGGGGCGATGCGGTCGCACGGTGGGACCCAGCTGTACTGGGTGGGCTACATCGCCGCGGCCGGCCGCCTGTTCTTACAGGGTTCGGTGCCGACGCTGGTGCTGACCGTCGACCGGCGCGACATCGAACACGTCACCACCCTGATCGATGATCTCTGCACGGGTCATCCCACCTGCGAATGGTGTGAGAGTAGCCGCGATGGACTGCAGGCGTACGTCCGCGACCGTGAGTTGGCGCAGATGCTGGCGGAGTGGGGCACACCGGGGGCCGATCCGCTGGAAGGCTCCGTCCCCGTCGCCTTGATTCCTCCCTCCCTGCTGCCGCACTTTGTGCGGGGGTATCTTGAGGGGGGACGGGGCATGCCCCCGTTCGGGCGGGGACACATCCCGGTCTCCCATTCGGCGGTGCGGCACATCGCGCTGGAAGGACCCGCCGAGTTTCTCACTGGTCTGCAGTCTGCGCTTAGCAAGCATGCCGGAACGAGCGCAGGCGAGATCCGGGCACGGCGGAACGGCCTGGCCGTCCTCACTTACCGGGGCCGGGCCGCTGCGCGCATCGTCCAGTTCGCCTACCGCGGCGCAGAACGGTCCCTTCCGCGCACAGCGCCGCTGCGACACCCCGTAGAGTCTTCACGATCACGAAACGGCAACGGCTCCGGTACCCGCTGAGTCACCATCCGGGATCACGCATCGAGAGGAGTCACTATGGCGTCGAAGAGTCTGTACGTGGGGAATTTGCCATATGATGTTACCGAGCAAGATCTGCGGACCCTATTTGAAGCATGGGGTCCAGTGGCCGAAACCCGCCTCATTGCCTCGCGCGGGTTCGGGTTTGTGGAGGTGCCGGTGGAGAAAGCCGCCGACGCCATCACGGCCATGAACGGCAAGGAATACAAGGGCCGCGCGCTCGTGGTCAATGAGGCGCGCCCCCGCAGCGAGCGACCGTCCTTCCGGGATCGCGACGGCGGCGGAGGCTGGCGGCCCGGCGGGAGCGGTCCCCCGCGAAGTGGACGGCCCGGCGGTGGTGGTGGCGGCGGAGGTCAGCGGAAAGGCCGGCGTGATCGCGGAGACCGAGGGCCGCGGTGGTGAGGTAGTTTGACTTTCCGGTCCAGACGTGGTAACCTAATCTTGTCGTCATAATGCGTTCTGCGAGGGATGCCAGAGACGGCGTCCCTCGCGTTGTGTGTCGCGGGCCTTCTTGTGGCGAGTTGGATCCGGCGAGACACGCGCAGATGCCGGCACCAACTCACGCGGCAATAGCCGCATCCGGTCAGTTGACCGGAACACAAGGAGGCGATTTCTATTTTGACAGCTACATCCGAGGCGCCGGCCAAGTTCGGCGACCTCACCCTTCGCCCGGACACACTCCGGGCCATACAGGCGCTGGGCTGGGAACAGCCCACGCCCATTCAGAGCAAGGTCATTCCGCTCTTGCGCGAAGGCCGTGACCTCGTCGGTCAGGCGCAGACGGGCTCCGGCAAGACGGGCGCGTTCGGGATTCCGATCGTCGAACGCCTTGATCCTGCGCAGCGGCTCATCCAAGCGCTCGTGCTGGCTCCGACCCGTGAGCTGGCCATTCAGGTCAGCGACGAGCTTCGCGCCCTCGGCCGGTTCCGCGGCCTGGCCGTCGTCACGCTGTACGGCGGGCAGCGCATCGAGCAGCAGTTTACCGACCTGCGCAAGCGGCCGCACATTGCGGTCGCCACTCCAGGCCGGTTGCTCGACCACGTTCAGCGCGGCACGATCAGGTTGAATTCGGTTACGACGGTCATCCTCGACGAAGCCGACCGCATGCTGGACATGGGCTTCCTGCCCGATGTCTCCCGCATTCTCGCCCTGACGCCGGCCACGCGGCAAACCGCCCTGTTCTCCGCCACAATGCCGCAGGCCGTCCGTGCGATCGCGGAGCGCCAGATGCGCAATCCGGTCTGGGTGCGCATCGCGGCGTCCAAACCAACCGTCGATTCAGTGACGCAGTTCTATCTGGAGGTCGCAGAAGAGGACAAGGTCAAGGCGCTGCGCCGGCTGTTACGCCATGAGCCGATTGAGTCAGCGCTGGTCTTCCGGCGCACCCAATATCGCGTAGACAGGCTGGCGAAGTCGCTGGGAAGAGACCAGCTCGTGGGCGTGCTGCACGGCGGGATGCGCCAGGGCGCGCGCCTGGCAGCCCTGCGCGCGTTCGAAGAAAGGCGCACCCCGATCCTCATCGCCACCAACGTGGCGTCGCGGGGACTGGATCTGCCGGAGATCTCACATGTCATCAACTTTGACATGCCGGAGGACGTCGAGACGTACGTGCACCGGGTGGGACGCACCGCCCGGATGGGACGAGCCGGGACGGCGATCACTTTCGTGGGACAGCACGACATTGAGATGTTTGACCAGCTCAAGCGCACCTTCGGTCCTTCGCTCCAGCGCCATCCGCTGAATATCTACCAGTAAAGCGACCTGACCGAACGAGAGGGGCCCGCGGCCAGTCCGGGGGCCCCCTTTCATTTGTTCTACGATTCACGGTAGGATGGTCGTGACATGCGCATCGTGTCGCTCCTGCCCAGTGCCACCGAGATGGTTGCCGCCCTCGGCCTCACCGACCAGCTGGTAGGCATCTCCCACGACTGCGACTATCCGTCCGCGATCCGCGCCAGGCCGGTCCTGAGCGAGGCCATCGTCACCACTGATCTGCCGAGCGGCCTGATCGAAACCCGTATCCGCGGCCAGGTGCACAAAGGCAAGAGCGTGTACCATCTTGACGAACGGCAGCTGGCGCACCTGCGGCCAGATCTCATCCTCACCCAGGAGCTGTGCAGCGTCTGCGCGCCCTCGTATACCCTGGTGCAGCAGGCAGCCAAACTACTCGACGCCGAGACAAAGATTGTCTCGCTGGAACCGCTGGGGTTGTTCGATATCCTGGACAACATTCTGCTGGTCGGCACCCTCGCGGGCCGGACCGGCCAGGCCGAAGCGCTGGTGAGGGACCTGCGGGCGCGCATCGAGCGGGTTCGATCTCGGGCCGCCGGGCTGTCCACCCCGCGCGTCGCCTGCATCGAATGGCTGGATCCCCTCTACGTGGCCGGCCACTGGGTGCCGGAGATGGTAGAAATCGCAGGCGGCCGCGATGCCCTAGGCAGGCCGCGCGAGCCCTCGTTTGTCATCACGTGGGAAGAGTTTGGGGCCGCTGACCCCGAGGCTATCATCATCATGCCGTGCGGGTTCGACGTGGCAAGGACCAGACAGGAAGTCCACCTGCTTACGAGGCGGCCCGGTTGGAATAGCCTGCAGGCGGTACGGAACGAGCGCATCTATCTCACGGATGCGTCGGCCTACTTCAACCGTCCCGGCCCGCGCATCGCCACCGGCCTCGAAATCCTGGCACAGATTCTCCATCCAGAAGTATTTCCGACGGAACTTCCCTCGGGAGCGTATGAAGCTCTGGATGGACCGCGTTCCCGTTAGTATTCCGCCCAGTTCTTCTTCTCGACGCTCCAGTTGGATGGTCCCACAGGCTTGATCGAGATGTGACACATATCGGATGCCCTGGTGGCCCCGTGCCAGTGCCATGTGCCCCCGGGGATCACAGCGATCTCTCCCGCGCGTAGCACGCGCCGCTCGCGCTCGGTGGCGACGATCCCCTCTCCCTCGACGAAATAGAGCACCTGATCGGCCTCATGAATATGAGGAATCGTGCGGGCGCCACGGTCGAAGAACACCCCGATGAGCTCTGCCGTTCCTGGTGCGTCCGGGCGGCGAAGGTTGTGCAGCCGCACGGTACCCGAAAAGTACTCGGGCCGGTCCGGCGGACCGGCTTTGCTGCGGTCTGGCTTAAGAACGTCCATCGCCATCTCCTACTCCCGCGACCTGATCAACTCATCCACTTCGCGACCCACGAGTAGACGGCCCAACTTACGATGGCCGATCTTTAGGTAGTGTGCCTTCCAGACGCGCACCACGTCGGCTTTCGTCTGACAGGCATCGAGTTCAGCCTTGACCTTCATCAAGTACTCGCGCTCCTCTTGGGGCGACGCGAACGCGGGCTCACGGGTAGACATGCAAGGACCTCCAAGACTACGGGACTGGGGACTAGGGACCGGTAACCTACATGTTTGCTTTACAAGTCCCCAGTCCCTATTCCCTAGTCCCGTATTTTCCGTTTGGCAGGCATCGCCCACGATGGATTCGAAATAGTCGGGCCATGGCTGCGAGCCGAGACGTGCCTCCGATGGACGCGTTCACGCGCAAGGAGTGGCGGATCATCCGGCGCTGCCGGACTCCTGAGAAGGTCCATCGCTTCCTGCGGTCGCTGCCGTACAACTGGGAACGCGGCGGTGACACGCTGCGATCCTTCCGCCAAGTCATCCGCCGGGGGACCGCCCAGTGCCTGGAGGCGGCGCTGGTGGCGGCGGTGATCATGGAGCAGCACGGCGAACCGCCTCTGGTCGTGAGCTTCGAGTCGCAGGACGGCATCGACCATGTCATCTACGTATTCCGCCGGCACGGACGCTGGGGCAGCGTGGCCCGCTCCCGGGATGCCGGTCTGCACGGGCGCCGGCCGGTGTTCCGCACCATCCGCGAACTGGTCTGGAGCTATTTCGATCCCTACGTGGACTTCACCGGTCGTATCACCGGCTATCAACTGGTGGATCTCCGGGCGCTGGGACGCTACGAGTGGCGATTTTCTCCGAAGAACATGTGGAAGGTGGAGAAGTTCCTCCTCGACATCCCGCATCGCCGGCTGCGGTCGTCGAACGCGCGCTACAAGAGACTCCACGAGCGCTTCAAGGAGTACCGGCGGCGGGATCCCACCGGACCGGTGGTTGAAATCTACTCCAATCGAGACACGTGGATGCCACTCGACTAGATGCCGGAACTACCCGACGTTGAGACTGTTGCCCGCCGGCTTCGCCGGACTGTCGGGGGCCGGCGCATCACCGGGGTGCGCGTGCTCGCGCCGCCGACGGTCCGTTCGTCGCCTCCGCGACGGTTCGTCCGAGAACTGACCGGCCGCACCGTGCGCACGGTGGACCGCCGGGGCAAGTACTTGCTGATCCGGCTGAGCGGCGCGCTGACCCTGATCGTCCATCTACGGATGACGGGCGACTTCGAGCTGGTGCCGCACGCCGCACCGGTGCATCCGCACACGCGTGTGATCCTGCGGTTCGGACGAGCCGACCTGCGCTTCATCGATCAGCGACGATTCGGCCACATGGACCTGGTGCCGTCTAACGTCGAATTCGCGCCCGTGGCCCGCCTGGGCCTCGAACCACTCAGCGCTTCATTCACTCTGACGCGGTGGAACGCCATCTTACACGGCCGTCGCGGCACCATTAAATCTCTGCTACTGCGTCAAGACCTGATTGCCGGCATCGGCAACATCTATGCCGATGAGATCCTCTGGCAGGCTCGCCTACATCCGGCCAGGCTGGCTCACCGGCTGCGAGATGGAGAACTGGCCCGGTTGTACCAGATCGTTCGCCGCGTCCTGCGCCGCGCGGTCACTCACCTATCGCGCTACGGCCGCCCCGTGGGCCGGTTTCTGGAGGTGCGGGGGGAACGCGACATGCCGTGCCCCCGATGCGGCCGACCCATTCGTGCGGCCTCCATCGCCGGCCGCACCACCTACTTCTGCCCCCACTGCCAGCGCTAACCCCAGCACGGATCTTGCCCTTGCAGGGCGCGGAAGTACGTGTTAGAGTAAGCGGCACACCGCAAGGACGGGGACTGTACGAGCAGCACCTGCGTGAGCGAGCGTCACCCATCGGGTGGAAGGTGGTGCCGCAGGAAGCTCCGATCCCAGCCCCGGAGCGGGCGCACGAATTGCGTTGAAACGTTGGAGCGTTGAAACGTTGGAACGATAAGGCCAGTCGATTCGACGCTCTGACCTTCAATCAAGAAGTGAGCCGGACGCCTTCCGATACGAGGCAAGAGAGCCGGACCTAGCGGCGTTGACGTGAGCGGATTGTAGTTGCGCTTCAACGTTCCAACGTTCGTTGGGCCGGAACCGAGGTGGTACCGCGGAAGCCCTTCCGCCCTTGCGGCGGGAGGGCGTTGTGTTTTTTGGAGGTGAGGTCGGTGAATGAGATGGTCATCGGGATGATTGGGGCCGGCAACATGGCCGACGCGCTCATCAAAGGGCTGCTCGGCCGCCGCGTCCTGCCCCCAGACGCCATCTGGGCAACGAACCGCAGCAACCGGGAGCGGCTGGCGGGCCTGCAGGCGCGCTACGGAGTCCAGATCACGCCGGTCAAGCCACCTTTGCTCGAGGCCGCCAGCATTGTCGTTCTCGCGGTGAAACCCAAAGATACCCGGGAGGTCCTGGGCCAGATCACGGGCGTGGTCCGTCGGGAGCAACTCGTCATCTCCGTGATCGCGGGAATTCCCCTTGCGTCGCTGGAACGGGCGTTAGGCGGCATACCCGTTATCCGGGCGATGCCCAACACGTCCGCCGCGGTGCTGGCCTCCGCGACAGCGCTCGCCACCGGCCGGCATGCGACCGGTGAGCATCTACGCACAGCGACGCGAATCTTTGAGGCCGTCGGCGACGCTGTGACCGTTCGCGAGGACCTGCTGGACGTCGTGACGGCGCTCTCGGGGAGCGGGCCGGCATACGTATACCGGCTGATCGAGGCGATGATCCACGCCGGCACTGATCTGGGACTAGACGGCGAGATGGCCCGGCGTCTGGCGGTACAGACGTTGATCGGTGCGGCACGCATGCTGACCGAGTCGGCAGCGGATCCAGGCGAACTGCGCCGCAACGTCACCTCGCCAGGGGGCACCACGATGGCGGCCCTCGGCGTGCTGGAGGAACGCGGATTCGCTCAGGCGGTGCGCGCGGCGATCAGCCGGGCCGCCGAACGCGCGCGGGAGATGGCGCGGGAGTACGCGCCGGAGCAACCGTAGGAGGGGAGCCTTGCGCGGTGGTCAAAACTTACCTCGGGAGCCACCCGTGGATCGCGCCAAAACTCCGGACCTCGCCGCCCTCGACCCAGCGGCCGTGCGGGCAGCCATCCGCGCCGGCGGGTGGACCGGGATAACCGCCGGGCTGGCGCCGGGCTTCGTGCAGGCCAACCTGGTGGTCCTGCCTGCGTCTGATGCGTATGACTTCCTCCTTTTCTGCCAGCGCAATCCCAAACCATGTCCGCTGCTGGAAGTGACCGATCCAGGGGATCCACATCCGGGGCGTGTGGCTCGCGGCGCCGACCTGCGCACCGATCTTCCTCAGTACCGCATCTTCCGGCAGGGGACGCCGGCTGGCGAGGCACGCCGGATCACCGATTTGTGGCGGGAAGACTTCGTCGCGTTCCTGCTGGGCTGCAGTTTCACGTTTGAAGCCGCGATGCAACGCGCGGGAATCCCCGTGCGCCACCTCGACGAACGCCACAACGTCCCGATGTATATCTCATCGGTGATGTGCAGGCCGGCGGGAACTTTTGCCGGTCCTATGGTCGTCAGCATGCGGCCGGTGCCGGCCGGGCTGATCTCGCAAACCGTCCAGGTGACGGCGCGCTCCCCCCTGGCCCACGGCGCACCGATTCACATCGGGGATCCGGCAGAAATCGGCATCCATGATCTCAGCCGCCCGGATTTCGGCGACGCCGTGACGGTCCATGATGGGGAGGTACCCGTGTTCTGGGCGTGCGGTGTCACACCGCAGGTCGCCGCGCGTGAGGCCCGGCCGGACATCATGATTACGCATGCCCCCGGGCACATGTTCATCACCGACCTGCGGGACGAAGACCTGGAGGGGGACCCACGATGAGGATGATGAACCGCCGGCAGTTTCTCAAATCCGCGGGCGCGGGGCTTCTCGCCGCTGGCTCGCTCGACCGGCTGGCCCGGCTGGCGAGCGCCCAGCAGGAAACGATCCCAATCGGCGTGGTCTACCCGCTGACCGGTTCGCTGGCACGCATCGGCGCTTCCATTAAGAATGCGATCGAACTGGCCACTGATATTGTGAACACGCCCTCCGACCTCGACCTGCCGCTGGCCCGGGACGCGGGCCTGCCGCGGCTGCGCGGCGCCAGGCTGCGGCTGGTCTGGGCCGACAGCAAAGGCGATCCGGCCACCGGCCGGGCGGAGGCCGAGCGCCTGATCGAGGGCGAGCGGGTGGCGGCCGTGATCGGCTCCTACCAGAGCGCGGTGACGGCCACCGCGAGCCTGGCGGCCGAGGCCAAGGGGATCCCGTTCCTGAATCCTGAGTCATCCTCACCGCGACTGACCGACAGGAACTTCGCGTGGTTCTTTCGTACGGGGCCGCACGACATCACGTTCACCAAGCTCTTCTACGACATGATGGATGATTTGAAGCAGCGCGGGCGTGCCATTTCGCGTGTCGCCATTCTGTCCGAGGATACAGAGTTCGGCGCCACCGCCACCGGCGTCGAGGAAGGGTTTGCGCAGCGGTACGGCTACAACGTGGTCGCCAGAGAACTGTACACGTCCCCGCCGGCCAGCCTTGACGCGGAACTTCTGAGGATCCGCCGGGTCAATCCCGACGTGGTCTTCGGACAGAACTATCTGGTCGATGCCGTGCTGATCATCCGCTCACTGAAGGAGATGCGCTGGTTCCCTCCGGCCTTTGTCGTGCACGACGCGGGGTGGGTGGTCCCAGACTACCTGCAGACGGTGGGGAACGATGGGAACTACATCATCACCCGCGTCTCGTGGGCGCTGGGCATGAGCGGGCGCAAGCCGCTGGTCGCGCGCGTGAATTCCCTGTACCGCCAACGGTACGGAACGGACATGGACGAAACCAACGCCCGCAGTTTCACCGGCCTGCTCGCCCTGGCCACGGCTATCAATCAGGCGGGCTCCACCCGAGCGGAGGCGATCCGCGGTGCCCTGCACGACCTGCGGATCCCCGGCCGGCAGCTGATCATGCCGTGGGCCGGCATCGAGTTCGATGCCCACGGGCAAAACAAGCACGCGGCCGGCCTGATGGCCCAGATTCTCAACAAAGAATACAAGGTGGTCTGGCCCTTTGATCTCGCCGAGACTGACCTGGTCTGGCCGGCGCCGGCCTGGGAAAGGCGCTAAAAAGCAGGGCGGGAACGCGGGAACACGGGAACGGGGGAACGCGAAGCCCGGATGGACTTTGTCCTGCAGGCCGCGCTGAATGGCGTCCTCCTCGGTTTGGTCTACGGCCTGGTGGCCCTGGGACTCTCATTGATCTGGGGCGTCACCGACATCGTGAACCTGGCGCATGCCGAGTACCTGATGCTCGGCATGTACGCGACGTACTGGCTGTGGGCGCTGGCGCACATTGATCCGCTCTACGCCATCCCCCTGGTGGTCCCGGCCTTCTTCCTCTTTGGCTACGTGACCTACCGGGTGCTGATCCGTCGCATCCTCAGCGCACCCATGGTCTCGCAGATCTTTGCCACGTTTGGCCTGCTGTTCTTCCTGCGCTACAGCGCGTTCGCCGCGTTTGGCCCAAACGTCCGCGGCATCTGGGGATCCCGGTTGGAGGGAAGTGTCCCCCTCGGCGGGCTCGTGCTCAGCCTGCCCAAAGGCGCGGCGGCGCTGGCCGCGCTGTGCACCTTTGCCGGGCTGTGGCTGTTCCTGAACCGGACCCGCACCGGCAAGGCGCTCCAGGCGACGGCCCAGGACCACCGGGTCGCCCAGACGCTGGGCATCGACACAGAGCAGATGTTTGCGCTCAGCTGGGGGATCGGCATCGGCGCCGTCGGCGTGGCCGCCGTCTTCCTCTCTCCCTTCTACCAGACCTCGCCGGCGATCGGTGATGCCTTCCTCTTGTTGGCGTTCAGTAGCGTCGTGCTTGGCGGGTTCGGCACCGTGAGCGGGGCGCTGGTCGGCGGGCTGTGCATCGGCCTAGTCGAGAATGTACTGGGCGCGCTGATCGCGCCCACGTTCAAGCTGTTGTTCGTCTTCGTCGTCTTCATTGCCGTGTTGTTGGTGCGACCGGCCGGGCTGGTTGGAAAATGACACTCCAAGCCGTGCTGCTGGCCGCGGCGCTGGTTGCGTTTCCGTTTGTCGTCCACTCCAGTTTTCATCTCAACGCGGCGATTCTGGTCTTCCTGTTTGGCGCTGTGGCGCAGGCCTGGAACATCCTCGGCGGGTACGCCGGCCAGCTGTCGTTTGGGCACAGCGTGTTCTTCGGGATCGGCGCCTACACGAGCTCTGTGCTGCTCTGGCGATACGCGTTCACCCCGTGGGGTGGGGCGCTGGCCGGGGCGTTCCTGGCGGCCACAGTCTCGCTGATCGTCGGCAGTCCAACCTTTCGGCTGCGCCGGCATTTCTTCGCCCTGGCGACCCTCGCCCTCGGGGAGATTGCGCGCATCACCTTCCTGAACTGGACCTATGTGGGCGCGGCCATCGGCCTGTACCTTCCGCTGCAGTACCGCAACATCGGAACATACATGATGTGGGATGGCAAACGGCCGTACTACATGGTGGCCCTGGGCCTGTGTGCCCTGGCCGTGGCGCTGGCCGCGCTCATCGATCGGACGCGCATGGGGCCGTATCTCCGGGCGATCAATGCGGACGAGGACGCGGCCAGAGCGCTAGGGTTGCATGTGCTGCGCTACAAACAGTGGGCGATCGCCACCAGCGCCGCGCTGACTGCCCTGGCGGGATCGGTGTACGCGCAGTATGTCCTCTACATCGACCCCTACAATGTGATGACCGCGCGGATCTCCCTGCTGGTTGTAGTGATTGCGCTCATCGGCGGCCGGGCCACGGTCTGGGGACCGGCGCTGGGCGCCGTGTTCATCGTCTTGCTGTCGGAGTACTCTCGCACCGTCCTGGGCCACCTGGGTGAAGGGTACGACTTCATCGTGTTCGGCGCAGCGATCATGGCCCTGTCCCTGTACGAACCAAGGGGGCTCTACGGTCTGGTGCGGCGGGTCCGCAGCCGGCCCCTCCCCCAGATTGCCGGCGCGGCACAGGACTTGATCGGGCCGCCGTCACCGGTGGCTGCGGAGGCGGTGCTGTCGATCGAGGACATCAGCAAACGGTTCGGCGGGATCGCCGCGCTGGACCGCGTTGGTCTCTCGGTGCGTCGCGGAGAAGTCGTCTGTCTGATCGGTCCCAACGGGGCGGGCAAGTCGACGTTGTTCGATTGCATCACCGGATTCCAGCGCCCAGATGCGGGCGCCGTCCGGTTGCGGGATGCATCGCTCACCGGCGCACCGGCGCATCGCGTCGCCCTCCTCGGAATGGTCCGCGCGTTCCAGCTCGTGCGGGTCTTTTCGGACCTCACGGTGTGGGAGCATATGTTGGTGGCGCAGCCTCACCGTAACGAGAGCGTCTGGGCTGCCCTGCGCCGCAGTGCACCGCGGGTGGAGGGTCAGGGGCAGGCATTATTGCAATTCGTGGGCCTGCTCGACTCGCGTGGGATTCTGGCTGACGAACTCTCCTACGGCCAGCAGAAGTTGCTGGCGTTTGCGATGGCACTGATGAGTGGCGCGGAAGTGATCCTCCTCGACGAACCAACTGCCGGCGTGTCCCCACAAATGACCCAGCAACTGATCGGCCATATTCGCGAAATGAACCGGCAGGGCAGGACATTTGTGATCATCGAGCACAACATGGCTGTCGTGGACGCACTGGCCCATCGCGTGTACTTCATGGCCGACGGCCATATTCTGGCTGAAGGGACGCCCGAGCAGATAAGAGGCGACCCGCAGGTCCTGGAGGCCTATTACGGACGCTGAACGCCCCGCCATCCTGCGTTTGCACGACGTGCACTCCGGCTACGGCACGCGGGAAGTCATCCGCGGGGTGTCGCTCTCGCTGGGAGCGGGCGAGATCGTGGCCATGATCGGCCCAAACGGCGCGGGGAAATCGACCCTCCTGCGAACGATCTTCGGATTCCTGCGGCCGACCCGCGGGACGCTTCACCTCGATGGAGAATCCATCGCCGGCGTGCGCCCCCATCAGATGGTCCGCCGGGGCATCGCTTACGTGATGCAGGGGCATAACGTGCTGCCGGGCTTGAGCGTTGAGGACAACCTGCAGCTCGGCGCTTACGTCCGTGTGGACCGACAGGTTCGGACCGATCTGGACCGGCTGCTCGAGCAATTCCCCATCTTACAGGCGCGCCGCCGACAGAAGGCCGGAGTGCTCAGCGGGGGCGAGCGGCGGATCCTGGAGCTGGCCCGTGTGCTCCTGCAGCGGCCGAAAGTCGTGCTCCTCGATGAGCCAACCCTGGGGCTGGCGCCTCGGATGATCGACCAGGTGTACGACGTCGTCCACAGCGTCAAAGGGGCAGGGGTTGCCGTCTTTGTGGTCGAGCAAAACGTGCGCACCGCGCTCCGCCATGCGCACCGGGCGTGCGTCCTCGAGCAGGGCACGGTCAGGTTTGAGGGCCGGGGCGAGGAGATGCTGCAACATCCCGAGGTGAAACGAGTCTACCTCGGCGGGTAGGATCTACCGGTCGGGCTTGATAGCGCGAACCGTCGCGCTGAACACCTGACCCGGGGCGCCGGGCGTAGAGGTCACCGTCTCGACCCGCTCGAATCCTGCCGCCCGGATCATCGCCAGGTAGTCGTCAAGATCGACGGCACCGGCGATGCAGGCGGCCCAGGCCGCTGGATCGCTGCGAATGGAATGCGGCAGCGGACCGCGGGTCACCATGTCGGAGACCACCAAGCGGCCGCCAGGGCGAAGCGCGCGGAACGCCTCGCGAAAGGCCGCCGACTTATCAGGCAGCAAGTTGATCACACAGTTGCTGATGACAACGTCAGCCGACGCGTCTGGGAGTGGGAGGTGTTCGATCTCTCCCAACCGGAACTCGGCATAAGGAACGCCGAGCCGCCGGGCATTCTCGCGCGCTTTCCAGACCATCTCCGGCGTCATGTCCACCCCGATCGCGCGCCCTGTCGGCCCCACACCCTGCGCCGCGCGCAGCACATCCCCGCCGGCGCCTGAGCCGAGGTCGACAACCGTCTCCCCGGATTGCAGCGCCGCGTGGGCGAGCGGGCTCCCGCATCCCAGCTGCGGTCCGATGAACCCCTCCAGACCTTCTTCTGCCGTCTCGCCGCAGCAGTCGGCACCGCCACAACATCCTGCAGCCGACCGGCCTGCGTAGTGGTCGCGGACAGCCTGCCGGATCTCGTCGCCTCGAATCATCCCCGTCCCTCCAGCGACCGCCGCATCGCCACCGCGGTGGCACAACAGGCGTCGCCAAACTCCGCCGATGCGGTGGTCGCCGGATCGACGGCGTTCCGCGGCACCGTCTCAAAGCCCAGACGCTGGAAGTACTGCTGCGCGGTCGTCGTCAAGAGGTACACGGTGCGTACCCCCTTCGACCGCGCGCGATGGAGTAATTGCGTGACCATCGCCTCGCCCAGCCCCCGGTTCCTGAACGCTTCCGCCACCGCCACCGATCGCAGCAGCGCGGCGGACCCATAGAGTTCGAGGCCGGCCGATGCCACGATGCAGCCGGCATCCTCGAGAACCAGAAACCCGGGCAGGTGTTGCGCCACGCCCGCGATCGCCAGGTTGAAGGACCCCAGCAGCGCCTCGACGCCGGGCAAATCTTGCTCGCGCGCCTCGCGGATTGTTCTCAGTTCCACGTGTCCTTTTTGCATCGACATTCCTCGATGATATATGCGGGTTACAGGACCTCAAGCAATCCCTGCGTCAGCCGTTTGAGCGCGTCCTTTCGCAGCGAGTAGTACGCCCACGTTCCGCGCCGCTGGACATCGACGAGGCCTGCCTCACGCAGCACTTTCAGGTGATGGGAGATTGTCGGTTGTTCGACCTCGAAGACCTGCTCGAGCTCGCACACGCACAGCGCGTCATGCTGGGCGAGGAGGCGGATCATCTTCAGCCGGATCTCGTCGCCCAGCGCGTCCAGTGCCGCGGTTTGTTCGTGGATCTCGGTTTCATTGAAGTGGGTGCCGGCGACTGTCGCCATGCACCCGTCGTCGCAGCACCGCCGTTCTAGAGAAAACATCTTGCTAGCCATTTTCCCCTCTCGCGCAATCGGGAGCCTATCATATACATCGAAATATGTCAATATAAGATTTCAAAAGGGTCAGACCCCGATGAAGTGCTGGCAAACAAAAGACGAGGGGGAGCCGCCAAAACAGCTCCCCCTCGGATCGCAACGCCCCGGGGGTCGTCTAGCCGTCGCGCCCCAGCCGGTTTAAGATGTCATCTTTCTCCATCTTCTCCCGCACCTTGGAGGCAACGTCTCCGGCGCTCTCCCGAACCCGCCCTCCAACGTCGGCGGCCGTGGACTTCAGGCGCTCCGTCACCTCCTGCGCCTTTTCCTTTAGCTGGTCACGGGTTTCCTGCCCCGGCCGGGGCGCGAGCATGATCCCCAGCCCAAGCCCGATCATGGCGCCCACGATCAGCCCTGCCAAAAACCCACTCCTGTCCTCCATGATATGAACCTCCTCGCCGTGGTTCGAAACTTCCGCCGCGGCCCCACCCCATTATACTGCTGCCCGCCTGCAGGAATTCACTTGGGGGGACCCCCGACTGAAGGACCCCCCGGTGGGCATATCCGAAATAGGCATGCGGTGACCAGAACCTTGTACGCACACCGCAGCGCTTACATACCAGGACCATGGAGCAACGAACCTACATGCGCACATCGCTGGCACTGCTGGCTGCTCTCTCGCTGGTCGTAGGACTCTCCTGGACCCCTCTCACGGCGCACGCCGGGAAACCGATCCCCGAGCATGTCCAGGTGCTCGTCGTCGGCGGGTCCCCCGCCGGGATCGCCGCGGCGGTCGCCGCAGCGCGGGCTGGCATGACCACGCTGTTGGTGGAGCCGCGAGAAGAGATCGGCGGAGACATCACCCTGTCCTGGCTCAACATGCTTGACCTCAACCACGGGCCCACGGGGCAACAGTTGACGCGGGGCATCTTTGGCCGGGTCTATCGCGAGTTGGGTCAGACCTTCGACGTCGATCATGCTCGCGCGGTCTTCGAGAACCTGGTACGGGCGCAGCCCACGCTCACCGTCGTCACACGCACCAGGGTCAAATCCCCCATCATGCAAGGCCGCAAGCTCACCGGCGTGGTGCTCGTCATAGGGCGCTGGCGGCAGCGGACGGTCATGGCGGACGAGATTATCGACGCCACTGACGATGCGTCGCTGGCGAGTGCGGCGCACGTCCCGTTCACCGTGGGACGGGAGGAAAGCGGGCTGGACCATCGCATGCAGGCGGCCACGCTGGTGCTGCGTCTGGCCGGCGTAGACTACAATGGCGTGCGCCACTATGTCAGGAAAGTGAAGCACCCGGACCGCATTGGCGGGATCTGGAACCGGTATGCATGGGGGTACGGCGAGATCATCAAGGACTTTCGCCCGCAGAATCCTCGGGTAGCGGCCTACGACCTCAACCTTGGGTGGCAAACCGACGGCACGGTGCTGGTCAACTCGGTACACGTCTTCGATGTGGACGGGACCAATCCGCAGTCAGTGCGTGAGGCCCGGGCGCAGACGGTGGCGGAGCTACCGCGCTACATGCAGTTTCTCAGGGCGCGCGCGCCGGGGTTTGCGAACGCCTACCTCGTGGGCGCGGCGCCATACCTGTATGTGCGGGAGACGCGTCACCTCGCCTGTCTCTATAAGATGGAGGCGGAGGATATTCTTGAAGGCCACGATTTCTGGGACCGCGTGGCGATCGCCTCGTATCCGATCGATCTCCATCCGTACATCCCAGGACACATGAACCCATACCGAGTCTCCCGCCGCGTGTATGCGATTCCGTTTCGGATCCTCGTGCCGCGGGGCGTCGACCGGCTGATGGTTGTCGGGAAACCGGTCGGGGCCACCTACATCGCCGCGGGATCGCTGCGGGTCATTCCCACGGGGATGGCCATGGGGGAGGCGGCGGGGGAGGCGGCGGCGCTCGCCGTTCGCTGGGGGACCACCCCGACGCGGATGGCGGAGAACGCCGCCCTCATTGCACGTCTGCAGCACCGGCTTGTCTCGATGGGTGCTTACCTGCCGAGTCCTGAAGAGCTTTCCGCCCCTTGGCAGCCCCAGACCACGACTGCATCACGGGCGTCTCCCTAGGTTCCTGAACCTGTCGGTTCCTTCCCCTCACCCTCACGCTTGATGCCCCACTCGATGGCTCCGTCCTCGAATGTGTCGACGCCCCTCGGTTTGGCCTTCTCAGCGACGGGTTCCTGGACCGGCGGTGGAGCCGGCAGGGCAGGCTCTTCAGGCTTCTGAGCCTCGGGTGCTTTTCGAGGCGCTCGCCTCTTGGTCAATCGTTCGAAGAGCGTCACGGGCTTCGGCGCCTTGACGAGAACTTCAATGGGCTTCGGGCTCGGCAGCTCTATGGGCTTTTCGGGCGTGCGCGCTCTGGCGGCTATCTGAGCCGCTGGCTTCTCGCTCGGCCGCTCGATGGGCTTCACGGGTTTCGGCGCCTTGGCAGCTATTTGAGGCACTGGCTTCGGGCTCGGCTGCGCGATAGGCTTCACGGGCGTCGGGACCTTGGCGGCTACCTGAACCTCTGGTTTCCGGCTCGGCCGCTCGATGAGCTTCCTGGGTTTGGGCGCCTGGGTGGCGACCTGAGGTGCCGGCGTCTGGCGCAGTCCCTCGGCCAGTTCCGCGGGCTTCAGCGCTCCGGCGGTTTTCCGCAGTGCTCGCTTCCGGCTCCGCCGAACCGCTTTCGGGACATGATGCCGTGCCACCGTCCCACCGCTCAGGTTCGGCCTTTCCATGACCCTGTTGCCCATCTGCCAGGCACCTCCGTGAAGAATGGAATTCTTCCTTGCGATGCCCTCCGGGCACACCCAATAGACGTGGCGGAAGTGTCAACGAAACTCGTGTGAACTCTGGCGCGGGACAGATGCGAAGCAGACCTAAAAGCCGAAGGCCATGAACGAAGCTGCTGTCGGGCAGGCAATGTGAATGGTGCCGGGGGAGGGAATTGAACCCCCCACGCGCGGCTCTTCAGGCCGCCGCTCTACCAACTGAGCTACCCCGGCCCACTCGAACTACGTTGGAAAGTTGGAGAGTTGAAAAGTTGGAAAGTCAACCTCTTGGACTCTTCAACTCTCCAACTCTTCAACTTTCCAACAGCAGTTCCGTAGTTATTTGGCGGGAGCGACGGGATTTGAACCCGCGATCTCCTGCGTGACAGGCAGGCGTGTTGAACCAGGCTACACTACGCCCCCAAAGAGGACGCTCCCGCATGCGCATTATACTTGAAGCCTAACCCCGATGTCACCACCGCCAGTCCAGGAAAGCACACACTCGAATCGAACCCGGACAGCATGGCCGAGCTTCCATCCGACCTCCACCTCGTCTACCACGCCCTCCAGCCCTACCCCGCGGACGTTCCTCTGGAAGACGTCTACGCCGGTCTCGACCTCCCCACCGGCGACGGCACCCGTCCGTTTGTTTATGTCAACATGGTGCAGACCTTCGATGGGCAGACCGTGCTGGCCGGAGCCGCCTGGACCATTGGCACCGACGTCGACCATCACCTGTTCCGTCAGTTGCGGGTCCATGCCGATGCCGTCCTGTGCGGGGCCGGCACGCTCCGCACCGACGACGTCATCGTCACCACCCACCCTCCGCTCCAAGAACGGCGCGTCCGCCACGGGCAGCCCCCTAACCCCTTGGGGATCGTGGTCACCGCCACCTGTCACTTCCCTGCAGAAACGTTCAATAAGAAGTTCTTCCGCCGGACCGACCTGGAGCGCCTGATCATCACTACGCCGCGCGCCGCTCCCGCCGACATCGATCGCGTACGCGCCGCTGGCGTCGCCGTGGAGCTTGTCCCCGCCACGCCGGACGGGGAGGTGGATCTCATGGCTGTGATACGGTATCTTGCGGGCAAGCGCGTCAGACGCGTGCTGTGTGAAGGCGGGCCGCGGTTCAACGTCGCGGTCGCCCGGGCCGGGCTCATCGATGAGTTGTTCGTCACCACCGCCCTGCGGCTAGGCGGCGATCCCACCGCGCCCCGGCTGTTCACCGCGCCCGTCACCGACCACCCCCTCCAGCTTGTCAGCGAGTACCACTATCGCGCCCCCCAGGGGGTCCGGGAGATATATTTCCGCTTCCGCTATCCGCGCTGAGGGGTCACTCCATGCTGGAATTGCCGTAGAATCTTGAGGGCATCTACTACATATGGCCATTGGGGGCCGCGCTCAGTCTGCTGCCAACGTTACCCGCCGCCTCAACGCGGCGGTGAAGTCCCGGCGCCTGTATGGAGCCGGACACCCGCTCCGCGCCCAGACGATCACCGTCTTTCTGAGCACCGTTGGCCCCTTTCACGAGCGCTACGGGACTTTCGTTCTGGAAACCCACCGCGATGGTTTGATCCTTGAAGGCCGCCCCTTCGAGGGGGGCGACTCGATCGACAGCCTCGCGCTGCAGCTGTACTCCCTCGGCGTCTGGCAGTTGCTGATGCTGCCCGGGCTGACCGAACCGGAGATGAATCAACTGCTGGACATTGTGACCATGGAACCGGAGGCCATCCTGCGGGACGGCGGGGTCCGGGGATTGCTGGTGAAGTACGGCATCGAGCACGTCCGCGTGCTCGAGCTGCGACCGGGCGAAGAAGACCCGGCCAACGTCACCCTGGAGACGTACCACCGCCTGCTGAGCGGCTCGTTGACGGCGCAGGAACGGGCGGCGCTGGTGGGCGCGCTGCGCGCCGGGCCAGAGCAGGCGGCAGGGGTGCTCTCCATCATCATCGAGCGCACCAAGCAGGCGTTTGCCGACGCCTCGAGCCCGGGACTCGGGACCCGCGTCTATGGCGCGCTGGCGGCGCTCGACCGGGTGATCGTGGATGCGCCGGCCGCCGACTCGCAAGGATTGCTCAAAAACCTGGCTGATGCGGTGACCAGGGTGGATGATCCGCAACGGACCATGATCCACCGCACTCTCCTGCAACGTGCCGCACAAGACCTGTCGGCCCGCGCACTCCTCACCGCGATGACGTCCGAGCAGATCGCACGCATGGTGATCCCCTGTCTGGAGGAGGGCGAGTCACCGCCGCAACTCTCCCAGGTCGTCAGCGGGCTGCCCTTCGATCCCCAGAAGGCGCGCAACGTGTTGACGCTCGTGAGTCAACAGGCCGGCCGCGCGTTTGACCTCCCGCCCGCAGCAGAGGAGTTGCGACTGCCGCCGTGGGTGAAGAACATCCCGCAGGACCTTATGGATTTCGTGATCTCCGAAGAAGCGGTGGCGCTCAGCGAACACGAGGTGCAGGCGTTGAAGGCCGAGGCGGTGGTGGACGAGACGGCGCTGTCGTACGAGCACGCACTGATGCTGCTCAATCTCGTCCTGGCCGACGACGATCCGCAGGAGCTGGCCGATACCCTCACGGCCCTGGCCGCCGATATCGGAACCTTGCTCGGCCGTGGCACCTTCGACCTACTGGGCAAGATCTTTCAGCATCTCGAACAGGCGGCCCGGACGGATGACCGGAAGGCTGAGAGCATCCGCAACACGCTCCGCAAGATTTTGATCGACCTGGCCAACGTGATGACGCCGAGAGATGTCGGGTCCTGGCCGGAGGATCACCCGCTTGTCATCAGCCTGCGCAGAGCGGGCCACACCGCCGGCATGGACCTGGCGCAGGCGCTGTCGGTCGAGCGGGACACAGCGCGCCGGGCGACACTGGCGGCCCTGCTGGCGCGCATCGGGGAGGGCGCCTTGGACGCCATCCTGCCGCTCCTCAGCCATCGCAACCCGGAGCTGGCGCGCGCGATTCTCCCCGCTCTGGTCCAGATGCGCAGCGCCTCGGCGATGACCGCCCTGCGGACGCTGGTTCGCCATCCAGACGCCCGCCTGCGCAAGGAAGCCGTCGTCGCCTTGGGCCCCGCGCCCGGCACCGACGCGCAGCTGACGCTCCTCGCCTTCGTATTCGATCGGGATCCGCAGGTGGTCGAATCCTGCGTGCGACACCTCCGCGTTGAGACGGCGCGGGCCGCGACGATGCAACTGATCGCGGCACTCTCAGCGCGTACGCTGGCGGCGCATCCCTTCCTCCGCATCCGGATCATCGAGCTGTTGGTCCAGGCGAAGGCCACGGACGCGCTGCCCGTGTTGCAGCATCTGGCCTCACCCTTCAAGCTGCGCCGGCGTGACCGCGAAGTCGCCCGGTATGCGCGCAGCGCGATCCGCATGCTCGAACAGGCCGCAGCGGCGCCGGCCAAGCGGTATTCATCGCCATGAACCCGGCCCGGCAGCCGACGGTCACTGCCACGCTGCTGCGCTACCTGGCGACCGCCAGCAAGCACCGTGTGATGTATCCGGCAGAACACCCCATCGTCAAGCGCGCCATGGACGACCTGGTGCAGGTCGTGGACCTGCTGCTGCGTGATCGCGAGACCGTGACCTTCCAGATCTACAGCGACACGTTCTTCCTCGACAACCAGATGCTGCCGGAAGAGAGCCTGCGCAATACCGCCCTGCTGGCCTCATGCCTGGAGCGCACCGTCGGGATGTTTTCGCTGCAGCGTGGGATCACCGCCGCCGAGATCCACGCCTTCGTCGGCGTCCTCACCGCCACGGTGGCCGCTGTCCGCGCCGCCGGCGGTGCCGAGGGGATGCTCCGGGCCGCTGGGGTGCGGCATATCATGGTGGGGCCGCCCAAAGACTCCCTGCCCGCGGATATGCCCGTGAAGGTCGAGCCTGCCAGCGCGTATGACGCCGGCCACATGGTGGCCCAGGAACTACACGCGCAGGCGGGGCGCCGGCAGTCCCTGGATATCAACAAGGCTCGGGTGTTCCTCTCGGCCGCCATCGAGGTGGTGCTGGAAAATCGCTGGGCCCTGCTCGGTCTGATGACCGGCAAGAACTACGATGAGTCCAGTTCCTATCATGCGGTCAACGTGGCGATTCTGGCGCTACTGGTCGGCACGCGGCTGGGCCTGGAACGGGACGCCTTGATGGCCCTAGGCATGGGCGCCCTTTTGCATGACGTGGGCAAGGTCCGGGTCCCGCGGGACGTGCTGAACCGGGCCACCACGCTGAGCGCGCAGGATCAGGAGATCCTCGACCGCCACCCCATCCACGGCGGCGATATCCTGCGGGATCTCGAGGGCCTGGGGCGCGCCGCCGCTGTATGTGCGCTGGAGCATCACGCCGGCAACGACGGGTCCGGTTACCCGCGCCTGGCGGGCAAGCCACGCCCACATCTGTTCTCCCGCATCGTGGCGGTTGCCGATACGTACGACACCGTGACCTCCGCCCGCCGGGGCACGCAGCGCAAACTGCGCCCCGACCTGGCCATGCGGTGGATCGCCGTCGGTCTGGGATCCACCTACGATCCGGTGGTGAGCAAAGTTTTCCTGCGGCTGATGGGGGCGTATCCTGTCGGCAGCCTGGTGGAACTGGAAGATAAGCGTCTCGCGCTCGTGGTGCGCCCGTCAGAATCCCGCGTGGAGCGGCCGGTGGTGCAGGTCATCCGCGATGGCCGGCTGGCAGACACTGTCGATCTAAACGCCACCACGGCGGTCGGAATCGCCCATGGGCTCGATCCGGACGAGGCGAACGTCGATGTCGAGGCGCTTATGGCACAGCAGCAGCCCGTGGCCTGAGCGAGACAAAAAACAAGAGGCGGCGGCATGCCGTCTCTTGTTTTTACGCGATCACATCCGCGTTGGTTACTTCTTCTTCTTGGCCTTCTTCTTAGCCATTGACCACCCTCCCCGATGCGCCACGCCCCGAACGCCGTCGTCTAGGGCTCCCGCGCAGACTGGACGGCATCCATGCCGTCGCGCACATTGGTTCGCCACCACATCTAGTTCTCCTCCTCACCCGGACCACTAATTTTAGTGGAGGACACCACCCGCGCCCTCGGCGTCAAGGGAAGGCACCGGCGCCGGCCGAACCGTATTCCTCGCACCATGCGCGTCGTCGCGATCGTCGTCCTCATCGCTGCCGCTGCTGCCGAACTGCCCGCATGGGCGCAGCCGCCAGGCCCGGTCGATATTCGCGGCCACTGGGCGGAAGACCGTATCCAGTTTCTGTTCCGCCGTAACATCGTCGACCTGTTTCCGGATCAGACGTTTCATCCTGACGAGCAGATCACGCGAGGCGAGTTCATCAAATGGCTGGTCCTCTCGTCGGGACTGCCGCTGCGCCCGGGACGCGACGTAACATTCGGGGACGTGCCGCCCGCGCATCCATTGTTCCCCTTCATCGACGCGGCCGCAGCATTCGGATTGCTGCCGCGCACACCCAACTTCCTGCCCTCTGAACCGATGCGGCGCGCGGATGCCGTCGTGCTCGCCGTCAAAGCGCTGGGGTATGCGTCGGAGGCCAGCGGGCTGCAGTCGTGGCCGCTGCCGTATGACGACACCGCGCTCTTGCCGGACCTCACCCGCGGCGCCATCGCCATCGTCCTCGTCGCGGACCCACCGCTCCTGCAGGAACCCCTGGCGCTCTCGTTCCGTCCGTCCGGTCCGATGACGCGCGCGGAAGCCAGTAGCCTGCTCGGGCTGGGTCTGCTGGCCGCCGAGCAAGGCCTGCGGTTGCAGTACACCGTGCCGGTGACCAGGGGAGCGGACCTGCGCATCGAGAAACGCGGGGTGCTGCACACGCTCCCGGTGTGGCGTGTCCAGATCGGCGCGTTCGTAAGCGAAGAGAATGCCGACCGGCTCGCCGACTCGATCCGCGCCCGGGGCCTGCCGGCGTTCATCGATTTCCAGGATGGCTACTACAAAATCCGGGTCGGCAGCTTCGGCACCGTCGTCGAAGCCATGCTGGCGAAAGAGCAGCTCGCCGCGGACGGGTTTCCCACCTGGGTCATCCAGACGGTGCCGGATTTCGACGCGCTCCCGGGCCCGTTCCGGACGGCGGCGCTGATCGTCGATCGGCGGGCAGGCCTGCGCATCCGGCCGGCGTCCGGTGACGGGCAGCGCATGCGGCGGATGCGCACCAGCGAGATCGCCCGCCGCACCGGGGCGCTGGCAGCCACGAATGGGGGATTCTTCGGCACCTCGGGGGACCCGCTGGGCTGCCTGATGGTGGCCGGAGAGATCTTCAGCGAGCCCGACCCGCAGCGGAGCTGCGCCGGGTTCACCGACGACGGCGTGATCCTGTTTGACCGGGTGCATTTTGAGGCCAGCGTCACGACCCCTGCCGGCAACGTCTCCATTGACGGCGTCAACCGTGACCGCCGTGCCGACGAGTTGCTCCTGTATCAGCCGTCGTTCGATCAGAGCACGCACACCAACGCGTTCGGAGCGGAAGCCGTCATCAGTGGCGGCGTTGTGACCACGGTGATCGATCTACGTGGCAACGCCGTCATTCCCCGTGATGGATTTGTCCTCTCAGGCCACGGCCGCAGCCGGCAGTGGATCCTGCAGATGCTGCAGCCCGGTACGCCGGTCTCGGTGACACTCCGGTTCGCGCCGGAATCCGGAGACGCGCGGTGGGAGCATGTCGTGCACGCGGTCGGCGGCGGGCCACGGCTCCTGATCAAAGGCCAGATCGCTGGCAGCGAAGGACTTCCCGCCACGCTCGTAGAGCACCGCCACCCGCGGACGGCCATCGGGGTACTGGGAGATGGTCGCATCCTGCTGCTGGTCGTGGACGGCCGCCAGCCGCCGCACAGCCTGGGGATGACGATCGCGGAGCTGGCGATGGAACTGCAGCGGCTGGGAGCGGTGGAGGCCATGAATCTCGATGGCGGCGGTTCGTCCACCATGGTGGTCGCCGGCCGCATCGTGAACATGCCGTCTGACGAAGCCGGAGAGCGGCCGGTGGCCAGCGCGCTCGTGGTGCTGCCGCCTCAATCCGGGGGAGACCGCTACCCTTCGGCCAGGAACCTGCGGGCGTCCTCGGGGGTGTCGATATCCCGGGCGCGGTCCGGGGGGATCTCCACGGTGGCCACGTGCGTGGGATACGTCGCCATGACCTGCCTCGCGCCCTGATCACCTTCCAGGACCAGCAACTCGAGAAACAGCGCCCGGTCAAACACCACAGGAACGCCGCGCACCCCTTCGTAGGCGCTGACCACGATCTTTCGCCCCGATGTGCGATACGTCTCGATCAGGCGGCGGATGACGGCCTCGTCGACGAACGGCTGATCGGCCAGCATGATCACCGCGGCCCCGGCATCGTCGGGCACTGCTTCGATGCCGGTGCGGATGGAGGTACTCATGCCCTGGGCAAAATCGGGGTTGTGCACGGGACGGGCGGGTGTACCCTTCAGGACTGGCAGATATCGCTCGCGATCTGCACCGAGGACCACGACCACGTCGTCGCACCCGCCGCGGATCGCCGCGTCCACGGCAAGGCGCAAGAGCGGCACACCGCCGTGCGTCAGCAGCAGTTTGGGAGTGCCCATGCGGGCGCTGGCCCCGGCGGCGAGGATGATGGCGGCGATCTTGCCGTTATGCGTTTTCGTGTTTCCGCGCTTCCGCGATTCCGCTCCCGTCATGGATCGGCCCCTTGCGTTCACGCAAGAAACCGCCACGCCGCCCGGATTCGACCGCTTGAATCTCCCCGACGATGGCCAGGGCGATCTCCTCCGGGGTCTCGCCTCCGATGTCGAGGCCCAGCGGCCCGAAGATGCGGCCGCGGTCCCGGTCCGACATCGTGACGCCATCCCGCCGCAGTTCATCGAGGATCTTCTCGGTGCGGATCCTCGGACCGAGCATGCCGAGATATCCGGCCCCGGTGCGCAGGAAGCCGTGCAGCAGATTACGATCGTGCAGGTAGTTGTGGGTCATGATTACCACGTAGGTCCGGTCGTCCATGGGCACGCGGTCGGGCGCGGACGTGGGGTCGGCTTTGATGAACTGCCGCGCCCCCGGGAATCGATCCCTGGTGAGGAACCGTTCCCGGGAATCAACAACGACCACCCGCCAGCCCATCTGGGCGGCAAGCTGGACGACTGGAACCGCATCGTGTCCGGCGCCACAGACGACGAGGCGAATCGGCGGCCGCAGTACCTCCACAAACGCCTGGACCGCACCAGCCGATCCCGGCAGGCTGAAGATGCGTGAGGCCCCTTCCTGGATCGCGGCCGTCCCGGCCCGAGCCGCCCGGTCATCCATCGTCGCGTCGCCAAGCGTCCCGATTCGCGCGCCGTCCGCCCACACCGCCAGCCGCCGGCCCGCCCCGGGCGCCGCGCCGCTCAACACGGTCACCGCGGCCAGCGCCCGTTCGTCGGCGATCGCCTTCCGGTACAGCGTAAAGATCTCCGCCGATGGATCGACCGGCTCCACAAAGATGTCCACGGCGCCATTGCACCCCAGACCCAGCCCCCAGACTACGTCGTCATCGGCCGTCAGATCATAGGTCACCAGGCGCGCCTGCCCGCTGGTCATCACCTCGTCGGCGACGACCATCACATCGCCTTCCAGGCATCCTCCGCTGATGTTACCGACCATCTGCTGGCTGCGGGTCAGCAGCAACCGGGCCCCCTGGCGCCGGTAGGTGGAGCCACGCACGCCGACGATTGTCGCCAGCGCCATTGGCTCCCGCGCCGCGGCGAAGCGATCGATTGCATCGAGGATCTCGATCAACTCTTTCATCGATGATTCACTCCAGCATTCATGTGATTAGTGATTAGTGATTCGTGATTCGTGAAACGAACTGCCTCCTGAATAGTTACGAATCACAAATCACGAATCGCCAATCACCGTCGTTTGAGTGCCAAGTGTCTTTCCAATTGTCTGAGACTCTCCAGGTTGTGCGCCGAGGCAAACACGTCCACGTACGGGAGCGCCACGCGCATCCCCTGGCAGATGGGCTCGTAGCCGGGACTGCCCAGCAGCGGATTCAACCAGATCACCCGGCCGGCGCGGGCGTGGAGTTCGCGCATGGCGTCGTCGAGCACGTCGATGTCGCCGGTATCCCACCCGTCGCTGATCACAATGACCACGGTGCGCGGCGTGAGCACCAGGCCACCGTACCGGGTGAGGAATGCCCGCAGGCTTTGCCCAATTTTCGTCCCGCCCGACCAGTCGGGCACAGTGCGGGCGACCTGATCCAGCGCCGCGCGCAGGTCGGATTCTGAGAGAGCCTCCGTGACCCGCGTCAGCGTCGTGCTGAAGACCAGTGTCTCGACCTGCCCCAGCGCGTGCTGCAGCGCGAAGATGAACTGGATCAGGAACCGGCTGTACAAGTCCATCGAGCCGCTGACATCGGCGAGCAGTACCACCCGGGTCTTCTGAATCCTGCGCTTGCGGTACGCTAGCTCGACAATCTCCCCACCGCGGCGCAGGCTGTGGCGGATGGTGCGCCGGAGATCCAGGGCATGCCCCCGGCGCACCGCGCGCACCCGCCGGCTGAGGCGGGTGGCTACGCGCCGGGCGATGGCGACGACAAGCCGGCTGACCTCGTCCAGATCATTGCCGGTGAACGTGCTGAAGTCTTTTTGTGTCAGCAGTTCGACCGGACTGTAGGCGGGGATCGACTCCTCCCCCTGCGACTGCAGCGCTTCGTCCAGCCAGGAAAGTAACGACGGCGTTTGCCCGTCGGATGCCAGCGCAGGGAGGTCCGGCTCAGGTTGGTCAGCACCCGTTGGCTGCGGCGCCGGCGGGTTCCAAAACTCCCGGAACACGTCATCAAAGACCGCCAGGTCGTCGTAGCGGGAGGTGAGCACCGTCCGCAGCGCCAGGTAACACTCCCGCCGGTTTGACACATCCACGGCGGCCAGCGCGCGCAGCGCGTCCGCCGCCTCCCTGGGGCCGACCGGCAGATCGCGGGCGCGCAGCCTGCGGCAAAATCCAACGACGTGGGTGGTGAGATCTCCCGCCAGGCTCATGATTTGGGCAGCACCCGCTCGGCCACGCGGCTGATCGTCTCCTGGCTCCACGGGGCCGGCTCGCGCCCGATCTCGTCCACCCCGCGCAGGAGATGATCCAGCCATTGCACCCGCATCAGGTTGGCGTCGTCGCGATGCTTGAACAACGCCCCCAGCGTCTGCTCGATCGCCTCACGGTCGAGATGGTCGCGATGCAGGGCGATCAGCGCGGCGCTCCAATCCAGCGTCTCCGCCAGGCCGGGCGTCTTCTCCAACTTGGCCCGGCGCACGAATTGCATGAATGCCGCGATCTGGCCGGCCAGCTGCCCGTTGAC
>Ga0209469_1000065_pt1 | contig 62396 bp, 55 predicted proteins | sample GraSoiAngelo_123_FD_185880 | JGI IMG/M metagenome (GOLD analysis project Ga0209469, IMG submission 185880) | Grasslands soil microbial communities from the Angelo Coastal Reserve, California, USA - 14_0927_02_40cm (SPAdes) (version 2) | ecosystem: Environmental > Terrestrial > Soil > Grasslands ... | reverse complement strand
GTACAGGACCGCGTGAATCGCCGCCCGCAGCGACGACTTTCCCGCCTCGTTGGGTCCAATCACCACATTCACGCCAGGAACAAACTCGAACGCCTCATCCGGCAGGCCCAGGAACCGCCGCGCGTGGAACCGCCGCAGGATCATGCCAGAATCTCCTGGCCTTGCAGCAAGGCCACGCCGACCTGCAGGGCTTCTTCCAGCGCCGGACGCTGCAGCTGGTCGGCTTCTGCCAGGCGCGCGCGCATGAGCCGCACGAACCGGCCGAGCACGCTGTCAGCCGGCAACCGGCTCAGCTGCTCATCGTCCAGCCACAGCTGGACCTTCGACTGCACGCGGAGCCGGAAGAAACGGTCGGCATACTCACGCTCGATGGCGGCCGTGTTCACGACGCGGTCCACCGGTACAACGCCGGTCAAGAGCACGTCGCACACGGCCTCAGGATCACCGGCGTCCTCGAGCGTCTTGCGCAGTCCCACTTCATCCGCGGTGCCGGCATCGATCTCCATACGCTTATACTGACGCCGGCCGATGCGCACCGGCGTGACCGTAGCCTGCCCGGGCGCCGCGACCTCAATCATCAATACGTGTCCTGCGCCCTCCTGGTCATAGGCCAGCAACTCAGGCGAACCAGCGTACCACGCCGGCGCGGGTGGAGGGACCACTTCCGACGCGGAGTGCCAGTCTCCCAGCGCCAGATAGTCCAAGCCCAGGTCGCGGATCTCTTGGGGGTGCATGGCCGCGGAGCCCTCGACCTGTCCGCCGCGATAGACCGAGCCGTGCGTCACCCCGACGGCGAACCGCGTCGAACGCTGGCGTGGCCAGCCGCTCAACGGGCTGGCCGGGGTGCCGGGATCCGCGGAGCAGCCGGTGATGGTCAGGTCGAGTGCAGGCACCGCATGGGACTCCACCGCGCGACCGAACAGTACAACGTGCAGACCCGCCTCGCGCAGCCGGTGGCTTCCGCCGACGAACCCATCGGGCGCGGCGTCGTGGTTGCCGGCGACCAGCCCCACCCAGATCCCCCGGTCATCCAGGCGGCGCAGCTCGCGCTCGGCCAGGTCCACCAGCGCCGGTGAGGACCTGGGGCTATCGAAGAGGTCGCCGGCAATGAGGACCACGTGCACCTGTTTCGCGATGGCCAGGTCGACCGCGCGCACGAAGGTTTCTTCCAGGGCTCGGCGCTGGGCGGCGCCCTGCGCCCCGAGCATCTGGAAGGGTTTGCCCAGGTGCACATCGGCCAGGTGCAGGAGTTTGAGCATGCGTTACTCCTCGAGCCACTCCGGGTCGCCCGTGGCCGTATACGGGCAGATCGATGCGAACGCACAGTAGCGGCAGGCGCGATAGTAATCGGGGGTGGCGATAAACTGCCCCGCGCGGATGCCCGACGCCACGCGTTCAATGATGGTGGCCGTCTTCTTCAGCATCTCATCATCGGGGGTCGTCGTCCCGACCAGCACCTGCTGCGGTCCAAGGAAATGCAGCTCCAGCCGCGCGGGTGGCGTGCCGTAGACTTCGCGGTACGCGAGTGCATATAGAGCCAGCTGCAGGCTCTCGCGCGCGCGGCGGTCGGCATCTTTTTGGGTGCGCACATCCGACGTCTTGAAGTCGATCAGCACGGCCTCATCCCCGCGCAGGTCAACCCGGTCCCAGCGGCCCTTGATCCGGGTGAGCCCCACCTGGAAGGAGAACGGCGCCTCGACAAATGTGGGCACCTGGCCGCTCGCTTCCTGGTAGCGGTAGAAGTGTGACAGGACCTCCCGGCCCTCGGCCAGGCGCTGGTCTTCATGGTCGCGGCTGACGAAGCCCTCGTTGACCCACGCGCGCTCGAAGTAGGCGACCAGGTCCTCGAAGGTGATCAACTGCCGGCGGGCTCGGCGGCGGTGGTACTCGCGGATCGCTTCATGGATCGCCGACCCGTAGACGACACGATGGTCGCGCAGCAGCGGCACGCGCAGGATGTGGGTGTACTTGTACTTCAGCGGGCAGAGATCATAATCGTCGACCTGCCGGTAGGAGAGGAAGATGGGTTGGTCGGCCGGGATCAATCCCTCCAGGCCCTGCTGGCCGTTTCCCTTCGGCGCGTGCCGGTGGATGGCCTCGACTGGAGAGGCGGGCAAGGCGACGGTATCCGCCGCGGGGAGGTCGAGAGCTTCCAGCACGAACCGGCTGACTTTGCGCGACCGCACCCCACCGTAATCGCGCGCGCTGGTAAGGTACAGCTCCCGCTGCGCACGCGTCATCGCGACGTAGAACAGCCGCCGTTCTTCCTGGAGATGGAAGTCACCGCTGGGCAGGATGTCTTTCACCAGCGGATCCGGCAGCGGAATGGGCTCTCCGCGGTTGCGGGTCGGGAAGCGGTCCGCCACGCAACTGACCAGAAAGACCACGGGAAATTCCAGCCCTTTGGCCCGGTGGACCGTCAGGACATTGGCGGCGTCCTGATCGAGGTCGGCCTGAGCCACGGGCGGGTCGTCGCCGGCGGCGATGAGGTCGTCCATGTGCTTGACAAATTCAGGCACCCGGTCGTACGTCGCAATCTCGCCATAGCGGGCGACGAGGTCGAAGAATTTGGCCAGATTGGCCACGCGAACTTCGTCCTCCGGCACCCCGCTGGTCGCCAGCCGGCGCACGTAGCCGGTGCGTGTAACCAGATACTCATACAACACCCGGCCGGTGGCGTAATCGCTCATCAGCTTCCGCATCTCGACCAGATCGTCCAGGAGCTTGGCGATCGACGCGCGGCTCTCCAGCGGGACCTCTTCGACCAAGTCCGCGTACGGGCCGTCCGGCTTCGCCTCGCGGATCTGGCGGAACAGAAATTCCAGCGTGCGGTTCTTGCGGTCGGCGTAGCTCAGGCATTTTGCCAGGTCCGTCGCCGGGATCAGGTACAGGGGGGAGACGCCCAGGTAGTAGAGGCTCAGGTTGTCTGCCGGCCGCGCCAGAGCCCGCAGGAACGCCAGCGCGAGGCGGATTTCTTCGCGGTTGTACAGCCCCCGGCTCCCCGTGAACCGGTGCGGCACCCCGCGCATGTTGAGTGCCCGCAGGAACGGATCGGCATCGGCGTTACTGCGGACCAGGATCGCGCAGTCCTTGTACCGGAGCTCCCCGCCCTCGACGCGCTGCGCGATCTGCTGGGCCACCCAGTCGGCCTCGCTGCTCAGCGTGTCCAGGTGGACGTGCTGCGGCGGTCGGCCCTCGTGCTGCGCCGCCTTGAGGTGCTTGTCCAGCGAATGCCGCACCTCGAGACGGTCCGGGTTGTTGTGCTGGATCAGGCGGTAGCCGGTATCGAGGATCGCCTGGGGAGAGCGGTAGTTCCGAGTGAGCACAAGCTGCGCCGCGTGAGGATAGACGTCCAGGAAGGTCAGGATATTGCTGATGGCCGCCCCGCGGAACTTGTAGATGGACTGGTCATCATCCCCGACCACGGTGATGTTCTGCGGGCCCGCGTCTCCGACCAGCTGGCGCACCAGCTGGAACTGCGCGTAGTTGGTGTCCTGGAACTCGTCCACCAGGATGTACTTGAAGCGCTCGCGGTATGCGCGCAGCACTGCCGGCCGGTCGCGCAGCAGCCGCAGCGTGAGCGTGATCAGGTCCCCGAAGTCCACCAGGCCTTCGCTGGCCAGGAGCTCCTGGTAGCGCTGGTAGGTCAGTGCGAGCTCCTGCTGCTGGCGGGCGAAGTCGGCGAGCTCGCGATCCTCGGGGTGGGCCTCGGCCTCGCTGATCACACGGTTGGCGTAGGCGCGGTACTCCGCCGGGCTGCAGTCTTCATCCTTGGCGCGCGAGATCAGCGCAATGAGAGCCTCGATGTACCGGGTCGGGTCGCCCAACGGTCTGTAGGCATCCAGTGGGAACTCAAACAGGTGCTCCCGGAAGAAGATCACCTGCTCGGCCCTGGTCAGGATGCGAAAATCCGGCGTCAACCCCAGTTCAAGCGCGTGGTCGCGGAGGACGCGGTCGCCAAAAGCGTGGAACGTGCTGAGCCAGACATCGGTGTATCCGTAGGGGACGAGCACGTCGACGCGTTCTTCCATCTCCGCCGCCGCTTTGTCGGTGAAGGTGAGCGCGAGAATCTCCGCGGGGCGCGCGTGCCTGGTGGCGATCAGCCAGGCGATGCGGCGGGTGATGACTGCCGTCTTGCCGGTGCCGGCCCCCGCGACAATCAGCAGCGGGCCGGACTCGTGGGTCACCGCGCGCCGCTGCTCGTCGTTCAGATCGGTCAGGATGCGGTCCGGGGGAGATCCGGCGGCCTCTTCCGCGACAGCCTGGCTGAGTTCCAGGGGAAGCTGCCCCGCCGGCTGGTCTTCGAGTGTGAGGGGGCGACGGCGATCCGGCATCAGTCTCTGGCCTGTGGTGGTGAGCCAAGAAGATCGTGCAAGGTCCTGATGATGACCCCGGTAGCGAATCCGCGGCGCTCCAGCAGCCCGGCAAGCCGACGGTAGATGACCTGTCTCGGCAGCCCGCGATAGCGCCGCAGCCTGGCGCGGGCCACGTCGTGCGCCAGCGCGCCTTCATCCCGGTCGCTGAGGGTTTCGCCCAGCGCCCGGTTGATGACCTCCCGCGCCACGCCTTTCTGGGCGAGTTCGTAGCGAAACCGTCTGGGCCCGGACGGAGACAGTGCCAGCCGCGTGCGCACCCAGGCCTGGGCGAAACGGGCGTCATCCAGCAGCCCATGACGCTCGAGGTCGGCGGTCAGCGCGGCAACAATCTCGGCGGAAACCCCGCGGCGGCGGAGCCGATCAGCCAGTTCTTTGTGGCTGCGCAGCCGGATGCTCAACAGCCGGTGGGCCAGTTCCTCCGCCAGCGTCCGTTCCGCCCGCCCGCGCAACTGTTGCAGCGCCACCGCATCCAGGTCCGTGCCGGCCTGCAGGGCGAGCCCGGCGATATCCTCGGGCCGGAGCCGGAGCGTGACGCCGTCGTCCAGCACCACGCGCTGGTGACCGAGGCGCCCCTGCGGTGGGCCGACGCGTGCAACCCTCACGCGGACTACGCTCGACCCTTTGCCGGCTCCCTGGTCGCTTGTGCGTCGTGGGCGTCCGCCGGTGCAGCCGTCGCCGGCTTGGCAAGCCCCACCTGGATCCGCACACGGCGCTCGATCTCCCGGGCCAGTTCTGGGTTGGCGTCCAGGAAATCGCGCGCGTTGTCGCGGCCCTGGCCCAGTTTCATTTCGCCGAACGAGAACCACGTCCCAGTGCGCTGGACGATGCCGTGGAGTGCGGCGACATCGAGGGTGCTGGCCGCTTTGGAGATCCCATGTCCGTAGTAGATGTCGACCTCGGCGTCGCGGAACGGTGGCGCCAGTTTATTTTTTACGACCTTGACCCGGGCCCGCATGCCCTTGATCTCTTCGCCCACTTTGATGTTCTCCGTCCGCCGGATCTCCATGCGCACCGAGGCGTAGAATTTCAGCGCCCGGCCGCCGGTGGTGGTCTCCGGGTTGCCGAACATGACGCCGATCTTCTCGCGGATCTGGTTGATAAAGACCACAGTGGTGTGCGACCGGCTGATCGCACCGACGAGTTTCCGCAGCGCCTGCGACATCAACCGGGCCTGCAGTCCCATGTGGGCGTCACCCATCTCGCCCTCGAGCTCGGCCTTGGGCACCAGCGCGGCCACAGAATCAACGACGATCACGTCCACGGCGCCGCTGCGCACCAGCATCTCGGCAATCTCCAGCGCCTGTTCCCCGGAATCCGGCTGGGAGATCAGCATGCTGTCGACGTCAACCCCGACTGATTTGGCGTACTTGGGGTCCAGGGCGTGCTCGGCGTCGATGAATGCCGCCACGCCTCCCCCGCGCTGCGCCTCGGCCATGATATGGTAGCCCAGCGTCGTCTTGCCGGACGACTCGGGTCCGTACACCTCAATCACACGGCCGCGGGGAACCCCACCGACCCCCAGCGCCAGATCGAGGCCCAGGGCTCCGGTGGGAATCACCTCGACGGCCAGCTTGGTGCTGGCCTCTCCCAGCTTCATGATGGAACCCTTGCCAAACTGCTTCTCGATCTGCGTCAGGGCGAGATCGAGGGCTCGCTGTCGCTCATTCATGACGTGACCTCCAGCGCTGGCCCACCACAGCCTTCAATTGTCGGGCGCAGTCTACCAAACATTTGTTCGCTTGTCAATAGCTCAACCTGGCTAGTCGCAACTACTACTTCTCGTGGCCGCCGAGGGTGACCTCCTCTACCCGTGTGTGGATGGCTCCCTGCAGCGTCAGCTGGCTCTCCATGACCGACACCGCCTCCACGCGCTGAGATCCGACGCTGGCATCGCGGAACTGGCCCAGTGCGCGTACGACATCCCCCCACTGCCGCACGTCGCGGATTCGGGCCAGTGTGAGGTGGGGTTTGAACGGCCGCTCCTCGGGCGGGAAGCGGTGGTGGGTGAGTTGTGCCTCCAGGCCGGCAGCCAGAGCCTGCAGCTCCGCGGCGCCCTCTTCCACGCCGGCCCACACGACCTGTGGGCGGTGGAAACTGGGAAACGCCCCGAGGTGCCGCAGCGTGATGGTAAAGGGCGGGGCCTCGCCGACGGCTTCGCGCGTGGCGATCTTGACGAGGGCCAACTGCGCCGGGGTGATCTCGCCGAGAAAGCGCAACGTGAAGTGGAGCTGACCCGGTTTGTTCCACCGGATCCTTGCGCCTGCCGTCTCCAGGTGGCGCTGCAGCTCGATCACGGCTCGGTGGAGCCCCGGATCGAGCTCCACGGCGATGAAGATGCGGTGCAGCGCACTCACCCGCGCGCCACGTGCAGCCGGAGCAGATTCAACGCCGCCTGCGCGGCCAGGACGCGGATCCCCTCCCGTCCGGCTTCGGCGCCGAACATCAGTCTCCGGTGCATCGCGCCCCTGCTGTCGTCGAGGCCGAGGTAAACCAGCCCTACCGGTTTATCAGGAGTGCCTCCCGTGGGGCCGGCGATCCCGGTCACGCCCAACCCGACCTCGGCGCCACAGCGGCGGCGAATCGCCCCGGCCATCGCCTCGGCCACTTCTGGGCTGACCGCGCCGCGCGTGGCAAGCAGCGTGGGATCCACTCCGACGTCTCGGACTTTGGCCTCGTTGCTGTAGGCGACCACGCCCTCCAGGAAATAGGCGGAACTGCCCGGGATGTTGGTGAGCCGAGAGCTGATCGTCCCGCCAGTGCACGACTCCGCGACCGCCAGCGTCAGGTGCTTCGTCGTCAGGACCTTCGCCACCACGTCTTCCAGCGTCTGGTCGTCCACGCCGTAGATGAGGTCGCCCAACCGCTCCCGCAACTGTGCCTCCCCGCGCGCCAGCGCGGCGTCGACCTGCTCGGGCGGCCCCTTGGCGGTCAGGCGCAGGTGCACCTCACCGAGTTTGGCGTACGGCGCGATGGTCGGCTCGGTCTGCCGCAGCAGATCTTTGATCCGCTCCTCGACGGCCGACTCCCCTTCTCCGGTGATGCGCAAGACGCGCGAGCGAATGACGGTGCTTCCCATCCGGTGCCGCAGCGCCGGCAGCACGTAGTGCTCCATCATACCCTTCATCTCATACGGTACACCCGGCATGAGGAAGAACATCCGCCCACGATCTTCAAGGTGGATGCCCGGGGCCGTCCCGCGCTCGTTGGGGATGACGCGCGCGCCGCGTGGGATCAACGCCTGTTTGTAGACGTTGCCCGACGGGGTGCGGCCGCGAGTCTCAAAGAAGCGCCGGATATGATCGACGACCGCCTCGTCGCGCACGAGGTCGAGGCTCAGTGCGGTGGCCACCGCAGCCACGGTGAGGTCATCTTCAGTCGGTCCCAGGCCTCCGGTGATGAGGATCACATCGGCCCTGGATATCGCCAGCTGTACCGCGTCCTGGACCCTGGGCGAGTTGTCGCCGACGGTCTGCTTGAAATACACGTCGATGCCGACCTCGGCCAGCCGCTGTGCCAGGTAGGCGGCGTTGGTATCGACGATCTGGCCGAGCAACAGCTCGGTCCCCACGGAAATGATCTCGGCACGCATCGCTGTACTACGGAAACGGGAAACAGGAAACGGGAAACGGTAACAGAGACCTTATGCATTCGCTTGCGCTTCCCGATTCCCGTTTCCGGCTTCCGTTCGTCATGGTGCGGTGAACGTTTCTTCCCAGACCTGTCGCCGCGGATCTTGCTGTACGGGCTGGCCGTTGACCAGTACCGACACGGCTTCGCTGTTCCCGACGCGTACCGTCACGCGCGCGCGGGCGCGCCACACGCGGACGTCGCCGGCGTTGACGGTGCCCTTGAAGACTTCCTCGCCGTCGGCCGATACCAGCAGCCAGCATGGGCCGGTGGCCTGCACCGTGAGTTCGACCCCGCCCCCGGGAATGGCCGCTCGCGCCGCGGGGGCCGCGGGCTGCGCAACCTCTGCCTGCGGTGGGGATGCCGGAGATGGTGCTGGTCCCCCTGCCGGATGGGGAGGCTCACTGGCGGGTGGCGGCGGCTTTGGCACAGGTTGCGCAAACTGGTGCAATTGCTGGTAGCCGATGATGCCGAGAATGGCGATCACCAAAAGGATGGCGCCACCGGCGTACAGCGCGATCCGGCGCGTCACCGACGGGGGCACCGCAGGGCGAATCGGAATTTCCGTCGGCAGCGAGGTGAAGATCGGTTCGTGCGACCGGCTGAAGGCCCCCGGGTACGCCTCCATGAGGTCATCGGGATCGAGGCCCAAGGCGAGCGCATACGTGCGCAGGTATCCCCGGGCGTAGACCGCGCCCGGCAGGCGGGCAAACTGCTCTTCCTCGAGGGCCGACAGGTACGTGGCGCGAATTCGAGTCAGCGTCTCGGCGACCGCCAGCGTCAGGCCCTTCGCCTCACGGGCATTCCGCAGCCGCTCCCCGATGCCGAGCAGATCGTCAGGCGATGATGGGACCCGGTCCTCCTGCATGGTGTGTTTGTTCCATCGCGCGAACGATCAATCCTTTGAGACCGCGACCGCGACGGCGCCGGCCAATGCGGCATTGGCGCGTAGCAGGGCGAGGTTCGCGCGGAGCGACCGGCCGCCGGTTAAGTCGGCCAGTGCGGTGAGCAGGAATGGGGTGAGATCCCCGCCGCGCACGCCAGCGCCGGACGCGAGCTGCATCGCTCGCCGCACCGCATCCGCGACGTCCGCTTCCCGCAGCGCCTCAGGCGCGGGGATCGGGTTGGCGATCAGCAGCGCTGTCCGCCGGCCGAGGGCGCGGCCCGCAGCCAGGATCGCCGCCGCCGCCTGGGGCGTATCGATCTGCCGCGGCGCGGAGAAGCCGCTGTCCCGCGCATAGAAGTTGGGAAACCGGTCGGCTCGATACACCACGACGGGCACACCCGCGGTGTCCAGATACTCCAGGGTCTTGCCGATATCGCAGATCGCTTTGGCGCCGGCGCAGACGACGGCGACGGGATACTCGGCGAGCGCGCGCAGGTCCGCGGATACATCCCACGTCTGCTCGGCCCCCAGGTGGACACCGCCGATGCCGCCGGTGGCGACGACGGGAATGCCGATGAGGTCGGCAATCGCGGCCGTGGCCGAGACGGTCGTGCCGCCATGCGCTGAGGTGCCGCAGGCCACAGCCAGATCGCGCGCGGCGATCTTCATGACCGGAGCCGAGGTCAGCCGCTCGAGGTCTCTTGCTGCAGCGCCCACCGTGATCCGGCCGGCGATGACGGCGACAGTGGCCGGCACCGCTCCGGCGGTCCGTACTTCCGCTTCCATCATCGCTGCCGTCTGGAGGCTCGTCGGGTGCGGGAGACCGTGAGAGATCACGGCCGACTCCAGGGCGACGACGGGCCGTCGGCGCTCCAACGCGTCCGCCACATCGGGGCTGATATCGACGAAGGACGGCAGCATGTGCATCGTCTTTACTCTTCTTCTTTTGTATAGGGCACTCCGTCGGCGGCCGGCATCCGCGCGCGCCGCACGAATCCGGCCAGCACCAGGATAGTGACGATGTGCGGCAGGACGTTGATGAACTGGTAGGGTACGGGCAGGCGCACCACGCGGAGACTCAGGGCATCGAAGTAGCCGAACAGCGCCGAGGCGCCCAGGGCGCCCACCGGCCACCAGTTTCCGAAGATCATGGCTGCCAGCGCGATGAATCCCCTCCCCTGCGTCATCCCTTCGAAGTACAGGCGCGCCTGCTCGATGGCCAGATACGCCCCCGCCATCCCCGCCAGGGCGCCGCTGAGTAATACGCCCGCGTACCGGAGATGGTATACGTTGACCCCCAGCGTGTCTGCGGCCAGCGGGTACTCGCCCACCGCCCGCAGCCGCAGCCCAAACCGGGTGCGCCTCAACACCCACTGGCTCACCGCGACCAGCACCACGCCCGTGATGATCATGGGCGACACCCCCGTGACCAGCGGCCGCAGGGCGGGGAGATCACGCAGGAGAGGGATATCGATGGGCGTGAACCCACGCACGCCTGGGGACTGCGTGGCTTTCTCGAAGAGCAAGATGTTGAGAAAACGGGCTAATCCGCCGGCCAGCAGGTTGAGCGCCACGCCGCTGATGATCTGGTCTACGCGGAACGTGATCGTCACGAGCGCGTGGATCAGTCCGAACAGCAGGCCCGCCGCGACGGCGGCCAGTACCCCCGCCAGCGGTGCCAGATTCGGCCACGTCTGCGCCAGGGAGGGAAACCGCGTGTCGAACGCGTAGGCGCCGACCGCTCCGAAGAACGTTCCCATAATCATGATGCCTTCCAGCCCGATATTCACGACGCCGCCGCGCTCCGCGTGCACCGCGCCCAGCGACGCCAGCAGGATCGGCATCGTCACCCGGATCGCCGAGGCGAGGAGCGCCACGCTGAACAGCGAGGTCATGTACTCCATTCTCCAACTCTCCGACTCTTCAACGTCCTGTCGCCTCCGCCGCTGGTGTCGCGGTCACCGGGAGCTCTGCCTCGCGCTTGCGCTGGGTCCGCACGTACCGGGTCAGCAGCTCGTACGCGACCACGATGGCCAGGATGATGAGCGCCTGCAGGATGACGATAATCTCTTTGGGCACCCGGGCGAAGAACTGCACCCCCGCCGCCCCGCGGTCCAGGAAGCCGAACAGCAGCGCCGCCGGGATCACGCCCAGGGGATTGTTCTTGGCCAGCAAGGCCACGGAGATCCCCAGGAACCCGAGGCCCTTGGGGAAGTCGATATCCAGGTATCCAAAAAAGCCGAGGATGTCGTTGAGCCCGACCAGGCCAGCAATGCCGGCGCTGAGCATGAACATTCCAAACTGGACGCGCGCGTTGGGAATGCCGGCCGCCTCCGCGGCCAGCGGGTTGAACGCCACCGCCCGCACCTCATAGCCAAACCGGGTGCGGCTGAGAAAGTAGGCCAGGACCACCGCGATGACGATGCCCACCGGCAGGAGGAGATTGAGTTTCTCCACATCGGACCCGTGCAGTCCCAGCGGGGCCAGCAACGGGCCCAGGGAGGGCACGCGCGCCGCAGCCGCCACCAGCGGGGTGCGGACGCGCGGCGTTCCGATCTGTGTGGGGTCGCGGAAGACATCGTTGATCAGATACAGCAGCAGCGCGGACGCGATGTAATTCATCATGATCGTCGTGATCACTTCGTGCGCGCCCCGGCGCAGCTTCAAGACAATCGGGACGAGCGCCCAGACCATCGCGCCGCCCGCGGCCGCCAGGAGCGCCAGCGGCAGATGAAGCACGGCCGGCAGCCCTCTCAGGCTGAATCCGACCAGTGCGGCACAGAACGCCCCGATGTAGTATTGACCTTCTACGCCGATGTTGAATAGGCTGACCCGGAATGAGAGCGCCACCGCGAGGCCGGCGAAGATGAGCGGCGTGGTCTTGAACAGGATGGAGAAGAGGCTGTCGGTGCGCGTGAGGTTGAACCGCACCATCACCGCGTAAACGTCGAGAGGATTGCGGCCGATGGCCAGGATGATCACAGAGGCACTGAGCATGCCGAAGAGGATGGCCAGCACGGGCGTTGCCATCTGCAGGACGAGCAGGCGGTGCTTCATCCCGCGCGAGCCTCGCCGGTCCGCCCAGCGCCGGTCATGTACAGGCCGAGTTCCGCCGCCGACACCTCGCCGCGCGCAAACTCGGCGACCAGCGCACCGCCATACATCACGCCGACGCGGTCAGACAGTGAGAGAATCTCTTCCAGGTTGGCCGAGACCAGCAGGACTGCCATGCCGGAGGAGCGGGCAGCCAGCAGCTGCCGCATCACAAACTCCGTCGCGCCGATGTCCAGCCCGCGGGTCGGCTGGGCGGCCACGAGCACCTGCGGGGCGAAACTGAACTCGCGCGCCACGACGACTTTTTGCTGATTGCCCCCGGAAAGCGCGAGCACCGGCGCCTCGACATCGGCCACCCGGATGTCGTAATCGCCCACACGCCGGCGCACAAATCCACGGATACCCGGCCGGTTCAGCAACGCCCCATGCGTGAACTCCTCCCGGGTGTGGTGGCCGAGGATCATGTTCTCCCACACCGCCATCGGCAGGGCGATGCCGCGGCGGTGGCGGTCTTCCGGAATGTGCGCGACGCCCATCAGGCGGATGGCGCGGGCTGTGGCGTGCGTGACGTCGCGCCCGTCGATCAGCAACTGGCCCCCTGTGATGCGACGCAGGCCGACCAGGGCCTCGACCAGCTCAGTTTGGCCGTTGCCCTCCACGCCCGCGATGCCGTAGATCTCGCCGGCCCCGACGGCGAACGAGACATCACGGACGGCCGGGCGCGTCCCCCGCCCGGGCACGCGCACCTGCCGTACGTCCAGACGCACCGGGCCCGGCTCCACCGGTGGATGCGCCAGCTCCACCAGCACCGGCCTCCCCACCATCATCTCCGCCAGCTGCGCCTTGGTCGTGCCGGCGGCCGGCACTGTGCCGACGACGCGCCCGCGGCGAAGCACGGTGATCTGGTCCGAGATGGCCAGCACCTCGTCTAGCTTGTGGCTGATGAAGATGACGGTTTTCCCCTGTGCGACGAGCTGGCGGAGGTTGTTGAACAGCTCGTCGACCTCCTGGGGCACCAGCACCGCCGTGGGTTCGTCCAGGATGAGGAGCTCGGCGCCACGGTACAACACCTTGATGATCTCCACCCGCTGCTGCTCTCCAACGGAGAGGCTGCCGACCTCGGCCGTGGGATCCAGGACAAAGCCGTACTGCCGGCAGAGCTCGGCCACCCGCTGCTGCGCCTCGCGCATCCGCAGCCGGCCGAATCCCCAGACCGGTTCGCTCCCCAGGATCACGTTCTCGGCCACGGTAAACACTGGGATCAGCATGAAATGTTGGTGCACCATGCCAATCCCCAGCTCCAGCGCCCGGCGCGGGCTCTCGATGGTGACCGCGTGGCCCTTGACGGCAATGGTCCCCTCGTCGGGCTGGTAGAGCCCGTAGAGGACGCGCATGAGGGTGGACTTGCCGGCGCCGTTCTCTCCCACGATGGCGTGAATCTCCCCGCGGTGGACCGTCAGATCGACACGATCGTTGGCGACGACGCCGGGGAAGCGCTTCGTAATTCCTTGTAACTCGATGAACAGATCACTCATCTTGCCATCGTGGCGTAAAAAGAGAAGTGGAGGCATTTGCCTCCACTTCTCGTGCATGCGTCGAATCGGCTCACTTCAGCGTCGCAAGAAACGCCTCCAGCTGCTTCTTGTCGGACGGAACCTTGATCTTTCCGGCGATGATATCTTTCTTCAGCGCCTCCAGCCTGGCGGCGACCGACTGGATCATCGCCTTGTTGTAATCGTTCACGGCATACCCAACGCCGTTTTCCTTCAACCCAAACTGGCGCACCCCGGCCTTGTACTGCCCCGCGGTCGTGGCCTTGATGGTGTCATACACCGCCACGTCCACCCGCTTCATCATGCTGGTCAGGATTTGCGCGCGCTGGTCCGGCTTGACCGTTAACGACTGATCCGCGTCGACGCCAATCGCCAGCCGCCGCTGTACCACCGCGGCTTCGAAGACGCCGATGCCGGTGCCGCCGGACGCGTGATAGATGATGTCCGCTCCGCGATCGTACTCCGCCAGGGCCAGCTCTTTGCCCTTCACCGGATCGCGGAACGCTTCACCGGTGGTGCCGGCGTACTCGCTGAAAACCTGGATATTCTTCTTCACATATTTGGCGCCGGCGATGTAGCCGGCCTCGAATTTTTCGATCAGGGGGATCTTCATGCCGCCCACGAATCCGATCTTCCCGGTCGTGGACTTCAGCGCGGCGGCGGCTCCAACCAGGAAGGACCCCTCCTGCTCTTTGAAGAGCAGACTGACCACGTTCGGCTGATCGGCGATGAACCCGTCCACGATCGCAAATTTGACGTTCGGGAAGTCCTTGGCCACCCGGGTGATGCTGTCGGTGAAGAGGAACCCGATCCCGAAGATCAGATCGTACTTCTCCCCGCTTAAGAGCCGCAAGAGTTCCTCGCGGTTCTCCCCGCCGGCAGTGGGTTCGAGGTCGCGGGTCTCGATGCTGGACCCGAGTTCCTTCTGCGCGCGGGCCAGGCCCGCGTAGGCCATGTCATTGAACGACAGGTCGCCGCGCCCGCCCACGTCATAGACGATGCCGACGCGCCACTTCTTGGTTTGCGCCGCAGCCTGCGGTCCAGGGATCGCCCAGAGCAGCACCGCGACTGCGACCAGGACCGCGGTAGCGATCCGCATACCCGTGCTCATGTCCGACGCACCTCCCGTGGGTGTACCAGCGTGGGGTTGGCCTGCGTACCCTTCGTGCCGCTCCAGGGGAACTCCTGGCACGCGCGGGGCGACCTTACGAGGCGGAGCGAGCGTTGATCAGATGATCGAGTTCATCCAGTCCCACCAGCACGTCGCGGGGGTTGCTCCCCTGGGCGGGGCCCACGATGCCTTTCTCTTCCAGCTGATCGACGATGCGGGCGGCCCGGACATAGCCGATCTTCATCTTCCGTTGCAGCAGCGACACCGAGCCATACCCCGCACGCACAATCAGCCGTGCGGCGTCGGCCAGCAGGGCGTCTTCGTCTCCGCTGCCTGCGGCGGTTCCTGATTCTGCCTGCAGCAGGTCCTGGTCGTATACCGGCCGGCCCTGAGCCTTCCACCAGGCCACCAGCGCCTGAATCTCACTATCGGCGATGAATGCCCCCTGCGCCCGCGTGGACCGCGCCGCGCCCATCGGCAAGAACAGCATGTCGCCTTTGCCCAGCAACTTCTCCGCGCCCGGCATGTCCAGGATGGTGCGGCTGTCCACCTGGCTGCTGACGGCGAACGCAATGCGGGACGGGATGTTCGCCTTGATCAAGCCCGTGATCACGTCCACGGATGGACGTTGGGTTGCCACCACCATGTGGATGCCGGTGGCCCGGGTCATCTGTGCCAGGCGGCAGATCACATCTTCGAAATCCGCCGGGGCCACCATCATCAGGTCGGCCAGCTCATCGACGATGATGACCAGATACGGCAGGCGCTCCACGTCGGTGAGCTGATTGTAGGCCTGGATGTTCCGCGTCCCGGTGGCGGCAAAGCGCTCGAACCGTTCTTCCATCTCCCGCAGCATCTCCCGTAGCGCGCCGGCGGCGGCGCGGGGATTGGTCACCACCGGGATCAACAGCTGCGGGATGTTGTTATAGTTGGTGAACTCGACCCGCTTGGGATCGATCATCAGCAGCCGCACGTCTGCGGGTGTGCAGCGGAACAGCAGGCCGGCGATGATGGCGTTCAGCATCACCGATTTCCCGGAGCCCGTGGCGCCGGCGATGAGCAAATGGGGCATTTCGGTGAGATCGGCCAGGATCGGATGGCCGGCGATATCCTTGCCCAGGGCGACGACGAGCGGGCCGGTCGTACGCTGGTACTCGTCCGACGCCAGCATCTCCTTAATATGGACCAGCGCGGTCTTCTGGTTCGGCACCTCGATCCCCACGGCGGACTTGCCAGGGATGGGCGCCTCGATGCGCACGCTGGGCGCCGCCAGCGCAAGCGCGATATCGTTGGTCAGGCTGCTGATCTTCTGGACGCGGACCCCCGGCGCCGGCTGGACCTCGAACCGCGTCACCACGGGTCCCTGCTCCCAGCGTGTCACCTTGGCCTCCACACCGAAGCTGGCCAGGGTCTGTTCCAACTGCCTGGCGAGCTCCGCCGGTTCCGTTTTGGCCTTCCCCCGGGTGGTCGGCAGGTCGGCCAGCAGTGACGCGGGCGGCAGCTGATACCCGCCCAAAGGAGCTTCTAACGCCAGCGTTTCCTGCCTGAACGCTTCGCCCGCCCCAGTCCCAGGAGGGAGCTGCCGGTCCCTGCTTTGCGCGGGATCTGGGACGCGTTGCACCCCGCCAGTGGGGACGGCGCGTGGCGTCACCGCGGTCGCTGCGTCTGCCGGCCGAGGAACAGGGTGTGGAGGCGGCGATTGCCGGAGCAGCTCCACACGTTCCCGGATTGCCCGGCCCCCCTGCCAGATGGCGTGTGTGATGCCTGTTACCGACGAGGTCACGATGCTCGCCGCCGCCGCAGTGCCTCCGGCGATGAGCTGCCAGAAGGCCAGGACAGCGCCGACCAGTTCAGCTGCGATCCATTGAACGGTAGAGAGCACACCCCCTACTGCCGCCGCCAGGGAGACATTCACCCAGAGCAGCGCACCGCCAATCGCGCTGAGGGCCAGGACCAACCATGCGCCTGCCTCGCCAAACGCGCGGCGCAGGACCCAGAGCAGCGCGCCGGCGATCGCGCCCCCGCCGCCGCCCCCCAGGCCGGTGGACCATTCCGCTCCCCGTGGAACGCGAGCGTGGTAGGCGGTCATGGAAACCAACACGACCAGCGCGGCGCCGCACGCTCTGCGGCCGAGTCGCGAGCGCTCCGACGCGCGGAGCAGAGCGATGCCGCTCAACACGCCGGCGAGCGGAATCACCCATGCGCCGTTCCCCAGCGCGATGCGCTGGAGGCGTCCCAGGACCAGAGGCACGCCCGTGGCATCAGGGAGAAACGACAGTGCCAGCACCAGCCCGGCGACCAGCGCGACGGCACCGGCGGCATGAAGGCGGTTGGTGGCCCGTTTCCTGCGCGCCATACGCTCTTACCCCTTGGTGAAGAACAGTACCGCCGCGCCGGCGACGGCCGGGATTGCCGCCAGGAACGAGAGTCGCGCCGCCTCCTCTTTGCGCAACCCCATCCAGATCCCCGCGGTGATCGCGGTGATCAGATGCAACCCTGCTTCCAGGAGGATACCGGGACGGGAGATTCCGAGAAACGCCTCGGCGAAGATGAGGTGCGCCGTGCTGCTAACCGGGAGAAACTCCTTCAGCCCCTGGACCAGGCCCAGGATGACCATATCCAGCACGAATGCGCTCCTTTGAAAGGTGCGATGTCAGGTGCGTCCAAATGTTCGACCCAACACGTTCTATGCTCCCGGAGGGCTCTCCTTCAGTACCGGTACCAGAGGGCGTCCCAGGCATCCCAGAAGGTCTTCCCGGCCGCCCTGACCGTGCGCGGACCGACCAGCTCGACGCCGGTGCGGCCTTCGAATGACGCGAGTCGATCGGGAGTGGCCAGCTCCACCTGGAAGGTGACCGGAGGCGCAAACGTGAGTGGCTTCGGCCACCGCGGGCGATTCCCCAGCGCCTCGGCGGCTTTGGTTTCGATCAGCGTGCGCGCGTCCAGGGGGGCGAGATGGACGGCGGAAAACCGCCCCAGGCCTTTCTTCACCGGCGCGGTGACCACCGTTGGGCCGATAAGTTCACGCACTTCCGTGCACGTGGCGTCATCCCCGGCCACGAAGACCGCCGGCACGTTCCACGATCCCGCGATGGCGGCCACAATGCCCGATTCGCCGACCGGTGTCCCGTTGATGGTGGCCAGGTACCATGCTTCTGACGAGACGGTGTGGGACAAGACGCCGCCGGGCGTACCGGCTTTGGCGTGCGCGCCGACAAACAGGACCGCGTCGCACCCTTGGGTCAGCGGCTCGACATACCTGGCCCAGGCGTGGCCCAGGACGTAGCGAGCGCCCTCTTCCAACCGGTCGGGAATGAGACTCATGAACCCGCGCGCGCCTTCGTATCCGCCCCCATGACCATCGACCACGATGATCTCGTCGACCTTCGCCCGCCTGCAGGCCCGGACGATCGCGTTGATCTCCTCGGTGTAGAGCCTCCGGCCTTCCTCATAGAGGGGGGTCCGGCCGCCGGTATGCTCCCACGACGTGACCCCCGCCACCCCTTCGATATCGGCCCACACCATCACACGCATCGAGACTCCCTCTGTCCCCGCGACCGTCTCACCGCTCAGCCGTCAAGGAAGCGCCGCAGGCCGCGGAAGTCCTTCCTGAGCATCCGCACCCAGTCTCTCCTGTACAGGGCCATGGCGGGATGGTACAGAGGGAGAAGGGTGACGCGCCCGCGCGCGATGGAGCGGCCATGCACGTCGGCGATCTTGCGTCCTGGGAGAAAATAGTCCAGCGCGATCCGGCCGAGAGTGACGATGACCTTCGGACGCAGGAGACGGAGCTGTTCTTCCAGCCACGGGGCGCAGGCGATGATCTCCTCGGGCGCAGGCGCGCGGTTGCGACCGGGCGGAGGTCCTGAGACGGGACGGGACTTCACGACGTTGGTGATGTACACGTCCTCGCGCGACAGCCCGATGGACGCCAGCAACTCGTCGAGGAACTTGCCGGCCGCGCCGACAAAGGGCTGGCCCGAGAGATCCTCCTGCCGGCCGGGCGCCTCGCCGACGAACATGATCCGCGCGGACGCTGGACCGGCCCCGGGCACGGCCTGGGTGCGCGTGCGGTGCAGCGGGCAGCGGTCGCAATGCCGAATCTGCTCATGAAGGCGGGCGAGGGCCTGTTCTTTGGCGGAAACTTTTCGATGCGGCATTGCGACCCGGGAACGCGGGAACAAACCTTTCGCCAGAGTGTTCGCGTTCCCGCGTTGCCGCGTTCCCCCGTTCCCGTTAATCAGACCGCAACGAGCGCCAGTTCCCTCAGCACGACCTGGATCTGCTCTTTCTCCTTCGCCGTCGCCTCCACCAGCGGCAAGCGAGGCTTCCCCACGCGGAACCCGCTCATGTTGAGGGCCGCTTTGACCGGAACGGGATTCGTGGTGATGAACAGTACCTTGAACAGCGGGAACAGCCGCAGGTGAATCTGCAATGCCTTCCGGAGGTCCCCTCGTTCGTGCGCGCGCACCATCTCCTGAATATCCGGTCCCACCAGGTGGGAGGCCACGCTGACGATCCCGCCTCCGCCGACGGAGAGAATCGGCAGGGTCAGGCTATCGTCGCCGCTGTAGATCTCAAAGGTCTGTGGAGTTTTGCGGCGGATCTCCGAGGCCTGATCCAGGCTGCCGCTGGCTTCCTTCACTGCGACGATATTGCGCACCTCGGCGAGTCTGGCAATCGTCTCCGGCGTGCAGTTGACGCCGGTCCGCCCGGGGATGTTGTACAGCATGCACGGCCGGCCGGTGGATTCGGCAATGGCCACGAAGTGCGCGTACAGACCGTCTTGAGAGGGGCGGTTATAGTAGGGGTTGACGAGGAGGAACGCGTCGGCGCCAGCCCGCCCTGCCTCTTTGGTGAGATGGATCGAATGCCGGGTGTCGTTGGTGCCCGTGCCGGCCACCACGACTGCCCGACCGGCCACAGCCTCCTTTACCGTCCCCACCAGCCGGATCTTCTCGTCGTCAGTCAGCGTCGGAGACTCTCCAGTGGTGCCCGCGACGACAATCCCGTCTGAGCCGCTGTCCGCGAGCCGCCTGGCCAGCGCCGCGGCCTGAGGAAAGTCGACGTTCCCCGCCTCATCCAACGGCGTCACCATTGCGGTGAGCACGCGACCAAAGAACGACATTTTCTTCTCCTCCTTAGCCTTCCGCCTCGCGCTCCGACGCGACCTCTGCCCCCAGCCCGAACTCATCATGGAGCGCGGCGAGGGCCCGCTGCAGCTGTTCCCGCCACACCAGGCAGGAGATGGTCGTATGTGAGTCCGCGGTCTGCAGAATCTCTGTCCCGGCGTCGTGCAGCGCTTTCACCACACGCGCCATCACACCGGGCCGGCCGCGCATCCCGGCGCCGATAATTGACACTTTCGCGCACGGGCCGCTCACCTGGACCTCGTACCCGAGTGTGGAGAGAAGGTTGGCCGCCTGCGGAACGGCCTCCTCCTTCACGGTGAACGCTAGCATCTCCGGCAACAGGGTGATCAGATCGATGCTGATGCCATGTTCGGCTAGAGCCGCTAGCGCGCCCAGCGGGCGCGAGAGGTCCTCTCCCCTTTTGCGCGCGATCTTCAATTGTACGACGTCAGGCAAATGCGCGAGCGCGATGACCGGCCGTCCGTCGATGATCGGGACACCGAGTTCCGTTCCTTTCACGATCAGCGTCCCTCCATTCCGGTTGCCCATCCGCCGGATGATCAACTTGACGTTATGCTCACGCCCGATGTCCGCCGCGCGCGGATGCAGCACCCGCGCGCCCAGGGCCGCCAGCTGTGACATCTCATCGTAGGTGATACGCCGGATCGGCCGGGCCCCGGGCACCAGTTTGGGATCGGCGGTCATGATCCCTTCGACGTCCTTGTAGATCTCCACCACCTCGGCGTCCAGCGCCGCCCCCATGGCCACGGCGGTGGTATCGCTGCCCCCGCGGCCCAGCGTCGTCACCTCGCCGTCGGGCGTGACACCCTGGAAGCCGGCCACAACCACGACCCGGTCGCGCTCGAGGTGCGCCCGCGCGCGGGTAGGATCGATTCTCAGGATGCGGGCGTCGTTGAACTCGTCGCTCGTGAGGATCCCGGCCTGCGCGCCGGTGAGTGCGATGGCCGGGCAGCCGGCCCGCACTAGGGTGTGGGCGAGGACCGCCGTGGAGATGATCTCTCCCGTCGACAATAGCAGGTCGAGCGTGCGCGGGTCGATGTCGCTGCCGATCTCCCGCATCAATCCCATCAGCGTATCGGTGGCGTAGGGGTTGCCTTCGCGGCCGATGGCAGAGACCACGGCGACGATGGCGCGGCCTCGCCTGCGGGTCGCCGTGATGAGCTCGGCGACCTGCAGCCGTCCCCCTGGACTTTCCAGGAGTGAGCCGCCAAATTTCTGGACGACGACTCTCATGATAAGTCTTCCCGGTCTCCCCGGTCTTCCCAGTCTTCACGGTCTCCAGACTCTCCGTCTCGGTAGGTGCGGTGGACTGGGGAGACTGGGTAGACCGGGAAGACTGGGTAGACTAGAAGGTTGCTTTCGATGTCAGCAGTCCCATCTCGATTACCCGTTCCGCGATCTGGATGGCGTTGAGCGCGGCGCCTTTGCGAAGGTTGTCGGCCACGGCAAAGAAGGCCAGGCACCCGGCTTCGTCGAGGCGGATCCTGCCCACCAGGCACGGGTCGCGGCCGGCGGCGAGCAGCGTCGTGGGCACGCGTCCCGCAACGGGATCGTCGACCAGTTCGACGCCGGGGGCCGCGGCCAGCAGCTCGCGCGCGCGCGCAGCATCGAGCGGCCGCTCGAACTCCGCGTGGACCGCCACTCCGTGGGCGACCAGCGTCGGCACGCGCACGCAGGTCACGCCGGCCGCCAGACGCGGCGCCGACAGCAGCTTCCGCAGCTCGGCCGCAACCTTAATTTCCTCGCTGAAGGCCCCCCCGCGCAGTGAGCCGACTGCGGGAATGAGATTCATAGCGATCGGTGCGGCGAAGGCCGAGCCCCGAGGGCGGTCTGGGGGCTGGCGTGAGGCGCCGGCCTCCTGCACTTCCGCCCAGAGCTGATCCACGCCGCGCTGGCCGGCTCCTGAGACCGACTGGTAGGAGCAGGCGATGAGCCGCCGCACCCCCGCCGCCCGGTGCAGCGGTGCGAGCGGCACGGCGATGGTGGCGGTGGTGCAGTTGGGGTTGGCGATGATGCGGCGCGGGATCTGCCGCAGGGCGTCGGCGTTCACCTCCGGGATGACGAGCGGGACATCGGGTTCCATGCGAAAGGCCGCAGAGTTATCGATGACCAGCGCGCCGGCCGCTGCGGCGGAGGGGACGAGCTCTCTGGCAACCTCATCGGGCGTGTCGAAGATGATCAGGTCGAGATCGTGGAAGGCTGCGCGCGACGCCGCTTCGACCACGAGAGACCCGATGCGCATGCCCGCGGAGCGGGCCGAGGCAAAGAGCCGCAGCGCCGACGCCGGGAAGTTGCGCTCCCGCAGCACCCGCAACGCCTCCCGGCCGACGACGCCTGTGGCGCCGACGATGCCGACCCGATAACCGCTCATACTCTCTCCAACTATAGTTCCAGAAGTTTCTCCAGGCCGTAGACCAGTCCTGTCAGCGACCGCACCTTGCGCGCGGCGAGCATCAGGCCGGGCATGAACGATTCTTCGCTGACGGAGTCGTGGCGGATCACCAGCGTTTGCCCCGGACCTCCGAAGATAACTTCTTGATGTGCGGCGAGCCCGGGCAGCCTGACGCTGTGCACGCGAATGCCCTCTGCCCTGCCCCCGCGCGCCCCCGTGATCGTCTCCTCTTCCTTCACGGCCGGCGCGGGCGCCGAGCCACGCGCGGCCGCCACCACCGCCGCCGTCCGCAGCGCTGTCCCCGACGGCGCATCGCGTTTGCGATCGTGGTGGAGTTCGATGATCTCGACGTTGGGGAAGTGCCGGGCTGCCTGCCGGGCGAACTCGATCATCAAGATGGCCCCTACCGCAAAGTTGGGCGCCACGACCGCACCGACCCGCTTCGCGCCACACAGGGCCGCGAGGCCGTCCAGGTCCTGCTGGCCGATGCCCGTGGCGCCGATGACCGGCCGGACGCCTGCAGGAATGGCCACCCGGGCATGTTCCGCCGCGGCCGCGCCGGGGGAGAACTCGATGAGGACATCCGGCTTCGCGTCGAGGATGTCGGCCAGCTCGGCGGTCAGCGTGACGCCAAGAGGAGCCGTGCCCGCCACCGTACCGGCGTCCTGCCCTACCCCGCGCTCGCGGCCCAGCGCTGCGGCCAGCGTCATATCCGGCGCCGCGGCGACCGCTCGCACAGCGGCTCTTCCCATGCGGCCGGCGGCGCCGGCGACCGCAACCCGAATTTTGTCGGCCATCAGGCTTTCGCCTCCACGTAACCCTCAAACGCCTTCCGCATCGAGGTGGCCAGCTGGCCGTCGGAGCGGAACGGACCGATGGCCGCCATCGACAGCCGCCCGGCCGGGAAGAGGTCGGCGGCCATACGCTGGATCTCCTCGGCGGTCACCGCGTCGACTTTGGCAATCAGTTCGTCGAGTGAAATCTGCCGGCCATGGTAGACTTCCGACCGGGCCAGCATCGACATCCGGCTTCCGGTGCTCTCCAGTCCCAGCATGAGACCGCCCTTCAAGGATTCCTTGGCCCGGTGCAGCTCGGCGTCGTCGACGCGATGCCGCGCGATCTTCTCGATCTCCACGAGCGTCAGGCGGATGACCTCCGGACCGGCGTCGGGGCTCATGCCCGCGTAGACCACGAACAGGCCGCCGTCGCGGTATGACGCGGCATATGAGGAGATGCTGTAGACCAGTCCTCGCCGTTCGCGGATTTCCTGGAACAGCCGGGAGCTCATCCCCCCACCCAGGAGGTGGTCGAGGACCGAGAGCGCGTAGCGGCGCTCGTCGGCCTGGGCCAGTCCTTGCGTCCCCAGGCAGAGGTGAACCTGCTCGGTCTCCTTTGTGCGTGTGGCAATGTCGGCTTGCGGCTGCGGCGCAGGCTGCCGGACCGGATCGGTGGCACCTTCCCAGGCCCCGAAATGGCGGCCGACCAGCGCGGCGACCTGATCATGTTCCAGGTCACCCGCTGCGGCCAGCACGACGTTGTTCGGCCGGTAGAAACGCCGGATGTGCTCGACGAAATCGTCCCGGGTGAGACGGTTCACCGTCGGGAGCGTCCCGATCACCGGCCGGCCCAGCGGATGGCTGTTCCACACCGTCTGCGCGAACAGGTCCTGCACGAGCTCGTCAGGCGAGTCCTCGTAGCTCTTGATCTCCTCGGCGATCACCTGGCGCTCGCGCTCGATGGACTCTGCGGCCAATGTGGAGTGCAGCAGCATGTCGGCGTAGATCTCCAGCGCCCGGTCCAGGTGGGATGACAGGACCTTCACATAGAAGACGGTCTGCTCGCGGTCGGTGAAGGCGTTCATCTGCCCGCCGATATCGTCCACGGCCTGGGCAATTTCCAGGGCCGAGCGGGTCGCCGTGCCTTTGAAGAAAAGATGTTCCAGGAAGTGGGAGATCCCGTGCTGCTCAACGGGTTCGTAGCGGGAGCCGACCCCGACCCAGATCCCCACCGCGACGGTGCGCACGTGGGGAATCCGCTCGGTGAGCAGCCGGATTCCGCTGGGCAGCACGCTTCTCGTGACGGTGCCGCTCGTCGGCGGCGACTGGGGCTGGTTCATGATGTGCCTACTGCATTACCTGCCCTGAAAACGAATCCCTGCGCGGTCAGAATATCGAGGTCCGGGCTCCGATCTCCGGGCTCCGTGGAGGACGTCGCGGTGGGCTACGGATCCCGGACCCCGCCCGGCATTGAGGTTAGGGCGAGTGTTTGTTTGGGTCCGGCCGGGGCCCGCGGCCAGAGCCGCCGCCATCAGGGCGGCCTCTGCGGTGGCGATCCCGGTCTCTGCCGTGTCCGTGGCTCTGTGGTGGTCGCTGTCCAGGACCGCCGCCCGACTCAGACGCCGGGGGCGCGTCGGCAGGGAGACCGCCGGCCGACGTCTCAGCCGGCGCCTGGCCACCCTCGCCTGGGGCAGTCACGCCGCGGCGGGTCAGGTTGATGCGGCCCAAGTTGTCGATCTCTTTCACCCGGACCAGCAGCTCATCACCGATCTTCACCACATCTTCGACCCGGTTGACCCGGTTGTCCGACAGCTCCGAGATGTGGACGAGCCCTTCCTTGCCCGGAAGCACTTCGACGAAGGCGCCAAAGTTCATCAGCCGCGTCACCCGGCCCAGATAGATCTCTCCAACTTTGACCTCGCGGACGATGGCCTCGATCATGGCGGTGGCCTTTTGGGCGGCCTTCTCGTCGACGGAGGCAATCAGCACGCGTCCGTCCTGCTCGATGTCGATCTTGACGCCGGTCTCGGCCGTGATCTTGTTGATGACCTTGCCGCCTGGGCCGATGACCTCTCGAATCTTTTCGGGGTTGATCTCGATGGTAATGATCCGCGGCGCAAAGGGCGACAGCTGGGTCCGCGGCTCAGCGATCACGCGGGCCATGGCGTCCAGGATCACCACGCGGGCCTGCCGGGCCTGTTCCAGCGCCTGTGCCAGAATCTCCCGCGACAGCCCTTTGATTTTGATATCCATCTGCAGCGCGGTGACACCCATCCGCGTGCCGGCCACCTTGAAGTCCATGTCGCCCATCGCATCTTCGAGGCCCTGGATGTCGGTCAGCACGGCGACCTTCCCATCCTGGCCGGTGACCAGGCCCATGGCGATGCCGCCGACCGGCGCCTTGATGGGCACGCCCGCATCCATCAGGGCGAGTGTCGACCCGCACACGGAGGCCATGGAGGTCGAGCCGTTGGACTCCAGGACTTCGGACACGAGCCGGATGGTATACGGGAAGGCTGTTTCGTCGGGGATCATCGGCCGCAGCGCCCGCTCAACCAGCAATCCGTGGCCGACCTCCCGCCGGCCTGGACCGCGCAGCGGCCGCACCTCGCCCACTGAGAACGGCGGGAAGGAATAATGGTGCATGAAGCGCTTGGAGGTGCGGAGGCTGATGTCGTCGATGATCTGCTCGTCTTCCCCCGTCCCCAGCGTGGCCACCGTCAGGACCTGCGTCTGTCCGCGCTGGAACAATCCCGAACCATGAGCGCGCGGCAGGAGCCCGACGGCGATGGAGAGTTCCCGGATGTCCGTATGGGTGCGCCCGTCCGGGCGGCGCCCTTCGGCGACGATGCGGCGGCGGACCTCATCTTTGATCGCGGTCTGCACGATCTCGCCGATTTCTTTGCCCCGCTCTGGGTATTGCTCCAGGAGCGCGGCGGCGACTTCTTCGGTCACCCCGCGCAGGGCGTCCTCGCGGGCCAGCTTCTCCGGGGCCGCGAGGGCCGCCTGGATGAGCGGCAGCGCGCGGGCGCGCACGGCGCGATCGAGGTCGGGGTCTGGGGCCGCCAGCTGGACCTCGGCCTTGGGTTTGCCCGCCTTGGCGACCAGTTCGCGCTGCGCGGCGATGATCCGCCGGATCTCCTGATGCGCCAGATCGAGCGCGTCGAGAATGCGGGGTTCCCCCACCTCGCTGGCACCCGCCTCGACCATGATGATCGCGCTCTCCGAGGCGGCGACGACCAGGTCCAGGTCGCTCTCCTTCTCGAGTTGCTGCCAGGTGGGATTGACGACCAGGCTGCCGTTGACCTGGCCGATCCGCACGGCACCGATCGGGCCCTCAAACGGGATATCGGAGATGGAGAGGGCCGCGGAGGCCCCGGCGATCGCCAGGATCACCGGGTCGTTTTCGTGATCGATGGACAGCACCGTGGCGATGACCTGCACATCGTTGCGAAATCCCCTGGGGAAGAGCGGCCGGATTGGCCGGTCCATCAGACGGGAGGCCTGGACCGCGGCCTCGCCCGGGCGCCCTTCGCGCTTGAAAAAGCCGCCGGGGATCTTTCCCGCGGCGTACATCCTCTCTTCGAAGTCGCAGGTCAGCGGGAAAAAGTCGATGCCCTCGCGCGGTTGGGCCGAGGTGGCCGTCACCAGGACCATCGTATCGCCGCCGCGCACCGTCACGGACCCATTGGCCTGCCTGGCCAGCGAGCCGGTTTCGAACACGATCGGCCGTCCCCCGACGTCTGCCGCTACGCGTTGCACAGATGCTGCCATCCTAGCCTCCATCGTTCATGTTCGCCCCGCCACAGACACGCCGATGGGAGCGGAATGCCCGCTCCCATCCGCAACACAGCAGACCTGTCCGTGATGTCGTGGTGCAATCTGATTATCGGCGGAGTCCAAGGGAATCAACAATCTGGCGGTACCGCTCCACATCGGTATGGCTGAGGTAGGTGAGCAATTGCCGGCGCTGGCCGACCATCTTCAACAGCCCCCGCCGGGAGTGCATGTCCTTCTTGTGCGCGGTGAGGTGCTCGGTGAGCTGAGTGATGCGCTGCGAGAGCAACGCAATCTGGACTTCCGGCGAGCCGGTATCCCCGTCGTGCCGCTTAAACTTGCCCATGATCTCTCGTTTCATATCCTTTGCCAACGCCACACCCTCTACCCCCATCTCACCGTCACGCATAAAAATCGGATAGCCGAGGGGCCGCCGGAGGCACGGACCTCCCAGCTATCGACTCCTTCTTTACCATGCTAACACACCCCGCTGTCGGCAGCAACGACGGGGACTGGGGCGAGTGAATTACCGGGTTTCGCGCTTCGGGCTCCGGGTCTGCGACCTCCCCGCGGTCGTCTGCTCCACGGAGCCCGATGCCGGAGGCCCAAGCCCAGTGAGTTGCTCCGCTTCCGCTAGCGCTTGCGGCACCGCCGCGACGTCGGCATCAATCTGCCTGATGAGATCGCCCACCGAGGAAAACGTCAACTCATCATGCAGCCGGGCGGCCAGGTAAACCTGGAGGGGTGTGGCGTACAGGTTTCCGGTAAAGCGCAGCAGGAACGCCTCCACCACCAGCGGGCCCCGGCCAAACGTGGGGCGGACACCGATACTGATCGCGGTCTGATACTCGCCCGCTTCTCCCCGTGCATACCCGGCGTAGATCCCGATGGCCGGGATCAATTTGCCAGACGGGATGGACAGATTCGCGGTGGGGTAGCCTAACACGCGCCCCCTGCCGTCTCCACGCACGACCAAGCCTCGCAGGGTGTACCACCGGCCCAACAGCCGGCCGGCGTCTGTGACCCGGCCGGCGCGCAGCGCGTCCCGGACCCGCGTACTGCTGACCGGTGCGCCATCCACCCCGACCGGATCCGCCGTCCAGACCTGAAATCCATGTTGACCTCCCAGCCGCCGCAGCAGCGCGGCGTTGCCGCGGCGATCATGGCCGAAGACGTAGTTAGCGCCGCAGACGACCTCCGCCATCATGGTTCTTCTGACGAGTTCGGTCACCCATGCTTCGGCTGAGGTACGGCGAAAGGTATCATTAAACTGCACCACCACGGCCAGATCCGCCCCCAGCGCGCGGAACAACTCCAGCCGCTCATCCAGCGTGGTCAACAGGAAGCCGTCGGGTGATGCGCCGAGCACGCTGCGTGGATGGGGGTCGAAGGTGAAGACCGCGCACCGGCCCTGCACCGCCCGCGCGCGCTCCACCGCCAGAGCCAGCAGCGCCTGATGGCCGAGGTGCAGCCCGTCGAAGGTGCCCAGCGCCACGACGACGGGGACGCGCTGTTTTGGGAAAGCCTCCAGTCCGTGGATGACTTCCATCAGTCTCGCAGCACCTTGAACGGTTTTAAGAGCCCCTCTTCTACCTTCGCCAGGGCGATCAGCCGTCCCGCGTCGCGCAGCCGGACCACCTGCGCGCCAACCAGCCGCTGCCAGTGGGCGACCCGGAACAGGGGAATGGGCTGCCCGTGGATCGCGGCCTGGCGCTGCGGGGGCAGTAGATCGACCGCCGGAAACTCGGTCAGCGCGTCATCCATCGGGAGCACCGCTTCGCGAAGCCGGTCCTGCTCGGCCAGGGCCTGGAGTTCTTCCAGGGTGGCCGACGAGGCCACCTCGTACCGCCCCACGCGCATCCTGACCATGAAAGAGGCGTAGGCGCCGCACCCCACCGCGTCGCCCACGTCGGAGCACAGCCTGCGGATATAGGTGCCCTTAGAACAGGCCACGTGCAGCATCGCCCGTGGCGGCGATGCGGGGATGAACTCGCGGAGTTCCAATGCGTAGATATGGACGGTGCGGGGCGGCACCTGGACCTCCGCACCCTGGCGCGACAGTTCGTATAGCCGGCGCCCGCCGACATGGACCGCGGAGGCCATCGGGGGGATCTGCTGGATCTCTCCGGCGAATCGAGGTAACACCGCAGTGACCTGCTGGGCTGTCAGCAGGACGGATGGTGTCTCATGAACGGTCCGGCCGTAAGCATCGCCGCTGTCTGTGGACCGCCCGAAGGTGATCTCCACCCGGTATTCTTTGTCGGCGTTCGCCAGGAACTCCGCGATGCGTGTGGCGTGCTCCAGGGCCAGCACCAGGACGCCACTGGCGCCGGGATCGAGGGTCCCGGCATGTCCCACGCGGCGAGTGCGTGCCAGACGGCGTACGGCGTCGACCACATCGTGGGACGTCATCCCCACGGGTTTGCACACGTTGAGGACGCCGTCCAGCGAGGCCGGAGGCGCAGCCGCTTTCATGCGGGGGTGTTCGCGGGTGACATGGGTCTATGGCCGGGACGGCGGGGATGGCTGCGCGGCCCGCTGCAGTTCTTTCTCGGCTGCGGCGAGGGTGGCGGCGATCACGGTGTCCAGCGCCCCTGAGGCGGTGAATCCCGCCGCCTCCTGATGGCCGCCGCCCCCGAAGGCCTCGGCGATGACATGGGACCTGGCGCCCTCGCGGGAGCGGATGCCCACCCGCACCCCCTGCGGCGTGACCTCGAAGAGCAACGCAATCCGCACGCCGCGGATCTGCCGGAGCATTCCCACGATGCCGGTCACGTCGTCCGGCATGGCGCCGGCGGAGGTCAGCATCTGGGGGGTGATCTGTGTCCACACAATCCGCCCGTCCGCGGTCAGCGTGAGCCCGGCGAGTGCCAGCCCGAGCAGGCGCAGGTTGCCCGCGCTCCGCGTCTCGTACACCCGCTCGACGATCTGATGCACCGAGGCGCCGGCGTCGACCAGTTCCGCTGCCAGGCGAAGACTGCGAGCGGTGGTATTGCGATACCGGAAGCTGCCGGTATCGGTGACCACAGCGGTGAGCAGGCACTCGGCGATCTCCCGGTCGATCGGCACCCGCAGGGCCGCGACGACGTCGGCGACTTGCTCGCCGACTGCCGCCGCGGAGGTGTCCCAGTACACGAGGTGACCATAGCCGGCATTGCTGACGTGGTGGTCGATGTTGATCAGCGTCGCCGCGTCCAGGAGGGCCTGGGCAAACGTCCCCGCGCGATCCACCGTGCTACACTCCACTGCCACCGCCACATCGGCGGGGGGCGCGGGAGGTGCGGTGAGCACGCGCCCGGCGCCGGGGAGCACGCGAAATGGCTCGGGGACGCCGTCCGCGCTGCCCACTTGCGCCGTGCGGCCGATCCTGGCCAGCGCGAGTTGCAGCGCCAGCGCCGAGCCCAGGCAATCCCCGTCGGGCGCGACGTGGCAGGCGATAAAGACGCTACGGCTTTTTCGGAGGGCTGCCGCGATCTGGTAGGGGAGGTCGGTCATCGCCCGAACCTTTCGTGACTTTGCGAATCAGCGTCACGATGCGCGTACCCCGCTCAATCGACTCGTCGAGTCGAAAGCTGATTTCCGGCGTGAAGCGCATCTGCAGGCGCTTGCCCAGTTCGCTCCGCACATACCCCTGGGCGCTCTGCAGCCCGGCCATGGTATCCGTCTTGGCCTGGGCGTCTCCGAGCACACTAATGAACACCTTCGCGTGGCGCAGGTCCATGCTCACCTCGACATCGGTCACCGAGGCGAAGCCAATCCGCGGGTCCTTGAGCTGGTGCTGGATGATCTCGCCGACCTGCTCCTTAATGAATGTCCTGACTCGTTCGGGTCGGTGGGGCATTAGGATCACCAAACTCCCGTTACCCAATTCCCGTTTCCGTCATTTTATGTTCAGCGTAGTTCCATTTCGTACCGCACGACCACCATCTCTGCCTCCCGCTCGACCGCGGACATGATGTGCGAGAGGATCTGGTTGGCGTGCCGAGATTCGCTGCTGACGCAGGTGACCGCCAGGTGCGCATGCCGGTGATTGTCTTGCGCATCGATTTCCGCCGCGGCCACGTTAAATTGATTGTGCAGCCGGTCCAGCAGGCTCTTCACCAGCCGGCGCTTGTCCTTCAGGCTGTGGCTGCCCGGGAGGCTGAGTTCCACCTGCAGGACGCCGATGACCATGCGAACCACCGGAAACGGGTAACAGGAAGCAGGAAGCGAAATGCCAGGAGCAATGCTTTGCGGTGCCGTTTCCCGTTTCCCGTTTCCGTCTCTTATGCGGGTTCCTCCCGTATCTCGAACGCTTCCAGGATGTCACCGACCTTGATGTCCCCGAATCGCTCCAGGGCGATCCCGCACTCGAATCCTTCAGTCACCTCGCGCGCGTCGTCCTTGAACCGCCGCAGCGATGCAATCTTCCCCTCGTGTACCACCACGCCGTCGCGGATGACCCGGACGCTTGCGGTCCGCGTGATCACGCCGGCGGTCACGTAGCAGCCTGCCACCATCCCGGTCTTGGAAATGGTGAACGTCTTTCGGACCTCGGCCTGGCCCAGGGATACCTCGCGGCGCTTGGGAGCGAGCAGCCCGCGGACGCGCTTGGTCACGTCGTCGATCGCTTCGTAGATGACACGGTGGGAGAGGATGTCCACGTGCTCCTGCTCCGCCATCTTCCGGACCTGCGGCTCTGGCCGGATGTTGAACCCGATGATCACGGCCCGGCTGGCCGCGGCCAGCATTACATCGGATTCCGTCACGTTGCCCACGGCCGCATGCATCACCGTGACCTTAACTTCGGGCACCGCCAGCCGCTCCAGCGCTGAGGTCAGGGCCTCGACCGACCCATGCGCGTCGGCTTTCAGGATGATCCGCAGTTCCTTGGGGCCCTCTGCCGCGCCGGCTTCTTCCCCGCCCGGGCGCAACGCGGCCGCCTCAACGGCCCGCTGGCGCTCCCGGCGTTCCTCGGCGACGGCCTTGGCCAGCTTGTCGTCCGCCACGACCTCCAGCAGGTCCCCGGCCGTGGGTACGTCATTCAGCCCCACGACTTCCACCGGCGTTGCCGGAGTGGCCTCGGCGACCCGTTCGCCCCTCTCGCTGGTCATTGCCCGGACGCGTCCGTAGCTCGAGCCGGCCACGACCGCGTCGCCAATCCGCAGGGTTCCCTCCTGGACCAGCACGGTGGCGACCGGGCCGCGACCGCGGTCCAACCGGGCCTCCACGATCGTGCCGCGGGCGGGCCGGGCAGGGTTGGCGCGCAGTTCTTGCATGTCGCTGACCAGCAGGATCAACTCCAGCAACTCTTTGATCCCTTTCTGCGTGCGCGCGGATACCGGGATGGTCACCGTATCCCCACCCCAATCCTCCGGCACCAGGCCGAGGTCGGACAGTTGTTGCTTCACGCGGTCGGGGTTGGCCTGCGGGAGGTCCACCTTGTTGATGGCGACGATGACCGGTACGCCGGCGGCTTTCGCATGGTTCAGGGCCTCAACCGTCTGCGGCATCACCCCGTCATCGGCGGCCACAACCAGGACCACAATGTCGGTGATCTGCGCTCCTCGCGCCCGGAGCGTGGTGAACGCTTCATGTCCCGGCGTGTCAATGAACACGATCCGCTTGCCGCCAACCTCCACGGTGGAGGCGCCGATGTGCTGCGTGATGCCACCGAACTCGCGCGTGGCGACATCTGTCTGCCGGATCGCGTCCAGCAGCGACGTCTTACCGTGGTCGACGTGTCCCATGACGGTGACCACCGGCGAGCGGGGGACGGCCGCGTCATCCTTGGCGCGCTCCAGCCGCCTGGGCGCGGAAAGTGCTGCTCCCGCTGCCGCAGGCTCCGGCCGACGGATCTTCGAGCCAAGCGCGTCTGCGACTTTCGCCGCCACATCGACTCCAATCTGCTGGTTGATGCCCGCCAGCACCCCCTGCTCCAACAGGCGCTTGACCACGTCGCCGCCGCCGAGTCCCAGTTTCGCGGCAAGTTCACCGACGGTGATGGGCCCTGCCACGTCGATTTCCGCGGGCACGACCGGCGGTGGGGCAACGGGTTCTGGCGGGGGCGGCGGAGGAATGCGCTCCTTGATCTTGGGAATCCGCTCCCGGGGAGGCGTCACCGCCGGCGCCGGTGCGGCGCTGGGGGGTGGCGGCTCAACTGGAGCTCGAGGCGGCATCGGTCGCGGCGGCCCTTCCCGGCGCGGCGGTCCTGGCTTCACCGGCGGCCTTTGGGGAGCCATCGTCCCGGGTGCAGCCGCCGCCGGACGCATGGCAGGCTTTGCGTCCCTCGACGTCACCTTTGGCGCCGACGCGGGGTGGAGATGCTCGGCCGGCGGGGCGACCGGACGCGGGACAACTCTGATCTCGGGTAGGGCCGGCTTGGCCTTGACGGGCGATTCCACCGAGGCTGGTTTTGCCGGGGCCGTCCCGATGGCAGGCGTGTCCACCGTCGTGCTATCCGCCGCAGGCGGCTCAGGAGGCGGGGGCGGCAGGACGATCTTTCGCATGCCGAGGATGCGCTCCCCGCTGGGCGTCGTTGCAACGCGGCCCGGTTCAGCAGGCTTCGCCTCCACGTGTCCTTTCACGCGACGGCGCACCCGTTCCACCGTCGCCTCATCCAGCGTGCTGCTGTGGCTCTTTGCCTGCACCTTCATGCTGGCCAAGAGGTCCATGATGACCTTGGTATTCACGCCCAGTTCTTTGGCCAGTTCATGCACGCGCATGTGTCAATGCTCCTCTGGTGAGAACGTACTCATCACGCTCTCGGCGGCCGTGCGCCCGCCGGAATGCGGATAATCTTTGGCTGGTCGCTGCGAGACTGCGCCGTGCGCACCGTCTCGATGGCCCGTTCCAGATCCGCGCCGACGTCCTCGGGAATCGGGGCCAGCAGCGCATGCTGAAGACGGCCTTCTCGCACTCCGGCCTCCGCGCACTGCGGCGTCGGGCACACGTACGCGCCGCGTCCGGACAGCTTCCCGGTGACATCGACCTTGATCTCTCCGGCAGGTGTGCGCACCACCCGGATGAGTTCGCGCTTAGGCCGCATCTGTTTGCAGGCTACGCACATGCGGGCCGGGATCTTTCTAATCTTAGGCATCGGCCTCCGCCGTCTTCTTCGTGGCGTGATCCGGATCGGCGGGCGCTTCCGATGCGGCGACCGGCTCGACGGCCTCGCCGTCGGCGGCGGCTCCCTCAGCCCCGGACGGCGTCGGAACATCCGGCGCCTGTGCAGGCGCCCCATTCTGCGCCTCGGCGACTGCCGGTTCCTCCGGCACGCTGGTGGCTTTCCCCGAAGCTTCGGCGCCGGCCTGTCCGTCCACTGCCGGCGAGGCAGCCAGAACGGCGGGTTCTTCCTCCGGCAGGTCGACAAACAGCTTCTTAGCTTCGATTTCCTTGATTTGCGTTTCGCTCTTGATGTCGATCCGCCAGCCGGTGAGTTTCGCCGCCAGCCGGGCGTTCTGCCCTTCACGGCCGATGGCCAGCGACAGTTGATTGTCCGGGACAATAACCAGGGCGGTCTTGGTCGCTTCGTCGAGCTCCACGCGAGTAACCTTGGCAGGGCTCAACGCCCCCCCGACGAAGAGCGCGGGGTCCGCGTTCCACGACACGATGTCGATCTTCTCGCCCTTCAGCTCGTCGACGATCGACTGCACGCGCGTGCCCTTGGGACCCACGCAGGCGCCGACCGCGTCGACGTTCTTGTCGCGCGAGGCCACGGCGAACTTGCTGCGGGCGCCCGCCTCTCGGGCGATCGCTTTGATCTCGACGATGCCTTCGTAGATCTCCGGCACCTCGAGTTCAAACAGCCGTTTGAGCAGACCGGGGTGCGTGCGCGAGACCACAATCTGGGGCCCGCGGGTGCCCTGGCGGACCTCGACCACGTAGGCCTTGATACGCTCGCTCTGCCGGTAGCTCTCCCGGGGAATCTGCTCGGTCGGCGGCAGCACCGCTTCGATGCGGCCCAGATCGAGGTAGACGTTCTTCCGCTCGATGCGCTGCACCGTGCCGGTGACGATGTCCCCTTCCCGGTCGCGGAATTCCTTGTACACGAGATCCCGCTCAGCTTCGCGCAGCCGCTGCACCACGACCTGCTTCGCCGTCTGCGCTGCAATCCGGCCGAAATCGCGCGGCGTCACTTCCACTTCCACCATGTCGCCGATCTTGGCCGAGGGATCCCACTGCTGCGCCTCGGTCAGCGAGATCTGGGTGTGCTCGTCCTCCACGGTCTCCACGATGGTGCGGATTTGATACGCGCGCATCTCCCCGGTCTCCCGGTCGACCTCGATGCGCATGTTCTGCGCCGAGGCGCCGTAGTTCTTCTTGTAGGCCGAGAGCAGCGCGGCCTCGATGGCCTCGATGATGACCTCTTTGCCAATGCCCTTTTCTTCCTCGATCTGCTCGAGGGCCTTCATCAGCTCGACGTTCATCCTGCCCACCTCATCACAGGGTCACGCGTCCAGGTCGGCGCGGAGGTCGTCCATCTCCACCAGCAGCCGGGCCTGGGCGATCTGGTTCTTGGGCACCTGCACCTGCCTGCCGTCCAGCTGCAGGACGACGGCGTCCCCGATAACACCCAACAGGATGCCGCGGAAGTGACGCTGGCCGTCCACCGGACCATAGGTCCTCAGCTCCGCCTTCTTGCCGGCGAAGCGGCGGAAGTCAGCATCGTTCCGCAACGGCCGGTCCAGTCCTGGGGAGGAGACTTCCAGCGTGTAGGGGTGCTCGAACAGGTCGTAGAGGTCCAGCTGGCGGCTGAGGGCCTCGCTGACCCGCGCGCACTCCTCCACGGTGATCCCGCCTTCCAGGCGATCCATCAGCACCCGCAGCACCGCGCGGTGGGCCTCTCCCGACAAAGCGATCTCGACCGTCTCCAGGCCGTACCGGGCCGCAATCGGCCGCAGCAACTCTTCCACTTGTGCGATCACGTCCTGCCGTGTCATGTCGTCAACCGTGCGTATTCACTTTTCCATAAAAAAGAGTGGGTCAAAAGACTCCACCCACTCCGCAACGCCCCCAAGGCGGGGGCTTCCCCATGGAACTGCATCGCGCCTTGCACGCGACGGACACAGTATAGCACGCACCTCCGGCGGCGGCAACCCGCACGAAAAAGTCCACGCCGGATGCTGGATTTTGCATCTGGTATCCAGGATTCTGGATGATGGACCCAGGATCTAGGATCCATGATCTAGCATCCAGTAATGGTGGGGAGGTCCGGCATGCGCATCAGGATCGAGGAGGCATCGGCCCATGCGGGGGCTGAGGTGGAGATCCGCGGCTGGCTGTACCATAAGCGCAGCAGTGGCAGCATTCACTTCCTGCTGGTCCGTGATGGGTCGGGGGTAATCCAGGCGGTGATGGCCAAGCAGGAGGTGTCACCGTCCCTGTTTGCCGCCGCCGCAGACCTCACCCAAGAGTCGTCGCTGCTCGTCCGCGGGACAGTGCGCGAGGATTCCCGCGCGCCCGGGGGTCACGAGCTGACCGTGCGCGATCTGCAGGTCGTGGGCCTGGCGGATCCCTACCCCATTACGCCAAAGGAGCACGGCGTTGAGTTCCTGATGGACCACCGCCATCTGTGGCTGCGCTCCCGGCGGCAGCATGCCCTGATGCGTATCCGGGCGGAAGTGATCCGGGCGGCAACCGAGTTTCTGGACCGCCACGGATACCTGCGCATGGATGCGCCGATCCTGACCCCGGCCGCGGTCGAAGGTACGACGACGCTGTTCGAGACGCCGTATTTTGATCTGGGAAACGCCTTCCTCACCCAGTCCGGCCAGCTGTACAACGAAGCGGCCGCGAGCGCGTTCGGGCGTGTCTACTGCTTTGGGCCGACGTTCCGGGCGGAGAAGTCCAAGACCCGGCGCCACCTCACGGAGTTCTGGATGCTCGAACCTGAGGCGGCGTTCATGGAGCTGGACGAATATATGGAGGTCGCGGAGGCCATGATCTGCGCCGTCGTGGGGCAGGTCCTGGACCGCCGGCGGTTGGACCTGCAGGAGGTGGAGCGCAATCTCGCTGCGTTGGAGGCCGTGCAGCCTCCGTTCCCCCGGCTGTCGTACGACGAGGCGCTGAACCGGCTACACGCGGCGGGCAAGCCGCTGCCGTGGGGCGAGGACCTGGGCGGCGATGAGGAGACGGTGATCTCGTCGGCGTTCCAGCGGCCGGTGTTCGTCCACCGCTACCCGGCGAAGTGCAAGGCGTTCTACATGCAGCCGGACCGGGATCGCCCGGACGTCGTGCTCTCCGCGGACCTGCTGGCGCCCGAAGGCTACGGCGAGATCATCGGCGGGGGCCAGCGGATCCACGACCTGCAGCTCCTACAGCAGCGGCTGCGGGAACATCATCTCCCTGAGCACGTCTACCAATGGTATCTGGACCTGCGGCGGTATGGGTCGGTTCCGCACTGCGGATTCGGTCTGGGCATCGAGCGCACCGTGGCCTGGATCGCCGGCATCGAGCACGTGCGCGAGGCGATCCCGTTCCCCCGGTTGATGAATCGGCTGTACCCCTAAGACGCGGAATCGCGGGAACGCGGAAACGCGACCTGATGCATGACCCGATCGTCAGTCTCGCGTTTCCCCGTTTCCGCGCTTCCCCGTTCCCGTCATTTGCTTAAGCGCCGCCAGCACTTCCGCCGAGTGTCCCTGCACCTTCACGCCAGGAAAAACCTTTGCCACCGTCCCCCGCTGGTCAATGATGAAGGTGGTGCGCGCGACGCCCCAATGCGTCTTCCCCATCATCGTTTTCTCCACCCAGACTCCGTAGCGTTCGGCGACTTCGTGTCGAGTGTCGGCCAGCAGCGCATGAGGAATCTGCAGGTCCCGCTTCCACTTGGCGTGCGAATCGACGGTGTCCGTACTCACGCCCAGGATTGCCGCACCCAGTTGCGTATACGCCGCGTAGTCGTCACGGAACGCGGTAGCCTCAATCGTTCAGCCAGAGGTAAAGTCCCGCACATAGAACCAGAGGACGACGAGTTTGCCGTGGAAGTCCCGCAGGCTGACGGGCCTGCCCTGCTCGTCCGGCAGAGTAAAATCGGGCGCCTTATCTCCTTCTTTAAGCATTGAGCTCTCCATAATGGACTACGTCTACTTGGTCTCCTTAGTCTACTTGGTCTTCTTGGTCTACCTACTTGCCTATGCTAGATGAAGAAATTGTCCTCCTCTAGGATTTGACCGTAGACCAAGTAGACTAAGAAGACTAAGAAGACCAAGCAGACGGGGTTCTCCTGAGGATTTTCTCCTTCGTGGGCGAAACCCTTTGCTGGGATGCCGGCACCCAGCGAGATTGCGCTGATCTTCGACTTCGACAACACCCTGATCATGTCGAACATCGACTTCGTCGGGGTCCGTCACCGGCTGATCGACATGCTGCAGGATGCCGCCGCGATTTCGCAGCCGCGCGAGACCCTGATGCCGCTGGCGCTGTGGGAGATCATTGCCCATGCGGCGGCGCAGCCCGCGCTGGTCGACCGGATGTGGGAGGTCGTCCGGCAGGCCGAGCGGACAGGGCTGGCCGGCGCCACGCTGGCTGATGGGGTCATAGAGGTCCTGGGCACTTTGCGCGCGCGGGGGTACCGTCTGGCCCTGCTCACCAACAACGCCCGTGAGATGCTCATCGCACCGTTGGAGAGATTTCGTGTGGACCACTACTTCGAGGTCGTCGTCACCCGCGACGACGTCCCCGCCCTGAAGCCTGCTCCAGACGGGATCCGGCGCATCCTGACCAGCCTGGCCACCACCCGACAGGCCTTCATGATCGGAGACGCCTGGCTCGACGCGCAGGCCGCGGACCGCGCGGGAATCCGGTTCATCGGCATAGGTCCGCACCGAGATGCGATTGAAGACCGCGGGCTACCGATTTGGGCGTGGGTGAACACTCTCGCAGAGATCCTCACGCTTGATCTCGTCTCGTAAGCGAGTCTTCCCAGTCTCGCCAGTCTTCACAGTTTCCTCAGTCTCTAGCGTGCCGCTCATGAAGATGCGCTGCAGTAGACAGGGTAGACTGGGAAGACTGTAGTTACCAGAGGTGTTTGAACTTTGCCGCGAAGCGGCGCTCCAGCTCTTCCTGATGCAGGGCGTACACCGGGCAGTCTCGCAAGCGGCAGATGTGAAGGGCTTGATTGCAGAAGGCCTCGGGCAACTCCCAGCACTTCTTGTTGACAAAGTAGGCCGCGCACACGCCCTTCTTGGGATGCAGCGTGGGCTCTTCCACTCCCCGCACCGGTGCCAGCGCGGGCGGGGCGTCGCGCACCAGCCGGAGGATCGGGCGGTCCGCCGGCGCCGGCTCCCGCGAAGCGGGGGGTTTGGCAGGCAGCGCCGGCGCCGCGGAGGAGGTGAACTCCGCGAGTTCAGCCGATGTATCCTGGATGAACGCCCTAATGCCGCGCCGCAGCTCCTCGCGCTCTTTCCGCATGACCCTTCATGACCTCCTTGGCCAGATCCATGTACTCCTGCGCGCCTCGTGACGACGGGTCGTGAATGAACAGCGGAACTCCCACCATCGACGATTCCACGAGCTTGATGTTGAAGTGGACCGACGTGTCGAACACCTTGTCGCCGAAGAAATCCTTGATGCCCTGGACGATTTCTTTGCTGATGTTGGTGCGGGAGTCGTACATCGTCGGCAGGACGCCCAGGATCTCGACCTGGTGACCGACTTCTTCCCGGACCATCTTCAGCGTGCGCAGCAACTGCCGCATCCCGAGCAGCGCGTAGTAGTGGGTCTGGATCGGAATGATGATCTCGTCGCTGGCCACGAGCGCGTTCAGGGTCAACAAGCCCAGGCTGGGCGGGGTGTCGATGAAGATGTAGGCGTACTCGGTGAGCACCGGGCCCATCCGCTTGCGCAACGAGTTCTCGCGTCCGATGCGGGCCGCCAGCTCCAGTTCTGCGGCGGCGAGGTCGATCGACGACGGCGCCAGGAACAGGTTGCTCACGGTCGTGGGGACGATGATCTGCGGGAGGGTGGTCCCGCCGTCATCGTGCTCCTCCCTCACCAGCACGTGATAGACCGTCCGGGTGAGACTGCCCGGATCCACCCCGAGACTGACGGTGGCGTTGGCCTGGGGATCGAGATCGATGACCAGGACCCGACGGCCGCTGCTGGCCAGACAGGCCGCGAGGTTGACTGCCGTCGTGGTCTTCGCGCATCCGCCCTTTTGGTTGACCAGCGCGATCACCCGGGCGGATTCCGAATGCGCCACGCTACCCTCCCGCGCCGCAGCCGAGTGCCGCAGGCGTTGGTTGTCCCGGCCGCCGGTGCGCCGTCAGGTCCGCAGGAGCCAGGCCAGCCGCCGGTCTACGGCATCGACCACCGCGGCCACGGCCGCATCCTCAAGCGGCCCGCCCCGGCCAAGCGCGCTGCCCACCACGTGCTCCTGGCCGATCGGCGTGTCGATGACGATGTGCGCCACCACCGCCGGTCCGGCACTGACAAGATGGCTGCTTGCTCGCTGCAGGGTGAACGCGGTGCCCGCCGGCGCCGCCTTTCGCACGGCTTCCACGGCGGCTTCCGCCGCCACCTGGACGCCGGCGGATTCTCCGGCCGGACGTTCCACCCGCGCGAACAGCACGGTGTCGTCGTGAAGGAGATTCACCGACACCGCAACACGTCCCGGTGTGCGCTCGACGCGCACCCCCCCTACGCGCAATCGCGCCATTATCCCCTTGCCCCCTGCTCCGGCGCGGCTGCGGGGGGACACAGGGCACCGTGTCGTGCGTATTCGGATGCGTGTTCGACCCGTGGAAGAAGTATTCCTCTAGCCCTGCCGGTGGAGAGCGCGGGAGTCGGCCCAACCCGGCGGCCACGGGGTAAAACCCCCCGCGGAAGAACTCCCCATTCCATGATGGTGCGTGGGGGATCGTGAGGCGTACGGGATGAAGCGCGATGGCCAGCGATCTCGCAAAAGCCGCGTGGGGCACGCTCCCCAGCAGGGGTCGGTGGGGGCGACCCGAAGTGCTACGATGAACTCCCAGAGCGGAGGAGGAGAAAGCATGCGGGTCACGGTGAGCGTCATCAAGGCCGACATCGGCGCCATCGGCGGCCATACGATTCCCAGCGCGGATGTGCTGGCCGTCGTGCGCGACCGCGTGAGCCGCGAGCGTGGGGGATTGCTCATCGACGGGTTCGTCTACCATACCGGAGACGACATCGCCCTTCTCATGACCCACACGCGGGGCAAGGATCATCCCGCGGTGCATCAACTCGCCTGGGACGCCTTCCGGGCCGCCACCGATGTGGCCAAACGACAGGGGTTGTACGGCGCGGGCCAGGACCTGTTGAAAGACGCCTTCTCCGGCAACGTCCGCGGACTGGGCCCCGGGTCCGCGGAGGTGGAGTTCGACGAGCGTCCTAACGAAGCGCTGATGATTCTCACCGCGGACAAAACCGAGCCGGGGGCATTCAACCTCCCGATGTATCTTATCTTTGCCGATCCAATGTATTCGTCCGGCCTGCTGCTGTCCGAGGCGCTGCATGCTGGATTCCGCTTCCGGATCATGGACGTGGATTATACCGAGGGCGACCGGATGATCACGCTGGATGCGCCGGAGCGCTTGTACGACATCGCCGCCCTGCTCCGCGACACCAACCGTTTCGTCGTGGAGTCGATCTGGTCGCGCAAGTATCCACACGAGCAAGCCGTATCGATCAGCACCTCACGGCTGCGCAACATTGCCGGCAAATACGTGGGCAAGGATGACCCCTGCGCCGTGGTGCGTGTGCAGAAGATCTTTCCGGCGACCGAAGAATTCGGGCCCGCGTTTGCTCTGGGGCCGTTTGTGGCCGGGGACACGCGGGGCAGCCACAACCTTCCGCTGATGCCGGTGCCGATGAATACACCCGCCTCGACCTTCTTCTGCTGTCCTATGGTCTGCGGTTTGGGGTTCTCGATGCAGGAAGGACGGCTGACCGAGCCGTCCGACTTGTTCGCCGATCCTTTCTGGGGTGGCATCCGCGAGCACATCGCCCAGAAAGCCGTGGAAATGCGGAAGCAGGGCTTCTTCGGCCCGGCAATGCTGCCGATGTCCGAACTGGAGTATGGCGGGATCGTGGCCCGGCTACGGAGGCTGGAGGAGGAGTTCGTCGTGGCGAAGGAGGCCGCAAAAGCACCGGCCGGAACGGAGTAACCGCTTTCGTCAGCGGTGTTTCTCTCCATCAGAACCCTTTTCTTCCTTTAGCACGGTGGTATCCAGATAGCGCACCAGCGACGGCAGGTACCGGGGGATTAACGCGCCGACGATGACGAAGGCGGCCAGCAGCCCCAGGAAGAGATAGACAATTCCCAGCTCATTCACGTGTGATTCACCCCGTCAGTCAGTTCCCCACTGAGCGACCCTGTCCTCCCCGGCGGCGGAAACACCGTCCGAATCAGGGCCAGGGCCTCCTCCCGTGTCCGCACCTTTCCTTCCAGACGGGCGTCTTCGACGTAATCCAGGATGGTCTTGTATTGCGGCCCGGGAACGTAGCCCAACTTCAGCAGATCGTCGCCCGAGATCAGGTGCCCGCGATCCGGGGGCTGCGCGGCGAGTTGCTGCCGTCTGGCGGTGGCCCACTGGTACACATCCAGGTTCCCGTGGCTGGCCAGGCAATCGGCACGGTGCAGCTCCAGATGGTCGGCGGACGCCGGGTCCAGCAGGAACCGTGTGGCTTTGGCCGGCCGCATCTTGGGCAGGTCCTTCACCCGCAGGTGATTCCTGACCAGCGCGACGATCCGCTCCGTGTCGCCTCCGGAGAAGCGCACACGCCGGCAGATCACCCCGGCCATCTCCGCGCCCACCACGTCGTGTTCATTGAAGCGAATCCGGTCTGACACAGACAGCGTCGGCGGCTTGCCGATATCGTGCAGGAGAGTCGCCATCGCCAGGACGGGCGAGGGATTGCGCAGGTGCTCCAGCGCCAGGACGGTGTGGGTGAAGACGTCGCCCTCCGGGTGAAATTCGGGAGGCTGCGGGACGCCGGCCGTAGCGGCAACCTCCGGCAGTACGGCCTGCAGCAGGCCGCTGGCGTGCAGCAGCCGCACGCCCTTCGCGCGTCCGGGAACGACAAGCAGGCGCACCAGCTCGTCGCGAATCCGTTCGGCGCTGACCTCGGTGATCGCCGCCGCCTGCTCGGCAATCGCCTGGAAGGTGTCATGGTCGATGTCAAACTCTAGTTCTGCCGCCAGCCGCACGGCCCGCAGCATGCGCAGGCGGTCTTCGGCAAAGCGGAGCTGCGGCTGGCCGATGGTGCGAATGGTGCGTGTGGCGATATCGGCGCGTCCGCCGACATAGTCGATGGTGCGGCCGGTCAGCGGATCATGGAGCAGGCCGTTGATGGTGAAGTCTCGTCGCATGACGTCAGACTGCGGGTCCACGAACTCCACCCGGCTGGGCCTGCGGCCGTCGACGTACGGGCCCTCCGCTCGAAACGTGGAGACCTCGTAATGGTGCCCGTTCAACGGGACGACGACGACGCCAAACTTCACACCGACCAGCACCGCATCTGGAAACAGCGTCGCCACCTCGCTGGGTCGCGCATCGGTGGCGATGTCATAGTCGTGCGGGTCACGACCCATCTCCAGATCGCGTACACAGCCGCCGACCCAGTACGCGGTGAACCTATGATCGCGCAGCCGGCGCGCGACCTCGACGGCGCCATCCCGCAGGGTGAGCGCGCTCACGGCCGCGTGCCCGTTCCGGCGGCCAGCTGCGTGCGCAGTGCGGTGGTAGCTTCTTTCAGCTGGACATCCCGCGGCCCCTGAATCAAATCCACATCCATCGGGACGCTGAGGTCCGGTCGTAGACCCTGCGCATCAATGAGGCGGCCCCGCCTGGTGTAATAGCGCGCCGTGGTCAGGCGCAGGCCCCATCCGCCGCGCAACGGATAGATGGTTTGGACCGTTGCTTTCCCAAATGTACGCTCGCCTACCAGCGTCGCGCCCGCATCTTGCAGCGCTCCCGCCACCACCTCTGAGGCGCTGGCGGTAAAATGGCTGACCAGGACCACCACCGGGCCGGAGAACCGGCGGGCCTGTGGTGTGACAGACAGGGCCGTGAGCGACCCGCGCTGTTCTTCCATGGCGACGACGCCGTCGGAGAGAAACACGCTGGCGACTGCGACGGCTTCGTCCAACAGGCCGCCGCCGTTCTCCCGCAGATCGAGCAGGAGCGCCGTCGCCCCCGCCTCAACAAGGCCCGTCACCGACCGGCTCACGTCGGACGACATCTCTTCAGAGAATTCCAGCAGGCGCAGGTACCCGATGTGTGGCTCGATCATCTTCCAGCGCGTCGGGTTCTCCCGTACCGGCTCGCGGACGAGCGACAGGTGGACGGTGCCGCCGGCCGCGCGGCGCACGACCAGGACCACCGTGGTGCCCGCGGCACCGTGTAGCCGATCCATGACCTCGTCCGGCGTGCTGTCGGCCACCGTGCGACCGTCGGCCTGCACCAGGACGTCACCCGGGGTAATCCCGCCCCGCGCTGCGGGTCCGCCGGCCGTGACGTCGCTGAAGACGATCTGCCCGCGCACGGCATCCACTTGCACGCCGATGCCGGTGTGCTCACCCCGCAGCTCCCGGTGAAAGTGCGTGAACTCCAGCGGCATGAACACGGCGCCCAGAGGGTCGGCGACCGCGCGGATCATCGCCCGGAGGACGGCCTGGATGATCCGGTCGGCGTCGCGGGGAGCCGCGACGGTTGCCGCCTGGACGTACGCGGCAGCGGCCGTCAGATCCCAATCTTCCTGTCCGGTGAAGGCGGGGAGCGGCGGAGGGTCGGTGACGCCTGCTGAGATCAGTGTGCGCTGGGTTGTCAGCACCGTCTCGTGCAGCAGGGTCAGGACATCGGGGGGTCGCAGTGCGTCTTCCCGGATCGCTTCGTACGTCTCCCGGACAAGGGCATCCGCCAGATCGGCCGTGACCTGCGCCGTGAGCGCCGGGGGCCAGGCCACGGCCAGAACGACCGCGGCCAGGACGGCCAGTACACCGCACCGCACGAAAGCACGCATCATACTCAATCTACACAACCTACACGACCTACACAATCTGCACAATCCCCATCACAGTACTCATTCTCCAATGGGAGAATTGATTTTCCCGCGCGACACCACTCGTTGTGATTGTGTAGGTTGTGTAGGTTGTGTAGATCGCTTTGATTAGGCCGGGACTCGCGCTGGAAAACGGACGGCGGTGATCGTGCCGCCCCCCAGCACCAGGTCCCCGTCATACAGTGCGACGGCCTGCCCCGGAGCGGGGGCGCGCTGAGGCTGTGCGAACCGCACCACGACCTCGCCAGCACGGGTGCCAGGGCGTGCGATCGCTTCGACGTCTCGACTGGCGTGGCGCACACGAGCCGTCACCCGGCGGGGGGCGTCGAGCGAGTCGATCGCGATCCAGTTTGCGTCGGTCGCGCTCAGTTCCTCACAGAGGAGGTCCTGCTCGTCGCCGACGATGACGGCGTTGCGCTGCGGGTCGATTGAGACGACGAACTTCGGTTCCCCAAGGCCGGGTCCCAGACCGCGGCGCTGCCCGACGGTGTACCGCGCGATCCCCTGATGCTGCCCAAGCACGCGCCCTGCGGTGTCGAGAATCGGACCCGGGCGCAGTGCGTCAGGATGGAACCGCGCCACCACGTCGGTATAGGAGCCCCGTGGGACAAAGCAGATTTCCTGGCTGTCCGGTTTGTCAGCTACCGGAAGCGCGAACTGCCTCGCCAGCTCGCGCACCTGCCCCTTGGTATGCTCGCCGATCGGGAGCCACACCCGGCCCAGCTGCGCCTGGGTAAGCCCGTAGAGGACATAGGACTGGTCCTTGTGCTGGTCGCGTGCCCGCAGCAGACGGTACCTACCGCTCACAGGATCACGGTCGACGCGCGCGTAGTGCCCGGTGGCGAGACCGTCCAGTCCCAGCGCCGTCACCTTCTGCAGCAGGAGCGAGAACTTGATGGCCTGGTTGCAGGCAATACAGGGATTGGGCGTCCGCCCCACAGCGTACTCGGCAGCGAAGTAGCCGATCACAGCGCGTTCAAACTCGTCCCGCATGTTGAGGACGTAGTGCCGGATGCCAAGCCCATGGGCCACCGCCCGAGCATCGTCGATGGCAGAGACTCCGCAGCAGGCTTTGAACGCGTCGTCGGGTTCCGGCAGCCAGGCGGGCCACAGGTTCATCGTCAGGCCTACGACCTCATGGCCTTCCGCGGCCAACAGCGCTGCGGCCACCGAGCTGTCGACCCCGCCGCTCATCGCGACGGCCCACTTGGCCACCTCGTACCCTCCAACTACGGGACTGGGGACTAGGGACTAGTCCAACTGCCTCCCTATGTTACCACCAGTCCCCAGTCCCGAGTCCCTATTCCCGTAGTTTGCGTCCGCTACTCCGGCGTATAGTTCTTCACGCCTTTCCACCACGTGCGCAACCGGCGCCGGATCTCGGCTTCGAATCCGTGCTCGGTGGGGTCGTAGTAGACGTGGCCGGCTACACCGTCCGGAAGGTATTCCTGGGGGACAAACCCACCTGGGTGGTCGTGCGCATACTTGTAGCCCCGGCCGTGGCCGAACTGTTTCACCGCCTGCGGATGGCTGGAATCGCGCAGGTGCACCGGGACGGGACCGGCGCGCTGTCCTTCGACATCGCGTGTGGCGGCGCCGATCGCCCGGACCACGGCGTTGCTCTTCGGCGCGGTGGCGATGTAGATGGCCGCCTCCGTCATGGGAATCTGCGCTTCCGGCAGCCCGACATACTCCACCGCATGCGCCGCCGAGGTCGCCACCACGAGGGCCATGGGGTCAGCCAGACCGACGTCCTCTGCCGCGTGAACGACCATGCGCCGGGCAATGTAGCGAGCATCCTCCCCCGCGGCGAGCATGCGCATCAACCAGTACACGGCGGCGTCAGGATCTGACCCGCGCATGCTCTTGATGAACGCCGAGATGTGGTCGTAGTGCGAGTCGCCTTCCCGGTCATAAATCAGCGCCCGACGCTGGGCGACCTCCTCCACGATCTGCACCGTGATGACCCTCGCGCCCGACGCCTCGGGCGGTGTCGTCATCGCCGCCACCTCAAGCGTGTTCAGCGCAATCCGCGCGTCCCCGTTGCTCACGGCGATCAAATGGGCGCGCGCCTCCTCGTCCACCTCGACCCGCAGGGCGGCCACTCCCCGCTCGCGGTCGGCAAGCGCCCGGCTGACGATGGTCCCGATCTCCTCGTCGCGCAGCGGTTCCAGGCGCAGGACCCGGGAGCGTGACACCAGCGTGGAGTTGACCTCGAAGAACGGGTTCCCGGTCGTCGCGCCGATGAGGATCACGGTGCCTTCCTCGACGTGAGGCAGCAGCACGTCTTGCTGGGCTTTGTTGAACCGGTGGATCTCATCGATGAACAGAATCGTGCGCGTGGCGTACAGGGCCCGCCGCTCCTGGGCCCGGGCGATCACCTGCTTGAGATCAGCGACCCCCGCGGTGACCGCGTTGACCTGCTCGACCTCAGAACGGGTCGCCTTCGCGATGACGTGGGCGAGCGAGGTCTTCCCCGTCCCTGGTGGGCCGTACAGGATGAGCGACGAAAGGTCATCGCCTTCGATGGCCCGGCGCAACAGGCGTCCAGGGCCTACCAGGTGCTCCTGGCCCACGAATTCGTCCAGCGACCTTGGCCGCATTCTGGCCGCCAGCGGCGCCTGTGCCGCGATCTGCCCGGCGGCGCTCTGCTTAAACAGCTCCACGGTCTCCTCCTCGCCCGCGACGACTGGCCTGCTGCTTCGATGGTAGCATACGGCGACCCGCAGGAGCCTGGCGCTTCCAAAGACCGCGCCTGGACTGGGAAATCTTGCTCCAGACGGGCGGAAGAGGCAGGAAATTCGCGCCTGGCGCGGAAATTCCGCAACCGAACAAATTCGACTCTGCCTCAGGAGGGCTCTCAATGGCCAAATCGATGACGAAGTCGAAGGTCGCCGACTACCTGGCAGGCAAGCTGGCGCTTCCCAAGAAGACCGCCGCCGCGTTCCTGGAAGAGATGGCCCAGCTCGCCTACCGGGAGGCGAAGAACACGTTCACCCTCCCCGGGCTGGGTAAGCTCGTGCTGGTCAACCGGAAAGCGCGGATGGGGCGCAACCCGCAGACCGGTGAACCGATCCGCATCCCGGCCAAGCGGGTCGTGCGATTTCGCGTCGCCAAGGCCGCAAAGGACGCAATCCTCGGCAACACCAAGTAGCCGCTTTAGGACTTTTCGATCGACATGATGCGAGCGGGACGCGCTCGTCGCGTCCCGCTCGTCACATTTCCCCGCCGTGCCGTGAGGCAGAAGTTCCCGAACCTGCACGGAGCAGGTGGGTGCCCTCCTGACCGCTTCTGGTTTCCCCGACTAGACGGGGCATGCCGTTCACGGCCAGAGCCCGGGCTCCCGCGGTAGTCTGTGTTGGATCGGAACTACCGCCCTACGCGAGCACGGCAGGAACCTTACTTACATCCTATCGTAAGCGCTACGGAACGGAAATGCAAACAAATCTATTGAATCTACTACGAACTTCAGATTGCTTAAGGATAGAGCCGTGTAGGTCCCCGATAGATATACGTGACTTCGCGTATGTTGGGCTGGTTGAGCAGGACCATCAACATGCGGCTGAGGCCAAACCCGAAACCTCCATGGGGAGGGCATCCATATTTGAAGAAATCGAGATAGAACTGGATGGGCTCGAGGGACAGCCCCTTCTCCCTGGCCTGCGCCACCAGGATCTCATACCGGTGTTCGCGCTGCGCACCCGTCGTCACCTCAACGCCTTTCCACAACAGGTCAAATCCCTTCGTCACCGCCGGGGTGTCCGCGTTGCGCATGTGGTAAAAGGCCCGGACATCGGCCGGGTAATCGGTGACGAACACAAACTCGTGCCCGAGTTCCTGCGCGACATACTCGCCGAGGAGCCGCTCGCCCGCCGGATCGAGATCTCCTTTGCGCTCGGGAGTGTGCCCCTTGCGTGTCAGAATCCGCAGGACGTCGGGCATGGGCATCCTGGGAAATGGCACCTGCGGAACTATCACATCCGCCCCAAACGCGCTGCGAATTTGCGGTCCCAGCTGCTCTTTGACCCTCGACAGCGTGTACTGCAGCCACTGTTCCTCGAACGCCATCACATCTTCATGCGACTCGATCCATGACATCTCCATGTCCACGCTGGTAAACTCCGTGGCGTGCCGCGGGGTAAACGACGGATCGGCGCGAAACGCCGGGCCGATTTCAAAGACGCGGTCGAACCCCGCGGCCATGGCCATCTGCTTGTAGAACTGCGGCGACTGGGCCAGATAGGCGGGGCGGTCGAAGTACTTCAACTCAAATAGCTCTGCGCCCGACTCGCTGGCGCTCCCCATCAGTTTCGGGGAGTGGATCTCGAGGAATCCTTCGCGCAGCCAGTACTCGCGCATGGCGTGCTCGACGGCCGTCTGCACCTGGAAGATCAGCAGATTCTCCGGCCGCCGAAGATCCAGGAACCGCCAGTTCAACCGGACTTCCGGATTCGATTCCTGGGCCCCCGAGACGTCCAACGGCAGCTGCCCGTCGGCTGCACCCTCCACCACCAGCTGGCGCACGAGGACCTCCACCCCGCCGGTCTTGACGACTGGATTCTCAACGACTTTCCCGATGACCGTCACCGCCGACTCGCGGGTCAGGGCGGAGATCGTCTCGTTCATGGCCGCGAGGCTCTCCGACCGCTCCGCGGTCGCCTGACCCAGCCCGGTGTGGTCGCGGACGATGAGGAACTGCACGCGCTTCTGATCGCGAATCGTGCGGATCCAGCCCTGGATCTTCACCTCCTGCCCGATGTGCTGGCGAAGATCTTTGATCAGCGTGCGAGCCATCCTGGCCCGGGCGCCACGCGGCGCAGGGTTGGTCATCTCATGCCCCATTCCGTGAGGCGCCGGCGAGGTGCTCGATGACCTGCGGCAGCGGGACGTCCTGCTGCGTTCCTGCCCGCATGTCCCGCACACCGGCCCGCTGCGCGTCCAGCTCCTGCTCACCGAGGATTACCGTAAAGCGCGCCCCCAGCCGGTCGGCCTGCTTCATCTGCGCCCGCAGCCCGCGGTCGCTTGTCTCCCCCACGGCCCGCAGTCCTGCGATGCGGATACGGTCCAGCAGCCGAAATGCCTCGCGCGCCGGCCGCTCACCGACGGCGGCAACGAAGACGTCCAGTCCATCTCCCCGCGCGGCCGTGGGCACCTGCAGACCTTCCGCGTTCAGCACGAGGAGCAGGCGCTCGATGCCGAGACCAAACCCCACGCCGGGGACGTGCGGCCCGTCCAGTTGTTCGGCCAGGCCATCGTACCGCCCGCCGCCCAAGACCTGGTGCTGCGCTCCCCCCAGCCGCCCGGAATGGATCTCCACGGCGGTGCGTGTGTAATAGTCCAACCCGCGGACGATGAACGGGTCTTCCACGTAGGGGATGCCCAGGACGCCGAAGAGCTGTTTCACTTCTTCGAAGTGCACGCGGCAGGCTTCGTCGAGGTACTCCGAGATGCGCGGCGCCCCCGCCGCGATCTTGTGGCAGCCGGGCTCCTTGCACTCCAGGATCCGCAGGGGGTTCACCTCCAGCCGCCGCTGGCAGTCTGCGCACAGCTGATCGCGGTACGGCCGGAAATAGGTGCGCAGGGCTTCCACATATGCTGGCCGGCACACCGCATCGCCGACGCTGTTCAGCCGGACCTGCACCTCGGTAAGGCCCAGCGTTTGTATCAGCCGGATGGGCAGGCTGAGGACTTCGACATCGGCCGCCGGAGCCGCCGAGCCCAACACCTCCGCTCCGAACTGGTAGTGCATGCGAAAGCGGCCCTTCTGCGGCCGGTCATAGCGGAACATCGGGGCGATGTAGTAGAGGCGCACCGGCTGCGGCAGCGCGCCCATGCCGTGCTCGAGGTAGGCGCGCACGACGCCTGCGGTTCCTTCCGGACGCAGCGTGAGGCTCCGCCCGCCGCGGTCGGTGAAGGAGTACATCTCTTTCTCGACGATGTCCGACGTCTCGCCGGAGGTACGCTGAAAGACCTCGGTGTGCTCCACGACCGGCGTGCGGATCTCCCGGTATCCGTAGCGGGCGGCAAATTCTCTGATCAACGCCTCCAGCGCCTGCCACTTCGGCGAGTCGTCGGGAAGGATGTCGTGAATTCCGCGCGGCGCCTTCATCGTCGCAACTGGGCCTCACGTAGGTGGTGCAGGTTGTGAAGGATTATACGTTCCTGTGTGCGATAATGTCAAAGGAAGAAGCGGAGGTGTGCGGATGCAGGCCATCATCCTCGCTGGCGGAAAGGGCGAGCGGCTCCGTCCCTTCACATCCGACCGGCCGAAGCCGATGGTGGAGGTCCTGGGGGTCCCCATCCTGGGGTACCAGCTGCAGTGGCTGCAGGCACAAGGGGTCGCTGATATCATTGTGGCCTGTGGATACCGCCACGAGGTGATCGAGGAGTATTTCGGGACAGGCGAAAAGTGGGGCGTGCGTATTCAGTATGCCGTCGAGCCTCAGCCGCTCGGACGGGGCGGCGCCCTGAAGCTGGCATTCGGCCTGCTGCCTGCCGGTGAGGATGTATGCCTGGCCACCAACGGTGACGTTGTCACCAACGTGCGGCTGCGGTCGCTCATCCAGGCGCATCGGGAGAACACCTGTGTGGCGACGGTGGTGCTGGCACCGTTCATCAGCCCCTACGGCATCGTCGAGGTCAGCGAGGACGAAAAGATCGCCGCCTTCCGGGAGAAGCCCGAGCTCCCCTACTGGCTTAACGCCGGCATTTATGTGCTGTCTCGCGAGATCGGGCCACTCCTTCCGGATCAGGGCGACCACGAGGACACCACATTCCCGCGCCTGGCGGCAGAACGCAGACTGGGCGCGTACAAATCCCGCTCGTACTGGCGCGCCGTCGACACGGTCAAGGATCTCTCCGAAATTCAAAAAGATCTGGAGCAACGGCTGTTGACGTCCTTCCTCGCCTAACGAAATGCCGGGAACGCGGGATCGCGGGAACTCGGGAACGCGAAACTCAGTATTAGCTCTCGGCATTTGTTCCCGTGTTCCCCCGTTCCCGCGTTCCCGTCAGTCAAGCGTTGGGCGTCGTAAGTGCCACTCCGTGACCTGCTGGTAGGTGTGGCCAACGCGCAGGACGGTTGCCTCATCACGAGGCCGCCCGGCGATCTGCAGGCCGATCGGCAGTCCCTGTGCCGTAAAACCACATGGCACCGACAGGGCAGGCAGACCGGTGAGGTTGAACGGGTAGGTGAATCGCGTGTACTCCTGGCTCATCGCCAGCGATGAGGCCGTCTGGTCGGAACCCTCCAGGGGCGCGGCCGGGGTGATCGTCGTCGGCGTGACCAGGACGTCGATGCCTCGGAGCGTCTGGATGAACTCCCGGGTGAGAAACGCCCGGGCGCGCTGCGCCAGGATATAGTCCACCGCAGAGACGAACAGGCCCCGATCGAGCTTGGCTCTGACGTCCTCCCCGAATGCCTCTCCGTGCTCGCGCAGGCGGCGTTCATGATATGCAGCCGCCTCCACACTCAGGATCAGGGTCGCGGCGGCTCCGGCATCTTGCGCGTGCGGGATCACCACGTCCAGAACGGCGGCGCCCTGGGCGGCAAGCGTGCCCACGGCCTGCCGGCATGCCGCCTCGACCTCGGGATCCAGTTCTTCCCAGAAGAAGTGTCGCGGGATGCCGATGCGCAGCCCGGCGATCCCGCGCCCGATCTCTTCCGCCGGCTGCGGGATCGCGGCCAGCACGGAGAACAACAGCCCGGCATCGGACGCCGTGCGCGTCAGCGGGCCGAGATGGTCGAGCGCCCACGAGAGCGGGACGACGCCGGATGTGGGGACCGTTCCGTAGGTCGGCTTCAGCCCGGTGATGCCGCAGAGAGATGCCGGAATGCGAATGGACCCGCCGGTATCGGAACCCAGTGCCGCGGCGCAAAATCCCGCGGCCACCGCCGCGGCCGACCCCCCGCTGGACCCTCCAGGAGTTCGCGATCGGTCCCAGGGGTTCCGCACTGATCCGGCGTGGGGGTTCGCATTGGTGACGCCGTACGCAAATTCATGGAGACCGGTTTTGCCCACGATGATCGCGCCCGCGTCGCGGAGCCGGGTGACGACCGGCGCGTCCTCGTGCGCCATGGTGTGAAAGCGCCGGTGGGCACCCGCTGTGGTCGGCATCCCGGCGATGTCGATGAGATCTTTGACGGCCACCGGGACACCGGCCAGGGGGCCGGGCGGGCGGCCCGCGCGGAGGGCGTCGTCGACACGCTGCGCGGCGTCCAGCGCCTGGTCGGTCATCACGTTAAGAAAGCTATTCAACAGGCGATCATGGACGGCAATGTGCTTCAGGAATGCCTCGGCGACTTCAACCGCGGTGACCGATCTGCCGGTGATGCGACGGGCGATCTCCGAGGCGGACGCAAACCACAGGTCTTCCATCGCTATGGTGGCGTGAACGTCATGGCGGGCGGCAGGTCATCCAGCGGCAGCATGCGCAGCCGGCCGGCCAGCGCTCGAAGGCGGCGTACTTCCGGGAGGACGGCGGTCAACCGGTCGGGTGAAAACTCATACCCGCGAGTCCGCGCGATTACCTCAAGCTGTTCACGTGTGAGCGTGGCAGGGTCGTTTCGCTCTGTCATATCAGGATCGCGTATTCGCGCCTACGCGACTCCATCTTTCTCCAGGTTGGCGATCGCCTCCACCACCCGCGTGCACTCCTCCGGGGTGTTGTAGAAATACGGCGACAGCCGCACCACGCCAGGGCGGGCATCAACGATGATGCCGCGCCGGGCGAGCGACGCGACCACGGCGGTGGGATCCTGCCGCGGGATGGTCACGATGCCGGCCAGATCCTCCACGCGCGCCGGAGTTCTCGGACGCAGTCCGCGGCGGCGGGCCTCCTCGACCACAAGGCTCACCAGCTCGATCTGGCGGTGGCGCACGCGCGAGACCCCGATCTCTGCGACGATGCCGATGCCGGCGCGCCCGGCATAGATCGCTGCCACCGGCGGGGTGCCTCCTTCAAACCGACGCGCGCCGTCTGCGTACGCAAATTGCGTGACGTCGAAGGCAAACTGCTCCCGGTGCGCAAACCACCCGACATCGGTTGGGCGCAGATGCGAGGCGAGGTCACGGCGCACGTAGAGGTACGCGATGCCTGGTCCACCCAGCAACCACTTCAGGCCGCCCGTGATCAGAAAGTCGACCCCGGCCGCATGGACGTCCAGCGGCAGCTGGCCGACCGACTGGTAGGCGTCGATCAGGCAGTGCGCGCCGTGCTGATGCGCGACGTGGGCCAGCGCCGCGATGTCCTGCACGGCACCGCTGGTGAAGTACACGTGGGAGGCCACCAGCAGCTGGGTGCGGGCATCGACCGCGCGCGCGTACTCAGCCACAGGGACGGCGAGACGGTCAGGACTGCGGATCATCTCCAGGGTGACTCCGCTGGACTCTTTGACCATCCACTGGTACACCGTGGTCGGGAACTCGAGATCGCTGATCACCACCCGGGGCCGCTCTCGATAGTCGTAGGCGCTGGCCACCGCCGTCAATGCCGTGGTCACCGAGGGGAAGATGGCGATCTCATCCGGCCAGGCCCCGATCAGCGCGGCGAACTCTTCCCGCAGGTGTTCAATCTCTGCTGACCATGGGCCGTACCAGGCCGCGGCCCCGGAGGCGTCCCACAACGCGGTGAATTGGCGGACCGCGGCCTCGACCCGCGTGGAGAGCGCTCCCAGCGAGCAAGTATTAAAGTACGTCCGCTGCCGGAAGATGGGGAATTCCGCCCGATAGCGCTCCCACGCGATGACGGTGTCAGCCTGCGCGCGCAATGAGCGTTCCACCGCTTCACCGCTTCAACTGTTCAACCGCGCGCGGCAGGCGCGCGAGGCGGCGGGCCACCTCGTCCAGCGTGGGTTCTTGTTTGGGGTAGGCGAACCGGATGTAGCGCCGTCCAGGCTGCGGGTGATGGAAAAAACTGCTCCCAGGGACGGTGGCCACACCGAGCTCTTTCACCAGAAACTGCGTGAACGCCACATCATCCTGACCGAACTCGCTGATGTCCGAGATGATGTAGTAGGCCCCGGAGGGCACGATGGGGCGAAATCCCGTCTGACGCAGGATGTCCAGCATGCGATCTCTCTTGCGCTGGTACATCGTGGCCAGGTCGGCATAGTACTGCCGCTTCAGGTGCAGCGCAGTCACCGCCGCTTCCTGTAGCGGCGCGGCGGCGCCCACAGTTAGAAAGTCGTGCACCCGCCGGATGCCGTTGGTGATGTCAGGGTTCGTGCAGATGGTCCATCCGACACGCCAGCCGGTGACGCTGTAAGTCTTGCTGACACTGTTGATCGTCACCGTGCGCTCCGCCATCCCGGGGAGTGCCGCGAGACTGACGTGCTGGCGGCCGTCGTACAGCAGGTGTTCGTACACTTCGTCGGTAACGGCGATGACGTCATGCCGCCGGCACTGGTCGGCGACGAGCTCCAGTTCCTCACGGCTGAAAACCTTCCCGGTCGGGTTGTGAGGCGTGTTGACAATGACCGCTTTCGTCTTGGCCGAGAACGCGTTGCGCAACTCTGCGGCCTCGAACCCGAGCCCCGGATCGTCCAGATGCAGGGTGACGTACCGCGGGGTCGCGCCGGACAGCGCCGCATCAGGCCCGTAGTTCTCGTAGAAGGGCTCGAAGATCACCACCTCGTCCCCGGGATCGATGATGGCCAGTAGGGTCGCCATCATCGCCTCGGTGGCGCCGCAGGTGACGGTAATATGCAGTTCGGGGTCGACCGTCAGCCCGTTGTACCAGGCGAACTTTTCGGCAATGGCCTGGCGCAGGCGCGGGGCCCCCCAGGTAATCGCGTACTGGTTGAACCCCTCCCGCAGCGCTCTGGCCGCGGCGTCCAGTAACTCGCCCGGTGGATCGAAATCGGGAAATCCCTGGGCGAGGTTGACGCCGTGATACAGATTGTTCAAACGCGTCATCTCGCGGATGACCGACTCTGTGAACAGCCCCACCCGTGTGGCCGTGTGGCTCTTCGCCACGTGATCGCCTCCTCCAGGACGTTGAAACGTTGAAGCGTTGAAACGTTGAACCGGAGACTTTCAGGCTGCCCGCAATCACGCTTCAACGTTCCAACGTTTCAACGTTCCAACGCGTCGCCCTGCCTACTCTGATCCGAGCAACTGGCGCACCAGATCGCGGGCATCAAAGTAGACCCGCTGCCGCCGGATCAGGCCCGCGGTCACCTCCAGAAACATGGCGAATCCGTGCCGATAGAGGCGGGACGCAGATGGGACGCGCCCCGGAATCCGCAGATGCAGGGTGCGGTGCCGGCCGGTGACCGTGCCTTCGACTGCCGCGGTACTGCCGGAGATGACGACCGCATCGTAGGTGCTGGTCTCCTCCCAGTTGTCGAAGAAGGACGCAAAGGCCCGCTGGATCTTCGCTTTCCCCTCGACCCGCGGGCTGGCAGGAAACTCCAGTACCGCATCGTCGGCGTAGAACGTCATCAGCGTCTCGAGATCCCTGCCGTTGACCGCTGCCAGGTGGGCGGTCAGCATGCCCTGGAGGTCCCTTGCCGCCGGCGAAGGTGCGCTGCGGGCCGACGACCGTAACGTTCGCAACCGCTTGCTGCGGGGATTTCGGCTCACCAGTCACCAGCCACAAGTCACGAATGGAGCACGCGCTCAACCGAGTACACATCCGGCACCTTGCCGACCTTCTGCATCACCGCATGCAGCTGCGCGACGTTGCGGATGTCCAGCACCAGGGTGACGATTCCCACCTTGTCCTTGCGCACCCGGGCGTTGACGGACAGGACGTTGGTCTTGCTGTCGGCGATCGCGGCCAGGATATCTTTCAGCAGGCCGACCCGGTCGAACGCGGCGACCTCGATCTCCACCTGGTAGGAGGCTTCGGGGATCGATTCCCACTCCACCTCGATCAGCCGTTCCGGATGCGTACGCAGCGATTTGACGTTGGGGCAGTCCTGGCGGTGAATGGTCACCCCGCGCCCCCGCGTCACATAGCCGACAATCCGGTCGCCGGGGAGCGGCGTGCAACAGAGGGAGAAACGGGTGAGCACGTTGTCGGCGCCCCGCACCCGCACGCCGCCCGCCGATGGCGCGGCGGGCGCCGGCACCACCGGCGCCGGGGCCTCGGGGGCAGGGACCTCGCCGCGCAGCGCGGTCACCACCGAGAGCAATGAGACATCGCCATTGCCGAGTGCAGCCAGCAAGTCCTCGTCGCTGCCCACGTTGAACTTCGGCGCGGCCTCACGCAGTTTGTCTGGCTTCATCAGGGCGGTGAGCGCGCCGAGCCGGCGCAGTTCTTTCTCCAGCAGCTCGCGGCCGCGTTGGACATTCTCTTCGCGGGCTTCCTTCTTGAACCACTGCCGGATCTTGGCCCGGGCGTTGTTCGTGGCCACGAACGTCAGCCAGTCGCGGCTGGGCCCGGTGCTGGTCTTGCTGGTGACGACCTCGACGATATCGCCGGTGTGCAGGTGGTGCGACAGGGGGACGAGCCGGCCGTTCACCTTTGCCCCGACGCAGCGGTGGCCGACATCGGTGTGAATGCGGTAGGCGAAGTCGACCGGCGTGGCTCCGGCCGGCAGGTCGACGACGTCACCCTTCGGGGTGAAGACGAAGACCTCGTTTTGGAACAGATCCAGCTTCACCGATTGCACGAAGGCGCGCGCGTCCTGCAACTCGGAGTGCCAGTCCAACAATTGCCGCAGCCACGACAGTTTCTGCTCGAACTCCTTCTCCGCGGGCTTCCCCTCTTTGTATCTCCAGTGGGCGGCGATGCCGTGTTCGGCCTCACGGTGCATCTGCATCGTCCGGATCTGGATCTCCAGCGGTTCTCCTTCGTAGATCACGGTGGTGTGGAGCGACTGGTAGCCGCTGGTCTTCGGATTCGCGATGTAGTCGTCGAACTCGCCTGGGATGGGTTTCCACAGTGAGTGCACGACGCCCAGGGCCGCGTAGCAGTCTTTCACATCGTCGACGATGACCCGCACGCCCAGCCGGTCGTAGATCCGGGCCACAGGCTGGCCGGCGTACTTGGGCCGCTGCATCTTGCGCCAGATGCTGTACACGTGCTTGGGCCGGGCCGTGACCTGCTCCCGCGCCACTCGCAGCCCCGCGCGGTTGAGCTCGCGGCACAGCGTGTCGGCGACCTGTTCCAGGAACTGCGAGCGGGTGGCTTCGGCCTGCACCAGCTGGTTCTTCACTTCCTGCGCCGAGTCCGGTTGCAGCACCGCGAAAGCCAGGTCCTCCAGTTCGCGCTGGATGCGGCCGATGCCCAGCCGCTCAGCCAGCGGCGCGTAAATGTCGAGGGTTTCCTGGCTGGTGCGGCGCTGTTTCCACTCCGGCAGGTACTGGATGGTGCGCATGTTGTGCAGGCGGTCGGCCAGCTTGATCAACACGATGCGGATGTCGCTGGCCATGGCCAGGAACATCTTGCGCAGACTCTCGGCCTGCCGCTCCTCGCGGCTCATCCACTCGATCTTGCCGAGTTTGGTGACGCCATCCACCAGCGAGGCGATCTCGGTACCGAACCGCGCCTGCACCTCGTTCAACGTGACGCCGGTATCTTCGGCGACGTCGTGCAGCAGAGCCGCGGCGATGGTCACCGGATCGAGGCGAAGATCGACGAGCGTGGCGGCGACGGTGACGGAGTGGTTGATGTATGGTTCGCCGGACGCGCGGGTCTGGGCGTGGTGGGCCTGCGCGGCAAACTGATAAGCCTCGCCAAGGACGTCCAGGTCCGCCTTGGGAAAATGCTCCCGCATCTTCGCCAGGAGCTCCTGGACCTCCGCCGGCAGGTCCTGGAACGCGCCAGGTTGACGGGCCTGTAACCGTTTCATACTCGTCTCTTGCGTCTTGTTGCGTCCATTGCGTCTTCTTGCGTCTCCATGAATTGTTGTGGACGCAAGAGACGCAATGGACGCAATAGACGTCAGTGTATTCCCGGTCCCGCGACGGCCTTCAGGATGTCAGTGAGCGGGCCGAACGCCCACCGGCTCATCTCCTGGAACGCCTCTGCTTCGCGATGTCCCTCCGCATAACGCAGTGATGTGAGCAGGTCGCGCCGCTCCTGGCCGGACAGCGTGATCCGCCACCGGTCCCCATCATAGTCGCGCTGGATCACCCCGGCCTCCGCCAGAATGTCGAGCCCGATCCCGATCGCCCGCGGCGCAATGCCCTCGCGCTGGAGCGCAGCGTCGGGCCGGTCGTCCGGCCAGGCGGCCATCCCTGCCCGCTCGACTTCCGCCCGCACGATTCGGTAGATCGCCGCCAGCATCTCACGGTCCGGGTGGCGCTCCGCGAGCGCCGCGGCTACCCGTGGCAGATCCTCCCTCCGATATAACAACGTCACCGTAGCCTGCCGTCCATCCAGGCCGGCGGACCCGATGACCTCGAGCAAGTCACCCCGATGCGCGGGCAGGCCGGCGATGAGCACCTGCCGGATATCAGGCGGGGCCGCATCGGCGGTAAACCCATCCGCCGCTACCAGCGCCTGGATCTTCCCGTCCGCAAACTGCTGTTCGAGGACCTCCCGCACCCGGAGGGGCAGGCCCCCGTGATAATATGCTACCTGCCCCGGATTCTGTTCGCGCAGCCGGGAGGCAAGGTCGATGGCCGCGGCCCGCTGCCCGGTGTAGAGCAGCGCCTTGCCCTGGCGCCGGGCGTCGAGAAGCATCGCCTCCCGGTCCTGCGCGCCTCGCCGGTCCACTAGGCGCAGGTTGATGCGCGGGAACGGATCCGTGATGATCTCCGCCGCCGCGAGGCGCAGGGCATCTTCCGCCGGGCCAGCGCTTCCCTGGAAGTCTCCGCGCAGCGGGCGCCCCAGCACCCGCGCCACATCGTCGAGCGCATTATCCTCTATTGTAGGTTCGCACTCCGCCAGAAGCAAAGACGGCCGCAGCCACGCCTGCACAGGCGCGGCTTCCCCGTCTGTGCCGATGCTCTTGAGAAACTCGATGCTTGCCAGCAACAGGTCAACCGCGCCGTTCTGCAAGCTCTGCAGGAGGTGCTGGCGCTGCCGAAACCGCAGCGCGCCGTGAGCCCGCGCGCAACGCACGCCGATCTCCCTCGCCCGCGGCGCCAGGCGCTCGTACCAGCGGTCCACCAGCGACTGCAGCGGCACGGCGATCACGACAGGACCCCGTCCGGCGACAACCCAGGCCGCCGCGGTGACTTCCATGACCGGCCGCCTGCCCCGCCCCGGTCCAAACACCGCCCGCAGCGGTCGGCCCCCAAGGAGCGCCTGGATGGCCGCGCGCTGCGGCTCGCGAAACGGCCGGCCGCGGTGCAGGTGGACGGTGACGCGCTCGACGAGGGCGTCCGCGGCGAGGCCGCTCCAGCTCAAGCGCAGCGCCTGTCCCGGATCCGGTTCGTCGAGCGGCGCATCGTGGCGGTGGACATGGATATTTACGCCGAAGCTGCGATCCCCGCCTCCGGTAATTTGTGTAACAGCCGCCGCATACCGGATCCCGGTGTCGATGGACGGAGCCAGACGCGACGCGATTCGCGCGCTGAGATAGCCGATCTGCGTCCCGGACGCGGTGACGACCTTCACGGCATGGGGATCGTGGGGGTTGTCCGGCTCACGGCGGAGCATCAGCGGATCGCCGGGACGCAGCGCCTGCACCGTTTCCTGCCGGCCTTCAAACGTCACGCCCGCGACCTTAGTGTAAAACGCGCCCGCCTCTTCCAGCCCCAGCGGCTCCTCGGTGGTGTAGTCACCGGCCCGCGCGAAGAGCCGCTCGATGAGCAGGCGGCCATCGGTCAGCACTTCTTCCAGGTTTAGCCCGGGCGTGGCGAGATCGTGTACGATCAGCTGCACGCGCGTGGTGTCGTTCCAGCGGTCGAGACCCACCGTGTACGCCAGATCCACTTTGGCGCGGGTGAACGCCAGCAGCTCCGAGGCATCGCCGAGGCGGAAGCCAACCGCTTCGGCATAGGCCGACCCGTCGGTGACGCCCAGTCGCAGGTGCTGACCATCGCCCATCACCCGTGTCGTCACGGCCGTCAGCCCCCGTGTCGCCAGGACGGGCTCGCCATTGCCCATCCCAAAAGGCGCCAGGCGCGCCAGCTGCTCGCTGAGCGCTGCGGTGACCGCGGGCAAGGGGACCTCAGCATCGACATGGAGGGCGGGAACGAGATCCGCTGGGGTCAATCGCGTCGAGGCGATCTCACCGAAGCGCTTGGAAAATTCACTGACGCGCTCAGCACGGACGGTCAGCCCCGCCGCCATGGCGTGGCCGCCGAAACGATCGAGCAGGTCGGCGCACTCCGCCAGCGCCTCGACGAGGTGGAATCGCTCAATGCTGCGCGCCGAGCCCTTCGCCGTCCCGTCCTGCACGGCCATGAGGACCACCGGTCGATAGTAACGTTCCACGAGCTGCGAGGCCACGATGCCGATCACGCCGGGGTGCCACCCCTCACCGGCCAGCACGATGGCCGGAGCCTCCTGGAGCCGTGACGATTCGACTCGTTCGATCGCCTGGGCCAAAATCTGCTCACACAGCGCCCGCCGCTGCTGGTTGGCGGCATCGAGCTGCGCCGCAATCGCGTCGGCCTCTGCGGGGTCGCCGGTGGTCAGCAACTTCACGGCCACGCCGGCATCACCCAGGCGGCCCGCCGCGTTCAGGCGGGGCGCGAGGGAGAACCCGACGTGCCGGGCCGTGACATCGCCGGACACCCCCGCCACTTTGATGAGCGCCGCCAGTCCCAGGCAGGGTAGATCGCGCATCCGCTGCAGGCCAGCCCGCGCGATGATGCGGTTGTCCTCGACGAGCGAGACAACGTCGGCGATCGTGCCCAGCGCGGCGAGATCCAGCAGTTCCTCCGGCATCGGCGGCTGGTGCGAGCGGCGGCGCACGGCCCGCAGCACCTGGAACGCCAGTCCCGCTGCGGAGTACTCTCGGAACGAGGCGCCGGCATCACGGCGCTTGGGGTCGACGACCGCCACGGCGGGGGGCAGCGCTGGGCCGGGCTCATGGTGATCCACGACGATGACGTCTTGCTTCCGCTCACCCGCCCGCGCGATCTCGCCGGTCGCAGTGACCCCGCAGTCCACCGAGACAACCAGGTGCCGTCCCGCCTCCGCGAGCCGGTGCAGCGCGGCATCGTTGAGCCCGTAACCTTCGGTGAACCGGGAGGGGATGTAGAAACTTACTTCGCCCCCCAGCGTCTGCAACCCGCGGAGCAGAATACTGGTGGCGGAGACGCCATCGGCGTCGTAGTCGCCATAGATGGTCATCGGTTCATGCGTGCGGAGCGCCCGGACGAGGCGCTCGGCCGCGGCCGGCACGTCGACAAGGCCATCGGGGTCGGGGAGCGAGTCCAGCGGAGCGGCGAGAAACGCCCGGGCGCGGTCCGCAGAGTCGTACCCGCGGGCGATCAAGACCTGCGCGACAACGGGGTCAACGCCCAGCACCTGCGCGAGCGCGTCGCGGGCCGGGAGCGGCCGGGCGATCTCCCAGCGCACGGGGATCGGCATCAGCTAGGGTTCTTGCTCCTGATCCTGCGCATCGCTGGCAATCTCAGTCTGACGCGCGATTTCCCGGAGCTTGCCCTCAGCGCTTTTCGTCCTGGCTTCCGCGTTGCGCAGTTGCGCCCGAAGCAGCTGTTGCTTGCCCCAGGAGATGCCGAATCCGATCAGCAGTCCCAGGATCAGGGGTACGATCACGGCGAGACCCACGCTAGTCTCATAATGCCAGCCGAGAAATTGGATGGGGGCCGGGGC
>Ga0209469_1000064_pt1 | contig 62591 bp, 63 predicted proteins | sample GraSoiAngelo_123_FD_185880 | JGI IMG/M metagenome (GOLD analysis project Ga0209469, IMG submission 185880) | Grasslands soil microbial communities from the Angelo Coastal Reserve, California, USA - 14_0927_02_40cm (SPAdes) (version 2) | ecosystem: Environmental > Terrestrial > Soil > Grasslands ... | reverse complement strand
CGCTGACGAGAAGGTAGTCGGGCTCGTCACGTTCAGAGTAGAGCGTGACGAATGCGAGGTTGTCACCCTCAACAGTCTCTCGGAAGGAACAGGAACGGGATCATCACTTCTCAACGCCGTGAGAGACGCGGCCATCAAGGCTCGCTGTAGACGGCTCTGGCTCATAACCACAAACGACAATCTGAGTTCTCTGCGGTTCTATCAGAAGTGGGGGCTTCACATCGTCGCCGTCTACCCGAATGCGCTCGAAAGGTCCAGGAGGCTAAAGCCTGAGATTCCTCTGCTGGGAAAGGAAGGAATCCCCCTCCGGGACGAGATTGAGCTAGAAATGACCCTGTGACAAAAGAATAGACGATACCGGTTGTCTCATCTCGAAGCTACCGATTTCTTCCTATTCAATCTCGCTGTCAGTGTAGACACGATGAAACGCATTCTACTTTCCGTCCAGAGCGTTGTCGAGTTCGAAGGCGGCCATGATCAGCCCCATATGGCTGAATGCCTGTGGAAAGTTCCCCATGAACTCCAGAGTATCAGGGTTAATCTCTTCAGAGTACAGTCCCACATGGTTCGCATAACCCAAAAGATCCTTGAAAATCCTCAGCGCTTTACCTGTCCGGCCCATCCTCGCGAGACAGGCGACGAGCCAGAAGCTACAGACTAGGAAGGCTCCCTCACTGTTTCTCGATCCTCCGTTTGACCTGTACCGGTAGATCAACGAGTTCCGTGCGAGCTCCTTCATCACCGCGTCCACCGTGCTCACGACCCGTCTGTCTCGGGGCTTGACGAACCCTATGAGAGGCATTAGCAGGCTGGCAGAATCCAGCGCGTCTGTTCCATAATGCATCCGAAAAGCCCTCCTCTTGCCAGACCATCCCTTTGACAGGATCTCTCTTCTGATCTCATGCATGGCCTTCCGCCACTCTGGCACGTCCTCCATATGCTTGGAGACCCTCGCGATTTCCACGGCCCTCTCAAGACCAGCATAGCACATAGCCTTCGTCTCAACATAATGCCGTTTCTTGCCCCGGAGCTCCCAGATACCGTTTCCAGGAAGACGCCAGTGATCGACGATGAAATCAGCGAGAGGCTTCACGAACCGATAGTACATCCCTCGGGTGATAGAAAGCCCGTGCCTAGTCGAAAAATAGAGCGCGTCCAGCATATAGCCGTAGGCGTCCATCTGGAACTGTTGCGCCGCCGCGTTGCCTATCCTCACGGGCTTACTTCCCCGGTAGCCTTCGAGTGAAGACACAGCCCTCTCCGGAGAGACGGGTTGGCCTTGGATGGTGTACATGAGCCGAAGATTGAGATCCAATGCGGGGTCAGTCTCGATGAGCCAGCGGAGATACCTCTCCGCCTCGCTAGTGTCTCCAAGCAAATGAAAGGCCCAGAGCGAATGAGCAGAGTCTCTAATCCAAGAATACCGATAGTCCCAGTTCATGTCCCCCCCAAAAACCTCAGGCAACGAAGTGGTGGGCGCAGCAACAATAGCCCCTGTCGGAGCATAGACAAGCATCTTCAGCGTCAGCGCGGAGCGCATCACCTCCCTCCGCCAACGTCCCTCATAACGCAACTTTCGAACCCAAGTCCTCCAGAAAATCTCTGTCTCCTGCAACTGCTCGATAGTGTTGTACTCCTCCACCTCACGAGGTTCAGCCTCCCCATAGCTCAAAACGAAAACCTCTCGATCCCCCCGGGACATTTGAAAATCGGTAGAGAGGTGACCCGTCTTGGGAGGTTTGAGCCGAACTGTAGATGCTAGCACCATCTCGTCCCGCTGACTCCTGAACGAGGCATTCCTCCCATCCACCACCACATCAGGCCGGACAAGCCCATAGTCGAAGCGGGGATCAAGATCGAGCCGAAATCTAACCTTTCCCTCGACACAATTCAGAATCCTGTGTATTTCAGGGGGAGCCGACCATGCATCGCTAGAGTTAGAACACGGCATGAAATCCGTGGCTATTACTCTGGAACCATCTACTTGGAACTCGGTCACGAGAATGTTCGTGTTTTTCAGATAGGTCTGAGAGGCACGGCCTTTCCCAACCGGGGCGAGACTCCACCTGCCGCCTGTTCTGTTGCTTAGTATCGCCGCGAAGAGGCTGGGCGAGTCGAACCTCGGCAGACAGCACCAATCAATAGATCCATCATAGCCAACAAGGGCCACCGTCCTAGTGTTGCCGATGACTCCGTAGGCACCAATTTGCTTGTACGCCGATTCGACCGGAACTGGAAATCCGTCCAATAGTTCTGCACTTTTTCTAGCGGATTACATCGGGGTAGTCACGAATGGAGCTTTTCCCCGTTTAGTATGTGTCACAGTTGTTATTAGAATACTGTTCCGATTCAGCTCTTCTTCGGGGACTTCTAGTACAAGCGTACTCTACCACTTAGATTTGCGAATAATGATCGAATTTCATGGTATCCTTCAACGGGGCTGGGGATATCTGGGAGTCATTGCCCGGTCCATTTTTCTATAGTATTATATCGCGTTTCAGGTAGCTATTTATTCCAACAGACATGCTATCCCCCACCGGATCGGCCCTTTGTCGGCTGGAACTCCCGCATCCCTCAAAGTCGGATGGGCTAGAGCTCACCTCGCCCTAATTCTAATCATCATCATAGTAGTAGGTGCGGTAGCTGGCGCTGGCACTTATTACCTGTATATCTCATCCAATCGATCGACCACCGTATTCTTCTACGAGGCGCTTGCTCCCAACGAAGCAGACTTCGTCCAACACCAACTAATACCAGAGTTCGAGAGCAACAATCCCGGCACGACAGTTATCTTCGTGAATCTATCGGGACCATCTGACGTCGCAAATGTAGTCGAGGCGCTCGTCAAAGGCAACAACGTAGGGAATTCACTTGTAGGAATCGACAACTTGGTTGTAGGAGAAGTCATCTACGCGAACGCCGTAACCGACCTCACTTCGACGCTCAGCAACATCGAAACTTCTAGCTTGATAACTAGCGCTCAGAAAATGATAGCCTACGAACAGCAGGTGTACGGTGGAGCGACATATTTCATACCGTTCCATTCAAACATCCCATTAGTATTCTACCAAAAAGCGGCACTAACAGCTGCCGGAATCAGCACCCCCCCATCCAACACGACAGAACTGTTGAACGATGCGAGGACATTGCAGACATGGTGCAACAACTGCGGGCCGATCATGTTCCAGGGAGGAGGAAGTGACAGTACCGCAACTGAGCTTTACCAGTGGATGGTACAGTTCGGTGGAAACCCGTTCCTCCTCAATGATACTAAAGATGTGGAAACATTCCAGTATTTGCAACAACTATCCCCCTACTTCAACCCCGAGTATACTCAAGGATACTGGGGCAGCTACACGGGTCTGGCACAGGGCAGATATCAGATTCTCGACTACCAGTGGCCGTACGTCTACAACCTGTTGACCAACGCTACCTTCCAGATGAACGACAGTAACCTTGGGGTCTACCCAGGTCCTTCCGGACCTGCAAACAGCAACCATCTCCTAGGGGGAGACGTACTAGTGATACCCAAGGGCGCAACCAATCTTCCCGCTATAGAGGCCTTTGCAAAGTTCCTATTGAGCTCGCAAGCACAGACGGAAATGCTTCAGAAGCTTTCTTGGGTAGCGATAAACTCGGACGCCTACGCGAACCTCCCGCAAAACATAACAGCGATAGGTAACGCTCTGCTCTCCGCAATCCAACAAGGAATATTCCTGAGAAATCCAGCTCCCTGGATCACTCAGTGGAATGGCTATGCTGATGACGCTTGGACAAAAATAATCGTTAATAACGCACAACCATCTCAGATAAAGAGCATCCTCGACAGCGAGAATCAGCAGCTCTACCAATTCCTTGTCGCACAATATGGGGCTACGACTGCTCAGCAGTACGAGCAGAACGTGTTCAAGCCGATCTCGGTCTCGTAAGCACGCTTGAGGAAAGCCATGATTGAGGTGGAAAGAGAGCTACAGCCCTCTCCTCCTAGTCACCCCGGCCGTAGCGTACATCCTATATTTTTCGCTCTACCCCACTTTCACGGCAGTCTTCGAGAGCTTTCAGACTCCCTTCGCGTCTAATACCCTATCGAACTATCAGGGTCTCGTCTTCCTCGGTCTAGGCAACGCGATAGCAAACACTCTAGTTGTCAGCTTCGGAGCTCTAGCATTCCAGTTCTTCCTGGCCTTCATAATTGCCGGCCTTCTAGCTAGGGAGTTCATCGGCAAGAGAGCTTTCATGACAATAACTATTCTTCCTTGGGGAGTTGCTACGATAGTCGCTTCTTTCATTTTCTCAAACATCTTCACGGTCTCAGACGGTTACATGAACTCGTTCCTCCAACTTTTCGGGCTTCCATCCGTCAACTGGTACTCGAACTTCAGTTCTAAGATCCTGCTCCTGATTCTCTCGGACAGCTGGAAGAACACTCCGATCGTCGCCATGATCCTGTTGGCTGGGATGACCGGAATCTCTCGGGAACTCTACAACGCTGCGGCTATTGACGGAGCGGGTCCCGTTCGACGCTTCTTCTACGTGACGCTGCCCAATCTCAGGAATTTCATCCTCATCGCTCTTGTGATAAGAGGAATAAGCGAGTTCAACATATTCGCTCTCCCGCTCGTCCTTGTTGGCTACAATCCACCTTTCTTGGCGACGTTAGCCTACGAGTTCTATTCAACAACGAGCTCCATCTACTACTCCTATGCAGCGTCCACGATCCTTCTTGCAGTTGTGCTCGTTTTCGCCCTTGTGGCTCTAAAACTTCGGAGGATCGCGTGATGGCCTTTTTCTCACGAGCAATTCAACATGTTCTCGTAGCGTTCGTGTCTGCTCTGTTGCTGTACCCACTTTACATTCTCTTTCTGATCTCCTTCTCGCCGGTCGAGTTCACACTTGGCTCGCTTCGACCTCTCCAATGGCCTGGTGGATTCACGCTACAGAATCTTGTTCAAGCGATACAGGGTACGAACCTCGTCGACCCGACAATGAGGAGCCTTATGACGGCTTCGCTAGTGGGAGTAATCACTCTCCTCTTCGGAATACCAGCCGCCTACGGTCTTAGCAAGCTTCCTAACAATCTCTCGAACATGATTTCGGCTCTGCTCTTCCTCGTAAACATGATACCGGCGCTGGTCATAGCGATTCCAATCAGTGTCAGTTTCATAACTTTACACCTCTACAACACGATCCTTGGACTGGCATTGGCTCAGGGCCTCGTAGCTCTCCCTTTCACCATCTTCCTATTGCTAGGCGCCTTTCAGAGCCTACCGAAGGACCTTGAGAACCAGGCAAGAGTCGATGGAGCTGGAATGCTCCGAACACTATACACTCTTCTCGTACCGCTTTCCAAATCAGCGGTTGCTGCAGCTTTTCTCATCTCATGGATGCTGTCCTGGGACGAGTTCACCTTTGCAGTAATCCTCTCCCCCATCAATCCAACGCTCCCGATAATCATCTACACAAATATTACACGAGGAAACATACTCGCGTCCTCATCGTTCGCCCTAGTTCTCACGTTACCGGTGGTCATTCTTACTATAATGTTGCAAAGATACTTGAAAGGGGAATATCTCTCGGGCGGATTGCATGGTTGACAAAGCTCGAACTCGTCAACGTTGACAAGTCTTATGGGAACAAAAGAGTCCTGAACAAAGTTTCGCTAGAGGTTGAGAAAGGCGAGTTTTTCGTCATCCTGGGACCCTCGGGTGAGGGAAAAAGCACCCTCCTCAGGATCATTGCGGGCATCGAAAGGCCGGATTCTGGCCAAGTCCTCATAGATGGCATAGACGAGACTGAGCTTCCTCCGAACAAGCGTAACATCGCGATGGTCTTCCAGAGCTACGCCCTCTATCCAAACATGACTGTCGCGGGAAACATAGCATTTCCACTCAAGATGAGGCGCGTACCGCATGAAGACATGGTGAAGAAGGTCGTGGAGGCGGCGAAACTTCTCAGAATCGATGACATCATCGACAAACCGGTCACGAAAATCAGCGGAGGCCAGAAGCAGAGAGTCGCCCTGGCGAGGGCAATGGTCCGGGACCCGGCCTTCTTCTTGCTAGATGAGCCCCTGAGCAACCTTGACGCTCGGACCCGTCTGATCGCAAGGGGAGAACTCAAGAGGGTTCAACAGGAGCTTGGTCAGACCTTTGTCTACGTAACGCATGATCAGAAGGAGGCGGCGAGCCTTGCCACCAGCGTTGGAGTCTTGCACCAAGGTAGCTTCGAACAAGTTGGTCCCTTCCGCGACCTCTACGATAGGCCAAAGACTAAGTGGGTTGGTACGTTCATTGGCGAGTTCCCGATGAACTTCCTCCCGGGCACCTTCCAGGGCCTCGACCCTTCGCTGGAAATAGGCTTCCATCCCGAATGGGCCCATGTTGGCGCTAATGGAATCAAGTGCACGGTCGAATCCATCGAGACAGTAGGAGATGTTCACTACCTCTTTTGTTCTCTAGACAAGGATCATCAAGTCGTGGTGAAAAGCATGGACCGACTCGAAGTCGGAACCAATGCCTCGTTCAATATCGACCGATACGATGTCTTCAAAGACTCCCTGATGGTCAACCCGTGAGTCACTCCCGCAAAGTTGTCATAAGTTGACGTTGACCTACTTGCCTCGGTCACGAGCAAGCAGCAGGTCAATAGAGTTCTGTTCTTCGGGCTGTCAGATTTATCGCCATCTCTGCCACATCTTCCGAATACTCCGATATGCGCTTGAGACTCTCTAGCGCAAGACGGACCGCGACAATTGACTTCTGGCTAAGCTTGAAGCTGAACAGCTTGTCCATAACACTCTCTGCTTCTCTCTCTACGCTCTCAGCAGAGGCTATTGACTTGTTGGCAAGGGTCCCGTCGCTCTTGGCAAGAGACTTGAGTGCATCCTCCAAGACGGAGATAGTAAGGTCGCTGGCTTTGGATATCTCGTCAATCAGTCGAGGCGGAAGTGGACTTTCAATACTTGCAGACATCTTGGCGATGGTCGTTGCGTGGTCAGCTATCCGCTCTAGACTCTTCGAGACCACGCGGTAGACGAGACAGTCCCGGGGATCGGACAGGCCGATCTCCAGTATGAGGCTTCGATTTAGAACGGCCATCGTCAGTTGCCGGATGATGAACAGGTAGAACCGGTCAACCTCCTCGTCCCGACGAACAATCTCCTCCGCCATAGCTGGATCCCGGCCTTTCAAAGAGTCTACAGCGTCTCTGAGCATCAGCTTCGCAATCAGACTCATGCGCGAGATGACTTTAGGCGCAGGAAGGTCTCCGTAACTCGACAAGCATTGGACTATCAGCTCGTCCTTCGACTCTTCGATAATTTCCGAGCCCACGAACATTTTCCTCGCAGATTCCCTCAGGAACGTTCTCAGATCAGGCTTGGATGAAGCCGGAAAACTGACCCTTATGATATCATATCCCGCCAAATATTGGGCGAGAATCGTTCGAAGAACCTGTTCTCGGTCCTGGTCCCTCTGAGGGGTAACGGTTACCTCAGCGCCTTTGCTCTGGCCAGTCGGCAGCTTCTCGTGAGGCATCAGGGTCAAAGACGAATCTGACCGCGGCATGACGGCAACGACATCTCCCGCCTTGAGACCCTGCTCCTTCACCCAGTCCTTGGGTAGAGAAACAGTGTAGCTAGCCCCTCCGGTCATCTGCAACTTCCGCAGCTCCACTTCGTTCAATTTTCTGCAGCCCTACTGATTACTATGGATATATCTACGCTAGCTATATACTCGGTTCACCGTCTACATATACCCACCGGACCTATTGTTGATAGAAAAATAATGGAAGATGTCGCTGTGATTTACAAAAGTTCTCCTCGGGAGGCGACTCCAAGTCTCCAGAGTGAACGCATTACATCGGCCCTGTCGTTTCTATCGATAAGGACCCCCCGCCCAGCCTTATCCAGACACCGGCGAGAGCGGAGAGACTTACGACATCGAAGCGCACCTCGAGCTAAGCTCCAGCAGGCGATCCTAGACTCCAACACGAACAATGCTCAATGGATCCGCCACCGACCCCAAGACGTCTATTGTGATCTACGTATCTATGGAGCCTGTCAGTATAATCAGTGAGATGGCTAATTAGAGCGTGACCTAACATGCTGTCTCCGTTAGGAATGTCAGCAACTCCTGGAGCGATAGTTAGAAGAGGCGGAATAAGTCGAACCGTCTTCGTCGTCAGTCTTGTGCTGGTCGCTGCGATAAGCGGCGCTAGTGGTTATTTCATTCAGGGAATACTACACCCTGCTCCGTCCGCGATCACTTTGGTCGGGGCCGGTTCGAGCTTTGTGAATCCCTTGATCACCGCGATTAATGCAAACTACAGCAAGATCAATGCTAATGTTCAGATCAACTATCAATCAATAGGGAGCGGGGCGGGCATAAACGCCCTGGGCCAGAGAACGGTAGATTTCGGGGCTTCAGATGCTCCCCTGACAACAAGCCAAACGTCCTCTGTTTCAAACGCCCTCACGATTCCTGACACCATTGGCGCGGTTGTGATCGCATACAACATTCCAATCAATAGCACGTACTCGATTCACAAAGGTCTGCATCTCAACGTTACAGTGGCTGCCGGAATCTTTCAGGGCGATATCACCACCTGGAACGATCCAAAGATCGTCGCGCTCAATCAGAACAGTCTGCCTTCCGGAGTCAGCCTGCCCAGCAGCCCCATCACTGTGGTTCACAGGTTTGACTCTTCAGGAACTACCTTCGTCTTCACAGGTTACCTGAGCAACAGTACTGTGTGGAGAGGCGGCCAGAGTAAGTCGCCCAGCAGCAGCGCATGGGCTCCTGGAGCGCTGGCGAGTCCGGGCAATGCTGGCGTCGCAAGCACGATTCAGACTGTACCTGACACGATTGGATATGTAGAATTGAACTACGCTCTTTCAGCTACGCCTCCAATGGCGTACGCATATCTCTGGAACCCGAACGGAGCCGGTTCGTACATCGAGCCGACGCTAAGCTCCAGTTCTCTAGCGGCAACCAGTCTTCCTTCTCTTCCTTCAGGGAGCGGTAACTGGACGTCGATCAACCTCCTCAACACAAGCGACCCGGGTGCATATCCGATCGTCACCTTTAGCTTCATAATGGTCTACCAAGAACTGAACGTGTATGGTTCCACCATGAGCCAAACAAAGGCTCAGGCACTTGTCAACTATCTGTGGTTCGTAGTTCACGAAGGCCAGAACCAGGCTAAGATACTCTCCTTCGTCTCATTGCCGTCGACAGTTGTGGCAAATGCGGAAGCAACCGTACGCTCGATAACGTATAACGGACAGACTCTCCACGGCTGAGGAAAGACCCGTCCCTTCTCTAGATTCAGATTCTGAACCTGGACAGCGAAAGTATGTCGAGGATGGAGGAAACGCCCCTAGACCATGCCGGTGTACAAAGCTCTCGACTCCAGAATTTCTCCTACAGGTTGTCACATTTGTCGGGCGACGACATGTTTGAAGTCTTATCGAATGTTTTCGCCTGCACTGCAGTAGTAATCATAGCTCTAACAGGAATAGTGCTAGTTCGTGGATCAATTCCAGTTCTAGGAAAATTTGGCCTAGGCTTCCTCACAGGATCCGGATGGAGCACTACATTTGGTCAAGAATCCTATGGAATGCTCCCCTATGTTCTTGGAACCTTGGTGACATCAGGGATAGCGATCTCAATAGGAATCCCCGTTAGCCTCGGAATCGCAATATTTCTAGCAGAAATGGCCCCGACCTCAGTCCGGGTCCCATTATCACAGCTGGTCGAGTTACTCGCGGCTGTCCCCAGCGTCATCTACGGTTTCTGGGGACTATTAGTTCTAAGCCCCTGGATAGCCAAATATGTTGAGACTCCTCTCACATCAAGTCTCGGCTCGATCCCAATATTCCACGGATCCCCCCACGGCCTCGACTTCCTTATGGGCGGACTGATTCTCGCCATTATGATTATTCCAACAGTCTCTTCGATTTCGAAGGAGGTGATGATTGCTGTCCCAACCTCGCAGAGAGAGGCCGCCTACAGTATCGGCGCCACGAGGTGGGAGGTCGTCCGAATGGGAGTGTTGAGCTATTCACGTTCGGGAATATTCGGAGCAGCGATTTTGGGGTTGGGGAGGGCCGTGGGAGAAACGATGGCCGTCACAATGGTAATTGGCGGAGCTCTCGGTAGCGAGGCGGTGCCGACTTCGTTATTCATTCCCGGCCAGACACTTGCCTCTCTAATCGCCGGACAGTTCAAGGAGGCGGAGTCTCTGCAGTTGTCCGCTCTGGTAGGAGCAGGTCTCGTCCTCTTTGGTCTTGCTCTCCTGATCAACGTGTTCGCCCAGTTTATGGTGTGGAAGGTTCTGAAGGTGAAGGCGGGAGCGGTCGAATAACCTGAGAAGCTACACAACTAGGCGAATCAAAGACAAGCTAGCTTACGCCCTCGGCGTCTTCTGTATCGTGGTTGCTGTGGTGCCGCTTGCAAGCATCCTTCTTGAGGTGATACGAAACGGAATCTCAACGATTAGCTTCCAATTCATAACAGCTCTTCCAGGAGTTCCGGGACAAACGGTGGGAGGAATTGGTCCGGCTATCCAAGGAACCCTACTTCTAATCGCACTCACAAGCGTTATGGGGATTCCACCGGGAGTGTTGACGGGGATCTACCTCACCGAGTTCGGGAACAACAAGTTCGGTAGGACGATCCGTTTTCTGAACGATGTTCTTACTGAGTTCCCCTCAATCGTTGTTGGAATTCTGGTGGCCGCGCTTCTTGTGGTTGCAACACATCAATACTCCCCTATCGCGGGCGCCATCGCCCTCTCCGTAATCACACTCCCAATAGTAGCTAGGACCACCGAGGAATCCATCAAGACCGTCCCGAATTCAATCCGGGACGCCGCCATGGCTCTCGGAATCAGACGCTGGAAAACTACAATCAGCGTCGTGCTCAGCACAGCACGGAGCGGCGTGATTACCGGCGTTCTTCTATCAATCGCCAGAATCTCGGGAGAAACCGCCCCATTGCTTCTCACCATCCTAGGCAGCAACTTCTTCTTCTCCAGCTGGAATCAACCCATTGATGCTCTACCACTCAGAATATTCAATGACGCATCACAGGCAGACCCGTTCACCCGTCAGCAGGCATGGGGAGCTGCCATGATCCTGATAATTATCGTGCTAACTCTAAACATAGGCGTCAGACTCGCAACGCGGGGACGATACGGCTCAAACAGGTCAAGAATATGACTTTGGGCTTATTAGAAGAACTAAAACCTGAAAACAATCCGCTGTCAGCTACACTCAAACAAATGGAAAGATACAAGATCCTAACAGAGAACCTACACGCCTGGTTCGGATCAAATCATGTCCTGAAAGATATCTCGATCAAAATCAGGGAGAATGAAGCAACAGCAATTATCGGACCCTCCGGATGCGGAAAATCGACTCTAATACGGTGCCTCAACCGGATGCACGAACTAGTCCCCGGAGCCAGATCAACTGGAAAAGTTGTGCTGGATGACTCCAACATTTACGCTAAGGGAGTAGACCCTGTAACCATTAGGAGACGAATAGGCATGGTCTTCCAAAAACCAAACCCCTTCCCGACCATGTCGGTGTATGACAACGTTGCAGCCGGACTAAAACTAAACGGCGTCAGAGACAACACTACACTGGATCAAGCGGTTGAAAGCAGTCTTGAAAGAGCATTCCTATGGGACGAGGTCAAAGCTGACCTTGACAAGCCCGGTTCAAGTCTCTCGGGCGGGCAGCAGCAACGCCTCTGCATCGCCAGGGCCCTTGCTGTCAAGCCTGAGGTGCTACTGATGGATGAGCCATGCTCGGCTCTCGACCCGGTCGCCACCGCTAAGATAGAGGAGCTTATCGTAAGCCTCAAAGAATCATACACTGTTGTAATCGTCACACATAACATGCAACAGGCGGCCAGAGTGTCAGATTTTACAGCATTCCTCTACCTTGGCCAACTCATCGAATATGGCGAGACAATGAGTCTCTTTGAGAATCCCGGGGAAGAACTGACCGAGAGATACCTGACTGGAAAATTCGGCTAGGACGGTAACGGCGACTGGCAAGACTGATGGACCTCGGGCTAGAGAGACTCCGGAACATGGTCCTCGACATGGCCGAACTCTCCCAGAACACCGTATCCACGGCCATAGACGCCTACGTCCAAGGAAGGGACCTACGAGATCGCATCTACGGCTGGTCCGAGGAGCTTCGAATGCTACAGGACGAAGTGAGCGAACTCGCCATCGAGCTCATCGCCCGTTACCAGCCGGTTGCCTCAGACCTCAGGTTCATCAAGTCTTGCATGGAGGTAGCCTACGGTTTCTCGAGATTCGGAAGATACGCGCACGACATCTCCGATGTTCTCGGCATCTTCGGCGACCTATCCAGCTGTGATAGGGCAGCCATTCAGGAGGCCGGTGCCCAGGCCAAGCAGATGATACTCGTGAGCATCAAAGCATTCACGGCGCGCGACGTACAGCTTGCCTCCCAGCTGAAGAAGATGGATGATGTTGTGGATAACATCTATCTAGACTTCGTCAAGAAGTCAGCCCAGGTACCCGAAGGGAACCTGAAATGCTTCGTATCCGGAACGCTCATTCTACGATACCTGGAGAGGATCGCGGACCATGCAACATACGTCGGCGAGACAGTCCTCTACATCGTATCAGGGGAACGAGCCGCAAGAAAGTAGCGTAAGTACTACTGTAATGATCGAGGGTCCGAGCTATGGCTTCGGAAACCGGAAGTTCCGCCCTCAGATACCACGAAGCAACAAAACACTCCGAACTCAGCCTGAGAATGTCGCCACACTATCTCGACTGGGACAACAAGCCATCCCCCTTCAAAGTCTACAAGAATCTGCCGATGAAATCGCTTCCTCACGAGTTTCCATATCCATCAGAGAGCTCTCTCAAAGCACTCAAAGGCCGAGAAACTCATAACGGCAACAAGCCAGTAGATCTCCAGAATCTAACTGAGATTCTCTTCTACTCAGCGGGTCTTACGAGGAAGATGAAGATCGGAGGGGAGACCCAGTACATGCGTGCAGCATCAGCAACAGGCGCCCTCTACCCCATCGAACTCTACATTGTCAGCTCTGGCATTCCAGGATTGGACGCGGGCATCTACCACTTCAACCCTCTCAGCTTCGCTCTCGTCCGAATACGTGAAGGCGACTACGGCCCCGAACTGGCCGCGGCGACAAACAGGGCGACTGCGCTTTCTCCCCTGACAATAGCTCTCACATCTTTGGCGTGGAGAAACGCGTGGAAGTACGAGGCGAGGTCCTACCGTCACTGGTTCTGGGATGGCGGAGTCATCGCAGCCAATCTCCTAGCAATATGCCAGTCAGAAAGCCTCACTACAAGACTCGTGATGAGCTTTGTCGACCAGGAGGTTGACAAGCTCCTTGGTCTCGAAGAAGAGAAGGAAGCAACTGTCGCCCTCGCCGCCATCGGCAGCGGCTCGAAAAAGGGCTCTGATCCGACGCAAAGAAAGATTCCAGAGCTTGATCTTCAAACTGAAGAGCCATCGAGAGAGGTAGCAGAATATCCGATCATATGGGAGACCAACAGAGCATCGGATCTTCAAAGCCAGACAGAGGTCGAGCGATGGCGGGACAGCCTCACACCTGTCAGACCCAAAGCGCACGAAGGCGAAAATATTTTTCCACTACGACAATCAACTGAGAATCCTCCATCCTTGAAGGATGTGATCCTCCTTAGAGGGTCAACCCGTAGGTTCGCCCAGAAGCCCATCTCCTTCGAAGCCCTCTCAACAATCATCGACTGCTCAACCTCACATATTCCTATGGACTTTCTTCCCGACGATCAGAGCTTGATCGAATTCTATCTCGTAGCAAACGACGTAATTGGGCTCCCCGCAGGCTCATACCATTACGACAAAATCAGAAACTCTCTGGAACAGCTGAAGGAGGGAAAATCGAGGCATGCGTCCGGGTACCTCTGCCTTGAACAGCTCCTCTTTAGCGACGCCAGCGTAGTCTTCTTCCTCATGACCAACCTTGGGATTGTTCTCCGCAACATGGGAAACCGAGGCTATCGGGCCGCGCAGTTCGAAGCAGGCGTTAGGGCGGGGAAGATCTACCTGTCAGCCTACTCCCTCGGAGTTGGAGCGTCAGGTTCAACATTCTACGACGATGCTGTGACAGAGTTCTTCTCTCCACACGCCGAGCGTATGAGCACCATGATAGCGGTTGGAGTCGGCGTACCAGCATACAGGAGCCGGCCGGGCAGAATCCTACCACAATTTCAGAAGCGGCTCAAACACGGCAACCCAATCGAATGAAGTATAGAGAGGGTCTCACTTCGAGTCCAGAGAAACGCTGTATCTACAATGTCTCACTTTGTTACTTGAGAGAACTGCATGTCGAGAAATACCTCACTTATCAGCCAGACTGGGCCCTAGGCCTTCAGTGCTTGCCTGTTGACTTCTCTCTGCAGAATCTCGTAGGCTTGCGGGCCATCTCGGTCATCTACCACCATGATAATGTCGCCGTACCCAAGGAAGGCATCGTAAATGTTGACACCATTACGGTACAATAACTCCGTCAGGTACGATGCTATCCCAGAGGTCATTTCTGCTGAGGGAGACATGCGTAACGTCAACTTCGCCGCATGAATCAAAGGGCCCTTGGTGAAATGTCCCAGCTTCTCCTTGATCTTCTCATAATCCTCGTCGGGCACGATTAGCTTGATCGATGTCGCCAAAGGGAAGATGTGTGGAAACTCTGACAACTCCGCGCCTATCTCACTGACGTCCCGCACAATCTTCGAAAACTCTGCCCTTGGAGCCTTGATCGTCAAATCCACTATGCCGCTTGTCAGTGAGATCCTAGCATTATCCAGGACGTTTCCAACCTCCAGCTTCTTCATCGAGTCGAGCGTATCAGAGAATCTCTTGATCGCTACAACTAGCGTGTTGATGCTGGCGTCTCTATGGGTCATCTCCTTAACCTCCGGCTGGATCAGCTCTGCCAACGCGTGAAAGTTGACCACCCTCATCTTGAGGCTCTGGTAGACGGGATAGCTCCGAGTTAGAATCTGGCGTACCGCTTCCGGTACGCTGATCTCCTCGGCTAGTCCGACAGTCATCTACACTCTTCCTACCAATGTTACTCAGTTGTAACATATTAGACTATCGGATTCCAAGCCTTATAAGCAAGTAACATATGTTACATAGTGGTAACAAATGCAAACCAATACCGAATTCCCGACCTACGTGTTCGCGACCGTCAATCCGGGCCGCGTACAGAAAGTGGTCGAGGAGCTAAAGAACAACAGCCAGATCGACATGATCGCACCAGTAACAGGCCGCTATGACCTGGCTCTTCGATTGAAGAGCAGTGCGCCAAATGAAGTCTACAATACTGTCAACCAGATCCGCAGCATCGCCGACGTACGCACGACTACCACCCACACAGCCATGGACGGCATTCAGCCTACTAAGAGGCTCGAAGCTCAGCAAGCACTAGGAATCAGCCTATTGCGCGTCGAGCACAATCCATTAGGACAGAGCATCAAGCAGCTCAGCAATATCCCAGGCTTCGTCGAAGCATTCGCAGTACCGGGACAGTTCGACATTGTAGCCCTCTGGCAAGCAAGGACGACCGAAGAGATCATGAAGACCTCCATCAACCAGCTTACGAATGTTGGGGGCCTCTTCAAGAGCGAGACGCTACTCGCTTACGCACCAGTCTTCAAAGCTTAACCACGCACAATAGCTCCATCGACTACTCCCCGTTTTTTTAGGGATCCCGATATCCGTCAGAAGTGCCTAATTTTTCACTAGTGCTGTAACGAGTCCGATTAGCGCTCCGATGAAGATGAGAATTCCACCCAAGCTACTGACAAGGTAGCCTAGAACCATTAGGATAATCGTCCAGACAGGGCTTGAGACCTGGCTAGCACCTATTAACGCGAGGACTCCGATAATGAGTCCAATTAGAGCACCGGTGAACAATCCTGAGGACCGTATGTTGGGGGTCAAGTCGAGAATAGATCTCGAGCCTACGATTTGGAGAACAGAACCGAGTATGAGAACTACTCCACCGACCAAGATCAACGCCCTCGCGAGCGAACGAAGAGGCGCGTGAAGCGACATTCCAGACCACTCCAGCTACAGCGAGCGTCTCTACTTAACTCAAAGGAATTGAACCAGACACTAGCCACGTACACCTCTCGTAGGTTCCCTAGGTTGGCCACTGGGACAACGATACAAAAAAACCCAAATTCGGAATCATTATATTCTCTGAATCTCCGATGCGACTGGTCTAGCCTTGCTGACCACGGAGACATTGTATGACGATATGTCGAAAGGGAGAGTCGACCCTTCCAAATGGAGGATCCTCAGCTTCCCAATGGGAGACGGCCAAACATGGACTTGGGAGGAGCCGAAAGCCCGGATCGAGTCCAGAGTGAACGGTCTAGCCCTAACCGTGGACCCCTTCACTCGCAAGCATGACCAAGTGCACATGTTCGACGATCCAAAACAGCTCTATGGATCGACTAGGACCTTCTCCGTCTCTCCTGATCGAGTGACAGTATTCGAGGTCGAAATGGGCTGCGAAACCTACCGAAGCAACGCAGATGATCTGCGAGACGCGTTTGCAGGCTTCATACTGATGGACTTCTCGACTGGTATGATATTCGACTTCATATCGACTGGACAGAAGATCGGAGCCATATACGAGAGGTTGCTGATTCCTGGAGTGACGGACGAAAAGACCGCCTTCACTTACCTCATCGAGGCACCATTCTCGGGCATTCGGACGGAACCTGGCAAGCTGCACCAATACTCTATCCGGATAGACGCCTCCAAACGGCGTGCAGAATGGTTTGCGGATGGAAAGACGTTCTTCAAAGCCGAGGGAGTTCCTGTCGAGCCCAAGGAGATAATGATAGGGTGGGGTCTCTTCACGCTTAATCCCGTGGATCCCGTGAAGGGAAGCGTGTCCATCCATGGGCAGGGAGCAACTGGAGTCTGGAAGAACTTCCGATACTATTTTGCCTAGATTAGGAGAGATAGGACGACAAACGTCCCAGATGTTATTGCCAGTCTGTCCAGTGTATGCCGATGACAACTGAGGGCCGCGAACACTCCGCATCAACGTCCAAGCTTCCATCCGGCATCGACGGCCTTGACAGCATGCTAGGCGGTGGCATCCCGGAAGGCCGAGTCGTCCTAGTTCTGGGAGAACCTGGCACGGGAAAGACCATTCTCTGCTCCCAATACTTGCACTGGGGAGCGACCGAGAGGAACGAGAACGGGGTATTCATAGGAATGAACGAGCCAAAATCCCGTCTCGTGACTGAAATGCGAGATCTCGGGATGGACCTCGCAAGCCTCGAGAAAAAGCGGCAATTCGGCTATGTCGACGCCACAGAAGTACGCCGGATACCAGAACAGGCTAGAGTGGGACGCATTCCCGTCGGCGGCAAAGAGCTAGGGCTAGCCAATCTGATAGAACTGATGCAGGAGGGAATAGAGAAGCTGTCGCCCAAGCGGATCGTCCTAGACTCGATCTCTGACCTGGTCTTCCGCTTCCCAAGGATCGAGGAGAGGCGGCCGGCTATCCTAGACATTGTGGAAGCGCTCCAGTCAACAGGCGCAACCTGTCTACTGACGAGCGAGATCCTTTCGACCGGAGAGAATCGAAGACTGCAACCGGAGGAGTATCTAGCTGAGGGTGTGATAATGCTACGAATTGTCCGGAAGGGGGTCCGAACGATTCAGATCTCAAAGATGCGAGGCACCAAGATCGATACTGCGCCCCGTCCCTTTGTAATCAGAGACAATGGTATAGAGGTCCTAGCAAGAGAAGAGGTCTACGCTTAGACCAGAAATGGAAAACACCCCAATCCCGTTCTGGTCCCATACTCAGGAAACACCGCCGAACGGACTAGCGAAGCGTGAACCCTCAGTTTCACAAAATCAGGTCATACCTGTTTCACAGGCTAGCATTTGGATCTCAGCGGCCTGAGTATTACTACTGGAATCTCTCTCTCGGTCTTCTTCTGATAGTCATCATAGGCCGGGTACATCTTCACCAGAGAAGGCCAGTGTCTACTCTTCTCCTCGGGCGTCGCCTGGGCAGCCCTCACCTCCACGGTCCGGCCCCTCACCTGAACAGCAGCAGAGGGGTCGTCTTTCAGATTCATCCACCAGAACGGATCCCGGTCCTTACCAGCATTGGACGCTACTAGGACCAGGTTCTCCCCGTCTTCAAGATACAGAACAGGAGTTGTCCGCTTCTTCCGACTCTTCCTACCGATGGTTGTCAGGAGAAGCACGGGGGACTTCCGAAACCGGCCTCCCAGCCTCCCCCGTGACATCCGGTATAGTGCAACATGGGTCTGTGCGAAGATTCTCTGACCGTTCAATGACGCTCTCTCAGCTCTAGCGGGGTTTGGGAAAAAGAATTCGATCGATCAGATCAAGGCAGGGGAAGCGGGGTGGACGCTTCTAATTAGGGGCGGTTCGCTGAGCCATGCTCTCCTCGAACTTGCCCACGTCTTGGTAGTAGCGCTGCACAAGGTCGGGCATGTTCGGGTTTGTGTATATCTCAGGGACTGGGTGTTCGATCAGCGAGACTATCTTCTCAGCTACCTCATCCACCGACTCAACGATCATGGAGCCAAGCTTCTCGCCAGCTACAGGGCGGAAAGGTGTTCCGGCGATCCTGTGGAAGTCGGTCTCGACGGTTCCGGGCATTACTAGTGAAACGTGGACCCTAGGGTATTTCGCCATGAGGTCGATCCGTGCGTTTGCAGTCAACACGTTTACTCTGCTCTTGGCCGCGCTGTAAATGGATCTATGACTCACGAGGGGAACCCTGCCGAGGAAGGATGAGACGTTGATGAGATGCCCCTCTCCACGCTCTAGAAAATGGGGAATGATGGCCTGCATTCCATAGACTACCGACTTGAGGACTACAGAGATTATCTCGTCGAGATCGTCTTCTGTCAGATTCATCACCGCTCTAGTTATGCCTCGGCCTGCGTTATTGACCCAGACGTCCACATGACCGTATTCCTTCAGAGCAAGATCTCGCAAGTGCTCAACCTCATGCCTCCGGGTCACGTCGGTCCTGACGACAAGGGCCTTCGTCTTGACCTGTGAGGCGACCTGGTTCAGCTCACTCTCGCGCCTCGCGGCTAGCACGAGATCGTGGCCTTTCTCTCCGAGCCGTCTTGCTAAGGCTGCCCCGATCCCGCTGCTGGCTCCCGTGATTACAGTTACTTTACCGGCCATGCAAATCCCATTCCTCTGCTTCTCTCAGACTCTTAGGTCCTTCACTGTCATCTGCTCGGCGACTCTTAGGACAGCCCTGTTCAGAGGTATGCTTCTGAGCCACTCAATTTCCTTTGAGGAGGACTTCCTCTGCGGGTGGTCATTATATGCTAGGGATTCTGGCTGGGTCGTCAGTTGCAGACGATGCCCAAGAGCGATTCGAGGCAGAACAGAGCCGGAAGGACCAGCAACGATGCGACGGTTGTCGCAGAGGCGCCGGAACCAGGCTCTACGTGGGAGACCGGACAGAAAGAACAGGGGGCTCAGGGCGGGACAGGGATTGAGAGGAAACAGATTCTCACGCTCCTCGTGCTGAGCCTCTCGCTCGCGATCATAGTTCTCGACGCTACGATAGTCATCGTTGCCTTGAAGACGATCTCGATCGACTTCAGCATCTCCTTGAAGGACCTTGAATGGATAACCTCGCTCTACGCGCTGGTCTTCGGCTCCTTCATACTAACCTGGGGAAAACTCAGTGACGAGTTCGGCCGAAGGCGCATCTTCGCGGCGGGAATATCCCTATTCGTTCTTGGGTCCATCATCGACGGCGTATCAAGCAACCTCACTCAAATGCTCGTAGGGAGAGTGATCCAGGGGTTCGGCGCGGCCATGGCCGCTCCCGCGACGCTCGCCATCCTAACAACGACGTTTACCGGCAAATCTCGGAACATTGCTTTCGGGATCTGGGGTGCTACCGCGGGAGCAGCCGCGGTCCTTGGACCCTTGCTAGGAGGCTACTTCACATCCGACCCTACCTTTACCTGGCGTTGGGCTTTCCTCATCAACGTACCCATCGGCGCAGTCGCGCTCATCGGAGCCGCCTTGGTGATACGCGAGAGCCGGTTCAAGGACCCAAAGTACACAACTGACTTTGGAGGTCTCGCGCTTATCACCCTGGGCCTCTCAGCCCTGCTCTTCGGTCTCATCGAGGGTCAGACCTATGGCTGGCTGAGCGAGACCCAGCCGTTCTCTCTCTTCGGACAATCTTGGCCCTTCACCAGTTTCTCTCTCCCCGCCTTCTCCATCGTCTCGGGAGCGGTTCTCCTGGCAGCGTTTACCTACTATGATATCAGGCGTGCGCGTAAGGGCCGAGTTCCGCTGTTCGACTTTAGCCTGCTCCGATTCCCCGGCTTCAGGTTCGGACTCTTAACCGTCTTCATCGTCGCAATGGGAGAATTTGGAGCGGTCTTCATCTTCTCGATCTACTTCCAGACAGTCAAACAACTCTCGGCCATCAACACCGGGATAACATTCCTCCCCATGGCGATCTCCGTCTTCATCTTCGCACCAATCGCAGGCGCCCTCGCCAACCGTTTCGGCCCGAGATGGGTAGTCACAATGGGGATGACGTTGGAAGCAGTTGCCCTGTTCAGTATATTCGCGATCACCGCTGTTCCTACTCCCGTCTATGACTATTATCCAGTTCTCGTTGTGTATGGAGCAGGCGTCGGCCTGGCAATCAGTCAGCTTACCAGCGTGGTTCTGATGAGCATTCCCTGGCAGAAGGCGGGCGTAGGTTCTGGAGCCAACAACACTGTGAGACAGGTGGGATCGGCCTTCGGAATCGCCGTGATCGGGGCGGTTCTTGTCGCGATAATATCCTCCGTGGGGCAGGCCGACGTGGCCGCGAGTAGTCTGCCAGCAACGCTGAAGGCGACACTCGATCAAGTTCTTAGTGGGGGCCTCTCCGGCGGAGTTGGACAGGTTCCGCCGGGGCTGGAAGGAACTCCCCTGGCGGCAACTATACAAGGCGTCTTCAACGACGCCATTACTCAAGGTACCCGCTGGGCGGCCTTCACCGCCGCCATCTTCGTATCCTTCGGCGCTATCAGCTCTCTCTTGATCCCGAACCCGAGAGCACGGACTCAGGGGACGACTAAGACTGTTCATATCCAACAACCAATCACGATCGATAGGAGAGTCGTCGCCCTCATGACAGCAGAGTTTGTCATCATCATAGGACTGCTCGTCGGCATCTCCTGGGACTATCAGCAGAACGTATTCATGCAGCAATGGTTCACAGACAACGCCGCGCCATTAGGCTATTTGCTCAACAATTACATCGGTCCGGTTCTCGTAGCCATCGTCGGTGTGGCGCTCATAGTCTGGAAATTGCTCCCTCGATCGTCAACGTCCAGAGAGACGCCAGCAAGCGAATAGAGGCGCTGGTCGGATCATAAACTCTTCCAACTTACATCTCCCCCATGATACTAGAGATCGTTGATTCTCGTCTGCCGTGATTTCTCAAATAGACCCACACGAGCACCATGTTCATCGGGGAGCTGGGCTTAGACTATTACCAGTTTGACACTTCTCATGCCCTCGTCCTTTTGGAAGGCGCTGGCCATTGAGGCGATCTTTGACCCGTCGCCCTGTACCAGGAAGAGTTCAGCGCAGCTTCTTCGAGACAGCTTATTGTGGAGGTGGGTCTTGACAATATCTTCGAAGGAGTGTTTTAGTCTGGTAACAGCCTCCTCGTTGGACTGGTCATGGGTTGCAACTATGACAGCGTTTACTTCGCCTGAGATGCCGTTCTTCTCTCTATTGTCTGCAATCAGACCACGCACGGCTGCTCTGATGAGCTCTGATCTTCCTGAGAAGCCCATCGACTTCTGAATCGTATCCATCTCATCTACCATCTCTTCGGGAATGGAAACGCTGACTATGGCCATCGACCAATCCTCAGATCCCGTATCTTAATAAGACCCTATAAAGCGTTACGCGGTTCTTATTAAAAAATAGCAGAAGTCTAATAACGCTCGGGCTACGAGGCCTCATGACATGTTTCCAGCCGTTCCCGGGTGGGTATACCTCCTGGGCGCAAGCCTCGCGCTCGGAATGCTCCATGGTGTAATCCCGGACGAGCACACTTGGCCGATTACCTTCAGCTATTCCGTTGGATCAGCTACAGGGCGTGGAGGTATGCTCTCAGGGGCCTACTTCGCCGCCGCGTTTACCGTCCAGCGCGCCATCATGTCCCAGCTGGTCTACTTTGCGCTGGTGACATTCCTCGCGTTCAATGAGGCGCTCAATGGACCAGTGTACGTTGCCGTTGGTTTAGCAATGAGCCTCGCCGGCTACCTGATCCTCCGGGACAAGCTTCCCCACTGGCACCCTCTCATGTGGATTTCGACGAGAGATAGAGAGCGACACCTGAAAAAAGACCCAGCGGGATCGACCCAATCCCAGGCTGGGCTACAGAGGACAGTTCCTGTACATTGGTGCTTAATCCACGGATTCATCTCCGGGTTTGGTGTCGACACAGGCCTCTTCACGACCTTTGTCTATCTTGTAGCTGTCCCAGCGATGCCCTCCTCCGCCCTAGGATTCGCGCCGGGGGCTGCTTTCGGTCTCGGCACCCTACTAATCCTTCTCGTCATAGGGTTCACCTTTGGAGAGGTTCTGCAAGTTGCCAAGAGATGGGGCGCAGAGAGAATGCAAATCTTCGGGGTCCGTGTCGGCGCGCGCAGCCTTCTGCTAGGGGGGATGGCCTTCATAATTGCAGGCCTCTTATTCCAGCTCGGCCTCGCAGAGCTTATCCCTGTGGACTTCGGGAACCTCATAGTACTGGCATTCCTAGTGGCGATAATTATTCCAGTGATGGTTAAGACATGGAAGGAAGTACGAACAATACCTGCGACACCTTCACCAGAGGAAGGAACCCGAACGCAGTCATAAGTTCCGAGCTACTCCTCAGATGTCACGACTACTAGTTCTGTGTCACAAGCTAGGTCGAGGAAGTAAGCGCGCATTGCAAGTTCATGAGAACAATGTATCGCCTTAGGTGATAGAAGAGTTAGGCTGACAATGGGACCTAGGTCAACAGATCGATTCTAAAAGGCCGTGTTCTGTATTTCTGCCGTTCCGTCGTTCAAATGACGTCGAGCCAAAAAATATCCACAATGGTGTCAAAAGTACTGTGCTCCATTCGAACGCTTTCAGATGCTATGCGCTCAGCGCGTGATCAATACGTTGCCGGTACGCTGCGGCCGTGACCGCGCCAACGACACTGTCCTTGACTGTTCCCTTCTCGAACAGCATCGCTGTGGGTATGCTCATGATGTCATACTTTGACGCTACCTCTGGATTGTTGTCCACGTTGACTTTGACGAACTTTACCTTGATTGCGTATTCCTTTGATAGGGTTTCCATTGTCGGGGCGACGATCTTGCATGGTCCGCACCAGTCCGCATAGAAGTCTACGAGGACTGGAATGGTTGATCCGATAACCTCTGTGTCAAAGTCTCCATCGTTGACTTGGACGACTCTGCCCATACTCGTTTCCATTTTTCTCTGCAGAGTGTTTCGCAGCGGTTGGGATATAAATGTATTGATACACGTCTATGCGTTCCCTCGGGGTTGGCGGTTGAAGTATCCTGCTGATGGATAGATAGATATCGAAATGCTAATACGCACGCTGAGCGTCAAGAGTTCACGTAATGAAACTGGCATCCGAAGAATTCGATCGTATAAGCAAAGCCCTGGCAGATCCACAGCGACGCGCAATTCTGCAAAAGCTGGCTATGACCGGCAAGCTGAACTGTTCAGACGTACATGCCTTCTTCGACGTATCCCAGCCAACAGTATCACATCACCTGAAGGAGCTGTCGATGGCGGGGGTTGTCCAGAGAGAGAAGCAGGGCCAGTTCTGCTACTACCACGTCAAATCCGAGACCCTCACGGCTTACGTGGCGGAGCTTCAGCGAAGATTGGGGCTGGTGGCTGTCCAAGTCGCGCCTCGAGCAAGATAAGTTACATAGATGTTCATCAATGCGTTTATATATTCTTAAGAGCGTTAATACGGCATGACACAGCACAAAGGTCCCGAATCATTACAAGTTTTGATTGCCAGAGACCTCGCGAGAACCTATCGATCATTCTTTCATCCAAGAAGGAACCACCGAACCAATGAACAATCAAATCTGAAAAAGATCTTCTCAGAGCAAGTCGAACCCGCAAGGAGACACCCACACACGTTGGATAACACAGGATTCAGCTGAAGCACTGACGCGAGCTATGCAGAAAACATGACGCCGCTGGGACGTAACATTGATGATAGTCGCGGTTTCTCTTTGCCTGTTGAGAGTCTGTTTCCAGCATTGGTGTAGAGACTGAATTAGGCTTTTTTCTACCGGACCTTGACTTCTCTAGGCTGCGCCTTGAAACCGTTCCTCTTGTGCATGCCATCGCAGAAGAGCATCGCGCTGGAGCCGCCACAGCGGCACCACGCCTGAACGACCTTTCCATCAACCATTACCAGATTGGGACCATTCTCCTTGGATCGTATCACGACTTCTGACATGTCTCGACGATAGGACGGAGTGCGTAGTCAATATATGAACGAGGAGGATTCTAGAAGTATACTAGCGTGAGATGTTGACCGACGATATCCGCAAAAAAGGACTGAATGTTTCGCCGAGGGCGAAACAGTGCCCTGTTGGAATGGACCTTGCGGCGTTAGGCAAGAAGTGGACTTTTCATATTCTCAGAAGCATTGGAATCTCACACATCGATCGTTGGTGCAGAGCGTATCTTCGGCTACAGCGCCCTCGAAACTGTAGGTCAGAAGGGGGGTATCCTAATGCCTTCCGGCGAGAGTGGAGAGTCCGAAATCCTCGAGCGGCTCAAGCGCGATGGAAGTATTCTTCCGTACGAGACGCGGCTTACCCGTAAGGACGGTGCCAGTATCGACGTATCATTATCAGTGACCTCTATCAGCGACCCCACCGGCCGGACAATAGGCGCATCCATCCTTATTCAGGACATCAGCGAAAAGAAGCTCAGAAGATTGAGCTCTAAAGGACAAGGCTAGAACTTGAAGAATCGACGGTTTAGGCTAGCTCGATTCCATTGAACTGGAGGGCAGGAAATCGATTGATCGCTTTATTTGCGAGAAGCAACTCCGCCTGACTGCAATGCAATCTGCTCGGCTTGAAACAAGCCCGAGATCGAGGTATTTGTGGACGACTCCGCTGAGGATTTTGTGATATGCGACGTTATACCTACATCATAAGCTACGAAGGTCTCTGGCATCAACCGGATATCTGTCACAAGTGCAAAGTCGAGATTCACGGGGAATGTGTCCCAACCCAGGTCGGTAGGAAGTGCAAGTGTCGAAGAGGAAAATGTAAAGGGAAAGAGTGACCTTCCAAGGACCGAATCTAGGTTGGTCCTCCATAATACCGTCCAGTGTAACAAACGTCCCGCTCTTTGTCTAGAATGCCCCGTCCTGGTTTGGAGAGTCAGCAGGCACTGGCTGGCCGACGTCCCACATTTCCACGATCTTGTCACCACTAAAGCGGAACAGGTGAACGGTGGCAACGCTGGCCTCGCCGGGGCGAAGCACTATTTGAGAGTGCACTGCTACAAAGTCGCCATCACTGAGCACATTCTTGACCAGAAGTTGCTTCTTCGGAAGCTGGACATGGTTCTCAATCATCGCCTTCTTCAACGCGGAGAAGCCTTCCGCGAAGAGGGGATTGTGGTGCTTGCCATTAAGGTCCACGTGCCTCTGGTAGGCCTCATCGATCTGTCCCGCCACGACTAGTTGGAGGAATTGCTTCGCCGCTTGTCTGCGAGCCTCAGTCTGGCTGTCGAGCATGATAATCTCTGCCGTGAAATACTCAGCAACCTAGAACTGGATATGCGTTTCCTTGTCGGCCAACTCAGCCTAGGTTGGCCTCACTGACATTCTCTACGATTCGCATATCGATCGTACAAGGGCACACAGTTGAAGACTTACAAGCACCAAGGGTGACTTACAGGACGATCGAAAATTCGGGAATGGGGTGACGTGGACACTTGATTCGTGGAAGAATCAAGCATTGGACGGAGACACTGTTTGTCGACCATCCAGAACTCTCTCTTCCATGGATGGAACGGATGAAGATGCTTGCTCAACCCCAGGCAGAGGGCTTGCGAAAAATCTTCCAAAGGCGTGAAGTCCCTAGCGGCGGCAGAATCCTAGACTTAGCTTGTGGACTGGGAAGGATCTCGATCAATCTTGCCAAAGCAGGGTACGAGGTTGTTGGCGTCGACATTTCTCCTTTGTACCTGAGATTAGCTCAGAAATGGGCGAAGAAGGAGAGTGTAGATGGCAAGACAATTTTCTATAGAATGGATTTGAGAAACGCTCCTCGGTTGCTAGCCTCTAAAGCAGAGAAGTTCGATGCTATGATAAATGTTGGCACATCGATCGGATTTCATGACGAGTCGTATGATAGACAATTATTCCGTTCGTTGACCACTCTCGCGCTGGTCGACGTGGAGTCTTAATTATCGAGACGGTCAACCGGGACTATCTAGTGAGGCACTTCCAAGAGCAAGACATCTCGGAATTGGACGGGATAGTGTGGAGTGACGCTAGAAGGCTCGACTTGGAATCGTCGTATATGAGAAATAGTTGGAAGTTTTATCGAAAGGACAGACGGTCACTGCGATTGATAGCCGAAGTTCCGGTGTCCCATCGAGTATACTCGCTTCACGAGCTAAAGGCGTTGCTCTTCTCAGCAGGGTGGAAATATCTTGAGTCATACGGTAGCCTAAGAGAATTGACTCCGCTCACCGTTGACTCCTTTCACATGGCCGTAGTAAGTCGAAGACTCGTGTCCGCTTCCAAGATCTAGAGTTGTTAGTGTATTTTCAGCCCGCCATCATTAATGGATGGTAGTGTTAAATTCAGTAAACCTACTAAGAGAGTTGCTCTACGTTGCTTGCCATATCCGACCCGGTAGTCTGGAGCACTATTGCTCAGACGATTGTCCTCACTCTGACGCTTGTAATCTTCATCCTCTCATTCCGCTCCCAGAACCAGGCTACCAAAGAGGCGGCCTACCAGAAAGCATTGGACGATTATACGGACACGATGAAAATGCTCGTGGAGAATCCCCAGCTGAGCAAACTTCCCCTAGAGATGGCGAGAGCAAACCAGCCGATAGGCACAGAGCTCCAGGCTCAGCCTCCAGAGAGCATGGTTGTCCGAAACTATATGCTCCTCCTCTACGGAATATTCGAGAGAATTCACCTGCTCTATAGGAAGAAATGGATAGACAGCGACACCTGGAACCAGTGGGGCCTATTTCTCCAAGCCGTGACACGACACCCCGCGTTCCGAGACGTTCATCGGACCTCGGAAGGAATGTTCGACAAGCCCTTCCAAGACTATGTTTCCAACATACTAAGCCGGAAGAAGAGCGAATGATCCCGGAAGAACGGGACTAGACTATCGGAAGCAGAGCATTTCTAGTTTCGATACATTTTTCGGGTTTCCAAAGCGTCGGATGGCATCGGTAACGGAATACTTGTAAGAAAATAGGACTCCAATAGCTCCTGATTCTCAATGATTGCTCAGGGCGATGCCTCCGGCCCAGAACTGGAGGTCCCAGATGTTGAAATTGGGACCCCGCTTTCAGACCAGTCTGGAAGTGCTGACCTACTCGGTCTCATCATGAAATTTTTGGAGTCGACCGGGAATGTGCTGCTGATTCAAGGTCCGCCTGGCACTGGAAAGACCACCCTCGCACTGGAGCTTCTTCGACGGATAGAGGGACCGCGGATCGGATCCCGCACCGTTCCTCCCAACAGACTTTACATTTCGAGCCGTGTCTCGCCTCCCAGGCTGCGGAAACATTTTCCCTGGTTAAACGAGGTGGTCGATTCGATATCCGGTAGAACAGCAAAAGGCAATGTGCCTGAAGGAGTCAACGATTTTCGCGTCTCGCAGGCTGACAGTATCCTCAGCAAAGTTCTGAATATGAAACACTCCTCACAGAGGAGCCTCATCGTCATAGACAGTTGGGAAGGGGCTCTCAGAAACACAACCGAAGAAGGGCGTCGCATGCTCGAGTCAGCTATCCTTTCCGAGCCTGAAGAGAGCAAGGTCAGCGTTGTGCTCGTTAATGAGGGGGGACAGACGGGCGACATATCTCATCTCGTGGACGGAGTCGTCAATCTCTCCCTATCTCAACTGGAAGGCCGCAGGGTTAGGACACTGTCTGTGAACAAGCTACGGGGGCTGAGAGTAGAAACCAGCCAAGGACTATTCTCATTGGACAAGGGCAGGTTCACATTCCTATCGGATTCCGAAATACTCGATGCTACGCCGACCAGGGCGAAGATGCCCGAGTCTATTGCTCACTCTGCAACATCGTTTTCGACTGGCAGCTCGGACCTGGACAAGATGATGAAGGGTGGGATCAGGAAGGGCTCCTCGCTATTGTTGGACCTCAACAACACCGTTTCACCTGTCGAAGTGAGACTTCTCCTGAGGATCATCATAGCTAACTTTGTAAATCAGGGAGGCACCTCGATCATCGTTCCCACCAGCACTATCAGCTCTGAGAACGTAGCTGAAGCGCTGAGTCGATGCGTCGGGCAGAAGGTTCTGGAAGAGAGGGTTAGGATAGCAGAGTTCAACCAGACTCTCCCCCCTAGGAAGTGGAGGTTGCTGTTGAAAGGGAGCCTAGAGGATGATGCATTGTTGTTCGGTGCTTGCTGGAAAGAGTTGACCAGTGTCTCCTCATCGATCGTTCTGGCGAGCGATTTCGACAAGATAGTCCAAGTCTATGGAGAAGACCTATTCCTTCCTGGCCTTGCCGACATTGGTGCGAGTATTCGGGATTCGGCGGCCCTAAGCATCGGCTTGGCCTCCAGGCCCACCAAGCTGAGGGAGGACTTTCTCAGAATAGCCGACTATCACGTAAAGATGCAGAATATTAACGGCTCATTGATCATCTACGGCATCAAACCATTTACGAATATTCATGGTGTCAGCTTCTCATTCGAAAAAGGATTTCCCGCGCTAAGACTCACCGAAGTCGTGTAACCAGCGCTGACATGACTGGAAGTTGCGTTATGTGAACGATCCGCTATCCTGCTACGAATATGCAATCCGGGGGAAGGACCTTTTGAAAGATCTCAAGGGCGTCCGCTGCGTATTCTTGTAGGATCGTTTCCCTGCTCTGGGTCTGTCTCCTGGGCTTGAAGTACGCTCCCAGAGGAACCATGTAGAATTTGACCGTGGCGTCCTGGTGCGGGCCCAGCCTGTATTTCATCTCGAAGTCGTACACCTGGAATACTTCCCCTTGCCTTCTCATCACCAGCCATAGGAAAAAATCGCGTCTACGACGTTCATGTTCTTCCGTTCTCATTGCTATCGAGATAACCGCGTCATGTGGAACGGTGAGATTCACGTCATCCGCAATCAATGATTCAAGGCTGGTTTGCGCATAATCCTCAAGGGTCTTCGGTGTCACGTCGGTCACCAGCGCGGTTCCAATCCTCATCTCGTAGCGAAGTACAAAGCTCCTTCTCGTCTTCCTCTGACGGATGAAAACTGATCGGCGATCCGTCACTAGAATGGCGTACTCTTTCGGATACTCCTTGTCAGACACGATGACTCGGTGGACCAGCGCCAGCCTCCTCTCAGGTACAGTTTCGGATCCCTGCTTGACTTGGGAGATCAATGTCAAGTCACTCGGGCGCAAGTAATAGTCTCACAAATGGAAATCCCGACACACCAGCTAGAACAGCCGTTACACGTTGTCATTGTCTCTTCATCCTCGGTAGAGCGACTCTTCCTATAAACTGCCGCGCACGAAGAGTACACTCAGAACGAAATCAATCGTTGTGACCTCCCCTCACTTTCTAGAGAATCCCCAAGAAATCCCCGGTCCCGTGACGGAGTCGATTAATGGAAAAAAAAGGGAAGTATAGTTCTGTGTCGCGTTTGGCTATGCTTATCCTATCGGGAGAGCTGGACGCAGCGTCCCATCATGAAGCTGCCTGACACTGTGTTGCCCTTGCCATCAGTGAACTGGAGGAAAATCCAGGGGTTTCCGCCTACACCGCCTAGAGATGGTTGCTTTGCGAACGAGATTGTCTGGCCAGCTGGGATGAGGACTACGCTGACAGTGGTCGACTGTGTGTTCTCGTGGACGAGGTTCACGGAATTGGCGAAGATCAGGTTGGCCTTAATCCCTGATAGGGATAGCTGTCCTGAGAGAGTGATGTGAGACCCGGTGTTGCTACAGTCCGCTGCTGATACCTGTGCCATGGCAGTGGATGGGATGGCAAAATCCGCTGATGTTGTGAAGAGACCCTGGACACATCTACCGAGGAAGTTCATGCCAGAGAGCGGGTTATCGTGACCGTCCATGAACTGTATCCAGATGTACGGGTTGCCGCCGACCCCACCGAGGACGGGCTGCTTGGGGATCTGAATACTCTGTCCTTGCGGAATGACTGTTGCGCTAGCGGTCGACTCTACTGTGTACGTATGTGTGCCTTTGACATTATTTTCGAACAAGAGTTTGACTCCCATTCCTCCAAGGGATAGGGCTCCTTGCAGTGTGATGGTTGGCCCCGGGGAATTGCTGCAGCCCGAGGTGGACATCGACGTCTGGATATTGACAGGCATCTCAAAAGCCGCGCTGACAGTAGAGCTCCCTTGAGCGACTGAGACCAGTCCGATGCAGAGTAGGACTAGCGAAGCTCCGAATAGTTTCTTCATGAGATTTTCGCCGGCCAAGATCTGATCGGGTTATTTCATCCAACACATTTGAACGTTGAACGAGAGAACACAAGATGCATCACACAACACATTGAAGAACACAAATGACTCGACTTGGTCAAAGTATCAAGAGTTAGAATATACCTAATTCAAGCCCTCGGATGCTGAGGAAGCAGCTAGCTGTCCCATAAGATGTGATCGCCCCGCGCTTACTGAAGTCGTCGACCAAAATCCTGTCTCCCCAACACAGCCTCTGATTCCAACGTACATCTCTATCGCATTTGAAGACATTCGATGAGCTGTAGTCCGTGGGCCTGCAAACTGTTGACACGTTGCACAGGCAATAGTATCAATCTGCAAATATCGTCCCCTCGCTTCCAGCCGCAGTGTCAGTCGAAACGTCTTGCGGCAGAACAAGGAGTGTGATTGGGACTAATGTCCATAACAGCCGACATCGGGCTCGTAGTATTGTTCGTCCTAGCCTTTGGCAATGGAGCGAATGATGTTGGAAAGAGCATTGTCGCTCTTATGACAGACCCTGAGACGGCAACATTTCGGCCGCGATACTCACCGCTTGTCTGGGGAGGCATATTCAGCGGCCTGGGCAGTGTCGCTGCCATTCTCATCTCGGTCAGACTGTTCTCCGCGTTCACGCCTCAGAGCTTCCTCCAGACGGCTCCCGGATCCTCCTTCATACTAGCGGCGCTGGCGGGTGCGGCGGCTTGGATCCTGCTCGCAACTCTGCTAAGGATTCAAGTCTCGACAACGCATGCAATCGTCGGTGCGATCATTGTACAGGCGGTCTACTTGCTCGGTGCTTCGAGTCTACAATGGGACTTTCTCATCTGGAGGATCCTCCTTCCCCTAGCTGCTGGTCCGTTTGCTGCATTCGTAGGAGTCTACGTTCTTAGCCGATTGTCACACAGGCGAGGGGCTGAAGCGAGTGAAACCTCTTCGGGACGTGTTGGGATAGCCGATTGGGGCTCCGCTGCAGGTGTCGCCTTCGCGAGGGGCGTAAACGATGCTCCCAAAATGGCAGCGCTGGGAACATTCCTCCTTCTAGGGACGCCAGAGGACACTGTCTGGTTGCCCTACGTGATCGTAGGCGTCGCCGTCGTCGCCGGATCCCTAGTTTGGGGGGACCGGGTGGCCAAGACGTTGATTGGACACACCCCCCAGCAACGCGGGCATCGTCTCAAGGCCCATGCTGCGACGGCGGTCCTGATCTCTGCAGGAGCATACTTTGGTGACGCTTTCTCAACAACTCACGTATCGGATGGTGCCGCAGCCGGTCATCACGGAAAGAAGGGAAGACAGTTCCTAAGATCCGCGCTACGCGGGATGGCAACGGCCTGGATGGTCACACTGCCCATGGCTGGATTGTTCGCGATTGCCGCGTCTATTCTGGGCGCAAGATTCTGGGGCTAGTCAAAGCCACTTTCGCAAAAAACATGCAAGGCCAATAGCTGCGTAGAAACGGGAATTCACGTTTCCAAAGATAATACCGATTCTTGTCAGACCGATAACTATCTCCGCAGTGCTGGCTGGGAGCCGTATCCTCAAGGCTCTTCACATCGGTCCCAGAGAAGCGGAATCACCTTATAGCAAGAACAAATCTGCAGAAGAGCTGGAGAATAGACAATTACCCTTTGCAGGAAGAACCGAGAGGGTTCCACGAAGGAGAACGGATAGCCAAAGTCTCCGTCTGGACCCTACTAGCCCTAGGCATCGTAGAGATAGCGTTCAGTGCGGTGAGTGGGAGCGTAGCACTACTCGCCGATGGGATCGACTCTATCGGTGACGCCGGAGTCAGCTTCTTCGTCTGGACTGGACTCCGCTTTGTCCGCCGCAAGCCGAACCGCCGGTTTCAGTACGGCTACTACAAGGTCGAGAGCTTCACCGCATTCGTCACGGGAATAGTCCTGATACCCATATCTGCATACATACTGTTTAGATCTTACAGAGCGCTTCTAAGCCCCGCCCCACTACGATTGTCTGTCCTCGCGCTGGTCGTCCTAGCTGCAGCTGGCCTGGGCAGTCTGTACAGAGCACTTCAGATGCGCCGAATCGCGAACAAGTACAACATACTATCACTCAAGCTGGACGCGAAGAACTCGATCAAAGACGCCACATCCAGCTTCGTTGCGTTCGCCAGTGTACTTGTAGCGAGCTTCGGAATCTATCATGCGGACGCCATAGGAGGAATGCTGGTAGCGGTCTACATCCTGTCAGTCGCCTACGTCACCATCAGAGAATCAACCCTAGTGCTCTTGGACGAGTTCCACGAGCCGGAACTCTCCAAGAAGATAGAATCCGTTATTAGGTCACATGCCCACGTCAAGGGAATCAGAGACCTGCGCCTCCGAAGAGCCGGACCCTTCATAGTGGGAGCACTACAAGTCGAAGTGGACGGGAGCATAACCCTCGACCAGGCGCATGAAGTCGCCACCCAACTCGAATCCTCTGTCAGAGCGACCATCAAGGGACTCAGACGATTCGTCGTGACACCGGTACCTCATATTGATCCCCACAAACGTCTTCACGAAAGTTACGCTACCTGAAAGCCTACGTGTTGGTCGATGGAGGATTATCTTATGGGCAGGAATCGCGGAGAATGATGAAGCGTGTCGATGGAATAGGCTGGATCTTTTTCCAGGCAGGTAATTCGAAGAAGGAAAACAAGATCATGTCGATCAACTCTCGAAAAGTGGATGCCGCGTCCTATCTGAAACGGATAGGTTATCGAGGTCCTCTGATCCCGCACATTGACGTTCTACGCAGGCTGCACCATCGACACTTGCTCTCAGTGCCGTTCGAGAACCTCGACATCCATTTAGGCCGACCGATAATCCTCGATCAGAGATTATTCTACAAGAAGATAGTCGAGAACCGTCGGGGCGGCTACTGCTACGAGCTGAACGGATGCTTCGCTTGGCTGTTGAAGCGCCTCGGCTTCAAGGTCTCAATGGTCTCTGCCAGAGTAGCGAAAAAGGAGGGAGGCTTCAGCCCCGATTTTGACCATTTGACACTCCTCGTCCGTCTTGGAGAGTGCTGGTTAGTCGACGTCGGATTCGGAAATCTGTTCACAGAGCCAAAACGGGTCGATAGCACTGACGCGCAGCAAGACAAGGGCGAAGCTTATCAAATCGTTAGCAAAGGAAAGACGAGGCTACTGTTACGCCCGAGCGCGGACGAAACTACTTGGAAGCCTCAGTATGAGTTTACTCTGCGCCCACGAAAGCTCGCAGACTTCGCAGAAAGGAACAGGTACCAGCAGACCTCCCCACGATCCCACTTCACCCAAGGACGATTAATCAGCAAGCTCACTCCAATGCGAAGAGTGACACTCACTGATGAGAAATTGATACTAACGGAACGCGGGAAACGCGTTGAGCATTTGGTGAAAGATCAAAGAGAGTTCAACGGTTATTGGGCAAAACATTTCAAGTTACTCCTTCCTCGAAGAGGGCTGTGATCTGGCTCGGAGCCGAGTGAGGGCCTTGTCGAAGATCTCGTAGATGCTGTTCCAGAACAGTTTTCGCTCGACCTCTTCGGCAGTCTCCACGTTCAGCCGCCACTTTAACGGATCTGCGAGATAATCCCGGCCTTTCATCGTAATCAGAAACTTGGTCTTCAGAGCCACGAGCCCATCATTGATGAGGCTCTGCAAGACAATCCGGACCCCTTCCCAGAGACCCGTTCCAAGAATATTCCAACCGTCAACCTTGCTACAGTCTCTGACAAGCTGATTCATCGTAAGGCCCCTAGGACTCTTCTGTAGCCTAGTCAAGAGCAGAATCCGTCTGATCTCAATGCCGGAGTCAGCTCTCCCTTCCATCGAGAGGATCCCGCATAGATCAACATCAAGGCTTCCTCATGAACGGATCGACACCGACCATGACCGATCCTAGAACTGTCGGGTGAAGACTCCGAGACCTAGGTAGAGAGACCGACTCTCTATACCGTGGGTCTTCGTTAACCGTGTCCCCGTTTGCCCGCCTCCGGGACGGATCAGCCGCCCGGTTACTGGGCGGAGACTCCGCTCTACGAGGCCTCAACTGCTCGAGCTCTATGTCAACCTTGAACAACTCCTCACACTCCCAGCAATAGCCAAAGGGCAGAGCAGTATCGCCGCTCGAGCCGATTCCGGGCTTATTGGCCCGGACCGCGTAGAGGCGCATCCCACACCTCGGACACCTGGGAGTCAGCGTCACAGGCAAACTTCTCAAACTTCCGGGCTACTTGGAAGAAGCACCTACTGCGACATCCTGCAATAAACCGTCCGTCCACAATTGACCTCAAAACACTACAGTTGACCCACTCTGAGTGAAAAACACCCTAGGATGCATGTTCGTGCACTGGGAGAATGGATCGCGAGTACATGCCGATCTATCTTTATGTGAAACTCCTAACTCCGCTCATCTGGATCGGGCGATGCAGATGAAGTATACACCCGTGGGACGGACCGGCGTTCACGCATCTCTCCTCGGATTGGGAGCGATGACGTTTGGTGAAAAGAACGTCTGGAAACTAGGCGGCTTGGGTCAGGACACCGTCAACAAGTTGGTAACGAGGGCGATTGATGCGGGAATCAATCTCTTCGACACAGCCGATGTCTACGACGACGGGGAATCAGAGAAGAGCCTGGGCAGCGCGCTTAAACCGTATCGTGACCAGATCCTCATCGCAACGAAAGTGAGGGGACGAACAGGCGGGGGAATTAACGAGATAGGCCTATCACGACATCATATCGAGATCGCTACCCGGAAGAGTCTTGAGAGGCTGGGAACTAGCTGGGTCGATCTCTACCAGTTCCACTCATGGGATTCGCACGTCCCCCTCGACGAATCTCTCGAGGCAATGCAGGACCTAGTCGAGCGGGGCCTCGTACGGTATCCTGGAGTCTCAAACTTCACCGCCTGGCAGATGAGCACTCTCCAGGCGAGATGCGAGGAGAGGGGATACTCAAGATACGAGACAGCGCAGATGAACTACAGTCTCTTGAACCGGGACATCGAGCATGAGATCCTCCCCTTCATGCGGTACAGCAGGATGACACTGCTCGTCTGGAGTCCCCTGCATGGAGGAACACTCTCAGGCAAGTACGCGAAAGATTCGAAGCCTCCGGCAGGCACGCGGGCGGGAAACAGGGGATTGTTCTTCCCATTCTTCGACGAGACAACAGGATTCGGAATTGTAGAGAAGGTTAAGCAGATCGCCGAGGAACAGGGCGCTACTCCTGCTCAGATCGCCTTATCCTGGCTTCTCTCCAAGAACCATATCGTCCTACTTGGAGCCAGAACACTGGAACAGTTCGAGGAGAACCTCCGCGCGCTCGACGTGAACCTTACGACGGGGCAATTGGAGAATCTGGATAGAATAACAAAACCCCGGGTCCAGTATCCTAACTGGATGATCGAACGACAGAGTTCGGGCCGAACATTTCCAATCGTAGATCCGTCGTAGAACCTGGACCCTGTCCTCGGTAGATGCTCGGCCTATGGGAGGGTAAGTTCTACCGCGGCATCGAAGGCTGAATAGTATTTCTTGACGTCAGCCACTCCATGCTTCTTTCGAAACCTGTCTACCACAGACGCGACCTTCTTGGACTCGGTTATGGGTCTCGCAGAAAGATCGAGAGACAATTTCCCTGAGGAGATCTTGATCCGGTTCGACTTGAGGACGTTCTTGTACCATTGGTTCTTGGAGCCCCTTACAGGGAGGAGAAAGAGCGTCTTTCCTTCTCGGACAAACCAAACTGGTGTCGAGTGTTCTCGCCGGGTTTTTCTACCTGTGACCGTTATCCGGAGTTCCTCTGAGGCGTCGAGCGCTTTCTGAACTTCAGAGCTATCCATGCTGACAAATTTCTCTTGACGTTCAATATAGTTGTTGCTTGTTGGGAGTCCTTCGGCTCAATCTGTTCCCGGCAGGGAGCACTCTTGTGCATCGCTCTATACGATTTCCAATCACTATGAAATGGGGAGAGTGTTTCGACTGGAATCGCGAGCCGCGTCTCACTAAGGTTATTAACGTAGTGCGTTCTCATCGTTCCTATACGCATGGGAGGTGTACTAGGCCGATGAGTCGTAGTTCGTATGGCAGTCCTCGGACAATGCACAAAGTCGTCTGTTCTGACTGTGGCAAGGAGACGGAAGTCCCCTTCCAGCCAACAGAGGGCAGACCAGTCTATTGTAGGGACTGTTATCAGAAGCATCGCAGGTACTAGGAATCCCTAACCGGGGAGGCCTAGTCACCCCCTTTCTTTTTCTTTCCTACGTCTTGGTTTTCGTCAGCTCGGGTAAAAAACCCCGAGAACCACTAGGGCTGAATGATGATGATTATGTCTTTGGCTTTGCTTCTTGAGAAACGTTGACTGAGCTTGGCGAAGGTTCCCTGGAGGCCATACCTCTTGTATATCCGCAGGCGATACTTCTTGACCGTTTCTGGATCTGTTTCTAGTTCAGCTCGACCATCGATATAGTCTGCTTTTGGTTTTCCTCTAAAGTGAGACGGGGCGATCCGAACCTTCGGGTTTCGCATTATTCGTTTCACCTTGCCTGTGCCGTCGTCCGTGTGCACGTACAACAGCCCGTCTTCTTTCAGAAACCATACCGGTGTCCGGACCGGCTCCCCGTTTCTCCGATAGGTTTCAAGTGAGATCACTTTTTCACCGTAAAAATGAGAAAGCGTGGCTGGCATCTCTGTCAACAGCCTGTCCCGCCAGCGTTGTCATCGTTGCTCATATAAGCCCGGGGGAGTTCCAGGCAACTGAGGTACAATCTACTCCGTGAGTCTCGCGCGTCGCCATAGTTTTTCAAATCTTCGAATGGCTCTTTGCCTGTGCCTCTATGGACGCGAGAAACTTGTCTGTGTTGCTTCGACTATCACTAATCCTCCAAGAAGAAACTCGTGAAGCCTAGATGAACCGAACTCGCGCTCAGCCAATATCGTGAGGTTCTGATTCGTTGAAAGTCGATGAAAAGTGGGAACGATCATACGAAAAGGATTCCCTCGAGCGCGTCCACGGATGAAAAACTTGGCAACAATCGGCATCACCAGAACGATGTAGAGGCTGATGAGCCTTTGAAAGAATGGGCTGTCAGGTTTTCCGACATCGACTATTTCCAGACGACCTCCCTCTCTGACGACTCTGGCAAACTCCGCAACTGAAGCCTCTCTGTCCCGGACGTCGCGTAAGGAGAAACATGTGATTGCTCCGGCCATGCTCCCGTTTCGAAACGGAAGGTTCTCTGCAACGCCGCGGACTGGATAGAAACCATCACTGAGACAGTTTTTGGTGGATCCCAATAGGATTAGAGAAGGGTCTAGACCGATCACCTTCTCGAAGCCATCGTCGAGCAGCATCCTGCTACTAACTCCTGGGCCCGTTCCTGAATCTAGAACCCAGTCGTTTCTCCTAGTCTCGAGTCTACGGATGGCTCGGCGCCTCAGAGGCCCGGCCAGACCGAGAGAGATTATTTCGCTGATCGATTCGTAGAACGGGAGCGCCTGTTCAACAGCCTTCTTAACGTCGGTCCACTCGTCCCTAGTATGGCTCGACGTCTCTCCCCTGATTGGCTGTTGAGAAATCCAGTCCTTAAATAGCCGCCCGGACAGGATCAATCTTGGAATACTATAGCCTCATCGTTCGGAGTTGAATTCTGAGATTGGAGCCGCCACAAACCAGCATAGGAATCTCTGAGGGACTGGATCGAAGCTTCAACTTCAGCGAGGTCTTCCAGCTCGTCAAGAAATCGGTCAAGACGAGCATTGGAAAGAGGCGGACTGGGTTGATGCTGGGCCTTGCTGACCTTCCCGAGTACATCGGCGCGTTTCACCAGATGGGCTCCAACTTTATAGTGATGAACCGTAGCCTCCTCGACCAGGTCACCCACCTAGCGAAGGACCGCCGGTATCTCAACGCCTACGTGTTCTACACACTACTTCACGAGTATCTGCACACGTTGGGATATGTTGACGAGGGCGAGGTTAGACGATTGACCCGCCAGATCTGCGCGCGGGTCCTGGGACCCGACCATCCAGCCACGAGGCTGGCTGCTGATGGACCCGCTGTCGTCTTTCCGGAAATAACATTCCAGCACCACACCGAGCTCCGGTCCCGGAGACTGCCCAAGTTCGAGATCGTCCGCGAGTTTGAGAAAGAATACAAGAGCTACGTAGCCTAGCGAGGCTCGACTCTCCGACAAACCGTTTAAGCTTAGAACCGCCTTAGATTCGAAGTCGCCAAGTCCTGAGATAATGACTCGTCCGGTCGTTCTCTGGCCCACTCTCATCCTAATCGGCACCTTCCTTACTCTGGTCACCGTCCTGATTGACAATTGGATCGGCGGGTACGGTTTCCCCCTCGCCTGGAAGACCGGCGGATGCCCACCACCTGGCATCGCAATCTCCACATCGTGCTTGCTCGCTATCGCTTACGACTGGTTGGGCTTCGGACTTGACATTCTATTCTACACAGCTATTGGGTATGGGCTACTCCTCGCCTACGCCAAGTACCGTTCTAGAGGAGAAGAGGTTGAGAGGAGCCACAGTGACAGGCTGTCTCAAAGAAATCCCCAATAAGGCCGGTCCTACACGGGGAGTCTTGTACCAGGCTCTTTAGTGCAAGAATCTCTACCAAACGTATCAGGAAAGTCTGATCTTCTACCGAGAAACGCACTGAGAGCTTCGGACACAATTCTACTAACGGGAGGCTTTGTCTTCGACAAATCCCAAGTTCATGCTGATGATGAGCACCGAGACGTTTCGGAGACTTGAGACGAAAGCCAAGAAGCGAGGCGTGTCAATTCAGGAACTGCTTAGTGCTGTGGTAATTCCTGACTGGCTAAAGTCGAACCCTTAAGATGGGACGAAGACTGAATTCTGGTCATTCCCGACTCTGGGAAGATGAACAGGGTGGGTCTCACTCCCGGAACAAGTTTCCGCTGATCGCCTGGCGATTCATTGCTGAGATTCTCCGCCGATAAAGTCGAGGAATCCTTTCAGCTTCCAGTAAGCGTCGAGAAATTCTAGTCCCCGATGTGTGATAGAGTAGCCCGAGTCTTCGCCCGTCTGCATCGCGACCAGCCCAGAAGAGGATAGGTCTTTGAGAAAGTTCTTGGTGCGGTCGACAGGCAGGCCGACCGCGTAGGAGACCCTTGTTATCCGGGTCAGTCCCTTCCGTTTCAACGCTTCTAGAATCTCTGCGTAGATGTCCATCCGTGACCGTTTGGCGGGCTGCAATTTCTCAGAGTGGCGGTTTGGGTAGCTCGTTTACTCTTGATGGCTGTTTTGCGAATCTCACGTCGGGCGAGGATTCTATTCTGTCCGTGTACAATACCTCTCCCTCGATGTGGACTCCTGCTTCGATTTCGCCTTCTCTGAAGTAGAGGTTTCCAGCTCGCGAGCCGTGTTCCAGTTCTAGCTTGTCCGCGTAGACGTCCTCGACTTTGCCGCCGTGTCCGACACTCACGATGCGTGCCACGATGGGACCCATCGTTCTTGAACCATGCCCCAGCTCGACGCTGTCTCCCTTAGCTCCTTTGACGGTCTTGAGGTCTCCTCCCACCTCGATGCTTTTCCGGGCAACTATCTGGTCGGCCTCCATTGACCCACCAACTTCAAGCGAGTCGAGTCTGAGTTCGGCACCGACGTACGCTCTGCCACCGATGTCAAGGTCTTTCTCGAGCGTTAGGCTTCCTGATACGCGCAAGAGTCCTCCAACGTCTACTTCAACCCCTCTTCCGTTTCCGTTGATCGACGCGAGACCTCCTACATCGAGGGAGTTGAATGATAGGTCTGCTCTGCTCTCGAACTTTCCCCCCACGTCGACATCTCCTCCTTCCCCGCCTTCGCCGAGTGTTGCAAGACCACCGACTTCAATCTTGGAGAACTTGAGGGGCTTGGTCGATTCGAATTTTCCCCCCACGTCCACGTCTTTGCTGACTTCTCCGCCGCCGATCCGGGCCATTCCTCCGACATCGAGCTGCGAGCACCTTACGAGGCCGGCTATGTCGACGCTGCCTCCAACATCCACCTCATCGACGTCGGCTGCTCCCTGGACCTTGAAGGAGCCGCCTACGTCCACCTTCCTTCCCATGATGTTTCCTCTGACCTCTAGGACACCTCCAACATCGAAGTCGTCTGCTCGGGCATTTCCGCCGACCCAGAGGGCCTTGTCGATATTGACTGAGGCCGCGTCGAGTGAGCCGTCGATGGATAATTGTCCGTTCTCAACCCTGACCTCGCCAGCGGCCTTGAGATCGCCAAGGATCTTGATCTTGCCCCCAGACCCCCATGCTCCGCGAGCCGAGAACTCCGAGCATGATAGGCTCCCCTGAAACTCGGCTTCGCCTTCGCAGATGACCCGTCCGGTTACCTCAATTATGGCACCTTCTGATTCTGCTCTTGCTCCCTGGCCGACTCTGAGGTCGCCCTCGACCCGGCCGAGCTTGGCTGTCGCGCCCTTGGGGATGGAGATATCTCCCATTCTCTGGAAGCCTCTATCGGAGAGCCAGTCTCTGACTGTTTGCGGTGAGCCAGTTTTTGACGGTTGCTTGCTCTATTCTCTCAGCGTCTATCTTGACGTGACACATTTCTCGTCAAACCGACCAATGTCCGCCGTCGCTTATAGCCGCCGTGCACGTCCAATAGTTACTTCTAGTAATTACACCGGACTTTTCAGAAAGAAGTCAAGGCTCGGGAGCGCGAAAGCTCTCAGTCATGCCTCCAAGGTGAAGAGATTTCCTACATGGACTGAATTGTTGGAGGCTGGTGAACCGGAACCGCATTGCAATTGTCCGAACGGGGATCTGTCTCTACTCGAATCCTGAGTCTCTTGGGAGAAAAATGGGGATGGGTCCCGCTAGGGACCCGAGCTCTTCCACGTGACTGAGAAACTGTCGCCGCCGCTACCGGACAGAGACGATGGCTGGGCCTTGACTGCTCCCGAGTTGGAAACCATTGTGATCACCTGGACTGAGGATCCGAAGGATCCAATGGTTCCCGAAGTTCCACTGACCATGGCGGTGCACGCTGAGAATGAGACTGTTCCAAAGTCGGCTAGGGGCAGAATGCCTCCGCTGGAGGATGGTGCTTCAGCGATCCATTCTGCTGATGATCGTTGAGCAGAGTGTACTTTTGCTGATGTGCTGAAGGATTTGCTTGTTGTCGTGTCGGTTATGGTTACGGTGAACGATCTTCCGTTGAAGCTGGCTTCCGCGGTTATGTGGTCTCCAGGAGTTATGGTGAGGCCGTTGATGAGGAAGGCGGGGTGTGGGTAGAATTCGTACCATGCGTAGTAGGTGGGGGCGCCGTTCCGGCAGTCGGAGTCTGTGCCTGTCTGTTCCACAGTCCCGGAGCTGAACCCGTCTATTCCCACCCAGAAGGATGAGTACTGGTTAGTGCTGGGGCAGGAGCCTTGAATTGCCGGGACGGTCCATGATCCTTTGGCGTCGCTTACCGATCCAGAGGGTCCGGTTACTGCGTAGCCGCTCCAGTTTGTACTCTGGAAGCTTCCGTCATGTGTCCGCGGTGCTAGGGTCAGTTGTGGAATAGGGGCTGCTGAGCCTAGAGAGAGGAAGGAGAGAAGGATGAGAGCAGTCGCGCTGGCAGATGAAATGGTTAGGTGTGTCTGTGATTTCATTTTCAGAGACCGTTCGGCGACAGATAGTCCTGATAAGATTTGTGGACACAACTCATCACAAGTGAGTCGCACGATGGTGCGACCGGCTAGGTCGTCAAGGATGCTACAGAAATCTCCTCGGGAACTCATAAGACGCTAATGAAAGTTCTTCCTGTGACTGGGAAACCCTCGTCAAGATCCGAGGAAACATCCTTCTATCATCAACCAGGGTGGTGTAGTGCCGGAACCGAGCATGTCGTTGGCAGGAAACCTAGGACTTGACCTGACGTCGTGGGTTCGAAGTCTTCGAGCTTCTCTCCGAGTGATCATGGTATGTCTAGTTGGTTTCCTTCTAGCCTGGCTTGTCTTCTGGCAACTTGCTACATCACTGAACAAGAACGGGGCCATCGCCCTCTACAGCCTCGTCCAAAGTGATACTGCCATCCTTATCGTCGGCGGCATCGCTACTCTCGGCGATGTGATCTGGGTCCCCCTCGTCTTCTACCAATACGTCTTCCGGAGGGACCCCTACGACTGGACAAGCTCACTTGTGCTGGCCGTCGCTATCGTGTCGGCTATGACGCTCACTGATATTCTAAAGCTGTCATTCGGACTACCACGACCCTTCCAAGACCCAACCCTCGGAATAACCGCCCGTTTCGAGAACCCAGCCAACCACGGCTTCCCGTCAGGACATACGACAAACGCATTCACTGTAGCAACAGTGATCTGGACGAGGTACCCTTCATGGCGCATCCCCTTCGTCGCACTCGCGATCGCTACAGGAATATGCATGATCATCCTGGGATTGCATTATCCAAGCGACGTTATAGGCGGAAGCTTCCTGGGAATATTTTGCGGAACATTCGCCATCTCACTGGCTGGACTCCGAACAGCCAAGTAGGGTATTAGCTGCAAGTCCGAATTTTGAGCTCGATACTAGAAACTGGATCCGAATCCAGCACTCGAAAACAGTCTTTGAAAATCACGTTCAAAAATCAGCTCATGAGACCTTTTCGAAATGTAAATGCTCGTTGACGAGACACTAAGGTTCCGACTGGGCCCGAGTTCTTCGCATGAATTTTTTTCCGACGTGATTATTGCACGCTAGAGGCATATGGAGAGTGGGCTCATGAACGGACTCAGATCGACCTCAGTATAACACTGCCCTTGAGGAACATTAGCACATAACTAGCTTTGCCGGGGAACTCGCTCACACGAAGGGTCTGGTTCTCTGCTCCGACGCTGAACCGAATCCCACGCGAATGGCGTGGGAAATCCTGATGGTAAGAATAGGTTGACAAAGAATATGAGCTTAGTTCCGCGTGTTAACCGGAAGGTTCTCGCAGGCATCCTACTCACCCTCTCAATGGCCAGCCTAATCTTCGCCGCTCTCCCGGCAAGAGTCTCAGCCGCTCCATCTGGAGCCTATTTCGATCATATCGTCATAATCGCGATGGAGAATACTGCGTATGATTCTGTTTTCGGTTCTGGAACGACCTCTAGCTGCCCTACCAGTTCTGCTCCGTTTCTCTGCAGCATGCTCCCGCTTGGATCAACTCTGCCCAACTATAACAGTTACGGGGCTACTGCTGCTGACACGAACGACTTCAACGGCTGTTCCGCCGCCTGCTATGTCGGCTTCATGGCCGGCGACACCTACGGGGTCTCTGACGGTTATGGCAGCTTGTCTGCTACTAATCTTGTGGCCGACCGGATGTCTCTGGCAGGTCTTACATGGCAGGTGTACTGTGAGAGCGGCTGTCCCAGGGGTAACGACCATTTCCCCTTCACAAGCTTTACCGACACGAGCAGCGACTCGAACGTCTTCGCAGGCTCTTCCGTCTCAACTTCGACCTTCATATCCGCGGCCAACTCTGTCAACCCTCCCAATTTTCTCTGGTACACTCCCACCGACAGCGACAACATGCATGACGTTAGCGTCTCCACCGGAGACTCATATCTCAAGAACCTCCTGATAGGAAGTGGAAGCATTGCCAGCCCTGCTACAGGCTCCCTCCTAGCTTCCAACGTCTTCACCAATCCAGGCTATAGGACCCTGCTCTATCTCTGGTGGGACGAGTGTGGTGGCAGCAACGGCTCGTGCGACAGTAACAATGCCGCGCCCAACCTGCTCTATGGTACGCCGGTGAAGAGGGGCTACGTCTCTCCAGACACGACTGGGATAGACGAGTATGCAAGTCTAGCGACGATCGAAAACAATTGGGGATTCTCTCCGCTCGCCCAAGGAGACACTGCTGCAGCAAACTCAGGATACATGTTCAATGACATATTCACTAGCGGTAGCGGACCATCGCCCTCGGATCAGCCTCCAACATGCTCCATATGCAGCTTCCCGGGCATATTCTCAACCGTGTCGCTTCTCGCTATAGGCCTCATCCTAGGGGGAGCCTCCGGTGCGACCATATTCCTGGTCAGATACCATGGAAACAACCGCCGACTCAGGAACATGGTAAGTGGGAAAAGCATTACGACTGCTAATCGACGACGCTCGATGAGCTCCCAATCTGGAAGAGTTATTCGAAATGGTCTGGAGTCACGATTCGTAGAAAGGAAGGCTGGATCGCATCGCTATGACCATTGATCAGAGGTTATACATTTCAAATATGAGATAGATTTCTCGCTGTAGAAATCCCGATCCTTTCTAGCCGCAGCCGCTAGTGTTGCCGCAGTTGAGACACTTGTAGCAGGACCCTGCCCGCACCATTATCATACCGCAATTGTCGCAGGCAGGCGCGTCAGACTGAGGATCGAAAGTCAATAGATCCGGCTCCAGCCGACCGGACGACGCCTGGCCAACAACTGTCCGCGCTTCCGGTTTCTGAGCCGGCTCGACAAGCTTGGCCTGAGTCTCATGATTTTCAACCATCGTCTTCGCCAGACCGAGGGCATCTTGGTCCTCCTTGGAGAGGTATTTGAGCCCGAGATACCGGAAGATATAGTCCACTACCGACTTTGCGAATCTGATCTCAGGATTGTTTGTCATCCCCGCCGGCTCGAACCGTGTGTGGATGAACTTGTTGACCAGCACTTTCAACGGGACACCGTATTGCAGCGCGATCGAGACGGACGTGGCGAATGCGTCCATGAGGCCAGAGATGGTACTGCCCTCCTTGGACATGACCACAAAGATCTCGCCGGGAGTTTGGTCGCTGTACAGTCCGACCATCAAGTATCCCTCGTTCCCATTGATGCTGAACTTGTGAATTGTAGCTTCACGTTGATCGGGCAGCCTCCTCCGTAGCGGCTTGTAGACCACCTGCTCGACAGGCTTGGCCTTCTCCTTCTCTTGCATGCTCGTGGTGAGCGGTTGGGTCCTCTTCGAGCCGTCACGGTAGATGGCGATGGCCTTCAAGCCCATCTTCCAAGCATTGACGTAGGTCTGCATGATCTCGTCCACGGTGACAGCATTCGGCATGTTGACTGTCTTGGAAATTGCTCCGCTGATAAATGGCTGGACCGCGCTCATCATCTTGACGTGTCCCATGTAGTGGATGCTGCGCGTTCCCTTGGAGGGTTTGAAGGCGCAGTCGAAGACTGGAAGGTGCTCAGGCTTCAGGTGGGGTGCTCCCTCTATTGTGTCGTTGTCGCCGAGATATTGAAGGATCGCGTCGGCCTCTGCGAGAGGGTATCCGAGCCTCTTCAACGCTTCTGGCACAGTGTTGTTTACTATCTTGATGACTCCGCCGCCGACCAGCCACTTGTACTTGACTAGCGCGATGTCGGGCTCGATCCCGGTCGTGTCGCAGTCCATCATGAAGGCTATAGTGCCGGTCGGTGCGATGACTGATATCTGTGCGTTCTTGAAGCCGAATCGTTCACCTAGCGACAATGCCTCGTCCCAAGACTTGACCGCAGCGTCAACGAGGTCCCTCGGCACGTCGCCGCGCGGGATCTTGTATGCGTTGGACCGGTGCATTCCTATGACGTTGAGGAAGGGCTTCTCGTTGCTGAGATATCCGCGGAATGGTCCGAGCCTCTTCGCGATAAGCGACGATGTCGAGTACGCATGCCCGGACATCAGCGCGGATATGGCCGCGGAATAGGTCCGGCCCTTGTCGCTGTCATAGGGAATGCCCAGCGACATTAGCAGCGCGCCGAGGTTGGCGTATCCCATTCCGAGCGGTCGATAGTCGTGACTGTTCTTCTCAATTCCCGGGGTCGGATAGCTTGCATTGTCGACCAGAATCTCCTGTGCGGTGATGACTATCTCGACGGCATGCTTGAACGACTCCACGTCCAGTTCTCCGTCGGGTGTTCTGAACTTCATCAGGTTGAGCGATGCGAGGTTGCAGGCTGAGTCGTCTAGGAACATGTACTCGGAGCAGGGGTTTGAAGCGTTGATCCGGTCCGTGTTCGAGCACGGGTTCCACTCGTTAACCGTAGTATCGAACTGTATCCCCGGGTCGCCGCAGATGTAGGCCGCCTCGGCCATCTGCCTCATGAGGTCCGCGGCCTTGTAGGTGTCCGCGACCTTGTGGTTGGTTATGTAATGCGTCTGCCATTCCTTGTCGTCGGTGACTGCGTGCATGAAATCGTCGGTAACTCGGACACTGTGATTGGCGTTCTGGAAGAAGACCGAGCCGTAAGCCTCGCCGTCAACGCTCCCGTCGTATCCCGCGTCGATGAGCGCCCAGGCCTTCTTCTCCTCGTTCGCCTTCGACCAGATGAATTCGACAATGTCGGGGTGATCGGCGTTGAGTATGACCATCTTGGCCGCCCTCCGCGTTCGCCCACCAGATTTTATGACGCCGGCGAACGCATCGTAGCCTTTCATGAAGGAGACGGGTCCACTGGCCTTCCCGCCGGTCGAGAGGTGTTCCTTGGACGACCGGAGACCGGACAGGTTAGAGCCGGTTCCTGAGCCGTACTTGAACAGCATCCCCTCGGTCATGGCCAGTTGCATTATTGATCGCATGTCGTCCCGGACGGAGTTGATGAAGCAGGCCGAGCACTGAGGACGCTCCTCTACCCCAACGTTGAACCAGACGGGGCTGTTGAACGCGGCCATTTGGTATAACAGAATATGCGTGAGCTCTGCCTCGAAGGTCGAAGCTTCCTCTTCGTCCTGGAAGTATCCGCCCTTCAGCCCCCATTTAGCGATGGTCTTCGCGACCCGGTCTAGGAGCTGTCGGACACTCGACTCTCGCTCACTTGTACCCAGTCTGCCCCGGAAATATTTCGAGGCGACAATATTGGTCGCGGTCTGGGACCAGAAGGATGGGGTCTCGACCTTCTTCTGTTCGAATATTATCTGACCGTTATGGTCGGTGATTGTTGCGTCTCTTAGTTCCCATTTGACAGTGTCGTATGGGTGGACGCGTGGTTTGGTGTACCGCCTCTCGTAGCGGTACTCTCCAGGAGGGACCTTCGGTATTTGATGTGTTTCCAATACTTGTTTCTACCTTCTCGCTCTGTTTTCGTTCCGAAAACCGAGGAAGTATTCCTACCCCAGGCGTGTTCGGATTAAAGAAATCTGTACTGATTGGTATAAAAATCTGAAGTATGCATGCCCGCGTCTATTCGGGGGCTCTGACTCATCGGGTGCAATGGCCTCAAAGACAGCCGAAGTTGGCTATTCTTTCAGACTGACCAGTACACCGTCACGGAGAGGCAGTATGACGGTCGACATTCCGGGAGACTCGGTGACCAACCTGTTGAATTTGATCATCGCCTGAGTATCCTTCGACTTGCCACCCTTAGCCACGTCTCCGCCCCAGAGAGCATTGTCGGCGATGAAGAGTCCTCCTCTGCGGAGTAGCGGAAGGGACAATTTGAACGCGTCTGGGTACACATCCTTGTCAGAGTCGAGAAATATCATGTCGTATGATTCTTTTAGAGTTGGCAGAATGTCCAGTGCGCTTCCCTCGATTACTTTTACTGCCCGGTCAAGACCCGCTTCGGCGATATTCTTCTTCGCGATCTTGACGCGTTCTGGGTTCATGTCGATAGTGGTCAGACTTCCTTTCAATGGGGCTACTGCTCTGGCTAGCCAGATTCCAGAGTATCCGATGGCGGTTCCGATCTCCAGGACTTTTCTGCTCTGGCTGATCTTCGCGAGATTGTAGAGTAGCCTGCCGACCAAGGGTCCTATGATGGGGACAGAGTTGGTCTCCGCGTATTCTTCCATTCTCTCGAGAAGAGTATCCCTTGGAGGTGCGATCCTGTAGAGGTAATCGTCAATATAATCGTAGGTTATCGACAACTAGTGATCCGGCGGGATGATTTTGGAGGGCTACATAATCCTTAGCAGGAGCTAGACCAGTGTCTGGGTTATGTTGAAGGAATCATTCCGTGTCTTGTCCGGTTTCGATCCGAAGAGAGGAGATCGTAGAGCTGATATGTTACTGTGATTCGGAGTTTGTGGAGCGCGGAGGTCTGGAAGTTGAATACGCCCGTAACTTGGACCGCGTCTGTCAGGCTGTCTCCAATGCCCCAAGCTGATGTTGACCCATCATAGTTGTCCTGCATTGTAATCGCGGTCACTCGTAGCCCGAAGCCCTTGACGAACGATCCTGTGACGCTCTGGTTTAGGTTGCTTATTGTCAAATTGTAGTATGTTTGCAGGCCGGTTCGGGGATAACTCTGTTTGGCGATTGAGAAGGCTACGTAGGCTCTTCCATAGCTCATATTCTCCAAGATTATCCACGTTTCCCGGTTCGTGTAGATTAGCTGTGAGGTATGCTTGTCTCCGACCGGGGATAGCTGATGTGGGCTTGTGAATTGCCAGACGGCGATTATGACGACGATTATCAGGAGTATTGTGATCGCGATCTTGGCCTTTGGGACCCATGAGCACGATTGGATGATGGTCGTCTTTCGGGCAGGTGTTACTTGCTGATTTTTTAACGGGTTACACTAGGATTAGTAGTTGTGCGGGACAGGGAGCGTGATGGCGCCATTCAAATGGCAGGAGCGAAGCCTATGCTTCTCTGGTACGTCTGGATCCGCCTCGTGGATGGAGCCTGGCATAGGCTGGACGACATCTCCAAACAGCTGCATCTCCCGAAGAACGCGGTCGAATGGGCGGCCAAGTTTCTCTGCGACAAGGGAATGGCAGAGTCCGGCTTCGAAGAGGACGAGATCCGCCTCCACCAAGGAGGCGCGAGGTTCGAAGATGCGGTGAAGACCCTCCTATCGTCTGCGAAACCCCCCAGGTAGCACATCACACTCGAAGTGCGTGTTTCGTCTCAAAATTCAATTAAATCTCTGAGAAACTCCTTCGTCCAAGACTGGCGTTGGAATTTCGTAATCTCAGAAAGACCGGGAAGCAGATTCCTGTCGTGGGGCTTGGAACATGGGAGATCGGGGGTGGGATGATGAGCAATTCTTCGAGGGACGAGGAGGCTGTTGAGGCTCTTAGACTGGGCCTCGAACTTGGAATGACACTGGTCGATACTGCAGAAATGTATGGGGCGGGTCATAGCGAAGAGATTGTTTCAAGAGCGTTGGACGGAAGGCGCGAGAAAGTGTTTGTCGCTTCAAAGGTCTCGCCGTCCCACTTTGCATACGAAGATGTGTTGAGATCGGCTAAAAGAAGTCTTGAGAGGCTAAAGATCAAGCAGATGGACCTATACCAGCTTCATTGGCCCAACCCTCGGGTCCCGATCGAAGAGACTATGCGGGCTATGGAGAAGCTCGTCCGGGATGGTGTTACCCGATATATCGGTGTGAGCAACTTCTCTGTCACCCAAGTGGAGGAGGCGCAGGCGGCTCTATCACGTGAACAGATCGTGTCGAACCAGGTCGAGTATAGTCTCGTCGACCGCTCGATCGAACCGGACGTGCTGCCGTATTGTCAACGAGAGGGTCTGACCGTGATCGCGTACAGTCCTCTCGGGAAGGGGAGGATTCCGAAGGGTCGCGGAGGACCGTTCAAGGTCCTAGAGGAGATAGCGGCAAGATATGGAAAGACCCGTAGTCAGGTGGCATTGAACTGGCTTCTAAACCACGAGTCCCTCGTTGTAATCCCGAAGGCGATAGACAAGGCTCATGTTCGAGAGAACGCTGGGGTCGTCGACTGGAGACTGAGCCCAGAGGATTCTAAGAAACTCGCTACTGCATTTGCCCCGGAATGATCCTCTAGTCCTGCAAAAGCTGAGACGGGTCCGTCTCATCCAAGAAAGGCAGTCTTCATGGTTACAAGCCTGTTGTAGGACCTTCTCAGTACAAGAATCATCATCACATAGCAGATCGTAGCACCAAGCCCGTACCAGAAAAGCTCAGAATAGACCCCTGAACTATCTACCCCAGCGTTCTGCAATAACGAGACCCAGCTAAGGGTCAGCAAGAATCTTTCGCCGAGCCAGTAGCCCATAAAACCTGAGAGGACCAGGGCCGAAAAGACGTAGACCCACCTCCAACCCTTCCCGATCAAGCTTGAAGCCGCCGCAGTCAGGACGAGAACCGCTAGGAATGTTTGAAAGATTAGAAGCGTCCAGAGAAAGTCCAACGTGAGGCCGACTCCAATCCCGTAGGATGAGATGAAACCAACAGTACTGCCTTCGACAGGCAAGTGGAAGAGGACCGCTGTGCGAACCGCGATATACTCAGGGATCGAGAGGAACATGTTAGAGGCCGTTGCGAGAACGTAGACACTCGCATGTTCACGTGAGTTGTATTGGCTCAACAGCCTCCAAGGCTTTGTCAATCTGCAGCGCTCCTCGACGCGTAACGACTAAAGTCTAGAGCAAGAGACCGTCGAGTTCTTATCATCATATCGTCCGCAACATGTGACATGAGCGATTCTGACAGAGTCCTCCGGGATATGGAGGAGGGTGGAGACGGAATGACAAAGTACGGCAACATGCTCCTAGAGTTCATCAAGAAAGAGATCTTCCAAGAACGGAAAAATGTGTCAGTGGAGGAGATCGTGACACTCGTGGCCAGTCTGACCGACGTGTCGGTCGGTCTGCTTGCCAAGTTCCGGAAGGAACCCGTCGACGAGTCACGCGTGGCCGAGATCGGCCGGGACGTTTTCAAACACATGGTTGGGAAGCTCGGCTTCGACATTGGCCAGTTAGGAAGGCCATCCCTCTACACCTAGACAACCCCATTTTACAACGGAGCAGCGTTGGAGACGAATCAAGAGGAAACGCCCCGTCTGAAGAACATTCGAATTCGCGACCGAGGGGAGAAACCTGAAGTGACTCGGTCCGAACCCAGACCCCAATTTAAGGAAATTCCTAGGAGAACAGCCATCTCCATTTGAGCGAGGCTAACTAGCGATGAAAGATGTGGCGCGACGGTGGGCGCCAGGATAGTGTCAGGTTCTCTCTATACTCTGTGCTGTTGATGGCGCTGATAATCGGTCTTGGTTACGGTTTGACGCTCACAGGACTGGTTGATGATCTCGCCATAGTCCGAGAGTTGTTCAAACTAAGATGAGGAAACATGTTATCGGCTGACGTAACGATTGGAACCAAGTGACCCGGTCGAGGTGGCGGGTAAATCACAGCCCTTCGAATAGGAGAGTTACAATTATGTTATAGACAGAGCGGCCTAGCCCTCGGCAGAGCCCGATGCAATGATCACAAAGAGGATCTTCTGGCTATTTCTGTTCGGAATCGCTTGCTACGGCTTCGGGGCATTGTCTGTCACGGCTGACGAACTCTACGGAATCGCCCAGCTATACGGACCCAGTGCCGTCTACTATTTTCCCATCATAGGAGCCAGAGGCCTCTGGGACGCATGGGTCCTTGTGTTCTCAGGCATGGGAGTCTGCTTCTTCGTCGCTGTCCTATCGATTCTAGCCCCTCAAACGCCGTCAGCGAAAGGCTAGATAGCGGGACCAAGTCTGGTCTGAACCTCTGCCCTGTTTCAGACCACATAATCCATTTTCGACTAGGCTCTAGTTAAAGCGGGCCGGAGAGCTTGGACATAGTCTTCAAAGCCTAGATGATGATCTACCTAACACGGAAGACTGTGCCGAAGCTCAAGTTCAACAAGGAATACCTTCAACGTCTAACGAAACCCATCCCTAAGAAAGAACCGGGCACGAAAGAGGCGACAACGGCCGAGGTCCAGGCTCAGCCAAGGCATCCTACCGGATTCCTCCAGTACTGCATGAACTGCGGGAAGAACCAGACCTTCAGAGTCGACGCGCTCGGATGGAAGACGTGCACGATCTGCCACGGCACAGCGCCCGACAGAAGCCAGAGCCCGATATGACGCAGCACTCTTGGGCTATTCGTCAGAGTAAAGCATGGTCTAGATCCCAGCTAAATTTGGGTTCTGGCTTGCTTAAGTAGCGCAGACCAGAAAAGAAGAGTCTGCTTAGACTCGGAGTTCATCCGCGCTTTGTCCAAAGGCCGGCAAGTGGGTCTACCGTCTAACACTGGTTAGATGGTACTACAACTACGCCTGGGGCTGGATCATCGGATCCTTCCTAAGCACCTTCTCGATGATAGTGACAATCTACTATCTCATTCCGGGCTTGCGGGAGCTTTTCTCGTTTCCTCTATTCCTCGCCGGGTCCGGCATCCTGCTCGTCGGCGGGGGCTGGGTGTTGGGAAAGATTTTGGTGAAACGGCCAGCTACAAGGGATGTAACGAAATTCTCTCCTCCCGGAGAAATAAAGGACGGCCGGGCGACCCGCCAGTATGATAATGCCCGACCGCTACTTTTGATGAATCAACAACATAGATTAGATCGACCCTTAGTCACGGTTTTCCGAGGCCAGTCAACCTTGGACGTCTATCTGCTCGATGGGACCTACGAGCTATTCCGCCACTTCTATGCTCTCCCACCTCAGGCTAACTCCGCCGGAGAAGAGGTTGCGGCGACTCGCGGGGTAATAGCAAGTGTTGTATCAATGCTCGAGTCCGGAGTTACCCACATTGGCGTCGCGACTGACCATGTCATCGAGTCGTTCAGAAACGACCTCTGGCCGGGTTACAAGACAAGTGCTGGGGTGGACCCAATCTTGCTCGCACAGTTTCCTCTTCTAGAGGAGGCCTTGATAGCACTGGGCGTCGTTGTCTGGCCGATGGTCGAGCTGGAGGCCGATGACGCCTTGGCGGGGGCAGCATCGAGTCTCGGCGGATTTCGGGAGGTTGACCGCGTCTACATCTGTTCCCCTGACAAGGATCTGGCGCAGTGCGTTGAGAAGAATCGGATCGTCATGCTCGACCGACGTAGGAAGATGGTTATTGGCGAAACGGGAGTGATCGAACGATTTGGGGTCGCGCCAGCGTCTATACCCGACTATCTTGCTCTGGTAGGAGATAGTGCAGATGGGTATCCGGGTCTGCCCGGGTGGGGCGAGAGATCCGCGAGTTCGGTTCTGAGCAGCTACGGCCATCTCGAGGAAATTCCGGGAGACCCTTCGGACTGGAAGACGAAACCCCGCGGAGCGGACAGGCTCGCGAGTACACTGCGAGAGAATCTCAAACTGGTTTTTCTGTTCCGTGATCTTGCAACCTTACGCAAGGCGGAGCCCACGATCAACTCTCCGGCCGAGCTTCTCTGGAAGGGGCCTCACGAGTCATTCGCCGAGTTGTGTGACCGACTGGAAGCGTCCCAGCTTGCAGAGCGAGTCTCAAGGGTAGAGCATCCTAGTTGAGAGTTGGCATTCTCCTTCTTAGAACGTAAATCCAGTCGAGCTTCTACCAATGAGGTTCCATTATCAATCTGGAGTTTTCATACGACATCACACATCTTCGACTTCACGAAGAGGGGCCTAGAGGTTATGGCGTTGCTCCGCTGGTCGGGCTCCGAATCATATCTTCGGTTGCCAAAATCTGAGACGCTTTTGGAGGTCTCGGCCGTCCGAACGTACCGCATCAGAAACTGCAAGGCTCGGAATAATTTTGTGGGCCGTCCCGTTCAGTATGGCCCACCCCGCGAGTCCCCGACAATCATCGGGAAGAGAAGAAATGCAAACCCCATCAAGTCTAAGCTTGACTCTGACACTCCAAGACTAAACCTACCGTCGACGAGGGCAGTGAAAGGACCGATGAGCGCGGACAGTACGACCATTCTGCTCCTTCTCAACGAGATTCTCGTCGAAAGGTCAAGGACGAGGACCGGAATCAGGGACAAGAGGTAGACGGGGATGAAGAGCGCTATTCTAGCTCCCTGGTCAGGGGAGATGTTTGTAACGTACCAGCTTCCCGGAGGATTCGAGAAGCTCATCTCAAAGGCGGAGAAACCGAGAGCGGCGGCGGAGTAGACTGCCGCGATGATCAGAGCGATTCCGGTTATGACTCCTCTTCGACGGAAGAGGCTCTTGGAAGTCCAGAAGATGATGGTTCCAGCTGCGGCGAAGATTCCCGACGCGACGAGGAAGGAGACGAGAGAGGCGAGGCTGTCTCCGTTTACAGGAGAGCACCGGAAGGCGCGGAACTGAGGTATTGAGCAGTAGCCGAAAGTGTAAGCCATCCCCGTAATATCTGTAGCCCAGTAGCCGAGGAAGTTCAACTGGGCCCAGACCGCGGCCAGTCCGAGAATCACAATCGCCGGCACCAGCTTGACCAGTCTTGGCGGGCCTGGGAACTCTTCACCGGCTCGTCGGGCCCTGAGTAGTCTCATGCTGCCGATCAGCATTCCGACTCCTCCGATTATCATGCCAACGATGAGGAGTGAGTGTGCGGGCGTGAAGAGGAAAGGGTCAAAGCCGTATGTGCTGTGCCACCAGAAATCTATAGGTGCGGCTATGATTTGGAGAGCGGTGCCGAACGCGGCTATGCTGACGCCTCTGAAAAAGGAGGGAGATAATTTTCCCCGGGCGGCCATATTCGTACGGAGTACGAGTCCTGAGAGACTGGCGATGGCGACCATCCCTATGCCTGTATAGAGTACAGTGTGGGCCGGAGTGAAGAACGTCTCAACAATTCCGAGAATATGGGCCGAAACGTCCCACTGCGCTCCAGTTATCTGGAGGAACGCTCCCACGACCCCCAGAGCGTAAATCGGGATGAGCCGCTCAGGGGCTAATAATTTCACAGGGACGCTCGGGAACGCGAATCTAATATCCCTTGCCGGAGAGTCGACTTGTTGTCCAGATGCCACTGAAGAGGAAACGATAGCTTCGCGCGATCCGAAGCTACATGCACGTGAGCGCCCAAGATCTCACGTCACTGAAGATACTCTCGGAGCGTCTCTGAGGAGGTGTAAGGTGTAAGACGCGCTTGAGGGGTTCCAATATCCCATCAGCCACCCGCCAGGCAGCAGTTACCATCCACTCTACGTCCTGGTCCAAGCGTTTAGGAGAACCGGCGTTATTCAGCCTAGCAGTCTGGGTCTTGCTGTATCTCTGGAAAATGTTGAAGGCCGGTCTGGAAAAAGCCCGAAGAAGGATACGGAAGTGAATCTCATTGGCTCTCTCGGGCATCAGGGCATGGGGATCCCAGTGGGAAGAATGAGACTGGGGGAATCCGGCCTAGGGCGTAGGAGGCCTGTGGTCCCCTGCAAATCGTCCCAGAATCCCCATAGAATCGAAAACATGTCCATCAACATGTTAATCCTCGCAGATAGCCTGCGAGAAGCTAACCACCCATCAAACACCTCCTTGCAAAAACCTGTGAGACCGAAAAATCTAGAATATTTTGAAATCGTTCGACCCTCGGCGAGAGATCCCTGTGAGTTCCCCTTCCTGTTCTAGGCTAACGACAATCCGAGACCCAGCGCGTTGAAACCGATCCACATCTGACCTACGCCGTAGCGCGGCTCTTCTTCCGAGCCTTCACAGGAAGTCGTCCGGCTGCCCGCATTACGTCCTTGGCCACTCGGGGCGTTATCTCAAAGTCTTCCTTCTCAGTCTTGAAGTGCATCGTCTGGTCCGAAGCGTAGACCATCAGAGCCTTTGCGAGAATCACCCGGTTGAGAAGTTCGGCCTCGGATACTACATTCTCTGGTGTCCACTCTTCCCCGACACTCTTCCTCTTCCAATATCGTCGTGAGCGCCCGCCGGCCAAGCTGTCCTAGTTAGAAGCTTTCGAAGAGACCTGAACTTGAACTCTTTCGCATCCACCGAGACTCCTCTTTCTTTGGAATCTGCGCTTCCTTGACGGCTTGTTCCTTGAGAATCTCCAAGGCTTCCACGTAGGACTTGACCAGCTGGTCCCAAGTCTCCTGGTCGAACCCGGGATAGAGGTATTCGCGCTTTGGCATTGGAAAAGCGTCCGGTAGAGCCGACTCGTATTTCAGCTGGATTTCCTTGTCCAGCAGGTTTCTCCAGATCTTGTCCCGAAGCGAGTCCAAGACTAATATTCGAACTGGGCCAAGTGAGATTTAGAGTTCAGAGCTCGATGAAACTGGAACTATTCAAAGACTGGACGACCATGACCATCAAAAGACAGAACCGGCTGATCAAACGAGCCGCTTCCTCATATTGCAGGCTCTAACGTAGAAACCCAGCTTTTTGTAGAGTTGAACAGCAGCCTCCTGTTCAGCAGGCACGTCTAGATTCACAATATCAATGCCGTTTCTCTGGAAATGCTCCAAGAGAGTATCCATGAGGGCTCTGCCAATACCTTTTCTTCTGTAGCGCGAGTCGACCGCCATCAGTTCGACGTAGCCAACCCTCTTGGCATTCCAAGTTCTGAGGACGTTTTCTGGGAGTCCTTTTCTCTCGTAGCCAGTTATGAAACCAGTAACTCGTCCCGAATTGTCTTCGGCTACAAAAAAGTAGTCGGGGTTTCTAGAGTACATCCCTTCAATGTCTGCAAAGGTGGGGGTCGCATCGAATGAGGTGTATTTCTCAGCGATCTCAAACACTGACTGAAGATCGTTAGAGGAACAGGGCCTGACCTTCACCATCGGTCATCCACGAATAACTCTTCTACCGAACGGTTGACAGCGTAGGTTGCTTAGTCGAGGCTTCTCCGCGGGACAGAGCAGTGAGGATTGCATCGACAAGCTTTCTTGCGGAGGCTGGATCCAGTTCCACCGCAACTCTCGCTCCGGGACCCTCCTTCGGATTGACGAAGTCAATGTTCAACGCGTGCGCCAGTTGAGCGTCGCTGGGATGGTCATAGGACACGTTGACCTGTTCGAGCTTGAACCATCCCTGCGGACCTTTTCCGCTACCAGATACTTCCGCGGTCTCAACTATGCCTGTGCACATAGCATTCCTCTCCTAGCTCGGGGCCCTAAGGTACTTTTCGAAGAAGACGAAGAGTTTCTTCCAGCCTTCAACCGCCGCCTCCTGACGATATGCCGGACGATCATAATAGAAGAAGCCGTGCCCCGCCTTCGGGTACATGTGAAACTCGTACATCTTTCCGTACTTCTTCAGCTCATGCTCCAGCAGTTGGACGTGTTGCGGCGTGGGATTCTGGTCTTCCTCACCAAAGAGACCTAACAATGGACAGGATAGATCCTTCGTGTATTCAATCGGCGAAACAGGCTGATTAGGCGTGAGCTCTTCCTTCGACAAAACGATGCGCCCACCCCAGCAGTCCACAGCCGCATCAAAACCCTTCAACCGGCACGCCGCGAGAAAAGCTTGACGACCACTCGAACACGTGCCGAAGACGCCGACCTTCTTGTTGGAAATCGGGAGCGACTTTAGCAAACGAAGAGAGCCTTCAGCATCTCCAATGACGCTGTCATCAGCCACTCCTCCCGAGCCGCGGACCTTCGCCGCCACATCTTCCGGGCTGCCATGGCCGAACCTGTAGTAGATGTTCGGGCTCAGCGCAAGATAGCCGTGGTGAGCAAACTTCCGCGTCATCTCCCGATACAGCTCATCCCAGCCCGGCATGTGATGAATCAGCACCACCCCGGGAAAGGGTCCGGGACCTAGTGGTCGCGCATAGTAGGCGTTGATTATCTCTCCATTATGGCCAGGCAGCATAATGGTCTCGGCAAGCATTCCCTCATACATGTCAGTCGTATACTGATGCATGGCCAGCGCTTGCAGCTTGCACGGCTTAAAAAATCCCCGACGCCCCCTGGCAGGGTCCATTCATGGAAATGCGCATAGGAACAAATTCCCGACTAGTTGCTTTTCAGAGCATTCTCCGCTATCTGATTAGGCAACTTTCGCAAGAAACTGGGCAAACCAGCACAACAGAAAGGAGAGCAACTGGAACGCGGTGACTAGGTTAGTTCTTGCAACGAAATTGGTTCTATCTTACGGTAGATCTGGGACGGACCAAGAAGTTTGCCATCAACAGTTAACAGATCTTGCTCGACTGATATCCCGAACAGTCTTGCGTTCTCCTTCAAGTATGGGAGAATCAATTCCCAATCTTTCGTGGTGAAATCTGCCAGTCGTCCACCGTTGAGCTGGTCCTCGGAAACTTTCATGTGTGGATCCCGAATGAATATGGCTCCGCCGGAAGCTAGTGAGAACAAGTTGCCTCCAGGGTAGGGGTATTCCTGTTCTGTGAACCTACCGTCAAAGGACGGATTCAAACCGTTAACGACCACAAATCCGCCCCCATTATGCGGGTCGCCTGCCATGAATGACTCTGCAAGATAGTCCAGACACGTCCCGTTGATCACAACTCTCGGCCTACCCACAGCGTTGATGAGTGGTCGTCCCGCTGCGTTACCCAGCACGTACACGTCGCCTCCCTTTGCGGCGTACATGAAGGCCTGACCCACATCGCCATGAACCACGAGCTTACCGTACTTGAGAATCTGAGCGGCTTGATCTTGAGCGGCACCATGAACTGTTATTTCACAGCCGTCAATTCCCGAAGAGACATAATCGCCTACATCGCCGTAACAGTCAATCTTCAATCCATTCGTTCGCGGACCCAGCCCGCTTCCGATGAACCTATGGCCTCGCAAGTTGTACAGCAAGATGTTCTTCCAGCCCTGGTCGTGCGCGTCGACCACAAACCTTGCCGCACTCTCGTCTCCCTCGACTGGAAATTCCAGAGCATCAACCACCAGCACCTGTGAGTCCAGTCCCGGATGCGCAAGTCTCAGCCTGTTCTTCCAGTCCAGCCGAGTGTAGAGGTCATAGTTCGACAGTGGGACGGAAGAGAAGATCTCATTCAAAGCCTCATGATACAAGTGCAGCAGTGAGCTGCGCTTCTTGTATCCAGTATCGTAGATTCGGTCGAATAACAGTGAGAGCGATTGTATCGCGAAGCGTCTTGACTCCTGCCCCTTCCACGCGAGCCTCTTCAACTCCTCAAGAATCTCTCCGGCATATTGGAAGCCGGCGTCCCTCAATGCGGGACGAACGTATGCATAGAATCCCAACGGGTCCTGAGAATGTGGACCCTTCTTCGGCAATTGTATTGCAACACTGACGTTTAGAGCGACCGCCGTTCGGCGTCCGGGTAGCCAATCTTGTTCTGGAAGACTAATCACTCGTCCAAACTTGTCGTCACACTCCAGTTCCTTCCCATCCTCTCCACCCTTAACAGTGAAGAGGAAAGCTCCGCCATCGGTGTAACTCCCACCACGGGCGTTCCAATAAGAGTCGGCAAACCTGCTCGGAATCCTACCATCCTGCTGTAATCGTCCGAGCACAGCATTGATCGCTTGTCTCTCAGAGGCGATGATCCCGATCTTGACCGGACCCTCTTGCAAAGCGAACACCTGGGGTCGCAGCATCGACGTGTCTGTAATGCCCAGCAGTTGCCATGCGTTGTTTTCCACATCATTCCTGGCGACGATGAAGAACCATGGTCCATCAGGGGACCCGTGGATGTGAGATGTCTGAATCAGCCCGTAGATCTTCTTCTTCTCGTCCGGCAGCATCTCAAAGTCTCGCTCGGTCGTCGGCGCTAGCGCCTCGATCAAGTACTCCAGCGGATACTTGTAGACCCGGCTGAGCAGGTCGAACAGCAGCACAGACACCTCTGTATCCGTTAAGAACAGCGGATGTATGTTCCGCTGAGCCAGATACTCCATTATCGAATGATAATTTGCGAAATCACCGTTATGGACAAGTGCCTCATGCAACCCGACAAATGGGTGTGCGCCGCCGGGATGCCAGACCCGACCTTTCGTCGGATAGCGGTGATGGCCGATCCAGACGTGAGCCTTGAAATCTTCCAGCCGGTAGTACTTGACAACATCATCTCCGTAGCCGACCAGTTTCAGAACGATCAGGTTCTTGCCATGAGAGACAACGAACGCTTTCTTCTCTCCCAGTGACGAGTAGCATTGGAGATTCAGTCGGTAGCTGTTCTGGTAGACGAACTCGTCCTCCAACTCGTCATCTTTCAGACTCTGAAGATTGTTCTTCCGCGCGAAATCAGCCAAGACTTCCGGCTTGACGCGGACAAAGTATCTGTAGACTTCTGGCGGCTCTACTGCGAGACTCGGAATGGACCGGTAATCATCGACCGCTTCAACTCTCGATTCGTGGTCGATCCGGAAGAAGGGTCGAATATGCTCGTCTTCGACCTGCTTCCTAGCCGCTCTGTCTAGGTAAGCGACTTGCAGAATGTAGTCTTCGCGCAGAATCTTCTCTGAAACTCCCAGCTGTTCTGGGACGAGGCCTAGAGCAGCAATGCCTCCACCCTTACCGTTACCTCTGTTCCGCATCTGGACAAGTGACTGCAGGAGATACTTTCCCTCCAAAGGGACGTTGCAAGCGAGTCCAACGACCCCGCAGCCGCCCTCTGCCTCCTGTTTCAGGAAAGATAGGTCCGGAACCCTCAACGTTTTTCTAGAATCTATAATGGCTTGGCCGATCATCACTTTCTCACTTGAATCGCACGAGTAGGTCCTTTCTGCCGCGAAGGTCTCGAATGCTCTCAAGTCCGAAACTGGCGAGGATTATTCGCAGACGTTTCGACCAGGCGTTGAACAGGTTGACGATCCTCTTCTCGCCCCACTCGGGATCAATGAACTGGGAAAGCTCTGGATCGGTCGTCGTGATGCCTACCTGACAACCGCGTCCCCGTTCACAGTTCCCACAATGCGTACATCCGACAGCTACCGCTTCCGCTGTCGCCACAACACATCCGTCGGCTCCCAGAGCAATGGCCTTCGCAACATCATCCGCAGTCCTGATACCACCGCTTGCCATTAGGATGATCTCGTCACGGACCCCTTCTGACACCAGATAATCGTGGACCTTTGGAATCGCGTACTCTACTGGCATTGCAATGTTCTTCTTCGCAATCTCCGGGGCAGCCCCCGTCCCACCATAGCCGCCATCAATGTGAATGATGTTCGCGCCAGCATAGTAACTTCCAATCGCCACCATGTCAACATCGGTAGGCGTCGAGACCTTCACAGAGACGAGTGCTCGGGGATTAACGGTCTTGATCCAGTCGACATGCTTCTTGTGATCCTCCACAGAATACACACTGTGAAATGGAAACGGCGAGTAGAGACTCGTGAACATCGACGACTCTCGCATCTTCGCCACTTCTGAGGTTACCTTGTCGGCTAGCAGGTGACCTCCCAGTCCCGGCTTTGCACCCTGAGCATACTTGAACTCGACAATCGGCGCATACTGGATAGTCTCCTCCCGGACCCCGAACATGCCCGTGGCCACTTGCGTAATCACATGATTCCGATAGGGCTCAATCTGTTCTGGGTAGCCTCCTTCACCGGTTGAAGTATAGGTCCCGAGTTTCCTTGCGGCTCTGGCCCGAGCAATCATGAAGTTGAGACTGATTGAACCAAACGACATACCGCCACCATAGATAGGCAGCGGAATCTCGATCTTCGCACCCTCACGTTTCTTGTTCAATGGAATCGATAGATCAACCTGATCTTGGTCGACCTTCGCAACTCCAGTATGGCTCTTCCATCCCAGCACGTCGAAGCCTCCACCAGAATTCCCAGTTTTGTACTCGAGACCGTTCACCGGAACATCTCCCGTCAATGCTTGTTCATAGGTTGCAAGGATGAGTTCGCCGGTCCAGCGCTTGTTCCCCAACCCTTCTGGTAGGCCGTGCTTAAGTGTCGAGAGAACCTCTAGGCCATGCTGAATTCTTTCGGTATGCTTCTCGATGATGAGTTCTAAGTTGCCCATGCGATCCCCTTGAACGATTGCTCTCGCAGTTCCGAGTCCAGCATCGATCGGCCGATGTCTCCTCGCAGGCGTCGGACATCGCGCATGCCCATCGCGCCGAGAATCTCGATCAGCTGATCATGCCAGACTCCCATGAGGTTGACGAGACGCTGTGCTCCCCACTCTGGATTTATCCTCCGCGGCCTCAATCCACAGTTTGCCCTATTCCGGGTCTCGCCTA
>Ga0209469_1000062_pt1 | contig 63124 bp, 58 predicted proteins | sample GraSoiAngelo_123_FD_185880 | JGI IMG/M metagenome (GOLD analysis project Ga0209469, IMG submission 185880) | Grasslands soil microbial communities from the Angelo Coastal Reserve, California, USA - 14_0927_02_40cm (SPAdes) (version 2) | ecosystem: Environmental > Terrestrial > Soil > Grasslands ... | reverse complement strand
GTCGGCGCTCGACACCCACGCGAGCACGAACACGACCTCCGTCTACACGGCCGCGGAGGTCTTCCCGATGCTGCCCGAGCGCCTGTCCACCGACCTCACGTCGCTGAATGCCGCCGAGAACCGTCTGGCCCTCGTCGTCGACATGACCGTCGACGCCGACGGCGCCGTCGCCGCCGGCGAGATCTATCGCGCGCGGGTACGCAACCGCGCGAAGCTCGCCTACAACGCGGTGGCGGCGTGGCTCGAGGGCCACGGCCCGCTGCCGCCGGCCGCGGCCGCCGTGAAGGGCCTCGACGCGAATCTGCGCCGGCAAGACGCGATCGCCCAGGCGCTGAAGGCGCTGCGCCATCGGCGCGGCTCGCTCGCGCTCTCCACGATGGAAGCGCGCGCGGTGTTCGATGGCGACGCCCTGGCCGACCTGCAACCCGACGAGGAAAATCGCGCCAGGCAGCTCATCGAGGACCTCATGATCGCCGCCAACGGCGTGACCGCGAAGTTCCTCGACGCGCGCGGCGTCGCGTCGCTGCGCCGGGTGCTCCGCACGCCCGAGCGCTGGGACCGCATCGTCGTCCTCGCCGCCGAGCACGGCGGGCGGCTGCCCGCCTCGCCCGACGCGGCCGCGCTCGCCGCGTTCCTGCTCGCCCGCCGCGAGGCGGATCCCGAGCGCTTTCCCGACCTCTCGCTCGCCGTGGTGAAGCTCCTCGGCAAGGGCGAGTACGCGCTGGCGCGGCCGGGCCACGAGCCCGCCGGCCACTTCGCGCTCGCCGTGCGCGACTACACCCACGCCACCGCGCCCAACCGCCGCTTCCCCGACCTGATCACGCAGCGGCTGGTGAAGGCGGCGCTGGCGGACCGCGCGCCCGCATACGAGGCCGAGGAGCTCGATGCCCTCGCGCGGCACTGCAGCGAGCAGGAGGACGACGCCGCCAAGGTCGAGCGCCAGGTGCGGAAGTCGGCGGCGGCGCTGCTGCTCGAGCACCGCATCGGCGAGCGCTTCGACGCGCTCGTCACCGGCGCCGCCGAGAAAGGGACGTGGGTGCGGATCACGCGGCCGCCCGTGGAGGGCCGGCTCGTGCGGGGCGCCGACGGCCTGGACGTCGGCGATCGCGTCCAGGTGCTGCTGAAGTCCACCGACGTCGAGCGCGGCTTCATCGACTTCGAGCGCGCCTGAGCCGGGCGCGCCTTGCGCGGCGCCGGGCTTGGTGTAAAAATCAGCCGCCTCGTAGGAGGGGCCCCGCCATGCGCACACGCCGACTGGTGCTCGCCGTCCTGGCCGCGCTCGCGTTCGTCACCGGCGCGTCGGCCGCTCCCCCGAAGGATGCGATCGTCATCGGCCTCGTGGCCGAGCCCGTGACGATGGATCCGCCGCAGATCACCGACCTCAACTCCGCGCGGGTGACCAAGCGGATCTTCGAGGGGCTGGTGGGGCAGGAGCTCGGCAGCTACAAGCTCGTGCCCGCCCTCGCGCACTCGTGGGACATCTCCAAGGACGGCCTCACCTACACCTTCAAGCTCCGTCCGAACGTGAAGTTTCACGACGGCACCCCGTTCAACGCCGAGGCCGTGAAGTTCGTCTTCGAGCGCCAGCTGAACGACAAGGGCCCCTACTACGCGACGGGCACCTATCCCTACGTGAAGGGCTTTCTCGGCAACGTGGCCGGCGTCGAGGTGCTCGACGCGAGCGCCGTGCAGATCAAGCTCAAGGCGCCGCTCACCCCGTTCCTCCAGTACCTCGCGCACCAGTCGCTCTTCATGTTCAGTCCCGAGTCGCTGAAGAAGTGGGGCAAGGACGTCGTCAAGCACCCGGTGGGCACGGGGCCGTTCAAGCTCGAGATGTGGGAGCCGGGCGTGAAGGTCGTGCTCGCGCGCAACGACGCGTACTGGGGCGGCGCGCCGAAGATCCGGCAGGCCATCTACGTGCCGATCGTCGAGGCGCAGGCGCGTCTGGTCGCGCTGAAGACCGGCGACATCGATCTCACGATGGACGTGCCGCCGGACAGCCTCGACGAGCTGCGCCGCGACCCGAACCTCGTCGTGGCCGAGAGCAACTCCTCGGCGGTCTGGTACGTCACCCTCAACACGCGGCATCCGATCCTGAAAGATCGGCGTGTGCGCCAGGCGCTGAACCACGCCGTGAACAAGGAGGCGATCATCCGCGACATCCTGCGCGGCACGGCCATCGTGTCGCGCGGCCCGATCTCGCCCGCCTACGGCCCGTACTACGAGGAGAACACCGCCCGCTATCCCTACGACCTCGAGAAGGCACGCGCGCTCCTCAAGGAGGCGGGCCACGCGAACGGCGTCGAGCTGACGTTCCTCGTGCCGGAGTCGGGCTCGGGCATGCAGTCGCCGGTCGAGATGGCGACGGTCATCCAGGCGAACCTCGCCCAGATCGGCGTGCGCGCGAAGATCCAGACGATGGAGTGGGGCGCCTACCTCCGGAAGTATCTCGAGCAGCCCGACATGGCCGAGATGTCGTGGAATCCCTCGATCGGCGACCCCGACCACATGATGTACATGCTCCTGTCCTCCGACCGCTTCCCGCCGGCCTTCAACGGCGGCTACTACCAGAACGACCGCGTGGACGACCTCCTGCGCCGGGGGCGCACGACGCTCGACGAGAAGGCGCGGGTGCCGCTCTACCGGGAGGCGCAGAAGCTCGTGGTCGAGGACGCGCCGTGGATCTTCGTCGACCACGGCAAGCAGGTCATCGTCCACCGCAAGCGCGTGCAGGGCTTCAAGCTGCACCCGAACTTCGACCTCGTGCTCACGCCGGTGTGGCTGCAGTAGCGGACGAGGCCGAGCTCTTCCTGGCGCTCGTCCGCCAGCGCTACGGCGCGCGGCTCGACGAGGCCCAGCTCGCCCTCGTGCGCGAGACACTCGAGGGCCTCGCGCGCGATCTGGCGGCGCTGCGCGCAGCCACGATTCCCGACGACGCCGAGCCGGGCCAGCCCTTCGCCGCGTTCCGCGCGGAGCCGTAGCCCCCGGGGCCACACGTGAGCGTTGCGTTCCGCACGATCCGCGAGCTCGGCGCTGATCTGCGCGCCGGGCGCCTCTCGCCGGTCGCCCTCGCCGAGGCATGCCTGGACGGCCTCGAGAAGACCGGCCGCCGCCTCAACGCCGTCGTGACGCTCACGCGTGAGCGCGCGCTCGAGCAGGCGCGCCGCGCCGAGCGCGAATTGAAAGGCGGCCGCGACCGCGGGCCGCTGCACGGCATTCCCTACGGCGCCAAGGATTTGTTGGCGACCTCGGGCGGCATTCCCACCACGTGGGGCGCGGCGCCGTTCCGCGAGCGCCGCTTCGACTACGACGCGACGGTGATCCGCCGACTGGAGGACGCGGGCGCCGTGCTCGTCGCCAAGCTCGCGATGGTCGAGCTCGCGGGCGGGATGGGCTACCGGCAGCCTAACGCCTCGTTCACGGGCCCCGGGATCTCGCCGTGGGCGCCCGACGCCTGGAGCGGCGGCTCCTCCAGCGGCTCCGGCTCAGCCGTCGGCGCCGGTCTCGTGCCCTTCGCGATCGGCTCGGAGACGTGGGGCTCGATCCTCGCTCCCGCGACGCTCTGCGGGGTCACGGGCCTACGGCCGACGTACGGCCGCGTGAGCCGTCACGGCGCGATGGCGCTCTGCTGGACGCTCGACAAGCTCGGTCCACTGGCGCTCACGGCCGACGACTGCGGGCTCGTGCTCGACGCCATCGCCGGCCCAGATCCCGCCGATCCCAGCGCGGCAGCGCGGCCGTACCGCTACGACGCCGCCGACCCCGGACGTCCGTTTCGCTTCGCGGTCGTGCGGGGCGCGGCCGATGCCGCGCAGCCTCCGGTGCGGGAGGCGTTCGCGCGCGCGCTCGACACGCTGCGCACGCTGGGCAGTGTCGAGGAGATCGCGCTGCCCGACCTGCCCTACGAGGCGATGACGCGCATCATCCTCTGGGCCGAGGGCGCGTCTTCGTTCGAGCGGCTCATCGAGAGCGGCGGCATCGCCGACCTCACCGCGCCCGAGGACCGCGCCACGCCCTACGCGCGCGACGCCATCCTCGCCAAGGACTATCTGCGCGCGCTCCGCCTGCGCGGCGTGGTGGCGCGCGAGATCGACCGCGCGCTGAGCCGCTTCGACGCCCTCGTGGGGCCGAGTCGCGGCGCAGTCGGGGCGCGGCTCGGCGCCGAGTTCCGCAGCCCGATCCGCGGCGGCGTGCCCGATGTGCTCGGCGCCATCGGCGCCGCGGCCGGCCTGCCCGCCGTCGGTGTGCCGTGCGGCCTCACGTCCGAGGGTCTGCCGGTGGGGCTGCAATTCCTGGGGCGGGCGTGGGACGAGAACGTCGTGCTCGCCGCGGCGCGCGCGTGGCAGGCGGCGACGCCGTACCATCGACAGCGCCCGCCGCTGTCGTAAGATCGACGCCACGATGACCTGGCAATCGGAGATGGACGAGCTGAGGCGCCGCGAGAGCCTCGCCGAGGAGCTCGGCGGCCCGGAGCGCGTGAAGCGCCAGCACGCGGGCGGCCGGATGACCATCCGCGAGCGCATCGCCAAGCTCGTCGATGCCGGCACCTTCCACGAGGTCGGCAAGATCGCCGGCAAGGCCACCTACGACGCGGCCAACGACCTCGAGACGTTCACGCCGTCGAACTTCGTCTTCGGCCGCGCAAAAGTGGACGGGCGCCCGGTCGTCGTCGGCGGCGACGACTTCACGGTGCGCGGCGGCTCGGCCGACGCCACCATCAAGGAAAAGCACCTGCAGTGCGAGACGATGGCCCACGAGCTGCGGCTGCCGCTGATCCGCCTGGTCGAGGGCTCGGGTGGCGGCGGCTCGGTGAAGACCATCGAGACGACCGGCCGCGCCAACGTCCCGGGCGTCAGCGGCTGGGAGTGGGTCGTCGCCAACATCGGCACGGTGCCGCGCGTGGCGCTCGGGCTGGGGTCGGTGGCGGGACTCGGGGCGGCGCATCTCGCGGCCGCGCACTACTCCGTGATGATCAAGGATCTCTCCGCGCTGTTCGTCGCGGGCCCGCCCGTCGTCGAGCGGCTCGGCCAGAAGCTCACCAAGAACGAGCTGGGCGGCTGGGAGATCCAGCTCAAGGCGGGCGCCGTCGACGACGCCGTCGACACCGAAGAAGAGGCGTTCGCCCGCGTGCGGGGCTTCCTGTCGTACCTGCCGTCGTCCATCGACGAGGTGGCGCCGCGCGGGCCGCGCGACGACGACCCCGCCCGCCGTGTGGACTGGCTGATGGACGCGATCCCGCGCGACATCCGCAAGCCGTACAAGATGCGGCCGATCGTCGAGGCCGTCGTGGACGCCGGCTCGTTCTTCGAGATCGCGCCGCTCTACGGCCGCTCGGTCATCACCGGGCTCGCGCGCCTGGACGGCTGGCCGGTCGCCGTCATGGCCAGCGACCCGTTCTTCTACGGCGGCGCGTGGGCGGCCGACACCTGCCAGAAGGTCGAGCGCTTCGTCGACACCGCGCAGACGTTCCACCTGCCCGTCTTCTATCTGGTCGACTGCCCGGGCTTCCTGATCGGCCTCGATGCCGAGCGCACGGGGACGATCAAGCAGGGCGTGCGCGCGATGTCCGCCATCTGGCAGACGACGATCCCGTGGTGCTCGGTCATCGTGCGCAACTGCTTCGGCGTGGCCGGCGCCGCGCACCGCAACGGGGGCCGCTACTGCACGCGCTACGCGTGGCCGTCGGGCCGCTGGGGCTCCCTGCCGCTCGAGGGCGGGATCGAAGCGGCGTATCGGGCGGAGATCGACGCGGCGCCGGATCCCCGGGTGAAGATGGCGGAGATCGAGGAGCGGCTCACGAAGCTGCGCTCGCCGTTCCGCTCGGCCGAGACGTTCTGGATCGAGGAGATCGTCGATCCGCGCGACACGCGGCGCCTGCTCTGCGAGTGGGCCGAGCTGGCGGCGCCGCGGCGGCGTCCCGGCCCGTCCGAGCACCGGATGCGGCCATGAGCGGCCCGACGCCGGCGCTCATGAGGCTGTGAGGGAGAGGCGCCCCGGCGACCCCGGGACGCCCCCGCTCCGCTACGCGCCCGCGAACAGGTTCTTCTTGATGATGGCGTGCACGCCCCAGTTGCCGTCCACCACCTGCGTGATGCCGAAGTCCACGCCGATCGACATGAGCGAGATCGCCTCGTCCTCGGTGAGCCCGCGCGTGGTCATGAGGAAGTGGCGCATCTTGCGGAAGGCGTCCTTGAGCGCCAGGTCCACCGACGACTTGGAATAGATGTCGCTCTGCGCGTTGGCGCCCAGTTCCGCGAGGTACTTCGGATAGCTGAAGCCGTGCAGCACCCACTCGTCCTGCGTCTCGAGCAGCGGGTACTCGAGGCCGGCGAGCGCGGTGCCGGCGAGCGTGTCCTTCTTCCTCAATATCAGCTGGAACGTCCCGGTGAGCGAGCACTCGATGGCCGTGCCGCACAGCTCGGAGTCGCCCTGGGCCGCGTGCGAGTCGCCGGCGGAGAGCAGCGCGCCGGGCACCGCCACCGGGTAGTACATGGTCGCGCCCTTGCCGATGCGCCAGTCGTCGATGTTGCCGCCCACCCAGTGCGGCGGGATCGAGTCGACGATATCCGCCTCCGACGGCGCGAGCCCCAGCACGCCGAAGTGCGGGCGGATCGGGATGCGCACGTTCTTGAGGATGCCGTGGTTCTCCCTGACCGTCCGGTGATCCACGGGCACGCCGGGGTAATCGATGATCTTGTGCACGACGCCGTAGGGATCGGTCTGCGGCGTCCACTGGAAGTTGTAGAGCGCTTTCGCCCAGTTCCGGTCGCCGCTGGTGTCGACCTCGTAGATCGTGATGACCTCGCGCGGCTTCGGATCCGTCATCAGCTCCTTGTAGTGGAAGCCCCACCACGCCGCCGCGTTGCTGCCGAACGACTTGCCCTTGTACTGTGGATTCGCGCACGGCCGTGGCTTCACGTCGATGATGCGCACCTCGAGGATGTCACCGGGCATCGCGCCCTTCACCGCCACCGGCCCCGTGCAGATGTGCACGCCGAGCCCCTCGCCCGCGCCGCGGCCGAACAGCGTCGGCTGCATCGGCCCCGCGCCGCGCCGGTCCACGCCCTTGCGCTGGCGGTCCCAGTAGAAGACGGCCTCGGCGCCCGGGTCGCCCTTCACCATGCGCTCGGCGTCGTCGTTCGCGTGGTGCGTGAGCACGTCGATGGTGACGAAGTCGCCGGAGCTCACCTCCACGAGCGGCTTCAGCAGCTTGCTGAAGTAACCCCAGTGCACGGTCTTGTCGGTGGCGGGCACGTAGTAGTGGTTCAGCGTGCCCGGCACGCGGCCGGGCTGTGCCTGCGCGGCCACCGCGCCCAACCCCAGCGACGCGGCGGCGCCGCCCGCAACCACCGCGCCCTTCAGGAAATCGCGGCGCCCGTTGTCCTCGTCGTGACGCGCGGTGCTGTGCGGTGTGTCGTCCATGCCGAGCTTCCTCCCGTGGCTGGCGTGAGTGAACGTCGGCTCGACGCTGAGCGGTGGTGGCGGCGGTGCCGGAACCGGGCCCGATGGTACCATCGCCCCCCATGAGCGGCGCGACCGAATAGGAGACTCCCATGGACCTCGACGAGGCGATGCGCACGACGTTCTCCGCGCGGGAGTTCACCGCGGATCCCCTGCCCGACGCCGCGCTGGCCGACATCCTCGACCGCGCGCGCTTCGCGCCCAGCGGCGGCAACCGCCAGGGCTGGAAGGTCATCGTCGTGCGCGACAACGCGACGCGCGAGGCGCTGGCCAGGCTGACCGAGCCCGCGGCCAAGCGCTACATCGCGCAGCAGAAGAACGGCGAGAACCCGTGGAACACCATCGACCCGCCGCGCGTGGACGCCGCGACCATCGAGCGCACCGAGCCGCTGATGCGGCTCATCGAGCCGGTGCTGAAGGCGCCCGTCGTGCTGGTGATCTGCGTCGACCTCAAGGTCGTCGCCTCCACCGACCAGCACCTCGACCGCGTCGGCGTCATCAGTGGCGCGTCGATCTACCCGTTTGCCTGGAACATCCTGCTCGCGGCGCGCGCGCGCGGCTTCGCCGGCACCATCACCACCCTCGCCGTCGCCCAGGAGCCGAAGCTCAAGCAGCTGCTCGGCCTGCCCTCGCACGTGGCCGTGGCGGCCGTGATGCCCCTCGGCCGTCCGGTCAAACAGCTCACGAAGCTCAAGCGCAAGCCGGTGAGCGAGTTCGCGATGCGCGAGCGCTGGGGCGGCCCGCCGCTCGCGTGATACTCTCGCCCGCATGGCCCCGCTGCAGATCACGCCGGTCCACCCGGTGCTGGGCGCCCGCGTCGAGGGCGTCGACCTCACCGCCGCGGTGGACGACGCCACGTTCCGGAAAATCCACGACGCGTTCCAGGAATACTCCGTGCTGATCTTTCCCGGCCAGCGGCTCACCGACGCGCAACAGATGGCGTTCACCACTCGCTTCGGCCCGCTGGAGACGACCATCAAGTCGATCGGCCAGGAGCGACGCCTGCACGAGAACATGGTGGATCTCTCGAACGTCGACCCGAAGGCCGAGGAGCGGCTGATGGGCTGGAACGACCGACGCATGCTCTACCAGTCCGGCAACCAGCTCTGGCACACGGACAGCTCGTTCAAGCCCGTCCCGGCGATGGCGTCGCTGCTGTCGGGACGGGAGGTCCCGCCCACCGGCGGCGAGACGGAGTACGTGAGCATGCGCCACGCCCACGCCACGCTGCCCGCCGGGCTGCAGCGCCGGCTTGAGGGGCGCGTGGTCGTCCACAGCATCCTGTACTCGCGCAGCACGATCGCGAAGGGACTCTTCGATCCCGAGCACGAGCAGGAGCTGCCGCCCGTCCGCCAGGCGCTCGTGCGGACGAACCCGTTCAACGGGCGCAAAGCCATCTACATCGGCTCGCACGCCTGGTACATCGAAGGTGTGGACGACGCGGAGTCGCGGCGGCTGCTCGACGATCTGCTGGCCCACACGACGCGGCCCGAGTGCGTCTACCAGCACCGCTGGACGCAGTGGGATCTCGTGATGTGGGACAACCGCGCCGTGCTCCACCGCGGCCGGCCGTGGGACGCGGAGCGCTATCGCCGCATCATGCGCCGGACGACGCTGGCCGGCGAGGGACCGACCGCGGACCCGCCGTATGCGACGCGCACCCCCGCGTGGGACGGCATCATCCCCGAAGGCGTCGGCGTCTGAAAGCGCTCGCCGCCGCCGCGGGACTGCTGGCGCTGCTGCTGGCGCCGGCGCCAGCGCCGGCCCAGGGGAACTTCGAGATCCAGGTCTACGGCAGCGAGCTGACCGCGCCCGGCCAGACCATGCTCGAGCTGCACAGCAACACCGCCGTCACGGGCACCACGCGCACCGAGCACCGCATCGTCCGCACGCAGGGCGCGGCGCACGAGACGCTGGAGGTGACACACGGCTTCACGCCGTGGTTCGAGACCGGGTTCTATCTCTTCACGAGCGTGCAGCCCGAGAGCGGGTGGGAGTGGGTCGGTGATCACATTCGCCCGCGCGGGCGCGTGCCCGAGTCGTGGAACTGGCCGGTCGGCGTGAGCCTGTCGCTGGAGGCGGGGTATCAGCGGCGCGCGTTCTCCGCCGACACGTGGACGCTCGAGATCCGCCCGATCGTCGATCAGAAGCTCGGCCGCTGGTACTGGGCGTTCAATCCCGCGCTCGAGCGCTCGCTCAAGGGCGAGAACTCGGGCCGAGGTTTCGGGTTCACGCCGGCCGCCAAGGTCTCGTACGACGTCACCCCGCGCGTCGCCGCCGGCCTCGAGTACTACGGCGACATCGGGCCGATCGACCGGATCGATCGGCCGCGTGACCAGCAGCACCTGATCTTCCCCGTCCTGGACATCGACCTCGGCCCGCGCTGGGAGCTGAACTTCGGCATCGGCGCCGGGCTCACGCCGGCCACGGACCGTCTGATCGTCAAGATGATCCTCGGCTATCGCTTCGGGCCGCTGCCCCCGGCGCACTGACCACGTCGGCGCGCGCGTGGACCCGACCGTTGCCGAGTGATCCCCGGTCGCCTATCCTTCCGGCGCGGCGGCGCTGACGCCGCCCGGGAGGATCCCATGCGCGCTTCCATCGGCATCACCCTCGCCCTGACGCTCGGGCTCATGACCGCCGTCGCCCACGCTCAGTCCTGGCGCCCGCCCGCCGACGGCCAACGCTGCCCCTCGAAGTGGGGCGCCGGCGACGAGCGCGGCTCCGCCAACCACATGAAGCCAGCGACCGTCATGCGCGCTGCGCAGCTCATCAAGACCGGCGAGGTCATCGAGCTGGGGCACGTCCTCTCGTCGGAGATGCCGATCTCCTCCACGCGCCAGTTCAACGTCCACGTCAAGCGGACGTTCATGAACCCGCAATCCAACCGGCGCGGCAGCAACGAAGAGGTGCTCCTGAGCGAGATCGGGCAGGTCGGCACGCAGTTCGATGGCTTCGCCCACCAGTCGATCGAGTACAGCCACTACAACTGCTTCAAGACCGACGAGATCGCCACGCGCACGGGGTTCACGAAGCTTGGCATCGAGAAGGTCGGCATGCTGATGACGCGCGGTGTGCTGATCGATGTCGCGGCCCTCAAGGGCGTGGACATCCTGGGCGACACGTACGAGATCACGCCGCAAGACCTCCAGCAGGCGCTGCAGCGGCAGAACCTCAGCCTGCGGCCCGGCGACGCCGTCCTGATCCACACGGGGTGGGGCCGCTTGTTCGCCAAGGACAACGCGCGCTTCATGAAGACCTGCCCTGGGATCGGCGTGGCGGCGGCGGAGTGGCTGGCCAAGCAGGATCCGCTGCTCGTGGGCTCCGACAACTGGCCGGTGGAGGTGGCGCCGAACCCCGACAAGGAGATCTCGCTGCCCGTCCACCAGATCATGCTGGTGGTGAACGGCATCCACCTGCTGGAGATCATGAAGCTCGACGAATTGGCCGCGAAGAAGGTCTATGAGTTCGCGTTCGTGATGCAGCCGCTGAAGCTGAAGGGCTTCACGGGCTCGACGGTGGCGCCGAGCGCGATCCGCTGAGAGAAGGGCGCCCCGCGTTTCCCGGGGCGTCCCGAACGTTGGGGGTATGGGGGCCATTTCGGGGCCCCCATCTCCTCAAGTCAGCGACTGTCGGACGAACACGCCGGCGTCGAACTCCTCGGCCACGCGGTTGTCCTGATCGAGCAGCGCGTCGCTGTCGACCTCCGCGAACTCGATGGCGCCCATGTCGGCGAACGCCTTCTGCACGCCCGGGCCCCAGAGCCCGATGTCCTTGACCGTCGGCACGATACGGCTGAACAGGCGCTTGCGGAACATGCGCATGTTCTCCGAGGCCATGGCCACCTCGATGGCCTCCTTCACGGGCAGGCCGAGGTTCTCCCACAGCTCCTTCTGGTTGAAGCGATCGCGCATGTGGTAGCAGGCCTGGACGACGAACTCCTCGCGCTCCGCGCGCTCGGCATCGGAGAGCTGGGGATAGAAGTCGCGCAGCGCGAGCCGGCCGAAGGCGACGTGGCGCGCCTCGTCCTGCATCACGTAGGCGTTGACGGAGGCGGCCAGCCGGTTCCTGGCGAAGTCGCGAATGCGCTGGAAGGCGGCCAGCGCGAGGCCCTCGATGAGGATCTGCATGCCGAGGTAGGTCATGTCCCAGCGCCGGTCGGTCAGCACCGTCTCGAGCAGCGACTTGAGGCCCGGCGTGATCGGATACGCGATGCCGAGCTTCTCGTTCAGCAGCCGCGCGTAGGCCTCCACGTGGCGTGCCTCGTCCATGACCTGCGTGGCGGCGTAGAACTTCGCGTCCAGATCCGGAACCGTCTGCACGATCCGCGCGGCGGCCATGAGCGCGCCCTGCTCGCCGTGCATGAACTGCGAGAGGGTCTGCGCCTGCTGGTGGTGGCGCAGGTGGACCTTCTCCTTGTCCGTCAGCTTCTCCCAGATCGCCGAGCCGAAGATCGGGATGAGCCGATCGTCGATCTCCTGGGGATTCTCGGGATCGAGGTCCTGCGACCAGTCGATGCGGGTGGCCGCGTCCCACTGCTGCTTCTTGCCCTTGTCGTAGAGCGCGAGCAGCTTGGATCGCTCGTCCTCGTACTCCCAGGTGAAGGACGTCTGCGTCTCGCCCGAGAGCGTCCAGCCGGTCTGCTCCACGGGTAGCTGATAACGGAACATGGTCGCCATGGCAGGGCCTCCTGACCCGTTCGCGTAAGTCTACGTCATCACTGGCGTCCACGTCCGAATTGACGCTGAGACGCCAAACACCCTAACGTGGTTCATTGATGTCCGTTCCCCGCCTGTGGCCGCTCCTGGCGTTCATGTTCGTCCCCGGCGTGTTCGCCTGGTGGAGCGGGCGCCGCCTCGTCCGCAAGCGCGACGATCCCACCCTTGCCGAGCGCCTCCTCGCGCGCGCCGAGCACGCGCAGCGCGTGACGTTGCTCAGCGCGGCGTGCCTCGCCTTCGCGGCCGGGTCGTACTACTGGTTCGCCGTGCTCGGCCTCGTGCTGGGCCACTGGATCGGCGACTATCCGTCGCGCCGTGTGGTGCTCGACGAGCAGTGGGCGCCCGCCACCTACGTGCTCTGGCACCTCCGGTTCCATCTCGCGTGGCTCGGCTTCTGGTTCGCCCTGCTGGTCGCGCCGACGGTGATCCAGGCGTCGGGCGTCTGGCGCTGGCCCGTCGCCGGCACGCTCGCGGTGCTGCTCGGCCTGTGGGCGTGGCGCTACACGGAGGCGTTCGTCTGGCTCGTGCGGGCCCGCCCGCGGCCGTGGCGAACGGAGTGGCAGCCGATCGTCGACCGCGCGCGGGCGACGCGCCCTCGACTGTTCGACATGCCGGTGCCGGGCGGACGCTTCGTCAACGCCTTCGCGTTTCCGTCCACGCGCGTGCCGAGCGTGCTCTTCACCGATCCCGCGCTGGAGCTGCTCAGCGCGCGCGAGCAGGCGGCCGTTTTCGCGCACGAAGTCGCGCACCTCGAGCACTACGATCGGCGGCGCTGCCGGATCGTGTCGGCTATCACGTACGGACTCGTGGCCACCGCGACGCTGGGCGCCGCCCTCGCCCTCGACCGGCTGCCCGCGGAACTCTTCATGCCCTTCTGGTCGCTCGGACTGATCACGGGCTTCCTCTGGAAGACCTCGCGTCACAAGGCGCACGAGACCGAGAGCGACGTCCGTGCGCTCGCGCTGTGTGACGACCCCCAGGCGCTCATCAGCGGGCTGACGAAGCTGGCCATCGCCGGACGCATGCCGCGCCGCTGGAGCTCCGAGCTGGAGCACGGCTCGTCGCACCCGAGCCTCGCCCGCCGGCTGCACGCGATTCGCCGCGCGGCCCCGATCCCGGTCATGCCGTTCGACGACACGCTGGTCGTCGCGACCACGCGCCCGACGTCGCTGGTCGTCCTCGACCGCGACGGGGTGTGGTGGGTCGAGGCGCGCGATCCGGCGGAGCGGGATCCCGAGACTCTGCGCCAGACGGCCAGGTCGAGGTGGTCGGTGCCGTACGACGAGCTGGTCGAGCTGCGCGTGCGCGTCTTCTGGTGGGGCGGCGGCGCGTCGCTGGTCGCGCGCGACAGGAGCGGAGCGTCGCGCGCGGTGCAGATCGCCCCCACCGAGGTGGAGGCGCTCCAACGCAAGCTCGACGCCGTCGAGCATCGGCTCGCCCACGACACGCTGGTGCTCGAGCCGCCGGCGGCGGTCGGACGCTTCACCGCGATGGCCCTCGGGATCGTCGTCGTCTTCGTGGAGGGCTTGCTGTCGCTCGGGCTGATCACGGGGCTCGTCGCGATCATCCGCCCGAGCCGCGCCGCCCTCGCGGCCGTCGCCGGAGTCGCCGGCGCGTGCCTGCTCGTCTTCGCCGGCGATCTCGGCGTGCGCAGCCCGACGTGGCCGACGCTCGCGTACGCGGCTGCCGCGGGGCTCGTGTGCGCGATGGCGGCCTGGCTCGCGCGGCAGCCGCGTACGTTCGACGGCCGTCCGGCCGACTACCTTCCCACGATGGGCGCGCTGGTCCTCGTGGTCGCGCTGACGTGGGGGCCGCTGGTCGCGCACCTCGTCCGCACGAGCAGGCGGCCGGCGGTCGCCGCGCATCTCCTCGGGGGCGCGCCGATCCTCTGGGCGGCGCTGTTCGCCCTCGCCGCCGCCCTGCTGACCACGCCCCGCCGCGGCGTGAGACGGTCGGGCGCTGTCCTGCTCGCCGCCGCCGCGCTCGTCGGCCCCGGCGTCAAGCTCGTGGACACCCTCCTCACGTCGCGACCGACCGTCGTCGGCGAGACCGGGCACGGCACGCTGCCGCGCACGGCCCAGCTCGAGTTGCCGTGGCGGGTCGGCGTGCTGCGCGTCTCGCCCGTCGGCACCCGGGCCGCGGTGATGACGCGCGAGGCGGCGCGCGCGCCCGACCGCTTCCTCGTCCTCAGGCTCGAGGGTGGCCGAGCCGACCTCGAGGGCCGCGACCTTCGCTTCATCGACGAGCGCAACGCGCTCACGCTCGTCGAGTCCGCCACCCACATGAGGCTGCAGCATCTCGAGCTCGCGGAGGCGAGCGCGTCCGCCGACTGGAGCATCGTGCTGCCGCCGCTGACGACGCCCACGGTGTCCTCCGTCAGGGGCGCGGGCTGGGCGGTGGTCGGCTACGACGGCGACACCGAGGAATTCGTCGGGCTCGTCGGCAGGATCGGCGGCCCGGGCGTCAGCCGGTACCGCTGGGCCGTCGACCAGACGGAGAGCGTGGATTCGGAGGCCGTCGAGATCCTCCCCGACGGCCGCGGCTTCCGCGCCATCGCCGGTGTCACGAGGCTGGCGCGGCTGCCGTGGGGGACGTGGATCTACGATCGCGGCGTCCGACGGCAGACGCGCGTGTGGCGACTGAACGGCAACGCTCAGGACCTCGTCGCCGTCTGGCCCACCGCGGCCGAATGTCACCTCGTCGACCACCGTGCCGCCGACGTCGTCTGTGTCGGCGACCGCAACGAGCGCACGCTCGTCTGGCGATTCGGGCTGGTCGCAGGTCCGACGCGTCCGCTCGCGGTGCGGAACGTCGCCCGCCGCACCGGCGTCAGCCCCGACGGCCGCTTCGTCGCGCTCTGGGGCAAAGAGGATCTCGTGCTGGTCGACCTCGATCGAGCCGAGGCGACGCGACGGCCGCTGCCGCCGGACGCCGGCGTACCCACGCATCTCGTGCCGCTGGGAGATCGCCTTGTTGCGCTCTTCCGCCGCCCGGGCGCGACTCCCGTCCTCGAGGTCTTCGACACGCGCTGGTAATCGGTGGTGGTACACTCGGCGACCTGACAAGGAGGTCCGGTGCGATGAAGATCCTCTTCGCCGGCGCAGGCGCGATCGGCAGCTACCTCGGCGCGTTCCTCACGCGCGCAGGGCAGGACGTGACGCTCGTCGATCCGTGGGCCGAGCAGGTCGAGACGGTCCGCGCGAAAGGCATCTCGGTCACCGGGCCGCACGACCCGTTCGAGGCGCGGCCGGCGATCTTCCACCTGCACGAGGCGCAGCGGATGCCGCGCGACTTCGACGTCGCCTTCGTGGCGATGAAGGTCTACGACACGGCGTGGGCGGCCCAGCTCGTCGTCCGTCATCTGAAGCCCGAGGGGTTCGTGGTCGCGGCCGAGAACTGCTGGCCCGATCCGATCGTCGCGTCGGTCGCCGGCAAGGAGCGCTCGGTCGGCCTCGTGATGTCGAAGATCGGCGTGGCGTCGTGGAAGGCGGGCCAGGTCGAGCGCGGGCACGAGCGGGGCGGCGCCACCGGCCACGACGTCTTCCGCGCCGGCGAGCACGACGGCACGATCACGCCGCGCACGCAGATGATCGCGGAGATGCTCAAGGTCGTCGACGGGGCGAAGGCCACGGACAACCTCTGGGGCGAGCGCTGGTCCAAGCTCTGCGCCAACGCGATGGGCAACCCCGTGCAGGCGATGTCGGGACTCGGCTCGTTCGAGATCGCGTCCAGCGAGGTCGGCCGCGCGATCACGATCCACCTCGCGTCGGAGTCCGCGCGCGTCGGGCTCGCGCTCGGTTACACGATCCCCAAGATCAACGGCGCGCCCGTCGAGCAGTGGGCCGACGCCGGCCGCCGCGAGACCTGGCAGGCGCTCGACGAGATGCTGACCCCCAAGTCGGCGAGCGGGCGCAACTGGAAGGCCTCGATGGCTCAGGACGTCGCCAAGGGCCGCCCGACGGAGATCGACTACATGAACGGCTTCGTCGTGGACAAGGGCCGTGAAAAGGGCATCCCGACGCCGGTCTCGGCCGCCGTCGTCGAGACGGTGCGCGAGATCGACCGCCGCGAGCGCAAGCAGTCGCCCGAGAACATCGGGCTCACGCTCAAGCGCGCGGGGGTCTGACGCCGCGCCCGGCTACGAGCGCGAGCGCGCGCCGAAGACGCGCTCGAGCTCGAAGGCGGGCGTGACCTCGAGCTGATCGTAGCGGCAGTCGCGCGGGCGCTTGTCGGGACGCCAGCACAGGAATTTCGCGGCGTGCCGGAAGCGCGTCCCCTGCATGTGGTCGTAGGCGACCTCGCAGACCCGCTCGGGCCGGAGCGGCACCCAGCTCAGATCCTTGCCGCGATTCCACCGGCTGGTCGCGCCCGGCATCCGCTGGCCCGTCGCGCTCGCGTCCTCCTGGACCTCGGCCCAGTCGCGCCAGGGATGGTCTTCGAGCGCATGCTCGCGCAGGGGCGCCAGCTCGGTGACGAGCTCGTTGCGCGCCGTGTTCGTGAACGCCGCCGTCACGCCGACGTGGTGCAGCGCGCCGTCCGCGTCGTACAGCCCGAGGAGCAGCGAGCCGATCATCGTGCGCTCGCCCTTCTTGTGCCACCGGAAGCCGGCCACGACGCAGTCGGCGGTGCGCGCGTGCTTGACCTTGATCATCGTGCGCTCGCCCGCGCGATAGGGCGCGTCGAGACGCTTGGCCATCACGCCGTCGAGCCCCGCGCCCTCGAAGCGGCGGAACCAGTCCTCCGCCAGCGCGCGATCGTGCGTGGCCGGCGACAGATGCACCGGCGGCGCCGCACGCGCCAGCCCGCGCTCGAGCCGCTCGCGCCGTGTCGCGAGCGGGACGTCGCGGAGGTCCTCGTCGCCCAGCGCGAGCAGGTCCCAGGCCACGAACGAGGCCGGCGACTGCGCGGCCAGGAGCTTGACGCGCGACGCGGCGGGATGGATGCGCAGGAGCAGCGCCTCGAAGTCGAGTCCGCCGCTGCCGACGATGACGATCTCCCCGTCGACGACGCAGCGCTCGGGCAGCGCGGCGGCCAGCGGGGCGACGAGCTCGGGGAAGTAGCGGTTCATCGGCTTCTCGTCGCGGCTCTGCAGCAGGATCTCGTCGCCGTCGCGGAATACGAGCGTGCGAAAGCCGTCCCACTTGGGCTCGAACTGCCATCCCTGTCCGTCGGGCAAGGCATCCGCAGCGCTGGACAGCATGGGCGCGAGCGGCGGCGCGAAGGGCAGACGCATGGCTCCAGCATAGAGGAGTCTGGAGCCGACGCTAGCGGTCGGCGCGGCCCTAGCCGTACTGGATCGCGATGATCTCCGCCACGAGGGCCGGACGCTCCTGGCCCTCGATCTCGACCGTCGCTTCCGAGGTCACGCGAAAGCCGTTGCCGTCCACCGGCTCGACGCTGCGGATCCGGTACGACCGGAGCCGGATGCGCGAGCCCGCCGGCACCGCATTGGTGAAGCGCACCTTGTTGCTGCCGTAGTTCAGCCCGCGCTTGCGCCCGGTGACCTTCACCAGCGTCTGCGCCATGCGCGGCACCAGCGCGAGCGTGAGGTAGCCGTGGGCGATCGTCTTGCCGCCCGGCATCTCCTTCTTGGCCCGCTCGACGTCCACGTGGATCCACTGGTGATCGCCGGTGGCGTGGGCGAACTTGTCGATGATCGCCTGGTCCACCGTCATCCAGTCCGACGGTCCCAGCTCCTTGCCGACGTGCTGCTGCAGCTCGGCGGGCTTGTCGACGGCCAGCGTCATGCCGGCAGCCGCTCGTACATCCAATGCACGTCCTGCCCGTGGAAGCGCGCGACGTGGTTGGTGGGCGCCAGCGGCTCCGAATAGAAGAACTCCGGCAGCTCGTCGTCCTTCTCGGTGAAGCCGGCGCGGCGGTTGAACTCGTGCTCCAGCTTCAGCGTCTCGCGCCCCAGCGCCGGGAAGAACTCCTTGGTGAGATTCGTGCCGAGCGCGCCGTTGAGGGCGTTGGCCAGCCACTCGGTGTTGGGCTCGGTCACGCTGCGGCCGAAGATGCAGAGCCCGAGCGAGTCGGTGGCCGCGCAGTTGATCTGCGCGATCAGGCTCTGCTCCAGCAGCGCGTTCAGATCCATCTCGCGCGTCTTGAGCCGCGGCAGGTTTCCGGCCGTGTGATCGGCGCCCTGCGCCGTCGCCATCATCGAGATGCCGGTGGCTTCGACCACCCGCGGGTCGTAGGCGCTGATCGCCTGCTTCTTGATGACCGGCACGCGGCGGACCTTGTAGTGCTGCCCGACACGCGCGGTGCCCTGCGCCCAGATCCTGCCCTGTGGCGTGCCCTGCATCATCTCGCGCAGGCAGGCGGCCATGAACTTCGCGTCGCCGAAGCGGCCGAGCCCCGCCTCCATCAACACGGCGAGCGTGGCGCCCGTCTCGATGGTGTCCACGCCCATGTCGTTGGCGATCTCGTTCAGCCCCGCGAGGTCGTCGGGGTCGGTGAGGCCGCAGTTGGAGCCGAGCAGGCCGAGCGTCTCGTACTCGACGGGCGAGACGATCTCCTTGCCGCTGGCGTCCACGTAGACGTTGCTGCACTGGATCACGCAGCCCGGCATGCACGCGTGCGTCTGCTCGCCGCCGCGCCCGGTGTTGAGCGGCGCGATGAACTGGCCGCCCATCTTGAACGTCTCGCCCGCCTTCACGTCCGCCAGCTGGCCGGCGCTGAAGTTGCGCACGGGCAGCCCGCCCATCTGGTTCTGCACGTCGGCCATGCCCATGGTGCCGAGCGGCTGGTAGAAGTTCGTCACGATGCCATCGGCGAGCAGCATCTTGCTGTAGTCCTTGATGGACGCGTTGGTCTTCTTGGGATCCGCGAACGGCGGGATCTTGTCGAGGTCGAGCACGATCGCCTTCACCTTCTTGCTGCCCAGCACCGCCCCCACGCCGCCGCGCGCGGCCAGCCGCGAGGGTCGCAGGTCCTTGTCGGTGAACGCGATGCCCGCGATGAGCCCCTGGTACTCGCCGACCGGCCCGCAGAGCGCCGTGGCGACTTTCTTGCCGTAGCGCGCCAGCAGCATCCGGTTCGCCTCGAAGTTGCCCTTGCCGAGGTAGGGCCGGGCGTCGTCGAAGTCGAGCGAGCCATCCTTCCTGAAGTGCAGCACGACCCAGTCGGGCGAGGCGCCGTGCAGGGTGAAGCCGGCGATCCTCAGCTGGCCCATCCCGTAGCCGAAGGTGCCGCCGCCGTTCGCCTCCTTGATGCCGCCCGTGAGCGGGCTCTTGCAGCCGACGCTCGTGCGGTTGGCGTTGGAGAACGACGAGCCGGCGAAGGGACCCGCCGAGAAGATCAGCGGATTGGCCGGCGACAGGGGGTCCACGGTGGCCGCGCCCAGCTCGAGCAGGGTCCTGGCGATGTGGTTCCGGCCGACCTTGACCAGGTCTTCGCCCGCCAGCTCGCGCTTCGTGACCGTCCGATCGCCCAACTGGATGTCGTAGTACGTCCGCATTTATAGGGCTCCTCTCGGTCACAGAGTATACTTGAGCGTGATGCCCCTGCGCTTCGACCCGGGCGTCGCCGAGCAGATCCTCACCTATGCGCGCCTTCTCACCGCGCGCGGCTACGTCCACAACCAGCTCGGCAACGTCGCCATCCGCGTCCCCCACCCCGAGCACGAGCACGGCGTCGTCTACACCAAGCACGCCGGCGTCTCGCTCGAGGAGGCCACCGCGGACAACGTCGTGATCACCGACGTGCCGACCGGCGCGCTGCTTTACGGCACGCTGCCGACGAGCGTGGGCCACCAGCTCAACCGGGAGATCCTGAGACTGCGTCCGGACGTGGGCGCCGTGATCCACGTGCACCTCGACGAGATGATCGCCCTGTTCGCGTCGCGCGCGGTGAAGGAGCTGCGGGTGCTGTCGCTCGAGTTCCCGCTGATCATGGGCCGGCCGCCCCTGCTGCTGCCCTCGCACATGGACGTCGAGCAGGATGTCGGGCCCGTCGGCGGCTTCATCCAGGACACGAACGCGATCATGATGGAGAACCACGGGGTGACGACGCTCGGCACCACGCTGTCAGAGGCCTACCACCGCCTCAACACGCTGGCGGCCGAGGCGCGGCGGGTCGCGCAGGCCGAGATGCTCGCGCGTGCCGCGGGCACCGAGGTCGCGTACCTGGCCCCCGACGCCGTCGATTTCATGTACCGAAATTCGCGGGACCTGCAGTACGCCTCCCGCGATCGCCAGGCGCAGCCGATGTAACACGAACGCGAGTTGGGGGTCATGCCGGCGCCCCCCATGTCCGTCAGCTCGAGACGTTCACCACCCGCACCGCGCCCGAATGCCCGGATTTCGGGCCGTTTCGTGCGATTTCTGCGCGCCTCTCCTGCGTGGAGCGCTGCGACTTATGCAGCCGCCTGCGGTATGCTTTCGTCCTGATGCGCCCCGCCACCCGGACGTGGATCGCCGTCGTCGTCGTCGGCTGCGTCCTGGCGGGCGGCGCGTACGCGCTCACGCGTCCCGGCAAGGGCCAGGGGGGCAAGACCTCGGGCGGCGCGTCGGCAGCCCCGGGGCCGCGCGCCACGCCGGTGGTCATCGCCCTCGCTCGCGCCGGCGATCTGCCCGTCGCCCTCACCGCGCTCGGCTCCGTCACGGCGCTCAACACCGTCACCGTCCGCAGCCGCGTCGACGGCCAACTCCTGAAGACGCTCTTCAGCGAGGGCCAGCTCGTGCGTCAGGGCGAGCTGCTCGCGGAGATCGACCCCAGCCCCTTCCAGGCGCAGGTCACGCAGGCGGAGGGCCAGCTCGCCCGCGACATGGCGGCGCTCCAGAACGCGCGGCTCGACCTCGAGCGCTACCGCGTGCTCGTCGACAAGGAGATGATCGCGCGCCAGCAGTTCGACACCCAGGCGGCGACCGTGCGGCAGGCCGAAGGCGCGGTCAAAGCCGACCAGGGCCAGCTGGAGCTCATCAAGGTCCAACTCTCGTACACGCGCATCACGGCGCCGCTCTCCGGACGCGTCGGATTGCGTCTCGTGGATCCCGGCAACATGGTCAAGGCCAACGACCCCGGCGGCCTCGTCGTCATCGCGCAGATCGAGCCGATCGCCGTCGTCTTCGCCATCCCCGAGGACAGCCTGCAGCCGGTGCTGCGCCAGTACCGCACCGGCAAGGCGGTGCCCGTGGATGCCTACGACCGGGAGGGCAAGAAGAAGCTGGCCACGGGCGTGCTGGCCGCCGTCGACAACCAGATCGATCCGGGCACGGGCACCGTGAAGCTCAAGGCCTCCTTCCCCAACCACGACGGCGCCCTGTTCCCCAACCAGTTCGTGAACGCGCGCGTGCTGCTGGACGTGCTGCCGAACGTCGTGCTGGCCCCCGGCGAGGCGATCCAGCGCGGGCCGCAAGGGGCCTTCGTGTACGTCGTGAAGCCCGACGGCATCGCGCAGATGCGCCGGCTCGAGCTGGGCCCGAGCGACGGCGGGCTGGTCGCGGTCAAGCAGGGCCTGGCCGCCGGCGAGGCGGTCGTGGTGGACGGCGCTGAGAAGCTGCAGGACGGCGCGAAGGTCGAACCCCGGGAGCGGGCCCCCGCGCGGACGCGGTCGTGAACCTGTCGCGGCAGTTCATCCTGCGGCCGGTCGCGACGTCGCTGCTGACGGCGGCGATCGTGCTCGCGGGCGCCATCGCCTACCGCCAGCTGCCGGTCTCCGCGCTGCCCCAGGTCGACTACCCGACGATCCAGACCGTCACCTTCTACCCGGGCGCGAGCCCCGACGTGATGGCCTCCGCGGTGACGGCGCCGCTCGAGCGCCAGTTCGGCCAGCTCCCCGGGCTCAAGCAGATGACGTCCACCAGCTCGTCGGGCTCGAGCCTGATCACGCTCCAGTTCGATCTCGCGCTGGCCCTCGACATCGCCGAGCAGCAGGTCCAGGCCGCCATCAACGCGGCCTCCTCCTTCCTGCCCAAGGACCTGCCGAACCCGCCCGTCTACAGCAAGGTGAATCCCGCCGACGCGCCGGTGCTCACGCTGGCCCTCAGCTCGACCGCGCTCCCGCTGACCGCCATCCAGGACCTCGCCGACACCCGGCTCGTGCAGAAGATCGCCCAGCTGCCCGGCGTCGGCCTCGTCACGCTCTCCGGCGGCCAGAAGCCGGCCGTGCGCATCCAGGTGAACCCGGCGCTGCTGGCGGGCTACGGCCTCACGCTCGACGACGTGCGCAACGTGGTCGCCGCCGCCAACGTCAACCAGGCCAAGGGTAGCCTCGACGGCCCGTACCAGGCCTACACCATCGGCGCCAACGACCAGCTGCACCAGAGCGCGCAGTACCGCACGCTCGTCGTCGCCTACCGCAACAACGCCCCCGTGCAGCTCTCCGACGTGGCCGACGTGATCGACGGCGCCGAGAACGTGCGCCAGGCGGCGTGGATGAACGACCGCCCGGCCATCGTCGTCAACATCCAGCGGCAGCCCGGCGCCAACATCATCGAGGTGGTGGACCGCGTGAAGCGGCTGCTGCCGCAGCTGGCCGCCGGCCTGCCCGCCTCGGTGAAGGTGGAGGTGCTGACCGACCGCACCACGACCATCCGCGCCTCGGTGCACGACGTCCAGTTCGAGCTGATCCTGGCCGTGATCCTCGTCGTGCTCGTGATCTTCCTCTTCCTCCGCAGCGCGGCCGCCACCTTCATCCCCGGCGTGACGGTGCCCGTGTCCATCGTCGGCACCTTCGCGGTCATGTACGCGCTCGGCTATTCCCTCAACAACCTCTCGCTCATGGCCCTCACCATCGCCACCGGCTTCGTCGTCGACGACGCGGTCGTGATGATCGAGAACATCGCGCGCTACATCGAGGAGGGCGAGGCGCCGCTGGCCGCCGCCTTCAAGGGAGCCGGGCAGATCGGCTTCACGATCCTGTCGCTGACGGTCTCGCTCATCGCGGTGCTGATCCCGCTGCTCTTCATGGGCGACATCGTGGGCCGGCTCTTCCGGGAATTCGCGATGACGCTGTCCGCGGCCATCCTGGTCTCGGCCGCCGTCGCGCTCACGCTGACGCCGATGATGTGCGCCAAGCTGCTCAAGCGCCCTGAGGAACGCAAGGAAGGACGGTTCGCGCGCGGGGCGGAGCGCGCCTTCAACCGCGTCGTGAGCGCCTACATGACGTCGCTGCGGCGGATCCTCGCCCACCAGCCGGCCGTCCTCGTGGTGGCCGCCGTCACCCTGGTGGTCACGATCGCGCTGTACGTCAGCATCCCCAAGGGCCTGTTCCCCGTGCAGGACACGGGGGTGATCCTCGGCATCTCGGAGGCGCCGCAGAACGTCTCGTTCCCGGCCATGGCCGAGCGCCAGCAGGCGCTGGCGCGCATGATCCTGAAAGACCCGGCCGTGGTGGGGCTGTCCTCCTTCATCGGCGTGGACGGCACCAACGTCACCCTCAACAGCGGGCGCCTGCTCATCAACCTCAAGCCGCTCGCCGAGCGCGCCGGCGTCACCGAGGTGATCGATCGCCTGCGGCCGGCGCTGGCCGACGTCGCCGGCATCGCGCTCTACCTGCAGCCGGTGCAGGACCTCACCGTCGAGGACCGCGTGAGCCGCACGCAGTTCCAGTATGGCCTCGAGGACGCCGACGAGAAGGAGCTGCGCCTGTGGGCGCCGCGGCTGCTCGCGCGCCTGCGCGAGCAGCCCGTGCTGCGCGACGTCGCGAGCGACCAGCAAGACGCGGGGCTGGAGGCCATCGTCACCATCGACCGCGCCACCGCCTCGCGGCTCGGCATCACGCCGCAGATGGTGGACGACGCGCTCTACAACGCGTTCGGCCAGCGGCAGATCTCGACGGTGTTCACGCAGCTCAACCAGTACCGCGTCGTGCTGGAGGTGAAGGAGGAGTTCCGCGCGGCGCCCGAGGCCCTCGGGCGCGTCTACCTCCGCTCCAATCCCGCCGCCGGCGGCTCGGCGCAGGTGCCCCTGGCCACGGTGGCCAGCGTCCAGGAGCGCGCGGCGCCGCTGGTGATCGCGCACCAGGGCCAGTTCCCGGCCGTGACGATCTCGTTCAACCTGGCGCCCGGCGCCTCGCTCGGCGACGCGGTGGACGCCATCAACGGCGCCGCGCGCGAGATCGGCCTGCCGCCGTCGATCCAGAGCGGCTTCCTCGGCGCCGCCCGCGCCTTCCAGGCCTCGCTCGCCAACGAGCCGATCCTCATTCTGGCCGCCGTCATCACCGTCTACATCGTGCTCGGCGTGCTGTACGAGAGCTGGGTGCACCCGGTCACGATCCTGTCCACGCTGCCCTCGGCGGGCCTGGGCGCGCTGCTCGCGCTGATCCTCATGCGGCTCGAGCTGTCGGTGATCGCGCTGATCGGCATCATTCTGCTGATCGGCATCGTGATGAAGAACGCGATCATGATGATCGACTTCGCCCTCGACATGCAGCGCACCCAGGGGCGGCCCGCGCGCGAGGCCATCGAGGAGGCGTGCCGGCTGCGCTTCCGCCCGATCCTCATGACCACGATGGCCGCGCTGCTCGGCGGCGTGCCGCTCGCGTTCGGCGGCGGCGTGGGCGCCGAGCTGCGGCAGCCGCTCGGCATCGCCATCGTCGGCGGCCTCATCGTGAGCCAGCTGCTGACGCTCTACACGACGCCCGTCATCTACCTCGCGTTCGACCGCCTCGGCAGCTCGAGGCGCGCCACGGCTCCGCCGGGGCGCGTCCGAGCGATGGGGGGTGTGGGGGGCCATATCGGGGCCCCCCACGATCATTGATGAGCATCTCGGCGCCGTTCATCCGCCGTCCCGTCGGCACCACGCTGCTGACGGCGGCCCTCGTGCTGGCCGGCGTGCTCGGCTTCCGGCTGCTGCCGGTGGCGCCGCTGCCGCAGGTGGACTTCCCGACCATCCAGATCGTGGCGGGGCTGCCGGGCGCCAGCCCCGAGACGATGGCGTCCGCCGTCGCGACGCCGCTCGAGCGCCAGTTCGGGCGCATCGCCGGCGTGACCGAGATGACGTCGACGTCGTTCCTCGGCGCCACGACCATCACCCTGCAGTTCGACCTCGCGCGGGACATCAACGGCGCCGCGCGCGACGTGCAGGCGGCCATCGCCGCCGCGGCCGGCCAGCTGCCGCCGAACATGCCGGCCAACCCGACGTACCGCAAGGTCAACCCGGCCGACGCGCCGATCCTGATCATCGCGCTGACGTCCAACACCGTGAGCCGCGCCGCCATGTACGACGTCGCCTCCACCGTGCTCCAGCAGAAGCTGGCGAAGCTCGAGGGCGTCGGCCAGGTCTTCGTGGGCGGCGGCTCCCTGCCCTCGGTACGCGTCGAGCTGAACCCGGCGGCGCTCGCCCACTACGACATCGGGCTCGAGGGCGTCCGCAACATGCTGGCCAACGCCAACGTCAACCGGCCGAAGGGCCAGCTGCACGGCGCCGACCGGTCGTGGGAGATCCGCGCCACCGACCAGCTCCGCTACGCCGCCGAGTACGCGCCGCTCGTGGTCGCGTGGCGCAACGGGGCCGCCGTGCGCCTGACCGACGTGGGCTACGTGCGCGACGAGGTCGAGGACCTGCGCGCGCTCGGGCTGTCCAACGGCAAGCCGGCCATCCTGCTCGTGGTGTTCCGCCAGCCCGGCGTCAACATCATCGACACGGTGGATCGGATCCGCGAGGAGATGCCGATCCTGGCGGCCAGCGTGCCCGGCGACGTGCAGCTGACCGTCGCGCTGGACCAGACGGTGACCATCCGCGCCTCCGTCCACGACGTCGAGGTGGCCCTGACCATCGCCATCGGCCTCGTGGTGCTCGTCGTCTTCCTGTTCCTGCGCGACTGGCGAGCGACGCTGATCCCCGGCGTCGTGGTGCCGGTCTCGCTCGTGGGCACCTTCGGCGTGATGTGGTTCATCGGCTACTCGATCGACAACCTCTCGCTGATGGCGCTCACGATCGCCACCGGCTTCGTCGTCGACGACGCCATCGTCGTCGTGGAGAACGTGATCCGCCACCTCGAGGCGGGAATGCCGGTGGCGCAGGCCGCGCTGGTCGGCGCACAGGAGATCGGCTTCACCGTGCTGTCCATCAGCGTCTCGCTCATCGCCGTCTTCATCCCGATCTTCCTGATGGGCGGCCTCGTCGGCCGGCTCTTCCGCGAGTTCGCCGCCGTGATGTCGATCGCCATCGTCATCTCGCTCCTGGTGTCGCTGACCACCACGCCGATGATGTGCGCGATACTCCTGCGCGCGAAGCCCAAGCCCGAGGTAGAGCGGCGCGGCTGGGTCCTCCGCTTCTACGAGAGGACGCTCTCCTGGACGCTGCGGCACCCCGCTATCGTGATGCTGATCGCGGTCATCACGTTCGCGGTGAACGTCTGGCTCTTCGTGGTGATCCCCAAGGGGTTCTTCCCGCAGCAGGACAACGGGCGGATGGCCGGCGTCCTCGTGGCCGCGCAGGACGTATCGTTCCAGGCCATCCGCGAGAAGATGGTGCGCTTCGTCGAGATCGTGCGGACCGATCCCGCCGTCGCGACGGCCACCGCCTTCACCGGCGGCGGCGGCGGCCGCGGCACGACCAGCAACACCGGCCGCATGTTCATCGCGCTCAAGCCGCGTGCGGAGCGCAAGCTGAGCGCCGACCAGGTGATCGCGCGGCTGCGGCCCAAGCTAGCGGAGGTGCCGGGCGCCACGCTGTTTCTCCAGGCGATGCAGGACGTGCGCCTGGGCGGGCGGGTGAGCCAGGCGCAGTACCAGTACACGCTGGTGAGCGACAACCTCGACGAGCTCAACGCGTGGGCGCCACGTCTGCTGGCCGCCATGCGCAAGATGGAGGAGCTGCGCGACATCTCGAGCGACCAGCAGGATCGCGGGCTCCAGGTGCCGCTGGAGATCGACCGTGCCAGCGCCGCGCGCGTCGGCGTGACCACGAAGATGATCGACGAGACGCTCTACGACGCCTTCGGCCAGCGCCAGGTCTCGACGATCTACACGACGCTCAACCAGTACCACGTCGTGATGGAGGTGGCGCCGGAGTACTGGCAGAGCCCCGAGGCGCTCTCGCAGATCTATGTACGCGGCGCCTCGGGCAACATGGTGCCGCTCACCGCGGTCACCAAGTTCGGGACCAGCCGCGCGCCGCTGCAGGTGAACCACCAGGGGCTCTTCCCCGCTATCACCATCTTCTTCAACCTGGCGCCCGAGGTGGCGCTGGGTGACGCGGTCACCGCGATCCTCGGCGAGGCCAACCGTATCGGCCTGCCCGGCGGCATCCGCGGCAGCTTCACGGGAACGGCGCAGGCCTTCCAGGCCGCGCTCGCCAACCAGCCGCTGTTGATCCTGGCCGCGCTGGTGGCCGTCTACATCGTGCTCGGCATCCTCTACGAGAGCCTCGTCCACCCGTTCACGATCCTCTCCACGCTGCCGTCGGCGGGCGTGGGCGCGCTGCTCGCGCTGCTCGTGACGGGCATCGAGCTGACCATCATCGCGGTCATCGGCATCATCCTGTTGATCGGCATCGTGAAGAAGAACGCGATCATGGTCATCGACGTCGCGCTCGAATTGGAGCGGCGCGAGGGCAAGTCGCCGCAGGAGGCCGTCCACGAGGCATGCCTGCGCCGGTTCCGGCCCATCTTGATGACCACGCTGGCCGCGCTGCTCGGCGCGCTCCCGCTGGCCGTCGGCATCGGCACGGGCTCCGAGCTGCGCCGTCCGCTCGGCATCGCGATCGTCGGCGGGCTGCTCCTGAGCCAGCTCCTCACGCTTTACACGACGCCGGTCGTCTACCTCTATATGGAGCGCTGGCGTCTGGCCACGGGCCGCGCGCGCCGCCGCGTGGCCTCGGCGCTCGGGCTCAAGCCGCGGCGGCCGCTGCCGCAGGGCGGCGAGTAGCTCGCGTCGTCCGTCGACGAGGTTGACGCCTCGTCGGGAGCGGTGGTCTACTATGCCGCTTACGCCACCACCCTGGAGCCGGGAGGACGCGACATGAAGCCACTCAGTCTCGCCTTTGCTCTACTGCTCCTCGCCACCGCGGCCCACGCCGACGAGGGCACGCACCTACGCGCGAAGTTGGTCGGAACACAGGAGGTGCCCGCCATCTTCGCCGCAGGCAGCGCGGTATTCTCGGCGCGCGTGCTCGATCTCGACACGAGGATCGATTTCGATCTGACCTACGAAAACCTCACCGCGGCGCCCGCCGTCGCGCACGTCCATTTCGGCCAGCGCGGGGTGAACGGCGCCGTCAGCTTCTTCTTGTGCGGCGGCGGCGGTAAACCGGCCTGCCCAGCCTCCCCGTCGGGCACCGTCACGGGGACAGTGGTTGCGGCCGACGTGCTCGGGCCGGCCGCGCAAGGAATCGCGCCCGGCGACCTCGCCGCCATCATCGCGGTGATCCGGGCCGGCTTCGGCTACGCCAACATGCACACGCCGTTACATCCGGGCGGCGAGATCCGTGGCCAGATTCGCGTGAGGGGTCACTCCGAAGACGATTAGCGGCTGGCGATCCTAGAGCGCCGACACCAGCGCCGCGAGCGCCCGGTCCACGACCGGCCCGAAGCCCTCGGCGGCGCTGGCTGCCCACAGCGCGGTGACGATGGCGGCGAACACGTCGGCCGTGTAGTGCGCGCGCAGCACAAGCACCGCGCCCGCCTCGAACAGCACGATGGCCACGCCGAGCAGCACGAGCCACGGCCCGCCGAGGCGCATCAGCTCGAGCGCGCCGTACACGGCGATGGCGGTGTGGCCAGAGAAAAACAGGTCGGTGGCCGTGCCGTACGTCACGAGGAGCGAGGGCACGCCCGGGCTGCGCCAGATCATCCCCTCGGGCGGCGCGAACGCGCAGAGGCCCTGGCAGAGCTGGCGCAGCGCGTAGAGCAGCAGCAGGCCGACGAACGGCCGGAACGTCGGGCCGAAGATCGCGGCACCGAGCAGGAAGAACCCGAGCAGGTCGATCACCGCCGAGGACGCGATGAGCAGCGCGTTCGCGCCGCGCGGGTGAGCGTTGAGCCAGCGGTTCCAGGGTTCCGTCCAGTCGTGGACGGCGTCGCCGATCCCGCGTGACGGAAACGGCCGCGCGCCGATCAGGCGCTGGGTCCAGAACCAGAGCCCGAGGCCGACGGCCACGAGCGCCGCGCGCGCGACCCAGAGCGGGGCGTCAGCCATGCATCACCGCCGGCGCGCGGTCGTCGCCGCTGCCGACCACGGCGCGCATGTCGCGCACGAGCGAGGCGCGGTCCAGCAGGAGCACGATGCCGGCCACCACGAGGAGGCAGCCCGTCACCAGCACCGGCGCGGTGAGGCCGACGGCATCGGAGGCGACGCCGATGAGCCACGGCGAGGCCGCGTCGCCGAGCAGGTGCATCACGCCGGTGGTCACCGCGAAGCCGCGCGCGCGGAGGTCGGCCGGCAGCACGTTGGCCATCGCCGCGTTCAGTGGGCCGATGTTCATGAAGAGCAGCAGGAGCGTGACGAACGTCGCGGGCCAGAAGACCGCCGGCGACGGCGCCAGCACCGCCGGCAGGGTGAACGCGATCGAGGCGACGAGCGACCAACCGGAGAGCACGAAGTGCGCGCCGGGCACGCGCCGCGTGAGGGCGTCGCTGAGCCGGCCGCCGATCAGGGTGCCGATGAACCCCGCCGCCACGAGGATCAGCCCGAAGGTCGACGCCGCGGTGGCCAGCGGGATGCCGCGCTCGCGCACGAAATAGGTCGGCATCCAGGTGGCCAGGCCGCCCATCGCGAACGTGTAGATCACCTGCGCGGCGGTGTTGGAGACCCACGAGCGCCGGGCGACGAGGGCGCGCAGCGAGGCCCCGAGCGAGAGCGGCGTGACGGCGCCCGCGCCGGCGGCGTCGCGGGCGCCGCGGCGCGGCTCGACGAGCAGCAGCAGCACGAACGCCAGCACCATGCCCGGCGCACCCGCCACAAAGAACGCCGCGCGCCAGCCGAAGTGTTCGCCCACCAGCCCCCCGACGACGTAGCCGAGCGCGCTCCCGACCGGGATGGCGGCGTAGAAGATGCCGAGCACGCGGGCACGCCGCTCGGGCGGGTAGCAGTCCGACAGCAGCGACGGCGTCACCACCGCGTACGACGCCTCGCCGACGCCGACGATGGCGCGCGCGAGCAGCAGCAGCGCGTAGGTCGGCGCGAGGCCGGAGGCGACGGTGGCCACGCTCCACAGAAACACGCCGGCCGCGGCCAGCCGCATCCGCGGGCCGCGGTCGCCCGCCCAGCCGATGAACGGGCAGACGAGCGCGTACGTGAGGATGAACGCCGACTGGAGCAGGCCGCCGGCGGCGTCGGAGATCGACAGCGAGGCGAGCATCAGCGGCAGGGTGGCGGCGCCGACGTAGCGGTCGAGATAGTTGAGCGCGTTGAGGCCGGTGAGGACGCCGAGAACGGTGGCCGGCGACTCCCGCCAGCGCCTGGTCACGCGCGGCGCTCCGCGGCGAGGCGGGCCAGCGCCACCGCCTCGCTCACGAGCGCTCGGCGTTCCGCGATGAGATCGGCGTGCAGGCGGCGATCGACGACGAAGCGGCCGAAGGCGCGCGCCTGCCGCACGACGCGCTCGAGCCGCGCGCGCCACGCCAGCGCGATCAGTCCCGCCGGCGCCAGCAGCAGGAGGAACACGACGAGCGCCTCGACACCGGCCACGCGTCTCACGAGCCAGGCCTCGAGCGCCCAGCAGAGCGGATAGAGCACGAGCCCGGCCGCCATCTTGTCGGTGGCCTCCTCCTCTTCCGTGCGCCGCATGGCGGCCACCGCGACACGTGTCAGCGCGTATGGCAGCGCGTGCGAGGCGATCCCCCAGAGCGCCAGCGGCAGCGTGATCGCGAGCTTCGCGGCGTTCACGACGGTCCAGCGCACGACGACGGACGGCGTGTACGGCCGGCCCACCTCAGCGTCGGAGAGCCCGCTCTCGCTCAGGTGCGCGCGATAGGCCTCGAGCCGCCGTCGGAACTCCGCGACGCGCTCGGGCGCGCGCTCGGCCAGCGCGCGGGCCGCGCGCATCACCTCGCGCCGCCACGCCAGCGACGCCTCGGCGCCGGCGGCGGCGCCGCCGCGCTCCTCGCGCCATGCGCGCTCCAGCGCGCTGGCCAGCTCGAGCGTGTGCTGGTCCTCGGCCTCCACGATCTGCGCGCGGATGGCCCACGCCAGCCGCTCGGTCAGCCGGCGCACCGTCGCCTCGGGCTCGGCGGCGTAGGCGGCCACGCAGTCGTCAACCTGCACCGGCGCGCCGACGGCGATCAGCGCCGAGGCCACGCGGAACGTCCCCGGCATCCGGAACACGAGGCCGACGGGCAGCAGCGTCACGCCGTGGCGCCCGCCGGCGGCCTCGGTGCCGAGCAGCAGGCGCGCGACGCCGGTGCGCAGCGGCAGGAGCGTGGGGACTGGCTGCGTGCGGCCCTCGGGAAAGATCAGGATGGCGCCGCCGGCGCGCAGGTGCGCGATGGCCGTGGCGAACATCGCCTCGTTCTTCCGCGGATCGTCGCCCGCCTCCTTGCGGCGGTTCACCGGCAGTCCGCCGACGGCGCGCAGGAACGGGCCGACGAGCGGGTGGCGGAAGAGCGGGGCGTTGGCGAGCACGGTGAGGCGCCGCGGGAACGTCGCCATGATCAGCATCGGGTCGACGAGCGAGTTGTGGTGGTTGGCGGCGATGATCAGCGGTCCGCTCGACGGGATGCGCTCGGCGCCGACGACGTCCACGCGCCGGTAGAAGAGCCAGAGCAACAGCCGGATGAAGCCTCGCACGAGGCGATAGCCCATGGCGGTCGCCAGCATCGTAGCGTAGGCTCGGGTCCGGACGTCAAGAATGCCGACGCGCCAGCAGCTCCTCGAGCAGGACGCGCGGGATCTCGCTCGGCTGGGCTACGCGCAGCAGCTCTTCCGCGAGATGGGCGGCTTCTCCAACTTCGCCATCTCGTTCTCGATCATCTCGGTCCTCACCGGCGCCGTGCTGCTCTACGGCTACGGCCTCAAGCTGGCGGGGCCGGTGATCAACACGGTCGGCTGGCCGGTGGTGAGCGTGCTCACGCTCTGCGTGGCCGCCTCGATGGCCGAGCTCGCCTCCGCGTACCCGACGGCGGGCGGCCTCTACTTCTGGGCGTTCCGCCTCGGCGGGCGCGGCTGGGCGTGGCTCACCGCGTGGCTGAACATGATCGGCCAGGTGACCATCACCGCCGGCATCAACGTGGCGGCCGCGACGTACCTGATCGGCGCCGCCACGCGCATCGCCGGGCTGCCCGCCGACGTCGCCGTCCCCCTGTTCGGCTCGGCCACCAGCTGGTACTTCCAGCTCGCGGTGATGGTCGCGATCATGATTCCGCAAGTCCTCATCAACGTCTTCGGCATCCGGCTCACCGCGCGGCTGAGCGATTTCAGCGTGTGGTGGCACGTCGGCGGCGTGCTGGTGATCGTGCTGGCGCTGGCGTTCCTCGGCGCTCATCACAACGATCCCGGGTTTCTCGTGCGCCACGTGACGACGGCGAGTCCGCTCGAGGCCTCGTCGGCGGACCTCGGCGGCGGCCGCACGGCGCCCGCCCTCGTCGTCGCCGATTACAAGATCCCGTCGCCGCTCTTCGCTCTGGTGCCCGGGCTGCTCGCGCTCTATGCCGCCGCGCCGCTCGGGCTCGTGTTCGTGCTGGGCTTGCTCCAGGCGCAGTGGACCTACACCGGCTACGACGCCTCCGCCCACGTCGCGGAGGAGACGGTCATGGCGCGGCTCAACTCGGCGTGGGGCGTCTTCCTCTCGGTGGCCGTCTCCGCCGTCGTCGGCTACGCGCTGCTGCTGGTGCTGACGTGGTCCATCCCGAAGGGCGACGTCGCGGCCACCGCCAACGACGCCTACCCCGTCTTACACGTCGCCTACGGCAATCTGCCGGCTGCCCTCGGCCACGTCGTGGCCGTGATCATCGGCGTGGCGATGTGGCTCTGCGGGCTGGCGTCGATCACCTCGATGGCGCGCATGTGGTACGCGTTCGCGCGCGACGACGGCATGCCCGGCGCGCCCTATCTCAAGCGCGTGCACCCGACGCTGCGCACGCCCGTGTGGTCGATCGTCGTCACCAGCGCGCTCGCCGTTCTGATCACCGTGTACGCCGCCGCCTACTCGGTGGTGACGTCGATCAGCACGATCACGCTCTACCTCGCCTACGTGATCCCGGTATGGCTGAACTGGCGAAACCGGCGCCGGAGCCGCGGCGAGTACGCGACGCGCGCAACGGCGCCGTGGAGCCTCGGCCGCTTCGGGGGCGCCATCAACGCCGTCGCCATCCTCTGGGTGCTCGTGATCAGCGTCGTCTTCGCGCTGCCGCCCAACGAGCTGGTGCTGTGGACGATGCTGCTGCTCGGCGCGCTGATCGCCCTGTACTGGGCACTCTCGGCGCGACGGCGCTTCGTCGGCCCCGCCCGGGCCGCCTCGACTCGATGATCCTCGTGGCCACCTCAGGCGGGCACGATGATGTGCTCGAAACCCTCCGCGTAGGAATATCCCTTGTCCTTCCCGAGCGTGGCGGCGCGATTCCGCATACGAGTCTCCACCGCCTTGACATCACCGACCTGGCTCGCGTGGCAGCGGATCGCCTCGAGCTTCAGATCCATGGTGGCCGTGATGTCGACGACGAGATGCGGCCGCTCCCACTGGATCACGTACACCTCACGCACGTTGTGAGGCTCGTACTGCGGAAGGAGCTCGGGAAAGGCCAGATGATCTCGCGCGAGCGGGTAGACGCAGTCAAGCACGACACGGCCGGTGGTCCGGTGATCCCGATGCCAGTGGGCGAAGTGATCGTATGCGCGGCGCGGGTTGAGCGTGATGATCAGGTCAGGACGCCACCGTCGGATCTGGCGCGTGATGTCTCGCCGCACGTCGCGGGTATCCTCGAGCTCGCCGTCCTCATAGCCGAGAAACTCCACGTGCGCGACCCCGAGCACCCTCGCGGCTCGGCGCTGCTCCGTCTCGCGAATGGGCGCGAGCTGCTCTGAGGTGACCGTCCGGTCGCCCGATCCCTTGTTACCGTTCGTGACGATGACATAGCTGACCTCACAGCCGTCCTTCACCATCCCCGCGATGGTGCCGCCGGCCAGGAACTCGGGATCATCCGGATGCGCGGCGACGAACATCACGCGTTGATTCGCCACGCTCATGACTCTCGTCCGTCGGTTACGAGAGCGGCCGACATCGCGTTCGCGCGGTGCCGGCACGCCCCGGCCGCTGCCGTGAGCAGCGCCGCTCCCAAGACAAAGGGAGCGGACAGATCGATCGCGTCCGCGAGAGCGCCCATGACGAGCGGGCCAACGATCTGGCCACTGTCGCTCATCGTGCGAAGCCAGCCGACCGCCACGCCCTGAAGCGGACGCGGGACCTGATCGCTCGTGAGCGCCGTCGGGATGGCGGCGACGAAGCCTGCGGCGGCGCCGATCGTGAAGCTCCAGAGGCCGAGGGCCACCGGATGGGTGAGAAATGCGACGCTTCCCAGGAACAACGCGTACGTCAGCAACCCCGCGGTCAGCACCCGAGCGCGTCCCCACCGGTCGGAGGCACTGCCTCCGAGCCACAGCGCTACCAGTCGACCGAGCACGCCCAGACCGACGAGGAAGCCGACGACTTCCGGGCTCACGCCTCCGCGTTGGAGCAAGTACAGCGGAAACAGAAACACCAGGAGCCCGGTCTGAATGGCCGTCAGCAGCGCGCTGGTCACACCCATGAGGAGCACCGCCGGCATGCGCAAGACCGTGCCGAGCGAACGCGGAGGATGCGATCGTGGCGACGTCGTCCCGTCGGCGCGGAGCCGCGCCCAGCGTGCCACGGCGATCGCCGCGACGACCATGCACGCCGCTTCGAACAGAAATGGGCTCGCGACGCCGACGTCCTGGTAGAGCCAGCCTCCGGCCGCGCTGCCCAGCAACAGCCCCGACGTCTCGCTCATCAACAGCAGGCTCACCGCCCGCCCCCGGCGCCGCGCGGCGGGGACGTCGACCACCGCCGTCGTCGCCACGGTCGCGAACATGGCCCAGCCCACGCCTCCCATGGCGCGGAGGGCGAGAAAAACGCCGTAGCTCGACGTCAGGATGCTCGCGACGTCGATGCATGCGATCAACAGCAGGCCGCAGATCATCAGTGATGAGCCAAACCGTCCGAGGAGATATCCCGTCGGCAGGTTGGCGAGCCATTTCCCCACGCCGAACACGACGGGAATCAGCGTCACCATCCGGTAGTTCGCCGCGAACGAACGCTGAAGGTAGAGCGGCATCGAGGGGCGGAGAACGCCCTGGCCGAGATTGAACAAGAGCGCGGCCGCGAGGACCGCGAGGGGCGCTCGGAACGGTCGCTCGCCGAGGTCAGATGTCACGCTCGGTACCCTTCCCGCTCTCCAGGCATCGGCACGTCCCGGCGTGACGCCCGGGCGCCGACGTCAGCATTCGGTGCGAGACCTCTTCGAGCTGGTGGCGAAGCAGCTCGAGCTCGGCGATCTGGCGCTGAACGGCGGCGAGCTGCTCCCGGACCAGGCCGAGAAGTCGAGGACGGAACGCCGGACGCAGCCCGCCGGTCACACTGCTGACGAGGGTCTTGAGCTCCTGAAGCGGGAGCCCCAGGGCGCGCGCTCGACGGACGAAGCGAAGCCGCTCCACGCTGGGCTGATCGTAGCGTCGAAAGCCCGACGCCGCGCGGCTCGGCGTCGGCAACACCCCGATCTCTTCGTAGTAACGGATCGTGGTCGCCGCCACGCCGGTCGTCCTGGCGACTTGACCAATGCTGAACGTTTGGTCCATCGAGGCGCCTCCTCTCGAACGCGGGCAACGATAAACCTTCCAGCGACTGGAAGGTCAAGGCGCAGCGTAGACAGACGCGCGGACACCGACCGCCTGCAGGCGGCCGGTGTCGTGCACCGCAGCCTCCTCGTCAACTCCTGTCGGATGGCTACCGTATCGCAGGCATCATCGCGAGCCATGCCCCTGCGCCGATGAGGAGGAGGCCCGCGACACGCCCGACGAGATCGCCCCGCGGCACCATCTTTTCCACGAGCACCGCCACCGCGAGGGCAGCGACCCCGAGCGGAGTGGATGCGCTCTGCTCAACGCTTGCCTGGTGCGTAGTACGGCGCTTCGCCCGCCCGATGATCCGTCACGTCGACGACGGCCGACACCTCCGGGACCCGCTCACGCAGGAGCCTTTCTACGCCTTGCCGGATCGTCACCTCGGCGAGGCTACAGCCCTGACAGCCACCTTCGAGGCGGATCCGTACACGACCGTCGCTGGCATCGACAAGCGTCACGCGTCCGCCGTGCGCCGCGACGGCGGGATTCACTTCCTCGTCGATGACCCGCTGGATTCGCGCGACGGTGTCGGCGTCCGGCACAGCCGGCCGTGTTTGTCCTGGCCAGACGACGTGCACGGCAGTCACTTGCGGTACAGCAGCACGCAGCAGCGGTTGGATCCGCTCGATCGCGGGCACGATAGCGCCGGGCGAGCCGCTCGCTTCCAGTGTTACGACTCCGTCTTCGACCGATTTGACTCGCAGCTGGCCGCCTCGGGCGATGATGAACGGAGCCACGCGTTGCTCAACGACGTTCGCGACGACATCGATCAGCGTACTGGGTACGGATCTCGGCTCGATGGGTCCACGCCCGCCGCCCGCACGTGCGATCGGCTGGAGAGCAGCCTCGAGGTCCGTGATGAGATTGTCGGGGGTTTCGAGTCCGATAGAGAGACGCAGGAGGTCGTCGGGGACCGGCGACGACGCGCCCTCCGTACTCTTCCGGTGTTCGATGAGGCTTTCGACGCCGCCAAGCGACGTCCCCCGCTTGAACAGAGTCGCGGAGCCCGCGACAGTCATGGCCTCGCGCTCGCCACCGGCCACGCGGATCGACAGCATGCCGCTGAATCCTCCGCTCATCTGGCGCGCGGCGATGTCGTGACCTGGGTGTGACGGCAAGCCCGGGTAGAGGACCGCCGAAAGCGCCGGGTGACCTTCGAAGTGACGGGCCACCGCCAGCGCCGTCTCGGACGCGCGCCTGACGCGAAGAAACAACGTCCGCATGCCGCGCTGGAGCAACCACGCTTCGAAGGGTCCGAGAACGCTACCGGACGTGCGGCGCCACACACGCATGCGCTCCCAGAACGGATCGGCGCGGGCCGTCACCACGGCGCCCGCCAGCACGTCACCGTGCCCATTGAGGTACTTGGTCGCCGAATGGACGACGAGGTCGACCCCGAAGTCGATGGGGCGGGTGAGCACCGGCGTGGCGACGGTGTTGTCGACGGCCACACGGCGGAGTGATCGCGCCGGATGCAGCATCGACGTCGCCCAGCGCTTGTGCAGCGAGCGATTCAGCTGACCACTGACCATTCATGTTTTCCCCTCCGGTCGGTCGACCGCCTCTTACGGCCGCGACTCGCGCATCATGGCTAGCGTCACCAGGCCCGACGCGAGTGTGATCGCGGCCACGACGTGAATCGCGGCTCCGACGCTGAGTGCATCGGCAATCACGCCGGAGAGCAAGGCGCCGATGGCATAGCCCAGATCGCGCCAGAAGCGATACACGCCGAGACTCGACGCGCGCCACAGCGGGTGAGCGTGGTCGGCTATCGCCGCGAGCAGCGTGGGATAGACCATGGCGGTGCCGGTACCCTGCAGGACGGCCCCGACGAGCCAGGCGCTGTACTCCGGCACGAGAACGGTGAGCCAGATGCCGATGGCCTGCACGACCATTCCCCCCGCGATCAGGCCGCGCCGGCCGATCCGATCCGACAGGGGCCCGGTCGCGACTTGCAGCCACCCCCACGTGAGCGGGTACGCCGCCTTCACGACGCCGATCTGCTCGACCGGAAGTCCGTGCGCAGCGAAGAACAGCGGAAACAGGCCCCATGACATCCCGTCGTTCAGGTTGTTGACCAGGCCGGCCTGACAGGCGGCGAACAGGCTGACGTTGCCGAGACTCGTGACGTAGAAGATGCGGCCGAGCCTTGGCGTTTCGCTCGTGGACGGCGCCGGCGCAGCACTCGATTCGAGAGCTACGTGGCCGCGGGTCTCGCGAACGGCGAGCACTGACACCACCAGGCCGACGACCGCGATGCCGATGCCAAGGTAGAACGGGTATGGCCGCAGTCCCCAGAGTCCCGCGATGAATCCCGTGATCCAGGACATCAGGCCGACGGCAACGTAGCCCGCGAACTCGTTGAGGCCGAGCGCGAGACCTCTCCGCCGCGGGCCGACCAGATCCACCTTCATGATCACGGTCATCGACCACGCCATCGCCTGGTTGGCGCCGAGAAGCACGTTGGCCAGGTCGATCCACCACCACGCAGGCGCGAAGATGATGAGGAACGGCACCGGCAGCGCGAAGAGCCAGCCGACGACGAGGATGGGCTTCCGCCCGACGCGATCCGACAGTCGCGCCGCGACGAGATTCAGCAGCGCCTTGGTGACGCCAAAGCTGACGATGAACGACGTGATCGCTGTCTTGGAAGTGAGTCCGAACTCCTGCTCGCCGAGGAGCGGCAACACCGTGCGCTCCAAGCCGACCATCGCGCCGACGAACGCGTTCAGGCCGACGAGCAGCGCGAACTGCGGGAGGTTCTCTCGCAGTCCGAGCTGCGCCGTCACGCCGTCAGGCCAAGATTGATCCGCCGATTCTCAGCAAACTGTGCGGGCTGCGGCGGCAGATCGCTGAGGACGAACCGGACGAACTCGTCACGACTGCCGTACTTCAGCGCCGGATTGAATCGTCGCTCGAATCCGATCGTCGAGCCCGGCTTCCCGCTCAATCCCTTGCCGCACGCCGCGCCGCCGAAATGCGCGGGAAACACCTCGAGATGGTCGGGGAGCACCAGGAGCCGGCCGTGCAGGCTGTCGTACAGCTGCTCCGCGAGCCGGCGCTCCGCGCCGCTGCCGAGCAGGTCCGGTCGGCCCACGCCGCCGGAGAACAGCGTATCGCCGGTCAAGATGAACCACGGCTCGATGGCCCGCGAGCGGTCGGTCACGAGGAGGGAGACGCCGTCCGGCGTATGCCCGGGCGTGGCCAGCACCCTGAGGCCGACGTTGCCGAGGTCGAGGCGGTCTCCGTCAGCCATGTCCGTGTGCGGGAAGCGAACGTCGGCGGCTTCGTGCATGAAGATCGGCGCACCCGTCGCCTCGGCCAAGCGCCGAGCGCCCGACACGTGATCGGCCTGCACGTGCGTCTCGATGATGTGGGTGATGCGCATGTTCTTCTGTGCCGCGGCTTCCAGATACGGCTCGACGTCGTGCTGTGGATCCACCACAGCGCAGCTGGCTGCGCCGCTTCAGCCAAGCAGATAGCTGGCGCAGCCGGTCTTGGGCGAGAGGAAATGGCGGAAGATCATGGGGCACCTCCTCGCCCTTGTCATAGCGCCGTCTGTCGTATAGGGTCCAATACATCGTGGTAATCGGAGGGATCGGGAAAGCCCTATGACGATCCGACAGCTCGAGGTCTTCCTCGGCGTCGCGCACGCGCAGAGCTTCAGCCGCGCCGCCGAGCGTATCCATCTGTCCCAGCCGACCCTATCCGAGCACATGCGCGAGCTCGAGGACGAGCTCGGGGTGCCGCTGTTCGTTCGCCATGCCCGGTCCGTCTCGTTGAGCGAGGCGGGGCGGATCTTCTCCGACTATGCGACACGAGTCGTGGCGACCCTCGCGGCCGGCAAGCAGGCGCTCGCCGAGCTCGACGGCCTCAAGCGAGGATCGCTCGTCGTCGGCGCCAGCACGACTCCCGGAACCTACCTGTTGCCGGCGCTCATCGCGCGCTTTCGAGACGCCTACCCGGGCATCACCGTCGCGCTCCGGATCGCGAACTCGCGGCTGGTGGAAGAGCGTGTCCGGGACGGCGAGGTCGACGTCGCGGTCATCGGTGGGCACATGCTGGGGCCGGGCGAGCGGTGCGTCGCGGCCGGCATCGTGGACGAGCTGCAACTCATCGTCCGCGCGAAGCACCCGCTCGGCGCGAAAATCTCGCGCGCGAAGCTGTCACGCGAGCCGCTGCTGATCCGCGAAGAAGGCTCGGCAACGCGTCAGGTCATGGAACGCGCCCTGCGCGAGGCGGGCGTCACAATTCGCCCCGGGATGGAACTCGACCATACGGAGACGATCAAGCGCGCCGTGCTGGCCGGGCTGGGAATCGCGTTCGTCTCACGTTACGCCATCGTGGACGAGGTGCGATCGGGCCGGCTCCGCGTGGTCGCGGTCGAGAAGATGAAGATCAGGCGACACTTCCACGTCATCCACGATGAGCGCCGGCCGCTGAGCGCCAGCGCCCGCGCGTTCGTCAGCTTCCTGGAAAAGGGCGGACGTGAAGAATAGACGTCCGCCGCGTGCTCGGCGCATCCAACGGACACCCCCGCCGAAAGTGTGCCCACTCTGCAAGAAGCTCGTGACGAAGACCGACTTCGACGGCAAGAAAGCAAGGTACGCCGGAGTCGCAGCCGGCAAAGAGCTCGGGCTACGTTGGCAGCATCTCCACTGCAAGGAGCGGCAGGCACGGCAGTCGGGTAAACGGTCCGCCGGTCGCGGTCGCCCATCAAGACGATAACGGTTTGTCGCAGTCGTGCTGCTCCTTGACCCAGAGAGCCGTGGCTATAGCGGCCCCCACTGCGCCGACACCCGCCCCCACGCCAAATCCCGTTGCATATCCGTAACGCGTAATGACGGGCCCGAGCGCAAAGGACCCGAGCGCCAGCCCGAGATAGAGCGCGGTGCTGTAGCCGCCCATGACGAGCCCCCGCGCGGCCGGTGGCGTGGCGGCGGCGAGCGCGACGCCGATGGCGACGCCGGCCGTCCCGCTCACCACGCCGAACACCGCGACCAGCGCCAGGAGCGGCACGCTCTCGCTGACGTGCGGCAACAACGCGGTCGCGACCGATCCCGCGAGGACGCCGCCGACAGCGTACGGAGCCGACCGCTGGGTGCGATCCATCAGCCATCCGGCCGGGACACGCGCGGCGGTGTTCGCGATGCCCAGAACCAGGAAGACGAGTCCGATGGCCGCCGGGGAGAGGCCCCTCGCCTCGCCGAGCAATGGAAAGAACGTGAAGACCACGCCCTGCGTGAGAAGGCCGCTCGCCGCGACGATCCACCCTGCCCAGACACTCGGATTGGCTCGAACGTCGCGGAACGTCGCGCGCGCCGCCGACGTCGTGTGCGCGGGATGTACGTTAATCGCCAAGCCGAGCGCGAACACGATCGCGGCGCCGGCGGCGCTGGCCCCGAAGGCCGCGCGATAGCCCCACCATTCGGCGGCCAGTCCGCCCAGGAACGGTCCGACACCGATCGCGCCGTAGTGCGCCGTTGCATACCACGCGTACGCGCGGCCGGCCGCCCCCGGCGCGGCCGCGTCGCCCACCAACGACATGGCGCTGGGCGTAAAGGCCGCCACGCCCAGTCCCGCCAGACCGTAGATCACCGCGAGGGCGACCTCGCCCTCGACCAGTGTGAGGAGGAGCGAAGTCACCGCGCTCGTGGCCATTCCCGCCAAGAGCAGGGTCCGACGGCCCCAAACGTCGGAGGCCCGGCCGAGCGGGATCGACGCCAGCGCCGCCACCGCCATGTGCGCGGCCACGATGAACCCGACGCCGGTCGCCGTCGCGCCGTGGGCGACGGCGTAGAGCGGAACGAGCGGACCACGCATCTGCGCGGCGGCGAAGTGGACGAACGTCAGCGCGCACACGACGGCGACGAGCGACATCGTCGCCGTCACGGCAGGTCGGTCGCCCGCCGGAACTCCTCGCTCTCGATGAGGCGTCGCAGCGCCGGCACGATGTCCGGCGCCTCGTAAAAGGGATGCTCGCGATAGACGCGTGCGCACTGCGCGTCGAGGGCGGTGAGCGCTCTGTCCGTCTGGGGAACGACGGCGCGCACGTGCGTGATGCGCGCACGGGCGAACAGCAGCTTGTTCGGATCGACGTACCCGGCCTGGATGAAGCCGCGGGTCTTCTTCTCGCAGCGGCACGGATTGGCCGGATCGACCAGCCCGCACTTGTCGTTCATGAAACTGTGGAGATCGCGGCGCGCCCGCGCGAGGCGCTGGCGGAAGTTGTCGCGGCTGATCTCCAGCAGCTCGGCCCCGACGGCATCGCTGACCTCCAGGATCTCGCCGAGGATGTAAACCAACCGCTGCGCGCGGTCGAGGCAGAGCAGCATGCCCGCGGTGCAGCTGATCCGCGCTTCGTCGACGACCAGCCGGACGTCGACGGGCACGCTCGCCTCGTCCGGGGGATCGAGGTCGGGCGTGTTGTCCAGCCCATGGGCGTAACAGCCGAACGTCAGCGTCTCAGGCTCCAGGCGCCCGCGCTTCATGTTCAGGACGTGGTTCACCACGATCCGATAGAGCCAGGTCCGGAAGGTGCTGCGGCCCTCGAACGACGACAGCCGCGTGAGGGCCTTGATGAGGACTTCCTGTGTCGCGTCCTCGGCGTCCTGGGGGTGCGCGAGCATGCGGATGGCGATGTTGTAGATCCACGCCTGGTGACGCCGGACCAGGTCCTCGAGGGCCTGCCGCTCGCCCGCCGCCGCACGTTCCACCAGGGCGCGGTCGGCGTCGTCCATCGGCGCGAGATCGGCGAGCGGCAAGTCACTGGCCATAGACCGTCTCCTGACTCTTAGACCCGAGCCCCAGGAGACTGTGACAGGCCGAGCCGCCCGCCGCTACTTCGCGCTCTCCATCGCCTTCCCGTACTTGATCATGATGTCGCCCATCGCCTTCATCATCTCGCCACGCATCTGCATCATGCGGGCCGACTCGCCGGGCGAGCCGCCCATCCTCCCGCCGCCACCCATCATCATGGGACACATGCCGGCGCCCATGCCCGGACCCCCGCCGGGCAGCGGGTGTTGCTGCCCCGGCTGACCCGACGGCGGCGGCTGCATCTGCGCCCCGGCGGTGGCGGTGACGACGAGCACCAACGCCGCGACCAGCACCCAGTACAGTCTCTTCATTGCTCAGCCTCCCTGCTCATTCGATCAGAGCTTCGACACTCGCCCCGACGCGATCAGGTCCACGAGAACATTCCACTCGTCCTTTTTCAAGACGACGAGGTTGCCCGCCTCGCCGATCCGGATTTCGTCGCCGACGATCTCGACTTCGGGGCACGCGGTGCACGCCGGGCAGAGCGACATCTTCACGTTCTTCATCTCATCGTCCTCCTGGTGTGTTCGATGTGCGGGCAGACGGCGGCGGCGCCCCTCGGCGCCGACCGCCAGCGCTTCAGCAAATGGCGAAGGCCGTTGCGAACCTGTTGCAGGTCCTCGAGCCGCTGGTCGAGCTCGTCCGCCTTCCGTCTGACGAGATCGCGGACGTGCGGACACGGCGCGCGACCGGCGCGCTTGATGCCGACGATCTCCTTGATCTCGCCGAGCGTGAAACCGAGCCGCTGCGCCTGACGCACGAATCCGAGCAGCCTCAGCGCCTCGGCGTCGTACACGCGGTAGCCGGACGCCGTGCGGCGGGGCGCGGGCAGGATGCCTGCCGTCTCGTAGAGCCTCAGCGCCTTACGAGTCGTCCCGCCCCGGGCCGCGAGTTCACCGATGAACAGGCCGTTTCGTCCCACACCCGGAGCGTAAACCCGGCCCCCAGGGTCAAGGTCAAGACGTTCAGTAAGGGTCATGCCGACGGCCTCGACCTTGTGGGGTGAAGCAAGGTGATGCACACTCGCGAACGACATGTCGATGCAGACGAATGCCGCTGAACGCCGCCTCGCGATCGCACATCACGGGCGCCGACTTCAGTATCTGACGATCGCGTGGAACTCGGCGGAATGCCTGATCTCCATCGGCGCGGGACTCATCGCCGGCAGCATCGCTCTGGTCGGGTTCGGGTTGGACTCCGCGATCGAAGTCGCGAGCAGCCTCGCCGCCGTCTGGCGGCTGGCGCGTGACCAGGATGAAGCCGAACGCGAGCGCGCGGAGCGGCGGGCGCTCCGTATCATCGGTGTGTGCTTCGTGGCGCTGGCGCTCTATGTCGCAGTCGACGCCACCAAGGCGCTCGTGAGCCGTGAGGCGCCCGCGGCCAGCAGCGTCGGGATGGTCGTCGCCGCGCTGTCGCTCGTCGTCATGCCGATCCTGGTCCGTCTCAAGCGCCGTGTCGCCGCACAGCTCAACAGCGGCGCGCTCGAGGCCGAAACGCGTCAGACGGCGGTCTGTGCATACCTTTCGGCGATCTTGCTCGTTGGGCTGGCGCTCAATGCGTGGCTCGGATGGTGGTGGGCCGATCCGCTCGCCGGCCTCGCCATGGTTGCATTGATCACCAGGGAGGGCGTCGAGGCGCTGCGTGGAGAGACATGCTGCGGGGACTGAGGATAACAGGGCAGTCGCGCAGGAGGTGGGCGCCCGCTCCGCGGAACGGAGCGCTCGACATCTTCCGCGAGCGCTACGCGCGCGGCGAGATCTCGCGGGAAGAGTACGAGTCTCGGCGTCGCGATCTGGCGGCCTGACGCGGGCGCTCATCCGCCAGACCGCGTTCGCGTGGCTTCGGCCCGGAGAAAGAAGCTTCCGTCGGTCACCACCTTGTCGCCGGCCTTGAGTCCGTCCAGCACCGGCACGAATTCACCGATCGGCGCCCCGAGCTTCACCGTGCGCTCGATGAACTTGCCTTCCTCCCCGTTCACAGGAATGTACACGACCGCGCGGTCGCCCAGCGTCTGGACGGCGGCGCGCGGCACGACGATGATCCGCTCGGCCGCGCCGGTCTCGAAGCTCACGGTGACGAACATGCCGAGGCGGAGGTCGCCGCCGCGGTTCGGCACCTCGACGCGCACTTTCGCGGTCCGTGTCGGCGCATCGACTCGCGGGTCGATGTAGGCCACGCTGCCCTTCAGCGTGCGGCCGGGCATCGAGGCAATCGTGACCGTGGCCGGAGAGCCCACGCGGACGCGAGAGAAGTCGCGCTCGTAGAGATCGCCGATGACCCAGACGGTGCTCAGATCCGTGACGACGAACAGCTCCTGGCCGGCGTTGATGACCTGCCCCGGGTTCACAGCGCGGGAGATCACCAGGCCATCGGCCGGCGAGGATACCGTGACTTCGGATACAACCTGCGACGCGCTTTCGAGCTTTCCGACGCGGTCCGCCGACAGGCCCAACAGCAGGAGCCGCTGGCGCGCGGCGGCCACCTCGGTTTCGTGGCCAGTGTGGACGGCGGTCACTTCCTCCAGCTCCTGGCGGCTGGCCGAGCCGAGCGCGACCAGCTTCTGAGTCCGCTCGAGCTTCTGATGGTCGGCCTCGAGCATCGCCTGCATCGACACGTACTTCATCTGCGCGTCGGCGAGCTCGCCGCTGAAGATCACCGCCAGCGGCGCGCCCCGGCGCACCGAGGCGCCGAGCTCCACCGTCACCTGGCGCACGATGCCGCCCACGAGCGCGTTCACCTTCGTGTCGCGGTACGCGTTCGACATGACGGTCCCGGGGACCGTCATGACCGAGACGGACGTCTGGCTCTTGACCTCGGCGATCCTGATCCCGGCGCGTTCGATGGCCTCCGGCGTCAACGAGAGCTCGATGGTCTCCTCGGTCTTCGCTGGTCCCGCCGGGGCCGGCATCCCCGGCATTGACGCGCCGCCGGGCGAAGCGGCGGGGGTTTGAGCATCCCGCGCCGGCGCCACCGGCTTGGCGCGCGCACCGCTGCCATGTCGCTCGCTCCATATGATTCCGCCCGCAGCGCCGAGCACAAGCAGCGCGACAGCGCCGGCGGCCAGGCCGACGTATCGGCGCAGGCGGCTGCGGATGCGGCGTGCCGGCCGGTCGTCGATCATTTCGTCATCCATCGGTCATCTCCCCGCAGTGCTCGAGATCGTGGCGGTCACCCGATCGATCTCGACCATCGCGTCGTACACCTGCTTGAGCGTGTCCGTATAGCCGTTCTCGATCTCGATGTAGCGCCGCTGCTCGGCGATCACGTCGAGCAGCGAGCCACGTCCCAACGCGTACGTCTGCCGCACGACGGCGAGGTTGCGGGTCGCGACGTCGCGGACGCCCCGCTCGTAGATCTCCAGCGAGCGCCGCGCCGCCGCGTACTGCGCGAGGGCCGCCGCCACCTCCTGGCGGACCGTCAGCTCGGCGAACTGGAGCCGCCGCTCGGCCGCCTGCGCCTCTGCCGACGCCGCCGCGATGTTGCCCTGGTTACGATTACGCACCGGGAGCACGATGCTCACGCCGGCGCCGAAGTAATGGAAGACGTCCTGGATCGGACGCGTGGCGCCGCTGCTGGTGACGCCGTTCAGATCGAAGCCGAAGTCCTGGCGCTGGTAGCCGACGTTGACGCTGGCGTCCCACCGGCCCTCCGCCCGCTCCTTGCGGATCTTCGCCGCGCCCATCGCGACGTCGGCACGGGCAGCGTCGAGATCGGGGCGCGCCGTCAGCGCCTGACGTACCGCCTCGTCCGCGATGGGCGGCGCTCCGCTCGGGGCGAGGTCGCCGCGCAGCGCCAGCGGGGCATCGGGCGCCATGCCGGCCAGCGCCTTCAGCTGAAGCGACGTGATGTCGAGGCGACTCGCGAGGAGCTGCCTCAGGGCGTCGAGACGATTGACCTCGACGAGCATCAAGTTCTCCTCGAGCCCCGGCGTCGCGCCCTCGCGCACGCGATTCCGGACGAGCCGAAGCGCGTCGCGATTCACGCCCAGCAGATCGTCGGTGACGGCCAGGCTCCGTCGCGCCGCGAGCAGCTCGCCCGCCTTCATCCGGACGTCGGCGGCCAGACGCCGCTCTCGGTCACGGACCTGGGCGCGCTTCATCTGAAGCTCCCGCTCCGCGACGGCGACACGGCCTTCCTTGCGGCCGTTGAGATCGAGCGGGACGGTGAGTCCGATCGTGACGTTGTTGTCCGGGCTCAGCGCTTTCTGGCCCCCCAGCTCCAGCATCGGGTTGGGACGCAAGCCCGCTTGCTGGAGACGCCCGACGGCCGCGTCGATCTCCGCGCGCGTGGCGCGGAGATCAGGGCTGTCGGCGAGCGCGCGGGCGACGACCTCGTCCACCGTGAGCTCGCTGCCGGGTTGGGCCTGAGCGACGCCGGTGGCGGCGAGAGCCGCCACCAGGAGCAACACGAGCGTTCCGCTTGGCCAAGCCATGGCGCTAGCGGACGGGAACCGAGAACTTCGTCGAGCCCTTGCCCGCCGGCCCATCCCAGGCGACCGTCACCTGGCGCGTCCCCGTGTCGGGAAACTCGATCGTGCCCAGGTAGCGCCCCGGCGTCTTGTCGGGCTTCAGGATGGCGCCGGCGATCATCGGTGTCATGCCCGACATCGTCATGCTGGTGCTCAGCGTCACCTTGCCGGCATCCGTCGGCTGCTTGTCCTTGGCCGAGGTGAACTCCAGGACGAAGTCGTTCTTGCCCCGCGTCCACTGGCCGGCCTCGCTCTTCAGCGCGATGACGACGTCCTTGCTCTTCTGGGTGGCGAGCGTCTTCTCTTCGGCCCACACAGCGGTGCCGAATCCGAGCACGACAACGAACGCGGTTAGCATTGCGGTCAGGCGCTTCATCGGTCGTCTCCTCCTGTGATGTCGTGGCTTTACTCGTTCGAGTCCAGTACGGGCCGCTCGCCGACCCGTTGGCCGGCTCGCTCCTCGGCTTCACTGCGCCGCAGCTCTCGCTCTCGCAGCCAGTAGAAGATCACCGGCGTCACGATGAGGACGAGGCCGAGCGAGCTCACCATGCCGCCGAGCACCGGCGTCGCGAGCGGCTTCATGACCTCGGCGCCGGTCGAATGACTCCACATGATCGGCAGCAGGCTCGCCACGACGGTGGAGACCGTCATGACCTTCGGCCGGAGCCGGAGCAGCGCGCCTTCCTTGACCGCCTCCATCAGCGCCTCGCGCGTCAGTCGCCCGCCGAGATCTTCGCGCTTCTGACTGACGGCCTCTTCCAGATAGATGACCATGACCACCGCCGTCTGCACGGCCGTGCCGAAGAGCGCGATGAACCCGACCCAGACGGCGACGGAGAAGTTGTAGCCGAGCGCGTAGAGCAGGTAGATCCCGCCGGCGAGGCCGAAGGGGACCGCGAGCAGCACCTGGGCGGCGTCGAGGAACGAGCGATACGTGAGGTAGAGCAGGACGAAGATCACGATCAGGACGAGCGGGATCACGATCTGCAGCCGCTCCCGCGCGCGCCGCTCGTTCTCGTACTGCCCGCTCCACTCGACGTAGGAGCCCTGGGGCAGCGCGACGCGCTCGGCGATGGCCAGCCGTGCCTCCTCGACGAAGCTGCCGACATCCCGGCCGCGCACGTTCAGCAGCACGGCGACCACGAGCAGGCCGTTCTCGCTCGAGATCATCGACGGGCCCGAGACGCTGCGGATCTCGGCGACCTGGCCGAGCGGCACCTGGGTTCCGTTGGGCGCCGTCACCAGCACGCCGCCGAGCGCGGCCGGATCGGCGCGGTACTCCGGCGCGTACCGGACCCTCACCGGGAAGCGCTGGCGTCCTTCGATCGTGAGCGTGAGATTCGTCTCTCCCACCGCCGTTTCGATGACGTCCTGGACGGCGCCCACAGTGATGCCGTAGCGGGCGGCGGCCTCCCGGTTCACGCGGACGTCGAGGTAGGGCGCGCCGGTCACCTGCTCCGGGTACACGTCGGCGGCACCGCGGATCGTCCGGAGCACATCCGCGACGGCTCGCGCGCGCTCCTGCAGCACATTGAGATCGTTCCCGAAGACCTTCGCGCCGACCTCCGAGCGGATGCCAGTCGTGAGCATGTTGATCCGATTGATGATCGGCTGCGTCCAGATGTTCGACACGCCGGGCAGCGTGGTGGCCTCGTCCAGCTCGCCGATGAGCTTGTCGGGCGCCATTCGCGCTCGGGCTTCAGGCTCACGACCGTTTCCGTCATGTTCACCGGCGCCGGGTCCGTCGAGGTGTCGGCGCGCGCGACCTTCGCCACGACGGAGGCGACCTCGGGGAACGTCCGGATCGCCGCGTTCTGCTTGCGCGCGATCTCCACAGCCTGACCGAGACCGATCGACGGATCGGTGACGGGCATGAACATGAGGTCGCCCTCGTTCAGCGGCGGCATGAACTCTCTGCCGATCCGGGGGACGAGCGCGACGGCCCCCGCGACGACCAGCAGCGCGACACCGAGGGTCGCGAGCCGGTGTCGCAGCGCGAAGTCGAGCACGGGCCGGTAGAGCCAGACCAGCGGCCGCATCACGGGGTTGTGCTCCTCACCGCGCACCGTGCCGGCGATGAACAGACTGCAGAGAACGGGGACCAGCGTCACCGACAGGATCGTGGCGCCGATCATCGAGAACGTCTTCGTGTACGCCAGCGGGTGGAAGAGCTTGCCCTCCTGACCGGTGAGCGCGAAGACCGGCAGGAAGGCCAGGATGATGATCGCGAGCGAGAAGAAGATCGGCCGGCCCACCAGGCGCGTCGCCTCGAGCACGGTCTCGGCCACGCGGCCGCGATTGCGGGTGTTCACGCCGCGCTTCTCCATGAACCGGAACGCGTTTTCCGTCACCACGATGCCGGCGTCCACCAGCACGCCGATGGCGATCGCGATGCCGGCCAGCGACATGATGTTGGAGCTGATCCCGAGGTAGCGCATGAAGAGGAAGGCGGTGAGGACGGCCAGCGGGAGCGGGATCGTCACGATCAACACCGAGCGGAGATGCAGCAGGAAGACGACGTTGACGATGGTGACGACGATCGTCTCTTCGATCAGCGCCCGCTTGAGGGTCGAGACCGCTCGCTCGATGAGCGCCGATCGGTCGTAGAACGGTACGATCCTGACCCCCGCGGGGAGGCCGGCCTGCAGGGCGGCGATCTTCGCCTTCACGCGGTTGATCACGTCGACGGTGCTGACGCCGTAGCGGGCCACGACCACGCCGCCCACCGCCTCGTCGGTCCCCTTGACGAGCGCCGCGGCCCGAAACGCGTCGCCGACCCTCACCTGGGCCACCTGCTTGATGAAGATCGGCACGCCGCCCTCGGCGCCGACGACGATGTCCTCGACGTCACGGATATTCTCGATGAGACCGAGGCCGCGTACGACCGACCAGCTGCCGCTCGCCTCCACGACGTTGCCGCCGACGTTGCGGTTGCTGCGCAGGACCGCGTCGACGACGGCCGAGAGCGGGATCTTGTAGGCGCGCAGCCGGTTGGGATCGACGTCGATCTGGTACTGCCGCACCGTGCCGCCGATGCTCGCGACTTCGGCGACGCCGGGCACCGAGTTGAGCTGGTAGCGGATGAACCAGTCCTGGAGCGATCTTAAATCGCGCAGCGAGTATCCCTTCCCCTCGACGGTGTACCAGTACACGTGGCCGACACCCGTCGCGTCGGGTCCGAGCGTCGGGACGACCCCGGCCGGCAGTGCCTTGGTCAGCAAGTTCAGCCGCTCCAGCACGCGCGAGCGCGCGAAGTAGAGATCGACCGAGTCCTCGAAGATGACGTTGATCATCGAGAATCCGAAGGCGGAGGCCGATCGGACGACGCGCACGCCGGGCAGGCCCTGGAGGCTCACCGTGAGCGGATAGGTGATCTGGTCCTCGACCTCCTGCGGCGAGCGGCCCGTCCAGTCGGTGAAGACGATGACCTGGTTGTCGCTCAGATCAGGGATCGCGTCGATCGGCGTCGTCAGCAGCGCCCAGTATCCCCAGGCGCCGACGAGCACGAACAGACCGAGCACCAGGAAACGGTTCCGAAGCGACGCCTCGATCAGCCAGTTGACCATGTCTCCACCTTGCGAAACGCTTGCCGTTCGCCGGATCGTCCGCGCATCGCTCAATCGGCAGCGCGCCGTCGCGAGACGGACGCGTGCCGCGGCCAAACGCTCCGTACGCGGACAGACTACGAGCTACGCGGAGTGGAGAACGGGTCTGGGAGGCGGGTCAGTGAGCGCGAGAGGAACGCTCGCGAGATCTTCGGGGGCGCGCGGCGACACGATCGCGATGGTCGCGAGGATCACGTGACTGACCGGCGCGCTCGTCGTGAGACAGGACGAGGCGCCGCACGGGCCCTCGCACATCGCGCCCATCGCCATGCAATCGCCCGATGCCATGGCCAGCGGGGCGGAAAGCGCCCACACGACGACGGCGATCACGGCGACGGCTGCACGGCACACTCGCATGACGCCGGTACTATACCACGCGCAGTTAGGACCGATCGTGGTGATGCGACGGCCCAGCGTGGCCTGGAGGGGCGGGCTGATTCATCATCCGCAGCATCCGCGGCCCGCCCGTCCGCATGAACTGAACGACGAGCACGGCCGCCAGCGCGAAGAAGACGAGATTCAGGACCGTCGTGTAGTTGAACGTCACGTGCGGCTCCATCACGATGGCCTGCCGCTGGGACGGAACGAAACCCAGCGCGAGAAACAGCAACTCGACCGCCAGGCCCGCGAGCGCCATCGAGACGTACGAGGTCCACAGCAGAAACCACGTCATGCGCATGCCGTAGTACTTCCGGTAGATGTTCAGGATCGGTAGCACGATGAGGTCGGCGAAGATGAACGAGATCACGCCGCCGAAGCTGATGCCGCCGTTCCAGAGCACCGCGGCCAGCGGCACGTTGCCGATCGAGCAGACGAACGAAAGCATTGCGACGAACGGTCCGACCAGCGGCCCCCAGATCATCGCGACGAGAGGATGGCCGACCAGAAAGAACGATTGCCAGAAACGTTCGGGCACCCATGCCGCCAGCGCGCCGGCGAGGAGCAGCCCGCCGGCGACGTCCCGCCATACCGCGACCCAGTCCATCACGAAGTAGTGGCTGATGGCTGTGAAACCACGAGCGGACGTGATGCGCTGCCACAGCGTGCCTTCGGTGACCGACATGTCCATCTCGGCGTGGCCTTCCATCGAGCCGACGAGACCCCGATCAGCCTGACGGCGCGCCTCTTCGACCAGCTCGCGACGCAGGAACGCGCGGAACAACAGGGCCAGGATCGCGACCATCGATAGTCCGCCGAAGAACTCCGCGGCCGCGAACGGCCAGCCGAGCACCAGGATCATGATGATACTGAGCTCGACGACGAGGTTCGTGGACGCGAACTCGAAGGCCATGGCCGCCGTGAAGTTCGCGCCCTTGCGGAAGATCGACCGCGCGAGCGCGACCGCGGCGTACGAGCACGACGACGACGCGGCGCCGAGCGCGCACGCGATCGCCAGCGTGCGCGGTGAGTCGTCGGGCAGCAGCCGGCTCATCTGGCGCTTGGAGACCACCGCCTGGACGACGCCGGAGAGCGCGAAGCCGAGGATCAGCGCCCAGAGGATCTCCCAGAGCATCGCGAAGGCGAAGCCGAGCGCGTGTCCGATGCCGGCAAGCACGGTGGTCATCACGGTCCCTCCAGTGTCCTCACACGTCGCGCTCGAATCGATATTCGCGCGAGGCGTTGGGGTCGTTCGGCACCGTGCGCTCGCGCAGCTGCGTGAAGCCCAGCCGCCGGTAGAGCCGGTGCGAGTGCTCGAAGCGGGTGTCCGACCACAGCACCAGCCGTGTGAAGGCGTTGGCGCGGCACCACGCGAGCACCTCCTCCACCAGCGCCCGGCCGAGGCCGCGGCCGCGCAGGTGCGCGTCGAGATAGAGGCGGTGGATCTCGGCGGTGGTTGCGTCCACCCGCTCCACGCCGATCGAGCCGACCAGCTGCCCGGCGTCGCGCACGACCCAGAAGGCGCCGTGGGGCGGCGCGTAGTGCTCGTCGAAGCGGAAGAGATCCGGGAATTCGGTCTCCGGTTCCCAGATGAAGCCGTACTCCTCCCAGATGCGAGCCAGGAGCGCGATGACGTCGGGCACGTCGGCGCGTGTGGCGGCGATCGGCTGCGTCACGCGTGAAGCGTACCCGAGCGGGCGTCACCCACTCGCGGCCACGGCAGCACGATCACCGCGAGGCCGAGCAGCACCAGCGCCATGCCGATCAGGCGCAGCCCGCCGAAGCGCTCGCCGAACACGAGCGACGAGGCGTAGGCGGCGACGAACGGCACCAGCAGGGCGAACGGCGTCACCGTCGCCGCCGGGTAGCGCCGCAGCAGATCGCCCCAGATCGCGTAGGCGAGCACGGTGGCCACTACGCCGAGATAGAGGACCGCGACGATCGCCGGCCACGTCAGCGCGCCGACCGCGCGCGCGAAGCCGGAGGGTCCGTCGAGGGCGAGCGAGAGCAGCAGCGCGGGCAGCGGCGGCACCAGGCTCAGCCACACGACCAGATCACGCATCGACACGGACGGCAGGCGCTTCAGGAGGAGGTTGCCGATCGCCCACGAGATGGCCGACAGCAGCGAGAGCCCGAGCCCGACCAGCGTGAGATCGTGGCCCGTCGAAGATCGCCTGCGTCTGGACCACGATCGCCGCGAGACCCGGCGGCATGCCCTTGGCCATTCCGAAGAACTGGCAGAGAAACTGTCCGGTGAAGAGCGTGAGGCCCACGGCCACCAGCGCCCGCCACGGCACGGGCGGCCGCGTGAGGACGACGGCGGGGACAGCCGCGACGAGGAACCGCGCGGCGGCGAGCTGCGGCGCCGACAGCGCCTCGAGGCCGAGCTTCGTCGCGACGAACGCGAGGCCCCAGATGACGGCGACGAGCAGCGCCCGGCCGACGTCGCGCGGGCTCAGCGCGGACGCGCGCCTCCTCCGCCCCGCTCCCGCCGCACCTCGTCGGTGTGCTCGCCCGGCTTCGGCGGCGCGCGGCGGATCTGCGGGCGCGCGCCGTCGAAGGAGAGCGGCAGGCCGATCAGCGTGTAGCCGGCGCCGGGCGGCGTCTGCACGATGCCGAGCGCGTCCGCCTGTTTCGTGGTCGCCGCGTCCGGCAGCGTGTTGATCACCGCGCACGGCACGCCCTCGGCCTCGAGGCGCGCGACCCACTCGTCGCGACTCGCCGTCGCGAAGATCTTCGCGATCTCCGCGAGCAGCGCCGGCTTGTTGGCGACGCGCTCGGCGTTCGTCGCGTACCTCGGGTCGGCCGCCCACTCCGGATGGCCGAGCACGCCGGCGAGCTTGGCGAAGAGCCGGTCGTTGCCCGCGGCGACGATGATCGGGCCGGTGGAGGTCTCGAACGACTCGAACGGCACCACGCGGTGGCTGCCGGTGCGGTGGCGCTCGGGGACGATGCCCGAGGTGCTGAACGAGGCGTGATGGCCCTTGAGCCACGCGAGGCCCGTCTCGTAGAGCGAGGCGTCCACGACGCAGCCTCGCCCGGTGACGCCGCGGCGCACGAGTGCAGCGAGGATGCCGATGGCTGCCCACATGCCGGTGCCGTAGTCGAGGATCGAAGTGCCCACGCGCGTCGGCGGACCGCCCTCGTCGCCATTCATCATCATGAGCCCGGAGTACGCCTGGAGCAGCGGCTCGTAGCCGGGCAGCAGGCGCATCGGGCCGGTGGCGCCAAACGCCCACACCGAGGCGTAGATCAGCAGCGGGAAGCGCACCGTCAGCGTCCTGGCGCCAAGCCCCAGCTCATCGATCGAGCCCGGGCGCAAGTTCTGGAGCACGACGTCCGAGTCGCCGATCAGCGTCGTGAGCCACTCGACGGCCTCGCGGTCCTTGAGGTCCACGATGATCGAGCGCTTGTTGGCGTTGACGGCGAGGAAGCCCGGCGACGTGCCCTTCCAGAACGGCGGGCCCCACTTGCGCGCGTCGTCGCCCTCGGGGCGCTCGACCTTGATGACGTCGGCACCGAGGTGCGCGAGGATCTCGCCGGCCATCGGCCCGGCCAGCGCCTGCCCGATCTCGACGACACGGACGCCGTCCAGCATCATGCTCATCTTGTCACGTGGGGGGCCCCGATATGGCCCCCCACGCCCCCCAACGCTCGGAGCGCCCCGGGGAACCCGTGGCGCTCCTCGGCCACGCGCGCGCTCATCGGAAGAGCGAGCGCGCGATGACCATGCGGTGCACCTCCGAGGGCCCCTCGCCGATGCGGCGCACGCGCGCCTCGCGATACCAGCGCTCCAGCGGGAACTCCTTGGAGACGCCGTAGCCGCCGTGGATCTGCACGGCGGCGTCGACCACGCGGCCGAGCACCTCGCTCGAGTACAGCTTGGCGATCGACGCCTCCACCCGCGCATCCTCGCCGCGATCGGCCTTCCACGCGCCCTCCCAGATCAGCCAGCGGCACGCGCGCAGCTCCACCTCCGCGTCGGCGAGCATCCACTGGATCGCCTGGCGTTGGCTCAGCTTCTGGCCGAACGTCTCGCGCTGCTTGGCGTGCTCGATGGCCATGCGATGCGCGGCGACGGCGACCCCGAGGTTCGTCGCGGAGTACGGGAAGCGATTCTTCACGAGGAGGTCGAACGCCAGGTCGAGCCCCTGCCCTTCCTGGCCAATCAGCGCGTCGGCGGGCAGCACGCAGTCCTCGAACACGACGTCGTTGGGGATCGCGGCGGTGCGGATCGTGCGGATGTTCTTCCACGCGAAGCCCGGCGTGCCCGGCTCGATGATGAAGCACGAGATGCCGCCGCGGCCCTTCTCCTTGTTGCTGCGCGCGAAGACGATCCCCCACCTGGCGCCGTCGATGTTGGAGATGAAGACCTTGCGCCCGTTCAGCACCCATTTGTCGCCGCGCTTCTCCGCGCGCGTCTGGATGGCGCCGGCGGGATCGGAGCCGCCCGACGGCTCGGTGATGGCGAAGAACGTGCGCCAGCCCTCGCGGATCGTCGGCACCGCGTACTTCTCGATCTGCGCCTTGCTGCCGGCCCAGATCGCGGGCGGCGGATAGCGGCCGAACACGCCGCAGCCGACGTTGTAGAGACCCATGCGGTGCTGCGCCATCTCCTCGAGGATCACCGACATGCTGAACGTGTCCATCCCACCGCCGCCGTACTGCTCCGGCGCGGCGAGGGCCCAGAGGCCCGCGGCCTTGGTCTTCTCCGACAGGCGCTTGAAGTCCTCGTCGGGGATGCCCGGCGCGTCGGGATCGAGCCGCTGCTCGAGCGGGATGATCTCCTCGCGGATGAAGCGCCGGACCTGCTCGCGGATGAGCCGCAGCTCGTCGGGCAGCGTGAAGCCGGGGAAGGTCGTCATGGCGTCACACCTTCACGCCGATCGAGCGGGCGAAGTCGAGCAGCTCGCGGGACGTCTTCAGCATGGCCTCGTCCACCATGTCTCCTTTATATGTGACGGCAGCGATTCCCTTGCGCTGCGCGTCCTGCATCGCCTCGATCAGCCCCTTGTGGAAGGCGATCTCCTCTTCCGACGGCGTGAACACGGCGTTGACGATCGGCACGTGCGAGGGATGCATGACCGTCTGGCCGCGGTAGCCGAGCTGGCGGTTCCACTTCGCGTCGCGCTCGAGGCCCTCGAGGTCCTTGATGTTCCACCAGGACGAGATGGTCGGATACTGCACGCCGGCCGCGCGCGCGTCGAGCAGCACCTTGGCCCTCAGATAGAGCGTCTCCGTGCCTTCCCTGGACCACGCGTAGCCGATGGCGCGCGCGGCGTCGCCGCCGGGGCCGGCGGCGAGCGTCACCTGCGTCACGCGCCGACACTGGGTGACGATCTCGTAGACGTTGCGCATGGCCTTGGCCGTCTCGCAGCCGAGCGGCGTCGCGATCGTACCGACGGGGATGCCGAGCCGCCGCTCGAGGTGCGTGAGCAGCGCGTCCAGCTCGTGCATGTCGGCGGGCGTCTCGACCTTGGGCAGCGTGATGCTCTGCAGCTCGGGGCAGAGCACGCCTTCCAGGTCGTCGAGCGTCAGCCCCGTCGCGAAGCCGTTGACCCTCACGCTGACGCCCTGGCCCTTCTTCGCGAGCGCCTTGATGCCGGCCTTGACGACGGGCCGCGCGGCGGCCTTCTCCTGGTCGGGCACGGAGTCCTCGAGGTCGAGGATCAGCGTATCGGCGCCGTAGCCGGCGGCCTTCTCGATCCACGCGGCGCGGTTGCCGGGGACGAACAGCGACGAGCGCGACGGCCGTAGCATCTACTGCGCCTTGTACGCCGGCTTGCGCTTCTCGGCGAACGCGCGCGGACCTTCCTTCGCGTCCTCCGTCGTGCGCAGAAACTCCTGGAACGACTCCTCCAGGCGCAGGCCGTGCTCGAGCGGCACGCTCTGGCTGCGGATGGCCAGCTCCTTGACCGCGCGCAGCGCGAGCGGCCCGTTGTCGCAGAGGCGCCGCGCGTACTCCTCGGCGGTCGCCACGAGATCCTTCAGCGGGACCATTTTATTGATGAGGCCGTAGCTCAGCGCTTCGTGCGCGGTGAGGCGGCGGCCGAGCAGCAGCATCTCCATGGCGATCGCGTACGGCAGCTGGCGCAGCGCGCGCTGGGTGCCGCCGTTGCCCGGCAGGATGCCGCGCTTCACCTCCGAGATCTCGAACACGGCGTGCTCGGCGGCGATCCGGATGTCGGTGGCGAACAACAGTGTCATGCCGCCGGCCAGGCAGTAGCCGTTCACCGCGGCGATGATCGGCTTCCAGACCTCCAGGCCGCGGTTGAGGATCATGTTCTTCTGCGTGAGCCAGAAGTCCGCCTTGCCGCGAGTCCCGGGGATGAACGATTTCAGGTCGGCGCCGGCCGTGAAGGCCTTGTCGCCCGCCCCGGTGACGATGGCGATCCACACCTCGGGGTTGTCACGTACGTCGATCCAGGCCCTCGACAGCTCGGCGTAGACATCGGCGTCCATCGCGTTCATGGCCTCGGGCCGGTTGATCGTGATGCGGGCGATCCGGTCTTTGACTTCGTAGATGAGCTTCATGCGCTCTCCCTGATCAGCGCCCGGATGATACCATTCGCCCCATGTCCGACGAGATCCTGATCGGGGTCGCCGACGACGTGGCCACCGTCACCCTCAACCGTCCCGACAAGCGCAACGCCATGAACGCCGCGCTGCTGCGCGCGCTGGCCGCCGCCTTCGACGATCTCGACGCGCGGCGCGACGTGCGCGTGATCGTGGTGCGCGGCGCCGGCCCCGCGTTCTGCTCGGGCCGCGACCTGCGCGACATGGAGCGCGGCGAGCCGCAGGTGGAGATCGTGCCAGTCCTGCGCAAAGTCGAGGGCTCGCGCCACCCCACCATCGCGATGATCCACGGTGACGCCATCGCCGGCGGCTGCGAGCTGGCCCTGCACTGCGACCTGCGCGTCGCCGCCGAGGGCGCCCGCCTCGGCATGCCGCTGGCGCGCCTTGGCCTCGTGCCCGGCTTCGCGCTCGGCCAGAAGCTGATCGAGATCATCGGGCCCGCGCACACGCGGCACCTGCTGCTCACGGGCCGGCCGATCGAGGCGCGGCGCGCGCGCGAGATCGGGATGGTGCACGAGGTCGTGCCGGCGGCGGACCTCGACACCGCGACGGCGAAGCTCGCGCGCACCATCGCCGACAACGCGCCGCTCTCGCTGGCCGGCATCAAGGCCCTCATCCAGCGGGCGCTCGCGGCGCGCGAGACGGTCTCGCACGACGATATCGACGCGCTCATCCAGGCGTCGCGGCGCAGTCAGGACGCGAGCGAGGGCCGCCGCGCGATGCTGGAGAAGCGCAAGCCCGTCTTCCGCGGCGAATGATGTGGCCGTGCGGCCATTCGGATTCCGCGGGGCTGGGGTCCCCGCCGTCCGAGGCGAGCCTATGAATGAGCGTGGAGGGAACGTGATGGCGAAGCGTCGCGTGGTGCTGACCGGGGCGGCGGGCTACGTCGCCCAGCGGATGTTCAAGGCGCTGGACGCGCGATGGGACGTGGTGCCCATCGACATCAAGGACAAGACGCGAGACGGCAAGCCGGTGCCGCGCCTCGTCGTGTCCGATCTCACGCAGCCCGATCGCAACGCCTATCGCCAGCACTTCCGGGGCGCCGACGCCGTCATTCACTGCGGCTTCGTCCGCGCGCCGGGCCTGACGGCGGACAGCTGGCAGGACAACAGCGACGCCAAGTTCCAGGCCGAGCACGCCAACGTCGCGCTCGCCTACAACGTCTACCGCGTGGCGCTGGAGGAAGGCGTGCGGCGCGTCGTCGTCTGCAGCTCCAACCATGCCGCCGACTACTACGAGCGGCTCGTGTGGGAGGGCCGGGTGGACATGGTGACGCCCGAGATGCCGCCGCGCTCGGACAACTGGTACGGCTGGTCGAAGGCGTCCTACGAGCTGCTCGGCTTCGTGTTCGCGACGGGCAAGGTCGACGGGCGCAAGCTCGAGGTCGTGCAGTGGCGCATCGGCGGGCCGCGCGACGACGACATCGATCACGTCAAGCCGGGCGATATTCCGACGATGCACCGGGCGCTCGGCGCGTATCTCTCGGCGCGCGACCAGACGCAGCAGGCGATCCGGATGGTGGAGACCGAGGACATCACCGACGACAACGGCATCCCGTTCCTGATCGTCTACGGCATCAGCGGCAACACGCACCGCTTCTGGAGCCTGGCCAGCGCGAGGCGGAAGCTCGGCTACCAGCCGGAGGACGACAGCCAGGTGAACTTCGCCGACAAGATCGCCGCCATCGCGCGCGCCGCCAAACGATGACGCCTGTGAAGGTCGTCCTCACCGAGGGAGTGACCAGGCCGCGATGAAATTCGGAATCTTCTACGAGGCGCAGCTGCCGCGGCCGTGGACGCCCGAGAGCGAGCACCGCCTGTTCCAGGACATGCTCGCGCAGATCGAGCTGGCGGACCGGCTCGGCTACGACTACGCGTGGGTGGTGGAGCACCACTTCCTCGAGGAGTACTCGCACATGTCGGCGCCCGAGGTCTTCCTCGGCGCCGCCAGCCAGCGCACGAAGAAGATCCGCCTCGGTCACGGCATCTTGCAGCTGCCGACGAGCCACCCGATCCGCGTGGCCGAGCGCGCGGCGGTGCTCGATCTCCTCTCGAGCGGTCGCGTGGAGCTGGGGCTCGGCGAGGCGCAGGGCCCGATCGAGCTACACCCGTTCGGCGCGCGCGTGCGCGACAAGCGCGAGCAGTGGGAGGAAGCGGTGCGCGCGCTGGTGCCGATGTTCACCCGCACCTCGGTCGAGCACGAGGGGCGCTTCTGGCAGTTTCCCGCGCGCAACGTCGTGCCCAAGCCCTACCAGAAGCCGCACCCGCCGCTCTGGGTCGCGTGCTCGAACATCCTCACCATCGCGAGCGCCGGCCGCTGGGGCCTGGGCGCGCTCGGCTTCCAGTTCGTCTCGCCGGAGGCGGCGCGCGCGTGGGTGAACCGCTACTACATCGAGCTCACGAAGCACCCGGACAAGCTCGGCGACTATCCGGCGAATCCGAACATCGCGATGGTGTCGGGCTTCATGTGCGCGGACACGGACGAGAGAGCGCGCGAGAAAGCGGCGGGCTGGACGTTCTTCGTCTTCTGCCTCTCCCACTATGGCCGTCACGGCATCCCGAATCCCGGCCAGGGCAACATGTGGGAGGCCTACCAGGAGTGGCGCACGACGCCGAAGGCCCAGGAGACGCTCACGAGCGGGCTCATCGGCTCGCCGGAGACGATCCGCCGGCGGCTGCGCGAGTTCGAGGCGGCGGGCGTGGACCAGGTGATCTTGCTGAATCAGGCGGGCCGCACGACCCACGCCGACATCTGCACGAGCCTCGAGATGTTCGCACGGGAGGTCATGCCGGAATTCCACGCGCGCGAGCCCGAGCACCAGCGCTGGAAGGCCGACGTGCTCGCGGGTCGCGTCGAGCTCCCCGAGCTGGACACGGACACCTACAAGGTCTACGCGCACCAGAACGAGGACATCGTGCGCCTCACGCCCGAGGAGCTGAAAGCCAAGATGGCCGCCAAGGAGGGACGCGGATGAGGATCCACAATCTCTACGTCGACGCGAAGGGCGAGACGCATTTCCGGGACATCGAGGTCGAGTTCACCGAGAGCGGGCGCGCGGGCAAGACGTCCAAGCGTCTGCCGGCGACCGGGATCATCTTCCGCCAGGTCCAGCCCGACTACGATCTGGACTGGCACCCCGCGCCGCGGCGCCAGTACATCATCAACCTCGACGCGGGCGTGCAGATCACCGCGAGCGATGGCGAGTCGCGCAAGATCGGCGCGGGCGAGGTCATCCTCGTCGAGGACACCTCCGGCAAGGGCCATCTCTCCAAGGCGCTCGACGGCCGCCTGCGCCACTGCATCTTCGTCACGCTCGACGACAAGTAGCAGCCATGAAGGTCGCCACCTGGCACGGCGGCACCCGCTTCACGCTCGACGAGGTCCCCGAGCCCGTCGCAGGCCCGGGCCAGGTCGTCGTCGCCGTCGAGACGGCCGGCATCTGCGGCACCGATGTCCATGCCACGCAGGGCCTCTTTCCCTACAAGCCGCCGCTCGTGCTCGGCCACGAGTACACCGGCGTCGTGCGGGCGGTCGGCCGCGGCGTGAGCAAGCGGCTGATCGGCCGCGCGGTCGCGTGCGAGCCGTCCTACGGCTGCGGGAGGTGCGCGGAGTGCGAGGCCGGACGCGTGAGCCAGTGCCCGAACCTCACGCGCGTCGGCGGCTTTGCCCAGCGCGTGGCGATGCCCGCGCCCTGCGTGCATCCCCTGCCCCGCGGGCTCGATCCGGTCGCGGGCGCTCTCACCGAGCCCGCCGCGTGCTGTCTGGCCGGGCTCGAGTCGTTCCCGATGCCGCGTGATGCGACGGTGCTCGTGATCGGCGGCGGGATCATGGGCCTGCTGACGATGGCGCTGGCCAGGCGCCGCGGCGCCAAGCGGCTGATCCTGTCGGATCCGCTCGAGGAGCGCCGCGGCTTCGCCAGGCGTCTTGGCGCCGGCGTCGTGGTGGATCCGACGAAGGAAAAGCTCCGCGAGCGCGTGATGATGCTGACGCGCGACCGCGGCGCCGACGTCGTCGCGGAGGCGGTCGGCAAGCCCGAGCTGGTGGCCGAGGCCATGACGCTGGTCAAGCCCGGCGGCGTCCTCCAGTTGGTGGGCGTGAGCCCCAAGGGCAGCGAGATCCCGCTGAGCCTCTGGGACGTGCACTACCGCGAGATCAAGATCGTCGGCGCCTTCGGCCGCGGCACCGCGTTCCGACGCGCGCTCGCGCTGATGCCGACGCTGCGCGTGGGCCGGCTCATCACGGCGCGCTTCCCGCTCGAGCGCATCGGCGAGGCCTTCGCCCACGCGACGGCGGGGCGCGGCGCGAAGACCGTGATCACGCCGAACGCCCGCTGACGGCCGCCGCCACGATCGGCTTGGCCCACTCCGGAGTGCGCGTCAGATCACAGGAGCCGACGACTCTGCCTCGAACGACATGGAGGACGAGCATGGGTTCCGGCGCGGCCCCGGTGTGCGGGTCGGCCTCCTCGCTGTTGTCGTAGACGCGCAGCTCGGTCAGTCTCGGCATGAGCCGAATGAGGTTCAGCCGGCCGCGATCATAGCGATCGCGAATCGTGGCCTCGGGGATATCGTGCCCGCCCTTCGCGACTCGGGCACGGACCCGCGCGATGTGGAGCTCGGGGCTCCTCAGGCCCACATACCAGACGCGGACTTCGATGCCCGACGCCAGCGCCTTCTCGAGAAGAGCCGCGATCGTGTTCCCGCCGAGCGTCGTCTCGAACGCGAAATCCAATCGCTCCGCGATCGCGCGCTCCAGCAAGCGCCGGCCCTGCTGCCACGCGGCGGCATTGGCTTCCACCTGCGCGATGCCGGGGTTGGCCGACCGGATCCGACGGGCCGCCTCGTCGGGGTTGAAGTACTCTCCGCCCTGTTGCCGGAGCATCGCCCCCGCGATGCTGCTCTTTCCGGCTCCATTGGTTCCTGCGAGGACATAGATCCGGGGGGTCTGGCCCGCCCTAGCCACGCTTGCGCGCAGCCGCGACCGCCGCTTTGCCGAATTGCCTGGGCGTGGCGTCGAACGCCGCCCTCATGCCGGCGCGGGCCCTGGGCGTCTGCATCCGGGCGAGCAGCGCATCGAACTCGCCGCTGAGCGTGTCGAGCTTGCTCTCGGCCGCCCGCGCCAGAGCGTTGAATTCGTCGAGGGAAACGAGGACGGCCTTCGGCGCATCGTGCTTGGTGATGACGACGACCCGACCCCGGATGACCATCTCGAGAAGACGGCCGAACTCGTTCTTGGCCACCGTCGACGTGAACGAGGCGGCGTCGACGCGCTCGCCCCGATGATTGCGGAAGGCGGCGAGCGCTCCGGGTCGGCTTCGCGGGCGAGCGTTCATGGTGATGGCCTCCTCTAAGAGCCATTTTA